>QWBY01000002.1_pt1 | contig 312812 bp, 275 predicted proteins | sample 1972471 | NCBI WGS metagenome assembly QWBY01 (sample SAMN09866722, study PRJNA288562) | Human gut metagenome isolate term6_stool, whole genome shotgun sequencing...
CAATAGCCCCAAAACACTTATATGTTTTCGGGCATATAAAATTACATGATAAAAGTATTCTTAAACTGGGTACAAAAAACTAAGCCCCATATTAAAAGTTAAACAGGACTGCTACTTTTTGTTCCCACTATCAAATTGACAGTTTATTTAAGAATACCTTGCCGCATATTTATTAACTCCTTGTATAAAACTGAATTTAATTATATTCCTTAACCCTTTATTTGTCAAGCTGACAAACTAAAGCAGAAAAAGCGGCAGGATTTCACCCTGCCACTAATCATCTGTTTATGCAAAAATAATTTCTTTCTCCACAATCTCCCTCGCACAAGCCCCTATATTATTAAGCCGCCTAACCCATTCTAAAGCGTTTTCTTCCTTTAGGCGTTCTGTTATGCCCTGCGCCTGTTTCATGCCTTCTATGAGCCGCTCAAAGCATTCCTGCGCCTGCCTGTCGATGTCGGCAAGGTAGGTGTTGAGCCTGCCACTTGTAAGAAGATTGGTGTATGTAACTTTGCGGTACTGCTTCAGATAGTCTAAATGCTGCTGTCCCCATATGCCTATTGGCTGTTCTTCTTCGGCGGGTACAGTTAAGCATGGGATTAAATAATCGCCTTGCCTTTCGTATCTGCCGCCCATTTCCTCAAATAATGATGTTGCCATTGTCTGTTACCTCCACATTCTTTTTTATTTTGAATGTCCGCAAAATCCGTCCTACATCTGTTGTACAACACGAAAAAAAAGCGCTGCACGGGCAGCGCTTTTTGCGTTCTCTAAGAGATGACAGAAGGATGATCTTTCGCCTTATCGTGAAAACGAATCAGCCCCATACCTCTTCCGCAATGTCTTTCACCAATTTCAGTTTTGCCCATTGCTCTTCTTCAGTCAGCTTATTGCCGATTTCGCAGGAGGCAAAGCCGCACTGCGGGCTCAGGTACAGGCGTTCCAACGGAACAAAATTCTCTGCTTCGCGAATACGGCGGATGACTTCGTCCTTATCCTCCAGCTGCGGATTTTTCGTCGTAACAAGGCCCAAAACGACTTTCTTTTCTCCCGTAAGTTTGGCAAGTGGTGCAAAGCTTCCGGAGCGTGCATCATCGTATTCCAGGAAGTAAGCATTGGCATTTTCTTTTCCGAATACCACATCTGCAACCGCATCATAGGCGCCTTTGCCGGCATAGGCGGAGTGATAGTTGCCGCGGCAAATATGCGTGTTGATCACAAAATCTTTGGGCGCATAGTCGATAACGGCATTATTGATATCCTTGAAGAGGATTTGATAAGCCTTCAATCCCTCTGCATCGGTATTAAAGAAGGAAGGCGCCGTTTCGTCCACGAGCATCCCCCAAGTGCAATCATCCAACTGAAGATTGCGGCAGCCCGCCTCGTAAAGTTGATCGATGGTCTTTTGATACACTGCAACGATATCGTCTATTAAGGCGTTCCTATCGGAATAATACTTTTTCGTTTCTGCGTCATTAAAGGGCATAATGAACTGTGCTAAAAATTGAGCCGGTGCCGGGATGGTCTGTTTGGCAACAGTATTCTCATCCTCAAAAGACTGTACAAAACGGAAATGTTCGACAAAGGGGTGCTCATTTGTGAGTGCGATTTTGCCGACCAAATAAGTGTCATCAATCATGGCCTGTTCGCCGTGGAACGGTAATCCCGTCTTTGTGGGTTTGTGCGCGATACCGTCGCATGCCCACATAAAGTCGAGATGCCAGGTAGCGCGACGGAACTCTCCATCCGTAAGCGTATGATAACCTGCTGCCTTGATCTTTTCAATAAGATCGGTAATAGCTTCATCCTCGACTTGTTTTAATCCTTTGGCATCAAGCTGTCCCTCTTCGAATTGCTTTCTGGCTTCTTTCAGTTTTGCCGGGCGCAGAAAACTGCCGACAATATCATAGCGAAACGGGGTTTGTTTTTTACTCATTGTATTCTCCATTCTGTTCATTGTTTGCTTTCACAAGGTGTGAAGACAGTATGAGGTCAAATCCCTTTCTTGTAAAATACAATTCGAAAACGGTTATTCATAGGTTTATGCTATGGACAGAGCCTTTCGCAGTGCGGCAATATAGGATTTAGCATATTTGCTGAAAAGTATATTTTTCTTCCGTATGATGCCGATGCGCATCGTGCGTTGCACCGCTAAAGGCCTTGCAATGATGCCCTCTCCGTTTAATTTCTGATCGATCACCCCGGAGCTTGCCGTAAAACCGTTTAAGCCGATTACCAAATTGAAGAGCGTCGCCCGATCTCTGACCTGTATGGTTTTCGGAAAATCCAACATATTCAAAAATTCCTCAGCATAATAAAAGGAATTGCGTTCCCCTTGTTCAAACACCAGGTATGGGTATGGCATGAGCTGCTCCATGGTAATGCTTTCTTCTGCCGCAAGCGGATGATCTTTGCAGATAAAAACGTGTGGCGAGGCGATATACAGTTCTTCAAATGTTAAACCACGTTTTTTAAACATTTTACTCAGAACTTCTTCGTTACTTTCTGACAGATATAACACGCCCACTTCACTTTTACCTTCTGCGACGTCGTCAAGGATCTCGCCGGTTTGTGTCTCGCGCAAGATGAAACTGTAATGATCCGCATCGTATTCCTGAATCACATCGACAAAGGCATTCACGGCAAAGGAATAATGCTGACACGAGACCGAAAATTTTGGCGTCCGTGCTCGCCCTGCCCCAAAATGATCCTTCATAATATCCGCCTGTTCCAACAGCATGCGAGAAAAAGAGAGCAGTTCCTCCCCCTCATGCGTCAAAACAACGCCCTTGTTCGAGCGAAGGAAGGCTACGATTCCCATTTCTTTTTCCAATTTGTGAATGGCGTTACTGAGACTGGGCTGAGCGATAAAGAGCTGATTAGCGGCTTCAGTGAGATTTCCGCACTCCGCCACTTTAACAAAATACTCCAGTTGCTGCAATTTCAAGGTATGCTCCTCTCTTGGGCGCTTAGATATGCAAAGAAAAAAAGGGCAATTCCTCGCGGAATCGCCCTTTCTCCATAAAGCACTTCCTCAGTATAGTTTGGCACCGGCAGGAATATGCGGATCCACCATCAAAAGATGCAATCTTTCTTCGCCCTCTTCTTCGTGGATGGCGCTGATTAGCATGCCGCAAGAGTCAATGCCCATCATACGACGTGGAGGCAGATTCGTAATGGCAATCAGGGTCTTCCCCACCAATTCTTCCGCCGTGTAATACATCTTAATGCCGGAGAGAATAATGCGTTCTTTCCCGCTGCCATCGTCCAACGTAAACTTCAAAAGCTTCTTGCTCTTTGGTACTTCTTCGCAGTTGAGAACCTTGACCGCACGAAAATCGGAACGAGAGAAGGTATCAAAATCCACCTCCTCTTCAAAGAGAGGCTCAACCACCACTTTTGAGAAATCGATCGGTTCCAGTTCTTGCGTTGATGCAGTATCGCAGACATTTTGCACGTTTTCCTTGTCAACAACGCTCTCCGCTTTTTCCTGTGCCAGCGGCTTCATGGTTGGGAAAAGCAGAACGTCGCGAATCGAGGTCTGATTGGTCAAGAACATAACAATGCGGTCTACGCCAAGACCCATGCCACCTGTCGGCGGCAGGCCCACTTCCAAAGCATGTAGGAAATCTTCGTCCATCATGCCGGCCTCTTCATCGCCAGCTTCACGCAACGCCACTTGATGTTCAAAACGACCGCGCTGATCCTGTGCATCGTTCAGCTCCGAAAAGGCATTGCCGATTTCGCTGCCCAATACGAAAGCTTCAAAACGTTCGGTCATTTCCGGCTTCGACGGCATACGCTTGGCCAATGGGCTGATTTCCACAGGATATTCATAGATAAAGGTCGGCTGCTCCAGATTTTCTTCGACATATTCATCAAAGAAATGTTCCAGCACCTTGCCTTTTCCATCTGTCGGCTTCGTTTCAATGCCATGTTCTTTGGCTACGGCTTTCGCCTCTTCATCGGTTTGAATTTGATCAAAATCCACCTTGGCATATTGGCGTACCGCTTCCGTCATGGTCATGCGCTTCCATGGCGGACGGAAATCCAGTTCATGACCCTGGTAATTCACGATCGGACTACCACAGGCTTCTTCGGCAACCGTCGAAATCATATTCTCGCACAAATGCATCATGCCCTCATAGTCCGTATAGGCTTTGTACATCTCGATAGCGGTATATTCCGGATTATGCTTCGTATCCATGCCTTCATTACGGAACATACGTCCCATTTCATAGACGCCGTCAAATCCACCGACGATCAAGCGTTTCAGGTAGAGCTCATTCGCAATGCGCAGATACATATCAATATCCAGCGTATTATGATGCGTCACAAAAGGACGTGCGTTTGCGCCGCCGGCGATAGTGTTTAATACCGGCGTTTCCACCGCTAAATAGCCTTCATTATCCAAATAGCGACGAATCCCCGATAAAATCTTCGTTCGTTTGATAAAGACATCTTTAACCTCCGGATTCACAATCAGATCCACATAGCGCTGGCGATAGCGCAAATCCTGATCCTTTAGACCGTGAAATTTTTCAGGTAATTGTGCCAATGCCTTCGTCAACAGCGTTATCTTCTCGGCAGAGACAGAGATTTCACCGCGTTCGGAGCGCAAGATGGAGCCTTCCACGCCCACGATGTCGCCCAAGTCCAAATCCTTCACGACAGAAAAATCTGCCTCACCCATGATATTGGCGCGGCAAATCAATTGAATTTTTCCGGTGGCATCCTGACAATCGATAAAGCTCATTTTGCCATGGCCACGTTTTGCCATGACACGTCCTGCCATGCTTACCTTTTTACCGTCCCAATCCTCAAATGCTGCGTGCACATCAGCGGCATGCGCCGTTACATCATATTTCGTAATAGTGTACGGATCCTTACCGGCTTTACGCAACGCATCCAGCTTGTCGCGGCGAATTTGCAGCATTTCGTTATCCGATCCCTGCTTCGTCATTTGTCCTCCCTTATCGTACAATTTCCAGGACTTTGTATTTTACAGAGCTTCCCGGTGTTTCTACCGTCAGTTCGTCCCCTACTTTTGCGCCCAAGAGTAAACCACCCAATGGCGATTCATTCGAAATTTTATTTTTTTTCGGATTGGCCTCTACGGTACCGACGATCGTAAACGTCATCTCCTCATTAAATTCCATATCCAGTACCTTAACCGTAGAACCTAAGTGCACTTTATCTTCCTCACCGGAAGCATCATGTTTAATGACCTGTGCATTCTTTAATTGTTGTTCAATCACCACAATGCGTTCTTCCAGCTGGCGCTGTTCATCTTTTGCCGCATCATATTCTGCATTTTCGGACAAATCTCCAAAAGCACGTGCGACTTTTAAATGTTCCGACACTTCCGCGCGGCGCGTGGATTTTAAATACTCCAGTTCTTCCTGAAGTTTGATGTAACCTTCCTGTGTTAAAATCGTTTGATCCGTCATGCTCATGCTCACTTCCTTATAAAAATAAAGCAGGTGAAAACCTGCCTTTGCTTATTATATCATCTGCCTGAAACAAGTCAAAAAAAGCACCTTGTGGCATTTCTCGTGTTTGGGAGATGTTGCGAGGCAAAAACCATCATCCTTTTGCACAAGGAGCAAAATAACAGTAAACCAAAAAGAACAATGCTACTTCAGAGCTTCAGGGTATGGTTCTCCCAGGCCTCTTTCAGTTCGGAAATAGAGGCTGTGGAAATGTGTTCTTTGGAAATCGCAAACGCCTCGCAAAAATCATGAAGCCTTTCCACGGACGGTGCCTCGACTTCGATATAGGGAAAAGGAAAACTTTCAGGATCCCAGGTGTCAAATTCCACACGAAAATCCTGCCACAGATAGCGACGGCGGCATTTCTTAGCGGAAATCTGCTGATCATAGCCCAATTGTCGCAGTAACAAGAGCAAGGCGTCACGATCGGTAACGCGCACCGTATATTCGTCGTTAACCCGTCCGCCATCCTGCGATAGGCGCTTTTTAAGCGTCCACTCCATCACCGTTTTGCGTCCTTCCACCTCGATGATACGCAAACGCATATGCGAATCCGCATCCAGCGGATGTAGGCTGGAATTGAGTCGAATATTGGTCTGATGCTCCTCCACATCAAAGACTGCCCCCTTTGCCAGCAATTCTTTTTCGAATGGGGCAAAGGGAACCGACAAGATCTTAATTTCGATTTCTTTTTCCGGTTCAGTCATTTTTTAACTCATCTTCCAATAGAGAGGAAAGAATTTCGACCTCTTCTTTTGTCAATGTAATGCCCTTGCTCATCCGCGTATGCTCTGCATTCCAACTGCGCAAATCGTATTTAGGGTCTCTTTCGTTCCAAGACACCAGGTTCAGTTCTTTTTTCCACCCCTTTGCGTCTTCACTCAGAACGCCCAAGCGCTCCACGATGTCATATTTTAATTCTGCCATTTTTTCCGCCTTTCTTGTTGTTACGTCCGGTAAAGGACACTGCTCTTCCCTTTCTCCTCTAAGAGACGCCGGGTCTCATGGTATAATCAGAAAAAGGAGAAGTTATGGTCATTGTCAAAATTCTTTTCGATGAACGAAAAAACGGTTTTCTCTTTACGTCTGAAGACGATGAAACCTTTTTGGTTTCTTATGAGACCTATCTGCGTCTCAATCTGCACGCTCCTTGCAATCCGTCCCTCGAACAAGAAAAGATCTTGCGGGAAGAGGATGCGCGTTTTCGTGCCGCTTCCCTGGCTCTTAGCTATGCGAGTTACCAGCCGAGAACAGAACATGAAGTTCTATGTCGGTTGCAACGCGAAAAAATTGCACCGGATGCTGCTGAAGCCGCTGTTGCAAAATTACGCCGAGAGGGCTGGTTGGATGATGCCTCCTACGCTAAGCGCTATGGAGAAGATAAACTGCGTAAGGGCTGGAGTCTGCGTCATATTGCGGGAGGCCTTAGGCAAAAAGGTATTGATGTCGCACGCATTCGTGAAACACTCTCTTCATTCCATCAGGATGAAGAGGTTGAAACGTTGCGCCGTCTCGCCCAAAAGAAATACGGCCGTCGTGATCTTTCCGATTCGAAAGAGTTCGAGCGCACCGTCCAGGCGCTTTGCCGTCGCGGATTTCCGTTAGAAGCCGTCTTACGCATCCTTAAAGAAATGAGAGAGACATGAAAGAAACGCAGTATTATGTCTATATCGTACGTTGCCGCGATAACAGTCTCTACACCGGCTATACAACCGATGTTGAAAAACGTGTGGATACACACAATCGCGGAGAGGGGGCCAAGTATACCCGCTCGCGCCTGCCCGTACAACTGGCAGGATATTGGCGTTGTTCGGATAAATCACACGCTCTACGTACGGAAGCGGCGTTAAAACGCCTATCTCACCACCGTAAGGAAAAATTACTTCAATCCGTCCCTGTCGGAAGCCAGCTGGAAACTATTCCTCGCTAAAATGGGAGGATCGCAACGTCTCCTCCGGCTCTGAATAAATTACCTGCGGCTGTGTCAATTCACCGGCGGTAAATTGCTCTCGGACCTGTTCTCCCCGCTCATCATAGAAGTAGCGTATGGAAACCATCTCCGTATCCTTGTCCAATTGAATGGAGAGCCGCGCACGAATTTCCACATGGTTTGGCGTAGAGCGGTAGTAAAGCAGCTCATCTTCATTTTTGATCCATAGACGATCGGCAGCTGGTGAACCCGATGCTGTGGTGGCCAAGGGTGCTTTATTCGTGATACGCGCCCAGGACATGGACTCAGCCGGCGCATTAAACATTTTGATTAATGGCACGACGTCAATATTGACTTTTGAAGAGTAACGCTTTTCTCCTGACAACCAATTCATGCTCGTGACAAATCCCCAGCTGATATTGCGTCGAATGATGCCGATATTGCTCTCATCCACCGTAATGCGTTTGGGATCAATCTCTCCGTTCGGGTCCAAGAACGAAAGCTGAGCATTTACCTGTTCTTTCATGGCTTTGACTTCCGTTTCACCGCCGATTTCAGCGACGCTTAACGGGCGATCCTCCGAAAGTTTGTCCAAACGTTGAATTTCATATTTTTTGGGAGTATCCTTTTGCGCCGGGTATTGGGCCGGCTTATCAAACGAGATCGTATTTCCTTGCACAAAAGTAATGCCGCGTCCGCGTTTATCACGTAATACCTGTTGGTTATCACGCGCGCTGTTCTGCAACGCATGATAGGTAAAGATACCGTTCATCACACCGTTATTAATATCAGGCGCCGTTGTCTTGTAGTCCAGAACATAAGCGATGTTATCTTGATTGAGCACAAACAAGCGATTCATTTTATAGACAAGCGGCCGTTCATACGTGGGCTGATCGGATATTAAAAAAGACGAATAGCGATAATACGGAATGCCCGCATCGCTGAGCTTTTTCGTACGAACGCCGATCAGCGTGGTAATGTGGCTGTTATAAGCCGTGCCCTTTTCCATTTTCTCATTGGTCTTGGCGAAGGACATAATCTCATCCTTTGTCCTAGAAGGAACCACGCCATTCTTTTGTTCCAGCAGATAGATGGTAGAACCGCTACAATACATTAATTTACGATTCGGCAATAAAACCAGATCCATGGAGAAAAGATCGGTATCGCGCACCATACCAACAAACACTTGCGCATCCTTTTTAAGGCCAAAATCCTTCTTAACATTGCGCATGGCCAAATAATCTTGCAGCTTAACATATTTCGAAGAAAAACTGGGGGCAGTCGTAATGGCATCTCCCAATGCCACAAATTCCGGATCCAAATACAGTTTATCGCCTGTTTTAAAAAGGTCTTTTCCGTTGTTGTTCTTTTCCTGTTCATCCACCTCGGTTACTTCCCATACTCCCTGCAAAGGCAGATCTGTTAACTTCGGTGATTTCAAAACAGCGGTCATATCATTGATGACGCTTCGACGCGAATCGGTACACCCCGACAACAGTAACAGGCAGAGGAGAAAAAATACAAGAGAACGCTTTTTCATGCTTCCTCCTCCTTTTCTTTCATCTCTTTGGGTGCTTCATAGGGCAGCGTGGCACTAACGCTGGTACCTACCCCCAGCTTACTTTTAATCGTTAAAGAGCCGCCGTGCGCACGAATGATCTCTTCACAGATAGAAAGTCCCAGTCCCGTGTGCGACTGCGAAGAACTGCCTTTCCAAAACTTTTCGGTCACAAAAGCAATGTCTTCTTCCGAAATACCGATACCGGTATCCGAGACGGTGATACGCACCATCGTATTTTCGATCTCAATGGAAAGAAACACCGTGCCTTCGTCTTCCGTAAATTTTATGGCGTTATCCAACACATTCAGCAGTACCTGTTTAATGCGTCCCTCATCGCCTAAGATTTCAATGACCGGTTGTGCATAGTTATAGTTCATATTGATATGCTTTTCCTGAACACGAGGGCGCATCTGCAACAAAATATGGTTGGCAATTTCCACCAGGTTAAAGCGACTTTTGCTGAGTTTAATCTTACCGGAAGAGTAGCGTGAGAAATCGAGCAAATCTTCAACCATGGAGCCCAGTCGCTCCGATTCTTTTTCGATGATCTTAAGGCCTTCCCCCACCAGTTCCGGTTTAATCCCCTCGGATTGTAACGTAATCGCCCACCCTTTGATCGACGTTAACGGCGTACGCAATTCATGCGAAACCGAAGAAATAAAGTCGTTTTTTAACTCCTCTTTTTCGCGGATGTTATCACTCATGAGATTCATCGTCCGCGCCAATTCTCCGATTTCACCGCGCGGTGTTTCATCCGCCCGTTCTTCATATTGTCCGTCCGCCAGCTTAGCCGCCACTGCCGTTAGGCTGTGAATCGGACGCACAATGGAGCGCGACATCCAGAAGGACAACAGACCGACGATAGCAATGATAAATATACAAAAGGCAATGGAAGGCCATATACGCTGTGCAATCATGGCATTAACACTGGTAAGAGATGTCGTCAGGCGAATCATGCCCACCTGCGCGGTTTGGTTGCGAAGCGGATAGGACAGGCTCATCACCGGCTCGTTGGAATAGCCCACATTGCCCACCATAATGCCAGATTTGTTCTTTTGCGCTTCCGCCACATCCTGTGTGTTTAATTTTTTTCCCGGAAGATCGGTGCCGCGATTGTCAAAAAGTACCGTCCCATCATTGTTTAATATCTGCACCTGCATGGTATTTGCCCGATAGAACTGGTTTTTGTTTTCCATGACCACCGTATGCAGATCATCATCCGACACATAACTGAGGAACAGCTCGGCATTATAACGTGCTTGTGATTCGAGAATACCGCTGACATTGTCGTAAAAATAGCTGTAAAGCGACTGGACATAAAAAATCTCAAAGACCGCCGTGGCTATGATAATGATGGTCAAAAAGAGACCCATAATCCGGACACCGATCATATCCGTCAGATTCGTTATTCGCTCTTTTTCCACCGATAGCCGACCCCCCAGACGGTTTCCAGATACGCAGGTTTTGCCGCGTTATCCTCAATCTTGGCACGAATGCGCCGTACATTGACATCCACGATTTTACTCTCGCCCCGATAATCTTCTCCCCATGCCTGATGCAAAATCTCTTCCCGGCTCAGGGCTTTGCCGGGATGGGTCATAAACATTTTAATAATCGAAAGTTCCGTCGGCGTTAAATCAATCCACTGTCCATTTTTTGAAAATGTGCGCGCGTATAGGTCCAACGTAAAGGGTCCATCCTCAATATGGTTGGCATTCTCATGAGGAATCTCTAACCCGTCATCCAACTTTAGGCGGCGAATGAGCGATCGGACACGTAAAACCAACTCATGCGGGTTAAAGGGCTTCACCATATAATCATCCGTACCCTTCTCCAGGCCAAGAATACGATCGATTTCTTGCGATTTAGCCGTCAGCATAATGATGCCGATATGTGGCATTTCCGTGCGCAGAATTTCACAGACCTCGTAGCCGCTAATACCGGGCAACATTAGATCCAGCACAACAATATCCGGCTTTTCACTGCGAGCAGTGCGCACCCCTTCCTCACCGCTTTCCGCCTCTAAAATTTGAAACCCTTCATTTTCCAGGTTGATGCGTGTAAACATTCTGATCGGCGCTTCGTCTTCTATCAAAAGAATCTTTATATTCATCCTTTCCCTCTTTCCAACTGTTTTGAAAGGCTTTGAAATTGTTCCGTCTTCTCCGAGTATACGTTGAATCTCTCTGGCAATGCAAGCGCCTCTAAATTTAGGAATTGCAAGCGATGCGACAGTAACAAATGGTGTTTAAACTCTTGGAGGCGATACTGTGCGCCATATGCACGATCGCCAATCAGAGGATGGCCAATGGCGGCCATATGTGCACGAATCTGATGGGTTCTGCCGGTTTCCAAGCGAATCTCCAACAGTGAAAACCGCGATCTTGTGAGAAGTGGCTTATAATGCGTGAGACAGGTTTTACCATTGGCATCGACACGACTCATTCCGTTTTCCGTGATCAGCGGTAAAGCGACGGTATCGGGTTGATCCACGCATCCTTCCACATAGGCTAAATAGTATTTTTCAATGCGTCCTTCTCTAAGCGCTTCTTGGAGTATAAGCATGGCACGATGATTTTTTGCTCCCACTAATAACCCTGCCGTTTGCATATCTAATCGGTTAATCAGCGCCGGAACAAAGCTTTTTTCCAAGCGCGGCACATATTCTCCAGACGCAATCAAATCCGAAATCAGCGCATCCACCACGGTCTTTCCGTAATCGGCGGAATTGGCCGGATGAGAAAGTACGCCGCATGGCTTATCAATGACGGCAAAATCCTCATTCTGAAAGGCATATGATAGGTGCAATGTAGTTTTCGGACGGACACGCTTCTCCTCCAACGGTACCAGCACTTCTTCATAGAGATAGATCTGAATTCGATCTCCTTCCTTAATCAAGGAATTTGCCTCGGCGCGTTTTTTATTTACTTTTATCTTTTTTTGTCGGATCATCTTCTGCAAAAAAGAGGCAGTCGCTTTAGGAAAGACCTTGTTCAAAAAGCGATCCAGACGCTGTTTTGCATCATTTCTTCCAACCTGCAGTTCACGCATATTCTTCCTTCCAAACTGTCAAACAGACTCCGACGGTGAAGACAAGCATAAAAAAAGAAGCGTATTCCCGAAGGAATACGCCTCAAATTCTCAGTCTACTGCTAATTCAACGACTTCAACGCCTTCCAGCTTCGGTACCTTATCGGCATCCAAGTTGAGGCCAATGATGAAATCAGCGCTGTTTTCAGAAGACAGAACCAGCAATTCCTTGATATTCTTTTCAAAATTTCCTTCCTGCAAGGTTTCTGCCGTCAGGCCGTCAATAAAGACGCGTTCAATATCAAAGTCTCTTGCCAACATGCCTGCCAACAGTCCGTACAGACGTTCCATAGAGTGGATGTGATATTGCTTCATATTGATCAGGCGAACGGCATGATCCAACTGGAACATTTGCGAATCGTCATTGTCCACAAAAACAAGGTGACCATTATGCGATTTATATTCCTCATTGGCTTGCTCGATCATGCGTGTGGTTTTTCCGCTACCACTCGGTCCCAATACAAACTGAATCACGGCATCCCCCTCTCATTCTTCGTCCTGCGTATGGTCGTGACCGCATTCGCAGGAATCTTCCTCATCAATACTCTCCGACAGGATGCGATCAAATTCATCCGCAACCGCGTTATACTCTTCATCGGATTCAATCTGCGTCAATTCGATAGATTCACCGTCGTCGCTTTCCGTATACTCATAGACTAGGATGCCTTCGTCCTCTTCATCCTCCGCCTCCGGCAACAGAGCAATGTACTCTTTATCTTGGAACGGAAAAATATCAAGAACGGTGCATTCCAGTTCAGAGTCATCATCCAGCGTTAAAACGATGCGATCCTCTTCTTCCGCATCTTCTTCCCATTCTTCCGATTCCATATCCTTTTGTTTTTCATCCGTCATGGCAGATCCTCCTTAAGTTGGGTGTTGGAAACGCTTCTACCGTTTTTATTATACACGTTTCAAGCAAGCGTTGCGATTTGCGCTACCAATTTTTTAAGAATATCGTAGGTGCGCAGGGTCGATTCAATGCCCAGGCGTTCATTAACCGTATGGGCACCTTCAATGTCCGGACCGATCGAGATCATGTCCAGATGCGGATTGTATTCGGCAAACATGCCACATTCCAGCCCGGCATGAATGTCCAGCACTTCCGCTTCTTTGCCCGTTTCTTCTTTGTACAGTTTAAGGAACATATCACGCAACGGAGATTTTTCTGCCAATTCCCAAGCAGGATATTGTTCTGTGTATTTACCGGTACCGCCGAAGGTTTCAATGGCCTTATCAATTTTGCCTTGCAATTCTTCCAATACGACTTCCGAGCTGGAACGAACGGAAACCATCACATCCGCATAGGTATCTTTTGTGTCCACAATAGCCAGGTTATCTGAAGCCAACACATTTTTGCCGTCTTCGCGCATACGATAGACGCCGTGCGGCATAATATCCATCAAATTCAGCAGGTGGTTCGTGGATTCCGTCGTGAGCGGATCCTCATCAACAGCACATGCTTCAAAATTCAACTGAATGTCTGGTTCCTGCTTAAGCAGTCGTTCCTGCATCGGCGTCCAAATTGTTTCGATGGAAGATTGTATTGCCTCGGCATCTTCCTCAGCAAAGCTGATCCAAGCCTGCGCTTCATTCGGAATGGCATTGTGCTTTTCACCGGAATGGAAGTGAACGATGCGTAAGCTCTTCTCCTGAGCCAATGCATGCAAGAATTGCGACATCACTTTGCAGGCATTGTTGGGCTCGGTCAGAATATTCTGTCCGGAGTGTCCGCCATGCATGCCAGACAAGGTCAGGTGCAATCCCGCTTGATTCTCCACCTTTTCGCGTTTCAGGGGAATTGTAAAATTACCTGTTGCGCCGCCCGCACAACCGCAGGTGACGTAGCCTTCCTCCTCCGAATCGATGTTGATCAGCATGTCAGCATCCAACCAAGAATGATCCAGCGTCATAACGCCGAGCATACCTTCTTCCTCGTCCGTTGTGACAACCACACGAATTTCCGGAAGGTCCATCTCCTCTTCCAAGAGAGCCAACGCCATAGCCACGCCAATGCCATCATCGGCGCCAAGCGTCGTGCCTTTCGCGGTCAACCAGCCGTCCTTCTCTTCCATCTCAATCGGATCACAGGTGAAATCATGCGTAATGCCCTTATCTTTAACGCAAACCATATCCATATGCCCTTGGAGCACCACACGCGGTGCTGATTCCAAGCCAGGGCTGGCCGGTTTAATGATCAGGACGTTACCTGCTTCGTTTTGTGCCGTCTTCAGATTCTTTTCCTTGCCCCATGCAACCAGGGCGTCGCTGATCGCTTTTTCCTGACCGGAACAACGCGGAATTTGGTTCATCCAATAAAAATGATTGAAAATTGGATTTTCCTCAAACAGCTGTTTCTCATTCATGATGCTCCTCCTTCGAAATTCGTTCTACAGGGTACTTGGATTCCAATTCTTTTGTATAATTCACATAAGTGGCCTGCTGACGCAAAAGCATCAACTGCATGTAAATTTGTGATTTTAATTGATCGGGATTCTTTTTTTCTTCCTCGGTAAAGTGTTCCTGGTTGGCCGAAAAATAAGCCTCCACTTCCTGCGGCAAAACCTTAACCTCGCCGAGTAAATGACTTAAAGCGTACTGCTGCAGCACCTGCTTTTTCAGTGATGCCTGCTCTCTTTCCCACTGCTTTTGGAAGTCGTCTTCTGCTTCCAAGTTCTTATCTAAGGCATCGCGATACATCAATTCCTGATTGATAATCTCTTCCAAGAGGCGCTTATCGCCTTCTTCGCCTTTAAAATGCTCCGACTGTTCCCCGAGCATCTTGCGCAAAGCATCCACTTCGCTCTGCGTGATTTCTCGTTCTCCGACGCGAGCCAATACGGTATCCGTCATGTTTCCCCCTTTTTCCCACTAGAGTTGCCGACAAAGCCGAGACAGGACGACTATTTAGCAAGCCGAATCCCGTCATCCTGAAACGTAATCATGCCCCGCTTCAACAATCTGCCGACACAACGTTTAAATTGTGCTTTACTCATGCCGAATAATAAACGAATTTGTTCCGGATCACTGTGATCATTCACCCGTAAAAAGCCGTGGTTGGCTTTTAAGGTTTGATAGATCGTCAATGCATCTTCGTCCATTTGCTCATAGGCACGGGAATTCAGACTCAAGTCCAATTTTCCGTCCGGCTTAATTCTCTCCACTCTTACATGTACCCTTTGTCCGAGCATCAATGCGCCACGCATTTCTTCAGCCGGCAATAAACCGTTGTAGCGCTTTTCGACCAGCACAAAGGCGCCGATCTCAGGATTATTCGCATACACAAGGCCGTCCACCCAGTCGTTTTCGTGGAACGATTCGGGCATATAAAAATGATTCTTCACCCGCATTGTCGAACAGATGCGATCGGTTTTATCGATATAACAAAAGATCAGAATGGCTTCCCCGACCTTTACCTTGTGCAACTGTTCCTGAAACGGTAAAAACAGATCCTTGTCCAGCCCCCAATCCAGGAACGCACCGCGTCGTGTCACATCTTTAACGGTTAGAAACGCGAATTCACCAACCTCCACCTTCGGCTTTCGCGTTGTTGCTACTAAGCGATCCTCCGAATCGCGCAGCAGGAATACCTCAAGGGCATCTCCTATTTTAGCCCCTTCCGGTACATAGCGATTTGGAAGCAAAATATCTCCCTGCAATATCGCTCCGGGTGACTTTAATGCTTTAATCTTCAGAAGCTGCGTTTTGCCCAGCTGCATAGCTTACTCCCTCCCCGATCGTTGGATCGTTCTTTTTTAATACCTCTACCGCCGAGTCGGTATCCTCGGGCACCGGTCGCGTAAAGACCACTTGTTCGTTTAACGGTTGCGGATTCGATACACGTTGTCCGGGTGCATACGTGAAGCCCTCGCCCAATACTTCGTTCGCAGAATAGACAAAGACAAAGGCACGCGGATCCACTTCGTCTACATAGTCTTTAATGCGTATGTACTCTTTTTGATGCACGACAGCAATAATCGCCAAGTGCGGGTTCCCCGAAAAGCCGCCCTGCATCGGATAGATCGACGTACCGCGATGCATTTTTTCAATGATGAAGGCATTGACCTCATCCACCTTTTCCGTCGTAATGTTCATCACGATACGGCGACCGAAACCGGCAATCATATTTTCCAATACCATGGCCTGCGTATAGATGGCAACAATCGCGTAGAGCGCATTCTCCAGTGAAATGCAAGCGCCGCCAAGCAACACGACAATGGCATCAATGGTAAACAAACTTTTTGCCAAACCGATATGCGTAATGTTGTTCAAAATGGCGCCTAAAATATCGGTACCACCCGTAGAGGCGTTTTGCGTAAACACAAAGCTTAATCCGATGCCGCTGATGGATGAACCGATCAAAATCACCAGAAGCTGGTCCTGCACTAAGGGCTTGGTCATGGGGGCAATATGTTCGAAAAAAATCACCCAGGCCGAATAAGAAACGGACCCCACAAGGGTCATGATGCCGAATTGCTTGCCGAGTAATAAAAAAGCCATCGCAAAAAGCACAAGGTTTCCGACTAAAATCAGCCCACCGATGCCAAGGAACGGAAAAACGTAATTAATAACGATGGCAAGGCCGCTGATACCGCCGGCAGCGATGTGATTCGGAATAAAGAAATAATTCATTGCTAAAGCAAGAATAAAGCATCCAAAACAAATGGACAGCATTTTTTGCCATGTTGATCTCACGATTCCCCCTTTTGTCGGATATCTTGTTCCTGCGATATCACAGCCTGCATGATTTCCGCGGTGGCTGACAAACCCAATGCCTGTTTTGCCAGACGGCGACCTTCTTTCAGTGTAATGTGTCTTATCTTTTCTTTCAACTTCGGTATAACGGAAGCCGGTACGGATAATGCATCTACGCCGAGCCCGATGAGCAGGGCTAAAGCCCGCAGATTACCGGCAAAACCGCCGCACATGCCGCAAGAAATACCGGCACGATGCGCGGCATCGACGCCTTGTTTTATGGCGCGTATGACCGCCGGATGATACGGAGAATGCAATCCAGCCACACGATCATTGCCGCGGTCCGTAGCCAAAATATATTGCGTGAGATCATTGGTGCCTATGCTGAAGAAATCGCAAGCGTGCGCCAGTTCCTCCGCCAGCATCACAGCTGCCGGCGTTTCCAGCATGATACCGACGGGTATTGACGGATTAAAAGCGCGTCCGCGCTCCGCAAGCTTTTCCTTCTCCTCTTCAATCATGCGTTTTGCTCGTGCCAGTTCATCCAATCCGACAACCATGGGTAACATGAGGCGTACATTGCCATAAGCGGACGCACGCAAAATCGCACGCAGCTGCGTTCGAAAAATGATTTCTTCGTCAAAACAGAAACGCAACGCTCTCCACCCTAAGAAAGGATTTGCCTCTCGTGGAAAAGCGTAATATGGCAGACGTTTATCACCACCGATATCTAGCGTGCGAATCGTAAGTACGTTGCCCTGCAGCGCTTCTGCCGCTTGCCGATACACGGCAAGCTGTTCGTCCTCCGTCGGAAAGTGGTCCAGCTCCATATAGAGCATCTCCGTGCGAAACAGCCCGACGCCCTCTGCGCCGGCCAAAATGCCCACTGTCAAGTCGTCAAGGCCGCCAATATTGACCATAACGTCTACGACATGGCCATCCGCCGTTACCGCTTTCTCTGCCTTCTCCAAACTAAGACGCACCGTTTCGGCACGTCCGACTTCCATTTTCTGCCGTGCCTCTTGGATGGTGTCTACGTCGGGATTAATGATAAGTTCTCCATTTTCGGCATCAAGGATAATAAAATCCCCATCGTTCACTTCTCGACTCAAGCGTTTCATGCCCACCAATGCCGGAATGCCCAGCGTTTGCGCAATAATGGAAGTGTGTGACGTCGCACCGCCCCGATCGCTTGTAAAGCCCAGAACATTCGCTTTATCCAGCTCGATGGCTTCGGAAGGTGCCAGCTCTTCCGTCACCAAAATACAAGGCGAAGAAAGATGATCCAGTCGCGGCACCGGCAGTCCTTTCAATTCATAAAGAAGACTGCGACCCATATCACGATAATCCGTCCCGCGTTCTCTTAAATAGGGATCCTCCAAGGCTTCCAATTGCGCGGCCATAATGCGAATGGTGGTGTCCAAGGCGCGATCGGCCGACATCTTCTCCTCTTGGATGCGCTTATGAACCGAATCGATCAGAAACGGGTCTGATATCAATTCAATGTGTGCTTCTCGCAGAGACTGCATCAGAGGAGACGCGACTTCCTTTGCGCTCAACTTCTCACGATATCGAAAAAACGCCTCGTCGATTGCCTTCAGCTCGCCTGCTACTTCTTCGTCTCTGAGCCAATCGGTGCGTATCGGAATATCTTCATGCAACCACCGTTTGACAATGCCCATTGTCAGACCATAGGATGCAATAATTCCACGCATGCGTTTTGCCATGGAACGCCTCCTTGCTGCGAAACCATTCGACTCCGCTTCTCCTCACCGCTGCCACATTAAAATAGCGGTTAGGGCCTATTACCATGCATAAAAAAAGAGGGAGCATCCGAGGACGCTCCCTTTATCGGTCAGTCCGTTAAATTGGAGATGAACGCAACGATCCGATCCACATGGGCTTCTGCATCCTCGCCATTGACACGAACCGTGATTTCCATTCCCTTCGAAATGCCAAGGCTCATCACGTTAAAAATACTTTTTGCATTGGCGACCTTGCCGTTTTTGACTAACTCTACATCCCCCGGGATGTTCTTGACGAATTGAACCAATGCCGCCGCCGGTCGTGCATGTAAGCCGGTTTCGTTGACCACTGTTACATTTTTCTCTGCCATGTAAACCTCCTTCAGGCTCCTAACGTTTAACTGTTATACCTTACTTTCGCTCTTCTGTCGACTCACCAACCAGAATTTGTGTTGGTAAATATAAGGTTTCATCCAAAGTATTTTTTCCTTGCAGCGTCTTGGTCAATGCACGCATGACCACCGCACCGATATCGTAATAAGGCACTTCCATGCTCGTCAGGCGCGGCCGGAAAATTTGAATGTACGGAGATCCGCCAAAGCCGGCTACCTGAAACGCTTTCGGTATCACAATGCCATGATCGTAACAATAAGTCATAACGCCCACGGCCAGATCATCGTTCTCACAGATCACCGCATCAAAGGGTTCCTTATCAAGATGTTTCGTAAAGGCTTCCGCCGCTTTATAGCCTGCTTCAGCATCATCGCCATCTGCTTCCCACTTAACAGGCGTGAGATCGTGGGCGCGCATGGCTTCGTCATAGCCGAGGGAACGTTCTTTGGAAAAGTCATAACTCAAGCTGCTGCGCAAATAGCGCACCGAGCGGTTGCCCAATGAAAGCACGTAGTCCGTCATTTCCTTCATGGCTTCCCGATGACGAATGGTTACGGTATGCAGATCGGCCGACTTATAAAAGCGGTCTAGCAGCACGAAGGGTAAGTGATACTCTTTAATCTTAACGATCGTCTCCGGCTCAATGCTCTCGGAAATAATAATGACGCCCTCTACCTGTTTACGGTACAAGAAGTCGATCGCCCGCTGCTCCAGCTCATGTTCGCCATAGGTACTGCTCAACAAAATATCATAATGATACATGCGGCCGATTTCTTCGGCACCGCGGATCATTTCCGCCATGTAATGGATTCCGATATCCTTTACGAGAATGCCGATGGAATTAGATTTTTTCATCACCAAGCTACGTGCAAGCTCGTTTGGCTTGAACCCAAGTTTGTTGATGGCGTCCAGAACCTTGCGCTGTGCTTCCGGACTGACCGGCTTCGATTTATTCATCACACGCGAAACCGTGGAAATCGAAACACCGGCTAATTTTGCTACATCCTTGATTGTCGGTTGTGCCATAGATTCACCTCTATTTCATTGCCCCAGTTCACTTTTAAAAGCATACCATAAAAACGATTCCATGTGTATGATTTTTTTATGAAGATTGGCCAATGGTTCAGGTCTTCCGTTTTCCCATGCAATTTCTTCTTATTTGACGCTCGATAACGATGAGAAAAATTAACCTTTTCATAGAAAAAAAGACGGTCCCGAAGGGCCGTCTTTTTTAACCTGCTAGCGATGCAGAAGATCTGTTATCACTCGCAATACTTCTTTAACATAGTTTATCGTAGAAGCGCTTTTGTTGACATTGGTCGAAATAAAATCTGCCGTATCAACCGCTGTCGTGGCCACATACTGGACGGTATCCGCCGCGTCATTGGTCATACGCTGTGCATTTTCCAGCGTAGACTTGGCGCCCTCAATGGACGCTACGATAGCATCCGACGAATCATCCAGAATCGAATTCACTTTCGTAATGGTGTGATCAGCTTTTTCCGTTAATGCCGGCAGCGACTTTATCGTCGCATCCAATTCTTCATTGTTTTTCTTGACCACCTCATTCAGTTGCTTGGTAATGTTACTGAGATTCTGCAACACCTGAATAAGGAAGAATACCGCAACCATGGCCATCACGATCAAAATGAACAGCAGCACTTCCTGTAAAGAAATCGTAAATGTCATCTGGTTCATTCGAAACCTCCTGCGAGTTCGTGATTACTTTTCGACCTTTTTGGCTGTTTCTTTCACATCGTCCTTGACGTCTTTTGCCGCATTCTTGACTTCCTCACCGGCTTTTTTAGCGCCCTCTTTCACATCATCTGCAGCTTTCTTAGCCCCTTTACCGGCGTCCTCGGCTGCTTTCTTTGCGCCTTCTTTTACTTTATCCGCTTTATCCGCTGCTTCTTCAACAGCCTGGTTGATCTTTTTTCCCATATCATGAGCAGAATCACCCAGATCATCCAATTTCTCAGCAATGGCCGGACGAATACTGCTTAATTTATCCCCGATGTCTTCCCCGAAATCACGAGCGATGTTTACATATTCATCCGCTTTATCACGAACGATTTCTCCGGCTTCACGAGCCTTGTCCGCCAATTCCTTGCGGGTTTCTTCACCGGATTTTGGAGCAGTGAGAATGCCGATGCCGGCACCGATCACAGCGCCCAACAACAGACCGAATCCAACCTTCTTCGAATCTTCAAAGCGAGCGCGAGCCACGCGTTCACGATTTTTTGCTTCGATATAATCAATAATTCCCATAGTTTCCCCCTTCGGTTTGTTTCTCGTCGGGCAGTCAAAAGACAGACCAGCGACGAATCGGTTGACATCGTTTTATTTATCATACTTTTTAATTATAACAAACAAAATGTGCCCTGAAAATGCTTACATTTCTAATATACCCAACCTTTTTTCAAGAAAACTCCCGCCGATGGGGCGGGAGGAATTTTCGCAACCTTGGGCCTTACTAATTTAATACCTTCTGTTCGTGAAGGTGGGATAGCTGCCTATTTCTTCCAACTTCCCTCCAAAGGGGCTTGTTTTCCGATTTAGGACTCCGCCGTCCCTTATAAGATGCGTAGGTTTAATGTTCAGGCGTATCCAAGGACATTTATAGTATAGCAGACCTTTTCCCGATGAACAAGAGAACGTCCTCTTAGCACGCCTCTCAGAATGTGGTACCATGTAGGCCAAGGAGGGCATCGCCCATGGAAATCATCAATCTTTTCGTAAAACCCAGTCCGGAATCTCGAGAAGCCCATCGCCGTGTGGAGGCATATTTTGAGGATCACGGATTTGCGATTTCACGTCTTTACAACGAAAAGGCACGCTATAACATCGTAATAGGCGGCGATGGCTCCTTTTTACGCGCCGTGCACTCCACACATTTTTCTTCCATTCCCTTCTTAGGCATCAACACCGGCCATCTCGGTTTTTTTCAGGAAATTACCCTGTCGGATTTGGAAGAGTATCTGGAACTGTTGCGTCTGCATCGTTATGAAATTCATCATCAGGATGTCCTTTGTTGTACCGTTGAAACGACCGCATGGACGTATCGATTACTCGCGGTGAATGAATTTTTGATTTCAAGCAACGACGATCACATCTTGCATCTGAATGTTGGGGTAGACGGGGTGGACTTTATCAACTCCTCGGGCGACGGCCTGATGCTATCTACACCGGCCGGCTCGACGGCGTACAATTTATCTGCCGGCGGTTCCATTTTGCATCAAATGCTGCGTGGCTATCAGATTACTGCCTTGCATCCGGTCCGTTCCAAATCCTTTGACTCACTCCCCTCTTCTCTGGTGCTGCCAGCCGAATCCGAAACGGTACTAACCATTGATGGAAGGGATGCCGAACGCATAAAGCTTATTTGTGACGGTGTGAGGCATGCATTTAGGGGCGTGAAGCGCTTGACCTTCTCTGTGCCGGAGGAGCGAATACAGCGCATTATCTTCCGTTCCAACTGGTATTGGAAAAATCTACGTGATAAACTTTTTTAGTCGGGCGAACGCCCTTTTAGTACACGGAGCAATATCGTTTTGGGAAGCCCGAAGTTATTGAAATCACAAGGTTAGGAGAATCCATGGACATTGTCATTGTTGGCGCCGGTAAAATGGGGCAGGAATTATGCAGAAGTCTTGCCGATGAAGGCCATAACATTACACTGATCGAAAAAAATGCGGAAATACTGCAATTATTATTAGAAACCTATGATATTACCGGTGTTCTGGGAAATGGTTCGTTTTATGAGGTGCAAACGCAGGCGAACGTCAATACCTGTGACATGTTTATTGCGGTTACCGAGCAGGATGAGGTCAATATTATATCTTGTGTCATCGCAAATCGCATGGGGGCAAAATACACAGTAGCGCGCATTCGCACCCCGGAGTATGCGGAGCATTTGGATTTCTCTTCCAAAAGTCTGGGCATTTCCCTAATGGTAAATCCCGAACGTGAATCCGCGCGAGAAGTATTTCGGACCTTGCAGTTCCCGGCGGCGCTCAGTGTCGAATCTTTTGCCAACGGACAGGTGAGTATGGTGGAATTGTTAGTGACAGAAACCAGTCCCATCTTAGGCATGAATTTAATTGCCTTCCGTAAGCGCTATCCGGGACTCATCACTGCGATCATCCAAGAAAATGATCGATCCGTCATTCCGAGCGGCGAAACGACCTTTAAGGTAGGCCAACACTTTTATGTGTTGGGTGAACACAAGGATCTGCGTCGTCTCTATGCGGATTTAGGCGGTCTCTCCCGCATTAAATCAGTTCTGATCGTCGGTGGCGGACGCATTGCTCGCTATGTATTGGATATGCATCGCAAGACGAGCAAGCATATCAAACTCATCGAATCCAACGAGCTCATTGCCAACGACCTGGCCGAAGAATTTCCGAATATTGAAGTAATTCTCGGCGATGGCACGGATCAGGCTTTGTTGAAGGAGGAAAATGTCAATCACTACGATTGCCTCTTAGCCTTAACCGGTATCGATGAAGAGAATATTATTTTATCAATGTTTGCGGCCTCGGAAGGAGTACCGCGCACAATTACAAAGGTGAACCGCTTCGCGCTTCTCCCCATCGCATTCAGCGTCGGCGTGCAGTCCATGATTACGCCGGTTAACCTGGGAGCCACGGCCATCATCCGCTATGTGCGTTCCATTAGCAATGCCTCGCAGAGTTCCAGCATTGAAGCACTCTATCGCGTACGCAACAGCACGGTAGAGATTATGCAATGTTTCGCCCGTTCCACTTTTCAAGCGATCGATATCCCGCTTTCGGATGTCAATTTCCGTGATGGCGTTTTGATTGCATTAATCGTGCGCAACCATACCATCATTATTCCGTCCGGATCGGATACCATACAAACAGGCGATCATGTCCTGGTTGTGTCCAATCATGGCATTGCCACCGAGTTGAACGGGTTTTTACGAGGTAAATAATGAATCATTCCATCACGCGTTACATCATGGGGCGGGTTTATGGCGTTTTTGCCCTGCTTCTGCTCCTGCCTCTTTTTGTGTCTCTACTCTATCGCGAGCCCATCGATGATATAGAAGCCTGGCTTGTCACTATAGGCATCTCGGTTTTGCTCTTTCTTATTTTTGGACGAAAAGAGCCGACGGACACTACCTTCTTTGCCCGTGAGGGCTTGGTCATGTGCGCCTTGCTGTGGCTGAGTTTATCGCTACTTGGCGGATTGCCCTTGTATTTGACAGGCCAGTATCCGAGCCTGGTAGATGCCTTTTTTGAAATTTCTTCCGGTCTTACGACAACGGGTGCCTCCGTTGCGGTTAATATCGAAAGCCTCAGTTATTCGGTGCTGTTTTGGCGCTCCTTCACCCATCTGATCGGTGGCATGGGCGTACTCGTATTCGTCTTAGCATTGACGCCGCACGCTTCCTCCAGTTCCGTGCAGATTGCCAAGGCTGAAATGCCCGGCCCCTCCTTCGGGAAACTGGTAGCCAAGCTTTCGGATACGGCGCGCATCCTGTACGGCATCTATCTTTTTTTAACGGCAATCTTAGTGATTTTTCTGCTGATCGGCGGAATGCCGCTTTTTGATGCACTCTGCCATGCCTTCGGCACCGCCGGCACGGGCGGCTTCGGCATCAAGAATACGTCCATTGCCTACTACCATTCGGCCTATTTGGAATGGGTGCTTGCCATCGGTATGCTTGTTTTTACCGTGAACATCAATCTCTACTATTTCGTTCTCATTGGTCGCGCTAAGGAAATGTTTGACGATGAGGAGTTTCGGTGGTTCTTAGGTTTTTTTGTCGCACTCTTTGCCGCTCTTACGATTTCTCAATTCTGTCAACCTCACCAGCTTGGGATGGCTACCACGATCCGTCATTCCTTCTTCTCCCTGTCATCTTTGATGTCGACAACGGGATTTTGTACGGTTGATTTTGCGCAGTGGCCGCTTTTTTCTCGCTTTATACTATTGCTGGCGATGATTATCGGCGGTTGCGGCGGGTCGACGGCCGGCGGCTTTAAAGTATCCCGCATGGCTATCACGATTAAATCCGCCTTTCGCACGCTGACGCATACGCGCCATCCGCGCCGCATCGTTCCGCTGCAATTTGATCATAAACCGGTGGATGCCTCATTCCTGCGCCAGCTGCACGGTTACTTAGCCATGTATATCCTCTGTGCCTTCGGATTGATTTTGATTGTCAGTTTGGATCCGGTGGCGGACAGCATGGAAACGGCTATCTCCACGGTACTGGCCACGTTTAATAACGTCGGTCCGGGACTCGGCTATCTGGTAGGTCCGACAGGCAACTATTACGGCTACCATGCGTTGACAAAAATTATGCTCAGCATCGGAATGATTGCCGGACGCTTGGAAATTTGGCCGGTGTTGATTCTCTTCTCCCCGCGTACATGGAAAAAACATTAATTGCGTGTCCGAATAAAACACTACGATCAAAATGGGGCTACCCAAAGCGCAAAAACGTCGGAATTTCAATACACTGAAGCGTTGAAATTCCGACGTTTGAATATTGGCTGTTAGCTACTGGCTATTTGCAGTAAGCGCATTTTGATTACGCCTCGTTTGGCTCTATAAAGCCTTTTCTTTTGAGGTTTGTTCGCCGGATAACGGAGTCGTTTTTGGACTCGTGGAAAACGGCCAACAATAGCGCCAAAGGTCTCGAAGTCCTATACCAACCACGCCCCCGGCCAGAATCCTCCAAAATTCGGATTCCAGTGGAGCCATTGATTGCTTAAGGGAATTACAATGAGTATCGCATAGATAAGAAGAGTCTTATAGTTTCTTAATTTATAGCAGACAAAAAAGCTGTCCGCCGAAAGAATATAGGGAAACGCCTGGAAGAAGAATTCCTGCTTTTGCATCACAATCGCGCAAAGGTAAGCCACAACCAAGGCTAGGATATTCACCATCAATAAATTAACTCGTTTACGATCCATGTCATGCTCCTTATTTTTCTTAGTGGACAGCTGTAACGAATTATAAACCTGCAACGCGCTTAACGAAAAGAGCTTACGCAACAGCAAACATTACTTTTGCAGTGCCAGCTCTAAGATTTTTGCAACAATCGGCATTGCGGCAGCCTGACCGGAGCGTCCGTCATCTTCTACAACAACACAAACCAAAACGCGCGGATTCTCCGCCGGAGCAAAACCGATGGTCCAAGCATTGGTTGAACCGCCACTCGTCTGCGCGGTACCCGTCTTTCCGCCGGCGGCCTGTCCCAAACGATCGGTGAGGCCGATGGTTTTTCCTGTCGCAATAAGATCTTCCTGCAGCACCTGTGCGAAGGTGGCATTAATGGTACGATGCACCACAGGTTTTGTTTCTTTCATTTTCTCTCCATTGGGCGCAATATAGTTCTTCACTAAATGTGCCTCCGGTACCTTTCCGCCATTGGCAAAGGCGGCATAGGCAACCGTCATCTGTAACGGCGAGACCAAAAGATTGCCTTGACCAAAACTGTTGGAGACTTTGAGATTCACATCCATCCCTTCCGTATAGGGTGCCGTGGAGCGGGACGTGGGCAGCACAAAGGGCAGTTCTTCATTGAATCCTACCGATTCTGCAGCTTCACGCAAGATTTTCGGATCCATGTTCTTTGTTTTGTCGATGAAATACACATTGGAGGAATGCATCAGCGCCTCCTTCAAGCCGATCTTTCCATAGGCGGCTTGTCCGGCATTGGTATATTTCTTGCCGTCCACCGTCGTTTCCCCACGGTCGTCATAGGCAAGATCCACGCCTTCCTGCAACAACGCCAGCGCCGTAATGGGTTTCATGACAGAGCCCGGGGTATAAAGTCCCAGCGTTGCCCGCGGAAAGAGAGCGCGATCCTCATTCTCAACCAGTTGACTCCAATGCGCATCCAAGGTGTTTACATCAAAGCTTGGTAACGAGACCATCGCTAAAATTTCTCCCGTGCGGGGGTCCATCGCCACGGCAGCGCCTTTATGGCCTTCCAAAGCGGTGTAAGCGGCGTATTGCAGGTCATTATCAATGGTGAGAACCACATCATTGCCGGTGCCTTCATTCAATACCTTGCCCCGCAGCGCAGCAATCGGATTATCCGTGGATAGGTTCAGTAATTGTGTGTTCAGCGCTTTTTCTAAGCCGGTTTTTCCGTATTGTTTGGAATGATAACCGATCACATGCGAATACATATTGGGATGATGCGAGAAGCGATGATAGCCGTTTGCATCTTTTTCGCGTCCTACGATTTCATGACCGTTGCGGTCGTAAAATCTTCCGCGTCCAAAATACGTTTCATCCACCCAGTTACGCATATTTTGCGGATTGCTGCGTAAATCCGGCGCTTTAAAAAGCTGAAAAAACACCATATATAACACCAGTCCCAGGAAAAACACCAGAAAAAGACCGATGAGCATGGCTAAACGACGTTTACTTCGTTGCATATGTGCCTCCTTCCCGCATCCAATCCTCGGAACAGGTTTGTAATAAGGCCAGAAGCACAAAGCTCGACAAGAGGGAAGAACCGCCATACGTTAAAAACGGCACGGTTATCCCCGTTAAGGGTATGACCTTAAGAACGCCTGCAAACATGACAATTGCCTGCGAGGCAAAAATAGCGCTCACGGCAACCGCCACCGCGGCATAAAAATCTCTCTCCTGCTGCATGGCAATCTTAAAACCACGATAGAGCAGCAGCACAAAGAGCAGGATCACACAAATCCCCATGAAAGCACCCATCTCTTCCACGACAGAGGCAAAGATAAAATCCGAGTGTCCCAGAGGAATGCTGTCGGGATGCCCAAGGCCGATGCCCGTTCCAAAGAAGCCGCCTTCCGCGATGGCAAATAAAGCCTGAATAATCTGATAGCCTTTATTATTGAAGTCCTTCCACGGATCCAGCCACATATCAAAACGCACACGCACATGGGAAAATAAGTGATAAGCCACAAAAAGACCCACACAGGCCAACAGCAGGTTTACCACCGGCACCCAGCGATGCCGTTCGAAAGCAATCTGCGTAGTCAAAAGCGTCGCAAAAAAGATCGCCGCCGTACCCAGTTCCTTTTGCAATAAAAACAAACCCAACAGGATATAAACCATAACGGTTAAAGAGATACGGCCCAGAAAAGTCTTCTCGTAGTGTTCGTAATTCTTATACCAAGAGGCGATAAACAGCACAAATGGTATTTTTGCAAATTCTGAGGGTTGTACATTAATATTCGCAATCGTAATCCAGTTGCGCGCCCCGCTTAAGGTCAGGCCAAACACCAATGTGATGAAGAAAAAGACAAGCGTCACCCCGTAATAGAAGAGCAAGTGCCCTTCCCAAAGCGTATAGGTGCGACGCATGATGAAGTACACGAGGAAAAAAGCTACCAGGCTAGCCAGATAAATCATCAGCTGTCTTTCGCCCCGCCCGGGATCCAAGCGATAAATCATGATAATACCGATGGTGAAAATCATATTGGCAATGAGAAGCAGATACACTTCTTTCTTCGAAACAATCCGCAAGAGAGTTAAAGATAACAGAGAAACGACCAAAAGTCCCGCGCCGAACAACAAAGACCTTTCACTGAGTTTCTTGATCTGAAACGTATAGACCAAAAATACGGTCAAAAACTGGAACAAAAACAGAAGCCATTTCGTATTGGAAAAAGCCATCTTCGCCCGCCGATTATCCGGTTCAGACGGTTGAAAAAGATTAATTTTCATGATCCGCCTCGTTCAAAAATACAAAATGGATGCTGCCAAGCGCCACCATATCTCTGGAATGCAGCTCAACCGGCTGCGTCACGACCTCATCATTCACCTGCGTCGGGTTCGTGGCCTTCAAATCATCAATTAGAAAATGGCCCCCGTTTTGGACAATCACTGCCTGATGCTTACTCATCTGCCGATCTTTAATGACAATCGTATTGTCGTCCGCACGGCCGATCGAGGTATTGTCAGAAAGAAAATATTCCTCACGCACCGGAAAATCAAAGTCAGCCGGATTGCTCAAAAGCTTCAACGAAGCGGCGCGCACAGAGCGCTGCCGCATGGTGGAACGAATGTCCATTGTAATCATGCGCACAATACGACTGATAAATACCAATACAATCAACACAAAGATAAATTTCAATATGGTAGACACAATCATATAAAGCGTTACTTTTCCGAAGAGTTGCGTGAAAAACAGCGCTTCCATTGCATTAAAAAAACCGTCCATAGTTGCCTCCTGCCTGGCTTGAGTATACCATAGCCCACGAATCGTATGAAAATTATACTAAGGTTGATCTGTGGAGAAACTTTGTGTAACAAAAAATCCGTTCAGCAATGCGCAATCGCTAAGCCTTAACCAATGGCATACGACGAATAACCGAAAAAGGCGACCCGACGGGCCGCCTTTTTAACTACTTTGCGCTTTCTTACTTCACCGCATTCATCTGTGCGGAAACCAGCTCTGTAATTTCTTCACAGATAGCATCTGCCTTAGTCTGACTCTCTCCCACCGAATAGACATAAAGTTTAATCTTCGGTTCCGTACCGGATGGACGAATGGCCAGCCAGCTTTCATCATCCAATTCATATTTCAAAACATTCGACTTTGGAAGGCCGGTGTTATCCTTCAAATAGTCCGTTACCCGTACTACCTTACGATCGCCGATATCCGTGAGGCCTTCGGCACGGAAGACGTCCATGATGCGTCCGATCAGAGCCTGTCCATCAGCTCCCTCTTTGACAATGGAAATCAATTTATTGCCGTAATAACCGTATTCGTCATAAATGTCGTCTAAGACTTGCAGCAGATTTTTGCCTTGCGACTGTTTATAAAAGGCTGCCGCTTCCACCAAAAGCATGGCAGAAGAAACCGCGTCCTTGTCACGTACAAAGGGACCATGATTATAACCGATGCTCTCTTCATAGCCGAACACAAAGCTGTGTTCATGCGTGGTGTCCCATTCATTGACCGGAGCGGCAATATTTTTAAAGCCGGTTAGCACATCATATAAAGCCAAGCCGTATTTTTTCGTAATTTTGCGTGCGATGTCGCCGGTTACGATGGATTTAATCACAGCACCGTCTTTCGGAAGGGTGCCTGTGGCGGCCATTTCAGAAACAATATAATGTGTAAGGATTGCTCCTAAATGATTGCCATTGATAAACTGGTAACTGCCGTCTTTGCGACGCACTTCCAGCGCCAAACGATCAGAATCGGGATCTGAAGCGATCAGAAATTCGGCATTTACCTCTTTGCCCTTCTTCTCTGCTAAGCGGAAACATTCCGGGCGTTCAGGGTTAGGATAACCGGTCGTTTTGAAGTCCGGATCCGGTTCCAGCTCCTCTTCGACTAGGGCCATGCCCGTAAAACCACGACGCTTTAAGACGGTACGAATGGGAATATTGCCGCAACCGTTTAATGGTGTGTACACAAAGGAAAGACTCTTGTCGATATCGTCATGAATGGAAAGCGCCAATACCTTTTCCAGATAGCCGGCCATCAGGGAAGGATCGATGTATGAGATCATGCCGGATTCCAGCCCCTCTTCAAAGGGGATGCGCTTGACCACGCCGTCCTTTTCGGTTTCATGAATCTTAGCCTCAATAGCTTCCGCCCAGTCATCCAGTATTTGTGAACCGGCAGTGCCGTATGCCTTATAGCCGTTGTATTCTCTCGGATTGTGCGAGGCCGTCACCATGACGCCGGCAAATGCGCCCAGCTCACGAACGGTGTAGGACAATACCGGGGTCGGAACAATCGTCTTATGAATGGACACTTTAATCCCATGTGCCGCAAAAATTTCTGCCGCCAGGCAAGAAAATTCCAGAGACATATGGCGTACATCGTAACCGATGGCAACGCCCTTCCGGCATGCCTCTTCCCCCTTTTCCTCAATCATACGCGCAAAGCCTTCCGTGGCATTGCCCACAGTAATCCGATTCATGCGATTGGTGCCGGCGCCTAATTTGCCGCGCAGTCCGGCGGTTCCAAAATGCAAGGATTGATAGAAGCGATCCTTGATTTCCTCCTCCTTACCGGCGATAGCACGTAACTCTTCCTTTAACGAAGCGTCCACCTTTTCATCCGAAAGCCATTGCTCATAGATCTTATGATAGTCCACTGTCTCCTCCTTTTTCCCATTCCGCCGATGTCTTTCTCCAAAACCATCAGTACAGCACTTCGACTTCGAAAACCAGCATGGAAATGGGTTCTAATTGTAAATGAATGCCTGCTCTGCGATCCAACTCGACACGATTCGAACGCGTCCGTCCAAAGCGATCAAAAACCCTTTGCACGCACAAGCGCTCGGCGTATAAGGCATCAAAAAGCACCGTCGTGTCCGCATCCAGATTCCACCATCCGCTGTGATACACCGTAACGAGATACTTTCTTTCGCTAAGATCCCCTCTCTGATAGACCATGCCTATCACTGACGGATGTTTAATACCCAAAATATGCACGCGCTGTGCAACGTCTTCCTTCGAACGAAGACGAAAAACCGGATAGGCTTTACGCAGCGCAATGAGATCCTGTACATAATGAAACAGATCCCGATGCTTCGCCTTTTCCCTCCAATCGATGCCATTAACCAGATAGGGGGCACGATAGGAATTATCCAACATGGCTTTACTGCGTCGAAATTCATTGCCGGCATGAAAAAAGGGAATCCCCTCAGCCGTAAGTAAAAAGCCGAAAGCCAACCGTGTCATCGCTTCATTGTGTTCCCGATTCCCGAGCGATAGCGAAAGCTTATCTTCCAAAATCAGATTGTCATGCGCACTGAAGTAATTCAGCGAATGAATCGGATCTTTGGCGCCCCCATTATACGCCTTGGAATACCGTATCGAGCCTAAGAGACCAACCTCTGCCCATTGCTTAGCTTCGGTATTGCCTTGCACGAAGCCGCGCGAGGCTCCATTAATATCCCCACACAAGGCATCCCGGAAACGCGCATTAAAGAGCGCAAAATTCGCGTCATTTTGCGTTCCCCACGTTGTGCGTTCTTCTTCGGGTAAAGGTGTCGGCGCTCCGTACCACGGTTCCCCGTAGATAAGCGCATAGGGATTCTCACGACGCAGTCTCTCCATGAGCAGGCGCACGGTCGTTTGATCCAGAAGTGCCATCAGGTCAAAACGAAAACCATCAATCTTATATTCCTTTTGCCAAAACGACAGTGATTCCAGTATAAACTTGCGCACCATGATGCGTTCCGAAGCAATTTCGTTGCCCACCCCGGAGCCATTTGCAAACGCACCGTCTACCTTTCGATAGTAATAATCCGGGACCAGCTGATTCCATTCGGAATCTTCGGTACGATAGGTATGGTTATACACGACGTCCATCACCACACCGATGTCTGCTTCGTGCAGCGCCTGTATCATCGCTTTTAGTTCGCGAATGCGCACTGTCGGATCATAGGGATCCGTGGCATAAGAGCCTTCCGGCACGTTAAAGAGATGCGGATCATAGCCCCAATTGTAGTTATCCTCCGCACCAACACGTTCCGGTCTTTCGTCCACCGTGAAGTTTTTAAAGATCGGCATCAGGTGTACATGTGTAACGCCCAGCGCTTTCAGATGACCAATGCCCGTCTCAATCGCATGATACGAGCTATTTTCAGTTACCCCGAGATATTTGCCGCGATACCGCGCCCCGCTAGTGGTACTGAAGCTGTAATCGCCCACGTGCATTTCATAAATGATCGCATCGGCGGGAGAAATTTTGACATACGAAGTATCCCGAAAGCCCGGCGGATCCGTCTCGGATAAGTCCACAACGGCACTACGTCGGCCATTGATGGAGCAAGAAACAGAATAGGGATCGACCACTTCCTTCCCCTGTACCTCGAACGTATAAAAAGCGCCCTTCCAATCTCCCGGGACGATTGCCGTATAGACGCCGTCCACATTCTCCATTGGGATATTGGCCACCGCTTCGCCATCGTCGGACGTATAGAGGCGCAGGGTAACCGAAGGCCGCGTCGGCGCCCAGACACGAAAGGATGTCTCTTCATGAGAATAATGCGCACCGAAATGTGCCGTTCGCGCCGTTATCGTAGGAATCCATGCCTTTTCATTTTTCGTCTCTTCCAAAAGGGTTGTGTTGTCAACAATCGTCATAGACGGTCCATTCATTGTCCAAAGGGATTTAGCGATTCATACAGTTTCAGATACTTACGGCTTGATGCATCCCAACTGAGATCCTTGGCCATGCCGTTTTTCTGCAACATGCTAAAATCTTCCGGGGCATCACGATAAACGCGCAACGCACGCTGCATCGTAAAGAGCAAATCGTGTGCATTTACATTGGAAAAGCTGAAACCGTCGCCACTCTTCTCGTATTGATTATAGGGCTCTACAGAATCTCGCAGTCCGCCGGCTTCCCGTACAATCGGTACACAACCGTAACGCATCGCAATCATCTGGGATAGACCGCATGGTTCGATCATGGAGGGCATTAAGAACATATTCGCACCCGCATAAACTTCATGGCTCTCTCGCGTTGAAAAGTGCATGCGTGCTGCCAGCTTTTTGGGATAGCGCTTTGCGAAATAGCGAAACATTTCTTCATATGTGTCATCGCCAGTACCTACGACCACGAGTTGAACGTCTTCCTGCAAAAACTCCTCGAGAATATAACGAACCAGATCTAACCCCTTCATGGCGTTCAAACGGCTTACCATGCCGATCAGCGGTACGTCCTTTTCCGGAAGACCTGTTTTTTTCTGCAAGGCACGTTTGTTTTTCTTACGCTTCTCCAAAGAAGCCATATCATAACGCGATGCAATCATAGTATCCGTGGCCGGATTCCAAACCTCTTGATCGATACCGTTTAAAATGCCGGATATCTTCCAGGAATAGGCATTAATGACATTCTGCAGGCCTTCTGCAAAAAATGGATAATGAATTTCTTCCGCATAGGTTTCCGAAACCGTGTTCACTTTTGTCGCATGAACGATGGCGGCTTTCATAAAGTTGATCGATTCATAAAACTTCATATCGTAGTCCGAATAGTAGGCAGGATCCAAATTCGTCCAGAAAAAGAGCTCCGGCGAAAATTGTCCTTGATACTTCAGATTGTGAATCGTATAGAGTGAACGCATTTCGCGATAAAAGGCATCACCACGGCGAAAGTCATTGAGATATACGGGCGCCAGGCCTGCATGCCAGTCGTTCGCATGAATCACGTCGACCTTCCAATCCAAAACACGCGGCAAGCGCACCGCCGCTTTTGAAAAGAAAATAAAGCGTTCCCCGTCATCGTACTGGCCGTAAATTTCCGGTCGTTTAAAGTAATATTCATTATCTAAAAAATAGTACGTTGCGCCATTATACGACAGTTCATATACGCCGCAGTACTCATTCTTCCAGCCGACGCTCACGGCATACTCTGCCACACGGCGCATCTTTTTTCGATACACGTCTTCAATTTGTGCGTAGAGTGGAAGCACCACGCGGCAGTCGCATCCCAACTGATTTAATGCTTTCGGCAAGGAAGCTGCCACATCGGCCAAACCGCCGGTCTTAATAAACGGTGCTGCTTCCGCCGCCACATACAAAATTTTCATAATTACCTCGAAATCACTTCTTTCTTGCCCACTACGAAGGGGTGTGCATACGCACCGGCAAGGGTAACACCCGTTTCAATGACAGCCTGTTTATCCGTAATAGTGTTAACCACCACGGCATCGGCGCCCACGGTCGTATTCTCATTTAAGATGCTGTTTCGAACGATTGCGCCTTTCTTCACATGTACGCCACGGAAAAGAATGGAATTTTCGACCTGACCTTCGACCATGCAGCCATTAGCAACCAAGCTATTGTGGACATGGGCCGTATCCGAATACAGCGTAGACGGCTCATCCTTTGATTTCGTGTAAATCATATTGTCACGGTAGAAGATTTCCTGATACAAATTCTGGTCCAACAACGACATATTCGCCTGGAAATAGGAATAGATATCATGAATTACCAACACCGGGGCTGTGACCTCATATACGCCGATATTCAGACGATTCTTTTCATTATTGATGGCTTCAATGAGCGTCGTGGCCGAGCCGCGTTCCAAAGAACGCTTCACCAGATCCACAAATACGGATCGTTTGATAAACAGGCGCTCCAAGTAGAGCGGAAAAGCCGCATTGGTACCAAGGTTGATGCCCATGTTGATGAATTCATGATTCTCATCAAGAATCAGCTTTTTCATATTCGTATAGAGACCTTCGTGATCCTCCATATTTTTATAGAACAGCATAACATCGTCATCCTGTTGCAAAAAACGCTGATAGGCTTCCTCCAAATCCGCTTTTGTGATCATCATGGGGTTCATAATATGCACATTGGCCCCATTCGATTCCTCAAAAAAGGGAATTGCATCATAATAGGTCTGAATCACTGAGGGATGATGTTCCCACGTTTTACTCGGCGGGTTGATGAACAAGCCGTTATTGCGGCGATTCATTTCCCAATTCTTTCCATCGCCCACATGATCCAATGTGGAGCGGATATTGTTGCCGCCAAAGAGCATGACCCGCGACATGCTATAGTTAGAGAGTGCCGACAGTGCAAAGTCGATAATACGATACCGTCCACCAAAAGGAATCATGTAATCGGGACGGCTTTCGGACAGAGCACCAAAATCACGATTGTCACTGTACCCACCGTAATTAGAATTAATAATACCGATACAATCTTTCATGCTACTCCTCCGTCACGTTTCCGTCCGCAACCAGATAGACAGCGCCGGAAGTGTCTTCTCCGATCTCCTGCCCTGCTCGGATCACTTCATTTTCCCCTACAACGGCGTGGACGACCTTTGCGCCCTTTTGAATCACGCTGCCCGACAGAATGACGCTGTCACGTACTTCCGCGCCCTCTTCCACTGTGACGTTGGTAAAGAGCACGCAATGCTGTACTTTGCCATAGACGCGGCAAGCTTCGTTTACAAGGGAATTGGAAACCTCGGCTTCCTGTGCGATAAAGTGCGGGGGTAAATTCTTCGCCGACGTATAAATGCGCCAGTTTTTCTCGTAAATGTTCAGGCCATTGTTCGGGTCAATCATGTCCAAATTGGCTTCCCAATAGCTTTTAATGGTGCCAACATCCTTCCAGTATCCTTTAAAGCGATACACATAAAGGGGCATTTGCGCTTTAAGCATCTTCGGAATAATGTCATGGCCGAAATCATACGTGGAATTTTTATCCTTGTAGTCCTCGATCAACGCTTTGCGCAATGTGGGCCAATTAAAGATGTAAATGCCCATGGATGCCAGATTGCTCTTTGGTTTCGCAGGCTTCTCTTCGAATTCAATAATGCGATCCTCTTCATCGGTATTCATGATCCCGAAGCGTGGCGCTTCGTTCCAAGGCACTTCCATGACGGCTATCGTCGCCTCGGCGCCCTTACGAATATGCACATCCAGCAATTCGTTGTAATTCATCTTGTAAATATGATCCCCGGACAAAATCAATACGTATTTGGGGTTTAAATTGTCCAAATAGGTCATGTTTTCATAGATGGCATTGGCTGTACCGTCGTACCAACGACCCCCTTCCTCCGAATAAAACGGAGATAAAAGACGTAAACCGCCGTAGGTTCTGTCATAGTCCCAAGCCGCACCGATACCGATGTGCTCATTCAAGCGAAATGGCTTATATTGCGTCAGAATGCCGATATCGTGAATGTCCGAATTCGTTGCGTTACTCAGTGCAAAGTCGATAATACGATATTTACCGCCGAAGGGTACTGCCGGTTTTGCCGTGTTCCGGGTCAACGCTTTCAGTCTGGAGCCCTGTCCGCCGGCCAATAGCATGCAGACCATGCCGCTTTGATTTCTCATTCTTGCTACCTCCTTTGTCGGCCGAAATAGGTTGAGGATTTGCAAAACGTTATCCTTTCTCCTATTTTATCATTCTATCCGCCTTCTGGGGCTCAATTTTCTCTTGCGATCTCTATTTGTTCTTCTATTTTTTCAAGATTTACTGAAAATTAACGGGTTATTTCGAGCTTTATCATGAAAACGACTGCACACAGACACCGGTTTTCAATTTTACACAAAAAGAGCCAACCCTTCGGCCAGCTCTTTTCTCAGCAATTCTGTTATCGAAATTATTCTTCTTCGGTTTTGGAAATATTATAAAAAGCGTCCATGCCCGGATAAACTGCATCATCGCCAAACATATCCTCGATGCGCAGTAGTTGATTGTACTTGGCCACGCGGTCTGTACGGCTCGGCGCACCTGTTTTAATCTGACCGGCATTGGTGGCAACCACGAGATCTGCAATGGTCGTATCTTCGGTTTCTCCGGAACGATGCGAAACGATCGCCGTATAGCCGGCGCGTTTGGCCATCTCGATGGCATCCAAGGTCTCTGTCAAAGTGCCGATCTGGTTCACTTTAATGAGAATCGCATTGGCAACATGCATGTCAATTCCTTTGGCTAGACGCTCGGTGTTCGTGACAAAGAGATCATCGCCGACCAACTGAACCTTCTTGCCAAGACGTGCGGTCAATTTTTTCCAGCCATCCCAGTCCTCTTCTGCTAAACCGTCCTCAATGGAGACAATCGGATATTTTTCAACCCATTCTTCGTACATGGCAATCATTTCATCCGTTGTCTTAAATTGATCGGTTTTCCAGAAGTAATAGCCTTCCTTGCCGATTTTTTTAGCTTCTTCATAAAGTTCCGTTGAGGCAGGATCCATGGCAATCATGAAGTCGCGTCCCGGTTCGAAGCCGGCAGCGCGAATGGCTTTGACCAAGTATTGCAATGGCTCTTCATCGTTCTTGAAGTTCGGTGCAAAGCCACCCTCATCACCAACGGCGGTCGGATGACCGTCCTCTGCCAAAACGCGCTTGAGCGTATGGAATACTTCTGCTGCCGATTGCAGAGCGTCCGACCAGGTCGCCGCACCTACCGGCATAATCATATATTCTTGGAAACTTACGGAGTTATCCGCATGCTTTCCGCCGTTAATCACGTTCATCATCGGCACGGGCAAGGTTTTGGCGTTCACACCGCCAATGTAACTGTAAAGCGGCATGCCGTATTCGTCGGCAGCGGCACGGGCACAGGCCAGGGATACGCCCAAGATCGCATTGGCACCAAAATTCGCCTTATTCGGTGTACCGTCCGCTGTAATCATGGCATGATCAATTCCCACCTGATCCGTCACCTCCCAGCCTTCCAGCAGGGTGGCAATTTCATCGTTTACATTATCGACTGCGTTTAAAACGCCCTTGCCGCCAAATGCCTTTTCGCCATCACGCAATTCCACCGCCTCAAAGGCACCGGTCGAGGCGCCCGAAGGAACGATGGCGCGTCCGAAACCGCCGAGTTCGGTCGTTACTTCCACTTCGACCGTCGGATTGCCGCGAGAATCGAGGACTTGACGAGCATAAACATCAATAATTTGGGACATAAGAATCTCCTTTCCGATATCCAATCTTTGGGCTTAATCGATACGATAATTGACTAGGCTGATGAAGCTTGCTGCTTCCAAACTGGCGCCGCCCACTAATGCACCGTCGATATCTTCCTGTTCCATGATGGCCTTAATGTTCTCCGGTTTCACGGAACCGCCATAAAGAATACGGACCGCATCACCTGCTGCTTTGGAAAGCATGCTTGAAACCTGCTGACGAATGAAGTTTGCCATCTCTTGCGCATCCTCTTCTGAAGCCGACTTTCCGGTTCCGATAGCCCAAATCGGTTCATACGCAATGACCAACGATTCAAGATCCTTGGGACTCAATCCCTGTAACGCGGATAACAGCTGTCCCTGCACTTTTTCTTCTTGTTTGCCGGCTTCGCGCTCTTCAAGCGTTTCACCCACACAGAGAATCGGGCGGATGCCTGCCTTCAGAGCCGCTTCAACTTTCTTCTGAATCATTTCGTCGGTTTCGCCAAAAATGCCGCGGCGCTCCGAATGTCCAAGAATTACGTATTCCACTTGTAAATCTTTCAGCATGGAAGCCGAAATTTCGCCGGTGAATGCGCCATGATCCTCATAGTACATATTCTGAGCGCCCAGATGCAGCTGAGAATCATCCAAGACTTCGTTTACCGCCTGCAGATCAATCGCCGGCACACAAATCAGTGCCTCTACAGCGTCATCCAACTGAATGGAATCAATTTGACGAGCCAGCATCTGCGCCTGATACGGCGTTTTGTTCATTTTCCAGTTGCCGGCAATCAGAGACTTACGCATCATTCCCTCCTTCTTCTTTTTTCTACTCCTCGACTAGCAATCCGTAATGGCCGCAATGCCGGGCAGTTCTTTGCCTTCCAGAAATTCCAGCGATGCACCGCCACCGGTAGAGACATGCGTCATTTGCTCTTTATAACCGGCTTGTTCCACTGCTGCAGCGCTGTCTCCGCCACCGATAATCGTGGTGCCTTGGCATTCAGCCATCGCTTTCGCCAGTGCAAGGGTGCCGTTTGAAAATTCCTTGATCTCAAATACGCCCATGGGACCGTTCCAAACCACTGTTTTGGCTTCTTTTACGATACTCGTGAATGTTTTTATTGTTTCCGGCCCGATGTCTAAGGACATTTTATCCGCAGGGATCGCATCAATGGAGACAATGGCTGTCTTCTGATTTTCCGCTACCGCATCGGCAATCACACCATCTGTCGGCAGTTCCACGCGCACGCCCTTTTCCTTCGCACGGTGCAATAAATCCTTAGCGAGCTCCAACTTATCCGCTTCGAGAAGAGACGTACCGATCTCCTTGCCCATCGCCTTCAGGAAAGTATAAGCCATGCCGCCGCCGATCAGAATGGTATCTACCTTATCCAACAAATTTTCAATAACACCGATTTTATCCGACACCTTAGCGCCACCAAGGATCGCAACAAACGGATGCTTGGGATCCTGCAGAGCTTCGACCATGATATCCACTTCCTTTTGCACCAACAGGCCCAGCGCCGACGACAACAGAGCCGCTACGCCGACGTTCGAACTGTGCGCGCGATGGCAAGTCGCAAAGGCATCGTTGACGAAAATATCCGCTAAAGAAGCCAAGTCTTTGGAAAAAGCAGGATCATTCTTGGTCTCTCCGGAAACAAAGCGCGTGTTTTCGAGAAGTGCCACTTCTCCGCCCTTCAATGCTGCTGCCGCTTGTTTCACAGAGGCATCCACCACCGTTTCGGAAGCCAAGAAATGAACTTTTTGGCCCAAAAGCTCTTCCAAACGTTCCGCCACAGGGCGCAACGTAAATTTTGCTTCCGGTCCTTTCGGACGGCCCAAATGGCTCATAAGAATCACGGTAGCGTTCTGCTTAAGCAATTGACGGATGGTCGGCAGAGCCGCTACAATACGCGAATCATCAACAATATGTCCTGTGCCGTCTTTCGTTTGCGGAACGTTGAAATCCACGCGAACCAGAACTTTCTTATCGGTAAAATCATAATCTTTTAATGTTTTCTTTGCCATTACCGCTCCTTTGTCGCAACGTTAAAAAAGGCGAGGAAGCTTCCGCCTCCTCGCCGATGTTTTTTTATTTCGCCAGTTCTGCGAAGTACTTGAGGGTACGGACCATGTTGCTGGTGAAGCCCATTTCATTGTCATACCAAGAGCAAGTCTTGACGATTTGCTTTCCATCAGGACCTTCCACCACGTTGGTGAGTGTGGCATCAAAAATGGAAGGTACGGGAACGCCGATAATATCGGAGCTGACAATTTCATCTTCGTTGTAATGGAACCACTCCGCCTCGCGTTCTTTCATAGCCGCATTCACTTCGTCCACGGTCACTTTCTTGTTAAGGACGGAATAGAGCTCCACGATGGAACCGGTGATGACCGGTACGCGAAGGGCGCTACCATCGATACGTCCGCTCAATGCCGGAATAACCTTACCGATAGCCTTAGCGGCACCCGTTGTAGCCGGAATCGTGTTCGCAGCGCCGGCACGGCTCTTACGTCCGCCCGGAGCATCCTGCAAACGCTGTGTTGAGGTATAGCCGTGAATCGTGGACATAATGGAGTGATCCACGCCAAAGGCTTCATTCAAAGCATTCACCATCGGCGCAAGGCAGTTCGTGGTGCAAGAGGCAGCCGAAACAATGCGATCTTCATCTTCCAAGCTCTTATGGTTAACGCCATAAACAATCATCTTGACGCCTTCCCCTTTAGCCGGAGCCGAAATCAAAACACGCTTTGCGCCGGCATCCAGATGGGCCTGTGATTTTTCTTTCGAGGTATAGAATCCGGTGCACTCCAGAACGAAGTCCACGCCCAATTCTTTCCACGGCAAATCTGCCGCATTCTTTTCAGCGTAGCAACGAATCTCGTGCCCTTCAACGATCAGACTGTCTCCTTTTAAAGAAACCTCATACGGGAAAGCTCCCTGTGCCGTATCGTATTTTAATAAATACAGAAGATCTTTGTTATCGGTCAGGTCATTGATTGCGACCACTTCCAATTCCGGGGCATTGCGCAACATTTCACGCAAAGCAAGACGTCCGATGCGTCCAAAACCGTTAATAGCAACTTTTGTAGCCATGTTTCCTCCTGTTCTCACCCACCGGGGCGGGTATGACGAGCCAACTATTCGTTTACTACCCTATTTTATTGTATTTAGTACATAACCGTCGGGTAAGGGTCAGTTTTTCGCAGCGCTGCTTTCTGCCGGAGCAGCCGATTCTTGGATCGAAGCCTGTGCGGGCTCCTGCGCGGAACCTTTTGCCGAATCCTGTGTGGACGCTTGCGAAGCAGATTCTCCTTCAATCTTGACATCCGCATCTTGTACCAGCTTCTGCAGATATGCGGTGTACTTCTCTCCGTTGAGCTTTTCGATAATCTGATCCTTCAGAGCTTCCACCGTATCATTGCGCTTTTGGACCTGAATGATATGGTAACCGAACTGTGTTTTCACCGGGTTACCGATTTCGCCAACCTTCTGTCCCAGGATAGCTTTTTTGAATTCATCCACAAATTTCGAAGGGCTGGTCGAACCCAAGCTGCCGCCGTTTTCCGCCGAACCTTTATCTAAAGATACTGCTTTGGCAACATCCTCGAACTTCTCACCCTTTGCCAAACGCTCCTTGACTTTCTTTGCCTCATCTTCTGTCTTAACCAGAATATGGCGGGCTTCCACCGTGACCAAAGCGTCTTTGTTCTTATCGAAATACTGCTTAATCTCCGCATCAGAAGGCTTATGCTGTTCATTATAAAGGGCCTTGTGCTTGCGAGAGATGGTCTCGAAACGAAGGCTTTCCTTCAGTTGCTCATCCGTAACGCCCAGTTGTTTTAACGTATTGCTGTAGTTAGCTGCTCCGCCGTATGCCTTCACCGCTTTATCGTATTCCACAGCAAAGTCCTTATCGGTCAGTTCGATTTTATTCTTCTTCAGATCCTGCAGCATGACCTGTTCTTGGATCAAGGATTCGCGAATGGTCGAGGGCAGACGATACTGTGCCGCGATCATGCTCTTATAAAGATCCAACTGCGATTCGTACTTGGCTTTTGGAATTTTATCGCCGTTAACGGTAGCATAAGTTGCTCCCGAGCCGGATCCGCATCCTGCCATTAACAACATTCCAGCCAAAGCCAAACTTACGAATTTTTTACCGATTTTCATTCCTTTTCCTCCCTGTTTTTCAGTTGCGTCATGAGTTGCAACAAACGTTTCGTATCCTTCAGTTTATGGGGTGAAACCGCAATCTTAAAACGCGGTTCCTTTTGAAAATCAAAAGTCAGCGGTCCGCTGTATCCCTCCGAAATCGCCTTCAGTTGCTCCACAGAAAATTGTTCGAATTTTTCATAACGCAGTTCAATGGCTTCCTTCGTCTCCTTGATGCGCGAAAATCCCAAATCGCTCGCCCATCGTTTGATCAGAGCAATGTCCAACAGATTTTCCACGCTCTCCGGTGGATCGCCGAAGCGGTCCAGGAGCTCCTCTACAATTTTACTGTATTCCTCTTCATTTTCAATGGAAGCGATTTGACGATACATCATGATCTTGTCAGAACTTTGAGGGATGTATTCGTCAGGAATGAAGGCACTCACCTTCACATCCACGTTAATATCCCCTGCATGCACAGTCTTGGCCTCGCCTTTGGCGCGAGAGACGGCTTCTTCTAACATACGCACATAGAGTTCATACCCGATGGATTCAATATGTCCGGACTGACTCTCGCCCAAGAGATTGCCGGCACCGCGCAGTTCCAAATCACGCATGGCAATCTTGTAGCCTGAACCGAATTCGGTAAAATCACGTATTGCCTTCAAACGCTTCTCAGAGATTTCGGATAACACCTTGGAACGATCGTAGGTGAAATAGGCATAACTCTGACGGTCGGAACGCCCGATACGGCCTTTGAGCTGGTAGAGCTGCGAAAGGCCCATACGATCCGCCTGCTCTACGATGAGCGTATTTACATTGGCAATATCCATCCCCGTTTCAATAATCGTTGTAGCCAGCAGAATATCCGCCTCGCCTGAAACAAATTGTTCCATTACGTTCTCGAGTTCACGAATGCTCATCTGCCCGTGCGCTACCACAATTCTTGCTTCCGGTACTAAGGCCTGCAAACGTTCATAAGTAAAATGGATATCGTGCACCCGATTGTGCACAACGTAGACCTGTCCGTTGCGATCGAGCTCGCGCCGTATCGCATCGCGCAAAACAACCGGATCCGTCTCCATCACATAGGAAATGGTCGGATAGCGTTCCTCCGGCGGCTCCTCCAATAAGCTCATATCACGAATCCCTGTCAATGAAAGCTGCAACGTGCGCGGGATAGGCGTGGCAGACAACGTCAGAACATCTACATTTTCTTTGATCTTCTTCATCTTCTCTTTGTCTTTCACGCCGAAGCGCTGTTCCTCATCCACAATGAGAAGACCCAGATCTTTGAATTGGATGTCCTTGGACAGCAGACGATGCGTGCCCACAACAATATCTACGCTACCCTGCCGAATCTGTTTGACGACGGCTTTTTGCTTCTCCGCACTTTTAAAGCGCGATAAAAATTCAATGCGCATCGGGTAGGAAAGGAAGCGATCCATCATCGTCTGATAATGCTGTTGCACCAAAATCGTCGTCGGCGCCAGAAATGCCACCTGTTTGCCGTCCATGACGGCTTTAAACGCCGCACGTAACGCTACCTCCGTCTTACCATAGCCGACATCACCGCAGAGCAAACGATCCATCGGTTTGGAACTCTCCATGTCCGCTTTGATTTCTTCCGCCGCACGCAGCTGCGACGGCGTTTCTTCATACAGAAAGGATTCTTCAAATTCTTGCTGCCAAGGCGAATCCGCAGCAAACGCATGTCCTTTCACTTTGGAACGTTTGGCATAGAGTTCCAATAAATCCTCCGCAATGGCATCCACCGCTTTGCGCGCTTTTTCCTTGGAGCGTTTCCATTCCGAACCACCCAGCGATGAAATCCGCGGCTTGGGCCCGCCACTGCCGATATATTTCGTGACCAGATCCATTTCATCGGTCGGCACATAAAGAGCATCCGCCCCTTTGTAACTGATCTTGATGAAATCCTTTTTGAGACCGTCATATTCAATGGTTTCCGTCCCCAGAAATTCACCGATGCCGTAAATTTCATGCACGACATAGTCCCCCGGCGCCAGATCCTGATAATTGAGCAGATCACTCTTGCGACGGGGACGCCGCACGGCCTTGCGTTTCTTTTCTTTTCCGAATATTTCGGTGCGCGAAATAATATGAAGATTGCCGTCCGGTAATAGAAAACCGTGCCCAAGTGACAACGACGAAAGAAGAATTTCCCCGTCCTTTATATCCTTGAAACGGGTACGTGGCGTTTCGTTCGTAAAGAGAATATCGGACGCCAAAAGCCGCTCTGCAAGAGCCTCTTTTCCGCTGCCCACCGCCAATACAATCTTCTTTTTTTGTTTCTGCGACCAGTGGAGCGCATCCGTAAACTCGCTCCAGCGATTATTAAAGTTTTCCGCCTCCATACTGCGAATCTGCAGCAAGGCATCCGGCGTGAATTCGCGCACGCTTTTTAGAATCTGCGTCAGATTCACTAATGCATAGGCGCCAAGGGCTTCGTATACGTCGGTTATGGTAAGACGATGTGACAGATGTGCCTTTAAGATTTCCGACTGCTCTGCCAGCGTCGTATAGGTATCCAAGGCTAAGGCATCGCGCCGCTTTTCCGTCTCTAAAATACGCGAAATATCGTCAAGAACGATTACCGCATCATCCGGCAGATAATCCATGAGTCCCGCCGTCGAGTCATCATTAAGATATGCCTCCGCCAAATCCGGATTGGAAACGTGATTGTTCGTTTCCAATTCATCCATCAGGTGATAAAACTTATCCAAGTTGGGATGCAGATGATGCTTTTTAGCAACGGCTTCCGCTTGCTTTAAATCAACGCGCATGCTCGAGAGAACGTCTTTACAGTCCGCATCCGTGAATAATAAATTTTCTGCCGGGGTCAACAGGATCTTTTCATGCGGATCCACCGAACGCTGTGTCTCCACCTCAAACGAATGAATGCGTTCAATATCCGTATCAAAAAATTCAATGCGATACGGCAGTTTTGATGCAGGCGGGAAAACGTCCAGAATATCGCCACGAACGGAAAATTCACCGGCATGTTCCACCGAAGTCGTGCGCACATAGCGCATGGCTACGAGTTTACGAATCACTTCTTCTTCTGAAACCGAAGTGTCCACGGCCAGCGTTACAACCGACTCTGCATAGCGACGCGGCGGAACAATGCGCCTTTTCAGAGCGGAAAGGGTCGTTGACACGACCATTGTGCCACCGGCATAGACTTCCTGTAACACAGCAAGACGTTGCCTGGACACCGGCGAAATCGTCGAATCCGTTTTGAAAAATTGCAGCTCTTCTTCAGGATAGGTATAGGCTCGTGCAACACCCGCATTCTGCAACTCTTCCGTGAATGCGCGCGCCTTTACGGCAGATTCGGACACGACAAAAACAGGACACTCGCGTTGCGCCGCAAGGGCGGCAACAAAGGGTCCTGTACTTTCCGGCACCAATCCGTGCAGATGGATGCGGCGTTTTCCCCCGTCCAGTTCATGCAGTAGACGAGTAAAACGCGGTTCAAGAAGAAACAGTTCGTCGGTTTTTGTCATGAATCTCCACAGCGCTTTGCTTTTTTACGAAAGGCATCCTGCTTGGCTCGTTCACGGTCCAAAGCACGAATCCGTTCGCTTTCTTCTTCACTGCTCTCCAGTATGGAGGGTGCCTTCCAGCCGTTCCAGGTGTTCATGGCATCACGAACCCCCTTCTCCAAAATTTCCTCCACGGCCTCTGTAGCGGCATCCAATTCCTCATCGATGGTCGTTTGTTCTTCTTCCGTAAAATGAGAGAGCACAAAATCAGCCAAATCCCAAGAAGCCGGCCGATGTCCGGTCGCAATCTTAACGCGAATAAAATTGCTGCTGCTAAGCTCTTGCACCACCGAGCGCAATCCGTTATGCGTGCCGGCCGATCCCTTTTCCCGCACGCGCACTGTACCCAGATGAATATCGATATCATCCACAACAATAATGACATCCTGCGGATCGATTTTGAAAAAATCCACCGCCTGTCGCACGGCTTTACCGGATAAATTCATAAAGGTTTGCGGCTTCATAAGCACAACCTTATCGCCGGCTACTCGCCCTTCACCGACCAAGGCATCCCATTTCAGCTGCTCTATGGCAATATTCCACCGCCTTGCCAAGCGGTCCATCACGGCAAAGCCCACGTTATGACGCGTACCGTCATAACGTGCGCCCGGATTGCCGAGACCGATAATCAGCTTCGTGCTCATCGCGTAAACATCCCGCTGACGGATTTGAACGAATACACGCGGCGAATGGCTTCCGCAAGCAATGGGGCGATGGAGATAATTTCGATCTTATGGTTCATCTTGGCTTCGTCCACCTTTACAGTATTGGTAACAACACATTTTTTGACAGAGGACTGCAGGATCTTATCCGTTGCATTGCCCGAGAAAATCGCATGAGATGCGGTGATATACACATCCTTGGCACCACGTTTGGTTAAATAATCCGCGGCGTTTGTGATCGTACCGGCAGTATCGATGATGTCATCAATGATAATGCAGTTCTTGCCTTCCACATTACCGATGATGTCCACGACTTCCGACACATTGGCTTCCGGACGATGCTTTTCAATGATGGCGATGGGCAAATTCAACAGATGCGAGAAGGCACGCGCACGCGTCACACCGCCTAAGTCCGGAGAAACCACCATCCAATCAGAAGGATTATCCTTGACCAGGGGTTCAAAATAGTCGGCCAGTAAACTTCCGCCTTGGAAATGATCCACAGGAATGTCAAAATAGCCTTGAATTTGACCGGCATGCAGATCCACGGTAATCACACGATCCACGCCTGCGGTGGCCAGAAGGTCCGCTACCAATTTTGCGGTAATCGGTTCACGACCGCTTGTCTTACGATCTTGGCGAGCATAACCGTAATAGGGCATGACCAAATTGATATGGCTGACCGAAGCACGCTTAAAGGCATCGGTGCAGATCAAAGCTTCCATCAGGTGATCATTCACCGGTTCGGAGGTCGGCTGAATCAGAAAAACATCATAACCGCGAACGGTCTCGTTGATCTTGACGTTAATCTCTCCGTCCGCAAAATGGCCGACTTTCATGTCGCCCAGCGGCAGTCCCAGTTCTTTACAAATGGCTTCTGCCAGCGGAAGGTTGGCGTTTCCAGAAAAAACCTTCATTCCTACACGTTCCATAGATCCCCCTTTGATCCTTTCTTCCTTTTCGACACAGTGCGTGCCTTTGACGCTTACAATAAACCCTTGGCTTTACGCTTAGCAACATAGCCGGGAATACTTTTCTGTTCCGCTCGCTCCACAGCCAGCGCGCCTTGCTCTACTTTTTTCGTAATGGTGGATCCCGCTGCCACAAAGGCCTCGTCTTCCAATTCCACCGGTGCCACCAGATTGGCATTGGAGCCGAGGAAGGCATGATCGCCTACTACCGTGTGATGCTTGTTCTTGCCGTCATAATTGCAGAAAATGACGCCACAGGATATGTTCACATCCTTCCCGACATCGGCATCGCCGATATACGCCAGATGGCCTGCCTTGGTCCCTTCGCCCAAGGTCGCCTTCTTTACCTCCACAAAATTACCAATGTGCACGTGGGGGCCAATCACCGCATGTGGACGCAAATGGGAGTAAGGACCGATATTGGAACCCTCCTCCATGACGGATTCTTCGATGACGGAAGAACGCACCGTAACCTGATCGCCCAGCGTGGAGTCGGAGATGTCGGAGCGATCCGTAATCAAACAGCCGCTGCCGATTTTAGTTTCGCCCATAATGCGCACATTGCCTTGAATCCAGGTGCCTGCACCGATCACAACTTCCGGTGCAATTCGCGTCAACGTCGGTTCATCAATGCGTACGCCTTTTTCCATCCAATCATAGCAGATATTTTGTGCCAAACTCTTTTCTGCCAATTGCACTAACAGATAGGAGTCCACTACGGGCACATCCAGGAACAATTCATCCACTACCGGATCCGCTTCTTCCGGTTGAACCATATCCGTCCAGGCTTCAAAAAAGGTGTCAAAATCCGCATCGCCCAGTTCTTTTAAAGAAGCCAGCTCGCTTTCGCGTACCTTAACAATGCCCGGCGTGCCCTGATAATCCGCCAAGATACGCTGGTCAGAGCTGTAGAATCGATATAATACATCCTCATCCAACCCGCAGCAGGCTTCATTGATGACCAAAAGGTCCCCCTGACACACGTCAAGTCCGCCCGGAAGGATTGTCCAGGACGGACCTGCTAAGGCTTTCTTCACATAATCCACGACGGGATGCCCTAATAACAACGCATTCGTCTCTTCCTGCCGAGCGCGAAGTGTGTTCAAAAAGGGTGACGATAAAATAATTACAGATGGCATATTCTCTCCTCATCAATACCAATCAAATCAAAATTATTATACACAAACCGTTAACAGAAACCAACAGGGCAGGAACTTCACTAGCGCCCGTGACAGTATGGTATAATACTAATTTGAGTAATAAGAGGAGGGAAAATGTTTCAGTTTAGTTTGAATCCATCGGACATGAAAAAAGTCCATTTCATCGGTATTGGCGGTGTCAGCATGTCCGGTATTGCAGAATTGTTGCACGATAAAGGCTATCAGGTAACCGGTTCCGATGTTCGTGATAATAAATATGTTAAGCATTTGGAGTCGGTGGGAATTCCGGTAACGATCGGCCAGTCGGCTGAAAACATAAAGGATCAGGAGCTTTTTGTATATACGGATGCTATCCTCCCCACCAATCCGGAATTGCAGGCGGCCATCGCTACCAGAAAGCCCTGCGTCACGCGCGGACAATTTTTAGGCGCTCTGATGCAGAATTTTCCAGCGTCCATTGCCGTTTCCGGCTCTCACGGAAAATCCACCACTACTTCCATGATTTCCGATATTCTGATTCGCACGGATGAAAAGCCCACCATACTCTTGGGAGGCACCCTGGACGATATCGGAGGTAATGTGCTGTCGGGAAAAGGCCCCTTCTTCCTCGCGGAGGCCTGTGAATACAAGGGCAATATACGCTATTACTATCCGCAGGTTGCCATCGTTCTAAATTTGGATGAGGACCACCTGGATTACTATAAGGATTTGGACGACATCGTAAAGGCGTTTGAACGCTATATGCAAAATATTCGTCCGAACGGCTATGCCATCATCAATGCGGATGATCCCAATTCGAAAACCTTGGCGTCCCATGTAAAAGGAAAAGCCATTACGTTCGGCGTAAATAACAGCGATGCGGACTATAATGCGACTGACGTTACTTTTGATCCATACGGTCACCCCTCTTTTACCCTGCATTTCCCGGATCAGAGCGAACAGCGTTTTTCACTTGGCATCATCGGGCGTTTCAATATTTATAATGCCATGGCAGCGATCATCGCCTGCGATATTACGCATGTGGATCGTCGCATCATTAAACAAGGTATTGAAGAATATCGTCCCCTCCACCGTCGCATGGAATACGTTGGCGATTTTCAAGGGGCACGCGTATTAACGGACTATGGACATCATCCCGTGGAAATCCGGGCCACCTTGGACGCCTTGGCAGAACATAAGACGAAAAAACTGTGGTGCGTCTTCCAACCGTATACTATCTCGCGTACGAAAACCTTGATGGATGAATTTGCGAAAGCCTTTCATCATGCGGATGAGACGGTGATTACAGCCATTCAGGTGGCGCGAGAGATTGATACCGGTGAAGTGAAGAGCGAACAGCTCGTCGAACGTGTCAATCAAAACGGGGATCATGCGGTCTGCCGTCAAACCTTTGAGGACGTCCTCCATTATTTGGATGGAAAAGTGCAGCCTGGCGATATTATCCTAACCACCGGCTGTGGCAATGTCGATGAATTGGCGGAGCTTCTTGTCACATCTGAAAAGAAATAAGAAACGCAACTGTTTTATGAAATAAAAGGCGACCCGTGCGGGTCGCCTTTATATTTTTAAGCTTTATTTTCCCCCCTTCGCCGGTTGCTTCATGCTTTGCTGTAAAGCGGTTTTCAGCATGGAGACAAAATGTGCGATGGCCTTATCCTTACCGTAAAAATGCACGCCATCCGTCCCTTCATAGTACTCCGGGTGTTCCTGGGAAATTTTCGCCCAATCCGCCAGCGTCACATAATACGGCTTGTCAACGTTACGCAAGAAATTCGTATATTGCACGGATTCCGTTGCCCTGTCTTTACTCTTATCAAAGGGCGTGACGAAAATGAGACGATGTCCTTTTGGCAAAGCGTCCAAGATGCGTTGGTATTGCTTTTGATAATTCGGATAGATATTCGTGCCCAGAGCGATCACAACGATATGCCCGAGACTCCCACCCTTTGCCTTTTGTGCAAGGATGTCTGCGCCTTGATGCAAGAAGCGACTCACGGCGCCATCCACTGAAAGATTGGGAATATTCTTAACCAATGAGGAGCGCACCACTAATGATACGCTATCGCCGATAAGCGTGATCTTTTGCTTGTCCACCTTCTTTTGCAGTTGCGCTGCTTCTTTCTTTTGCTTGGCTTCCCGTAATGCCTGCGATTGATCGGCAACGGTGTCGTGAAGATCTTGCATAGTTTCCCAGTCTTGCTCCAAGCCGTTAGCCCAGACTTGTCGTTCCATTTGCAACATGGCCGGTTCACGATGAAATGCCGCTGCGGATGTGAACAGGAATAAACAAAAACATCCTGTGAGTATGGCTATCCTCTGTAATGAGGTCAACACCTTCGTTTGTTTTCCTAAGCGCAACGGACGATGAAACCACAGCGACTGCCACAGAAACTCATTGCATAAGCTTAAGAGAAACGCCAAAAGAAAGGCAATGATAGCTGCCAACGGCTGGCTCATATGTCGTTCCAACAGAACAAAAAACGGCCAGTGAAAAAGATAGAGCGGATATGTCAGCTTGGCTAGAAAACGAATGCCTTCCGGTTCATAGCGGCCATGCGGTTTCTGCGCGACCAAACGGGCACAATATAGAAATGCACCACTCAATAAAGCAACCAGCGGAAAGCCCAACACATAAGTCCATGCTGAGGTGTAATCAAGGCATTTTGCCATCACAAAAAGCAGCACCGGTACAGAAATGAGGACCGCAACTGAGCCTAACGACGATTGCTTTTGGGCACGGCGCAAAAACACCATCGACTGATGTTTAAAGCCGCTGATGCCGGCTACAAAACTGCCGACGAAAAATGGAGCCATGCGCGTCACATCGGCAAAATAGCGAAACGATGTATTTACGTTAAATAGCGTTAATAGCCATTGCAAAAGCGTCATCCCCATAAAGAGCACAGCACTGGTAAAACAGATATTCACGCGCAGCCGTCCTGCAATAGTCGTCTCTCTTTTACGGCGTCCGGAACGGTGTGACACGCTCTGTCGCGCCATCACTTTTAAGGCCACTGCCCAGAGGATGTAAAATCGCAACTCGGGACCCAGAGACCAGGTATGCAGAAACAGATGCTTGATATACTGACTCTCATAACTGCCGCCGGTAAAAATCTCATACCAGTTCGTGGTAAAGCCGAACACGGCTGCCAACTGGCGACGAAAATCCACCAGAAAATCCGAATGAATGAATAACGCAAGCGGCAAAATACAGAGCAGCAAAAGGGCCAACGGCGGTAATAAACGCAACACACGACGCTCAAAAAAAGCACGCAAAGAAAAGGTCTTATTTTCTATCATTTCATCCAATAGCGTTGCCGTAATTAAAAATCCGGAAAGCACAAAGAGCACATCAACGCCGAAAAAACCCGCAGGAAGACTCTTTGGAAAAAAATGATAGAATATCACAGCCGCCATGGCCAAAACACGAAGGCTATCCAGCCATTCCATGCGGTGTACCATCGGTTTTTTTACTTCTTTTCGTTCGACGGATGCTGTTCCGCTGTGTTGTAGCGAATCCATCCTTCCTCCTTCTTAAGAATCCACTGCTCCCCGTTTTCAAGCGTTAAAATGGCTTTCTCCTGCGGTTCGCCCAGTTTAAAATCGCCTTGTAGTGACCAGCCCTGCTTCGATTGAAAGGTCCCTTTTCCCTCAAAGCGACCTTTTTGCCACGTACCCCGATACAGAGCGCCATCCTTACCGATGAACACGCCTTCTCCGTTAAAACGGCCGTGCTGCATGCTTCCCGTATATTTTCCATTCAAAAGAGACAGATCCTTCACCTGCTGTTCTTTTGGCGGAAGCAGAGAAAAAATACCGCAAAACACCAATGCGCACAAACAGAGAAAAAGGGCCATAACGTTTTTGAAGCCTTTGGCTTTGGTTTTAACCATAGTGCCCCCTTATTCTTCCGAAGTTCCCTCTACCGGATCCTGTGATGTGCCAAGCACTTGCTCTCGCAGTCGCATGACTTCGTTAAAGAATTCGTCGGATAAGTCATCAAACGAGAGAATTTCTTTCAAATCCTCTTCGGCAGCATCGTTATCGCCGCTTTGCGCATAGAGAACAGCTCGATTAAAAAGCAGACGCAACGCATCCGGGTGCTGTTTAAGGCCTTCGGTTGCCGCCTCCAGCGCTTCATCGATCTTCCCATCCGCATTCAGGGCATAGACCAAGCCGTTATACACGTCTTCAAAATCCCCACCCTTATCCAAGCTGGTACGAAACGCCTCTACTGCCGCATCAAAATGGCTCATGTTCTGGTACGCTACGCCCAAATAGTAATCGGTATCGTAGCGATTGCTTTCGGCTTTGGCTTTCATCAGTGCTTCCAGAGCATGCGGATAATCCGCGCGACGCAAATAATAAATACCATTTTCAATGGCCGCATCGGGAGCAATGCGCGTCATGCTCTCTCGCAATTCCTGCTTTACGGTTTCATCATTGCAATGTTCCAGTGCGTGGCTGTAATACGCTGTCGCTTTGAGATACTGCCCCATCTGTTCGTGCAGATCTCCCAATGCGGTATTGGCGGCCACATTCTCTTCGTCTTTTTCCAATACCTGTTCCAGGATGTGGTTGGCTTCTTCCAGAAAAATCGACTGCTGTCCCTCTCGCCATAACAGACGCGCATACTCCACTGCCGCCAGCGGCTCATCAGGATGAAGGATATAAGCGCCACGAAACGATAGCAATGCTGCCTCCCACTCCTTGTCGACAGCCTCATGCACTTTATCATTTGGTTCAACAGATGTAGACGCATCCGTTATTTCCTGTTGCAACGTGTATGCCCGTTTCAGATGCCCCATTCCTAACTGCAGCGCAAAGCCCGTCGGATCTTTCACGGCTTCCTGCAAAAACTTCTTGTAATCGTCAGTATAACGAAAGGCCGGATCGATGGCGAGCATCCACACCATGCCGTTTAAGATGGCACGCAAGGGAATTTCGCGATCAAAATGCTCTTGCAGTCCCTCCATAAAGTCACACAGGCGGATGGGCAAAGGAATCCCCACCAAAGAGGAAGGCGCAGCCTCGGCCTGTTCTTTTAATTCAATAAAGGCAACCCGTGGATTTTTCTCACGAAAATAGCTGTCGATATCCTGTACTTCGTCCTCGTCATGATCGTGACAATGACACGCCTCATGATTGTGTCCGTGATGCTCACACCCGCATGCCTCATGCGCACACGCATCGCTATGGCGATGGGGTTCCTGTTGTGTTTCCCATTTTTTATTGTCCATACGATCTCCTAACGATCTTGTCCGAAATGTCGATGAAAGGCGCGTGAACGCGGATTTGAAAAATACAAAATTCGGAAGAGAATGCCCTTCGTCATCCAGTAGAATGCCCACAGTGTTGCTTTCAAAAAAATCACGCCAAAGCCGAGTGGCGACATAAGGTCAACTGTTGCCAAAAAGGGAAATACGCCCACATAGATAACCACGCCTACCGCTGTATAAAGCAGTAATGGAATCCAATTTGTGCGCCAAAATTCCAGCAAAGACGACAATACATGCGCCGAAGATTCGTGTCCCAGGTAAACTGCCTCAAAGAGCGGCGCCGTAAAAATGATCCATAGTAAAGTGATCAACTCCAATATCGTAATAGGCAGAGCGCGCGCAAACAGCAGTGTAAACACCGTCGATACCAAAAACACGACAAAGTAGGATTGGGTCAGTGGATAAAAGAGTTGAAAATCCCAATGCAGAAGGTCGCCGGGGACCAAATGTTCCCGTGCAAAGAGTGTAATCATGAGAGAAGCAAAATGCATCATAATCACCATCTCTAACATCCAACTCAATAAGCCGTGGGGTAGTTCGCCCAAACGAGCAAATAGCGGCGCCGCAAGGCTTTGTCCTACGCTATAGAACAGGCAAGCCAAAATCAGCACCGGTAACGATGAAATCATCGTTTTGATATCCTCATAGAAGCTGGTGTATACGTTCTTAATATCTTCCACCGCATCCTCCCCTTATTTTAAAATAATATCCGTCGCACCGGTTCCGCCTTCGCGCACATCGGCAAAGTCAAAGGAAGCAACCCGACGATCTTTTTTCAGTTTTTCCTGGATGCCCTTACGCAGAGCGCCCGTTCCCTTTCCGTGAATCACGCGAACTTTATTGTACCCCGCCAGCACGCAGTCATCCAAATACTTGTCTACAATATCCAATGCTTCTTCGTAGCGCTTGCCTCGCAAGTCTAGGTACGGCATCTGCTCCGCCGCTTTGTGCACGGACACAAACGATTTGGGCGCAGAGGGCACTTCAATTTGTTTCGGATCCGCCACACGGGCTAAGTCCTTCACATTGGAATTAATCTTTAAGATGCCCATTTGCACCTTCACGTCCCCGTTCTTGTCCGGTCCTTCAACTAATACACCGCTTTGATTGAGCGATAAGACTTTTACCGACTCTCCTACGGTAAGATCCGCCGGTCCCTTACGAGCGGGATCCGCCTTGGCCTTTTGATGCTTTTTCTCAAAGGCCTTGGCTGATTCGTGAATTTTATTATAGGAGCGATCGAGCGCCGGACGTTCCCCCTTCAGCGCATCCTTTGCCTGACGAAGCATCTCCTGTGCCGTCTCTTTCGCTTCATGTATGATCGATGCCGCCTCAGCGCGGGAAGCCTCCATGCGTTTTTCGTAGGCGCGTTTGGCTGCTTCCAGTTCCTTTTGCATATCTGACAATTTTACCTGATAGGCTTCACGTTCACGGCGGATTTGCGCCCGTTCCTCCTCGGAGGCAATGCGGCTCTTCTCAATATCTGCTAATACGTTTTCAAAGCGAATCGTACCATGATCCACATAATGTTGTGCTTCTTCGAGGATATCCTCGGGTAATCCCAAACGTTTCGAAATTTCAAACGCATTCGAGCGCCCCGGCAGCCCTATTATCAAGCGATACGTCGGCGACAGCGTCTCCACATCAAATTCCACCGAAGCGTTCTGCACGCCCTCTTCCTGGATGGCAAAAAGCTTAAGTTCAGCATAATGCGTCGTAGCCACTGTACGAATATCCTCATCACGCAAGCGCTTTAAGATGGCCATCGCCATGGCAGCGCCCTCTGTCGGATCCGTTCCTGAGCCCAATTCATCAAAGAGCAGTAGGGAATCCGGATCAGCATCCTTCAAAATATGAACAATATTCGTCATGGAAGCGGAGAACGTAGACAGGCTCTGCTCAATGGACTGCTTATCGCCGATATCCGCATAAATGGAAGAAAAGACAGCCACCGTAGACGGACTGCGCGCCGGAATCTGCAAGCCGGCCTGTGCCATGGACTGGAGCAGACCGAGCGTCTTCAAGGTAACGGTTTTACCACCGGTATTTGGACCGGTAATAATCAAGGTATTAAATTCTTTACCGAGGCGAATTGCAATCGGTACGACATTTTTGCCCAATAACGGGTGCCGTGCTTCGTCGAGTTTCACCGAACGATCCAGTGAAAATTCAGGACGGGATGCGTGAATTTCCAGTGCATACTGTGCTTTGGCAAACGTAAAGTCCACAAAAACAAGAGCCTCTTCATTGCCGCGTAGCTCCTGCTCATACTCCGCCACTTCCATGGAGAGTTCCGCTAAAATCCGCTGGATTTCTTCCTGTTCTTCTCCCTCCAAGGTACGAATCTCATTGTTGAGCTCGACAATTGCCAACGGCTCGACAAAAACCGTCTGCCCACTGCCCGAAGAATCATGAACGACACCTTTTACTTGATTGCGATGGGCGGCTTTCACCGGTAATACATAACGACCGTCACGCATCGTAATTAAATTTTCATTGAGATATCCCGCCTGTCCGGCGTGCGCTAAAATTTCATTCAGCTTAATTTTAATTTGGTCGTTTTTCGCCCGTAATTTTTGGCGAATGCCATAAAGCGTGCGCGAAGCGGTATCGGCCATGGTTTCTTCGGTCATAATCGCATTCGTGATTTCCTGTTCCAAGCCTTCTTGCAAAAATAACGCACGCAACTGGCGCACGATGACGCCATCTTCTGCTTCGGAAACATAGGCATGTAATGCCTGTGCGACACGTAAGCTGTCCGCAATGCGCAACAGATCACGCATGGTTAACACACCTCCGAGACTCGCGCGCTTGAGTGCGGCTCGAATGGGATAGATCCCAAAAAGAGGCGGGTTACCAAAGGCCAGTAAAAGGCGTAGCGCATCGGCGGTTTCCTCTTGTGCCTGCAAAATAACATTACGATCTGCGGAGGGACGCAAAGCTAAGACGCGCTCCTTGCCCAGAGAGGATGCCGCATGCTCGGCAACGCGCTGTAAAATTTTGTCGTATTCCAGCGTTTTTAATACGCTCTCCTGCATAATAACTCCTTCCGCACGATTGGTTGAAAAAACTGCCCTTTATAAAGGCTATACCTAAGAGTAATCGGCGCCTTTAAAAAATGCAAGTGTTAAGTTTTCTATGATAGAAGTGACTTAACACTGCGCTACGATTTCATCTGCACACGCGTGTCGGCAATGCGCAACGTCGATTCCCGATGGGAAACCAACACCAGCGTTTTTGACGTAGCTTCTTCCTTGAGTGTTTTTAGAATTAATCCCTCATTTAAGGCGTCCAAATTGGAAGTCGGTTCATCCAGAAGAATCAAATCCCCATCCTGCAAAAAGGCACGCGCCAGGCCCAGACGCTGTCGCTGTCCGCCGGAGAGCCCTTCTCCTAATTCGGCAAGAGGTGTATCGTACCCCCTTGGCAGGCTCATGATGAAATCATGAAGAGAGGCCTTCTTTGCCGCTTCCGAAATCTCTTCCGAAGTGGCATTTCGCTTTGCCAGGGCAATGTTTTCGCCAATGGTGGCTTTAAAGAGGTGTGTGTCCTGACTGATGTAGCTCTGCGTTTTTCGAAGCGATGCACCGGGCACCTTTCTCAGATCCACTTCATTTAAAGTGATGCGACCCTTTTGTACATCCCAGAAACGCATCAACAGCTTTAGCAATGTAGATTTCCCGCATCCGCTCGGTCCATGAATGCCCAAAATCTGTTTGGGGGGAATCGACAGAGAAAAATCTTCCAGAATCGGACGCGCTCCGTAACTGAAGCTGATCTCTTCCGCGGCCATGCCTTCAAAAGATACGTCTACATCGCCACCGCCCGAAACTTCTTCCACTTCCGGCTTTTCTTCCAATAACCGCAGTACGCGCTCGCCGGAAGCCAGTGTTAACGTCAGATTGTTGGAGAGGTTCGATAAGGCGACCGTAGGACCGAAAGAACCCATCAATGCAACTGTGGTAATTACAACGGTACCAACGCTAACCTGCCCATGGCGATAAAGCCAGGTGGTGAGAAGAAGGTTTGCAAAGGTCGCCAAAAGAATGATAAGAGAAGTCAAGGCACGCTGAGTGCCGCCATTGTCCGCCAGTTTCTTAGCGTCGCGCGACAGTGCATCCGATTCTTCAATGATTCGCTTTGTGCGTTCTTCCCCCTTATCAAAAGCGATAATATCTTCGAGCCCACGTAAGGATTCCAATACCAAGCTATTCATATCGCCTGCTTTTTGGCGGAAAGAAAGACCTGCCTCGGTGCCTCTCTTGCCATTTCTTAGTGGAATCCATACCCCCACGACAAGATAAGAGAGCAGGGCAAGCATGGCTACAGACCAATGGTATTGCCAGAAAAATGCCAAAAGAAAGAGGCAAACGACAAGACAAATAGCAATGGGCGAAATCGTATGGGCGTAAAACACCTCCAAGAGCTCGATATCGTTGGTCAAAACAGAGATAAGATTACCGCGTTCTCTTCCTTCGAGTTTTGCAGGGCACAAAAGGCGCAAGGCGGCAAAAACCTTGTGGCGAATAAGCGCCAAGGTTTTAAAGGCAATGAAATGGTTGCAATATTGCTCTACATAGTGCAAAATACCGCGCAACACTGCAAATACAAGCATAACGCCAAGCAGGGTGGAAAATGATAGAGGTTGAAGAAGTCCTGGCATTCCCTCCACGATATGCATCTCCATCAAGACGCGTAAAAGTGCTTGAGTCGCAAAAACCGTAAGAGATATCGCGCAGAGAAAACCCGCTACGCCAAAAAGAATGGCCAAAATCATGATGGGTAAAAGGGATCGAATCAGTCCAACCATGCGGCGCATTATCGCAATGCTGCTGCGTCGCTGAATAGCTTTATCTGTCTTCATCATGATCCTCCCATCCGAATTGCTCCAAGCTCTCCTGCTTTTCATAGAGGTCGCGATATAGCCCTTTCTCTTGCATCAACGTCTCATGCGTCCCCTGTTGTACGATTTCTCCCTTACTCAGCAAATAAATTTGTTCTGCCAAAACCACGTTGGCTAAGCGATGGGAAATTAACAGCACCGGTTTTTCCTTGGCTAACGCATAAATTTGCTCCATGATGACGGCTTCACTTTCCATGTCAATATTGCTGGTCACTTCATCAAAAATGTAGAATTTCGCAGGCTTCAGAAGCGCACGCGCCAATACTAGCCGCTGCCTTTGCCCTCCGGAAAGATTGCTGCCGCGTTCAGCAATGGCCGCATCGAGACCGCCGGAAGATTGTATTTCATCTTGCAGCTTCACCGCCGCAAGAGCCAGCTTCATATCTTCTTCAGATGCCTTCAAATTTCCCATACGCAAATTCTGTTTTACCGTACCCTTAAAAAGATGACTGTCCATGCCAACACGGACGATCGCCTGATGCAAGCTACGTGCTTTGATATTCTTAGCTTCTTGTCTGGAGAATAGAATGTTTCCCGCATAGTTGCGATACTTACCGGCTATAATATTTGCTAACGTTGATTTTCCGCAGCCGGATCCTCCGACGATCGCAACCAGCCCCTTCTCCGGGAAAGTCAAGCGAATGTCTTGTAGCACCGGCTCATTTTCATGATAGGAAAAGTACAGATTCTTGATGGAGAGCTGCGCCTGTCCGTCCGGAAATGGCTCGGTTCCGTCTTTTGGCTCTTCGAGCGATAAAATGCGCATAACCTTATCGGCTGCTGCCATCCCATTCATCGCAATATGAAAAAAAGAACCCAATAAGCGCAAAGGCAGGAAAAATTCGCTGGCAAGCAGTACCACGCTCAATGCAGTGGAAAAAATAATGGTATGATTCAAAAACGCATGGCAGGTAAAAAACATACCGATAGCAGCTCCGCCGTAAGCAACAAGATCCATCACGCTAATGGAATTAAGCTGCATCGTAAGAACACGCATTGTAGCGATACGAAAGTCTTCCGCTTCGACATCCATTTCCTCTGCTTTTTCGGCATCTGCGCCGTACACTTTCAAGGTGGTCATGCCTTCCAGATTCTCAAGAAAGTGATCTCCCATGCCGGTATAAGAATTCCAATATTTTGCCAAAATACGTTTGGCGATTTTCTGCACAGCAACAATAGAGAGCGGAATCAGAGGCACGCAGAGCAAAAGGACGACACTCGCTTTAAAATAACGCGGTGCCAGTACGGCAAAGAGCGTTATCGGTGCCAAAAGAGCATAAAAAAGCTGCGGTAAATAACCACCAAAATAGCTCTCCATCTGATCCACGCCCTCTGTGGAAAGCTGCACCACTTCCGCCGTGGATACATGCGCCGTATAGGTTGGTCCCAGACGCAGCAATTTTTGAAATAACTTTTCGCGCAATACTTTTTTCACATCCGCACTGGCGCGATAGGAAAAAAGGCTCTGGCCTTTTTGTCCGACATAGCGCAACACGATAGCGGTAGCAAATGCCGGAAGACACATAGCCAGAACGCTCGGATCCTGTTCGAAGAGCTGCGCTTGCAAAAAAGCAGACAGAGAAAACACCACGGCAATCTGCGATACTAACTGGAGCCACTGGCAGAGTATTGTCAGCGCAATATACCTCTTTGCCTGCGGCACCAAGGCCAGCAATTCTTTTTTTATCATTTCTCCTCCCTTTTCAATTCTGACGATTTCAGTGTTTTGATGCGAAACAAGAAAACATAGATGTGCACCAGCCAAACCACCGCAACGATGCCGCAAGGAATCCAGTGCTTTCTCATGAAGAAGATGGCCATGCCAAACAACACACTGACCAATAGCAGAACGCGGGCTTTCATACCGCATGTCATTCCACCCTGCTTTTTATACGTACCGACGGTACTCGCATATAAAGAAGTCTGCAAAAACCAATCATGAAGTCGATCCGAGCTTCGCGCAAAGCAAAAGACCGTTGCCAAATAAAACGGAACGGTGGGCAATAACGGCAGGAAAATACCGATGGTGCCCAAAACGAGCGTTACCATTCCTAAAAGCAGCCAAAAAAGGCGAAATCGTTTCATCATCCCCTCCTAATAGCATCATTTATAATACCAAAAAATAGGAAAAGAAGCCGCGAATCCGCATTTTTCATGCCGTTTCGTGGCTTCCCTCCTGTAATATAGCGTTTATTAGCCCATCAGGCTGTTACGCTTTCTTTCTGTTCTTGAAGTAATACATCAGTCCCAAGATACCGATACCGCCGATGAGAACCGCTGCTGCAAGAGTGATATGGGAGGAATCCGAAGTATCAATCTTTGCCGCTTGAGAACTCTCCTGAGATGCGCTGTTGCCGCTATCTACAGGGACGTTGTTTTCACCGGTCTCGAGCGATTCGCTCTTATCAAAACTGTTATCGCTTGCTTGTGCGTTTGCATCATCCGAATTGCTTGCATTCGTTACGATACCTTCCTGACGCGAGGATGCCGGATTAGCACTTTCTTTACCTCCCGCAATCTGTGCGCTATGCGTTTCTTGAATCAACGTGGCGTTTGACCAGTCGAGAACAAGATACGCATCCTGTGCGCCGGAGCCCGGTTGGATTTTATCATACGTTTTTGCTCCATTCTTCAGAGCATCCATCGCATCCACCCACACACGGACTTTAATCCGACTTTCTTTTCCACTGCGCAACAGACTGAACTGATAAGGGAACTTCTGTAGTTTTCCGATCAGGTTCTTGTCGTTGTGCCATTTCATGACTTGTGCCGCCACCGGTTTGCCTCCGACATAATGGAAGAAATTCCAGACGTGGCCGTACATATTCATAAACTCCATGCCGTTGATGGAAAGAATCACTTGCGTTTTGCCGTTTGATTGACAAATGACACGCGCAGTTTTTACTAGCGCCGGATTGCCCATCGATGGACGATTTTCGTACGCATGCATAAGTTTTACGGGCACATTATAAATCTTGCTTGTAATGTTGCTTTGCCCCTTAGTGTTGCCCTGAGGTTTTGACTGCGTGCCATGGGAGGTTCCCGAACCGCGCTGCTCCGTATTGCCTTGGTTTGGCGTCGAGTTCGGATTCGGTTTCGGTTGATTCGGGTTCGGTGCCGGTTGGGCTTCTTTTACCTCAAAGGTCTGTTCGACCGTTCCCGCTGCATAACTGTTGCCTTCTTTGAAGGCTACCGCCAAGGTGTGCTTACCGGCAGCTAAAGAGTTCAGATACAACTCTTTTAAAGTAATAATGGTACTGCCTTCGGTGACCGTATAGTTATCCTTCGCAAGCTCATTACCGTCCACTTTGACATTCTTTAAGTTCATCATGGGGGCTATAATACGGCAAGTAAAGGATTTTGTTTCGTTCTTCTTCCACACCTTCGGTGCTTGACCTTTAGGATCTACCATTGGCTTCTGTTTCGGTGTTGAAGGATTCGGTGCCGGCTGATCCGGGTTCGGTGCCGGTTGCGTCGATTCGTGTTTTACCGCCTTGCTCCAATCAAACTCCAAATAAGCTTTCTGTGCTCCAGAGCCCTTAACAATCTTGTTATAGGTCTTTGCGCCATTGGTCAGTGCATCCATTGCGTCCACCCAAACCGTTACGTGAACGCGGCTCTTTGCTTTCAGATTCGGCAGGTTCTTCTGCGCTTCTCCCGTGCAATTTAAGCGGAACTTGGACGGGAATTTACGCATCTTGTTTTCTAAATCCTTGTCGTTTTTCTCTTCCAAGATAACTGCCGGGGTCCATTCTTCCGCGCCGCACGGTTCGTTGCGATAGTAAAGATTCCATAGGTGGCCATACATGCCCATAAACGCCATGCCGGTAAATTCCAGTTCATAGGATAAACCATCTTTTGTGACAAATACTTTCGCCATGTGCACTAAAGCCGGATTTCCCATGGAATGCTTCTTCTCATAGGCATGCATCAGCTCTACAGGAACCTCATAATAGATTTCTGTCCGCTGCGGCTTTGAATCACCCGGGTTTGGTGTCGGGTTCGGATTCGGCGTCGGCTGATCCGGGTTCGGATTTGGTTTTGGTTGATCCGGGTTCGGTGCCGGTTGGGCTTCTTTTACCTCAAAGGTCTGTTCGACCTTTCCTGCTGCGAAACCGTTGCCTTCTTTAAAGGCTACCGTCAAGGTGTGCTTACCGGCCGCTAAAGAGTTCAGATACGACTCTTTTAAAGTAATAATGGTACTGCCTTCGGTGACCGAATAGTTTTCCTTCGCAAGCTCATTACCGTCCACTCTGACACTCTTTAAGTTCATCATGGGGGCTATAATACGGCAAGTAAAGGATTTTGTTTCGTTCTTCTTCCATACCTTAGGTGCTTGATCCTTAGAATCTAACATTGGCATCTGTTTTGGTGCAGCTTTTTTTAAACCGTCAACAGCAGCTTTTAGGGCTTTCACCTGCTGATACAACTCTTCTGCCGTAGTATTTTGTTTTTTCAATAAGGCTTCTGCTGCTTCTTTTTGTAATGCCAATGGCTTCCAAGACTCTGGCGTGTAGTCGGATTCTTTTAAAACGCGAATCGCCGCCAATTGTTCTTGTAGCTCGTTTAACGCTTGTTCTTTTTGCGGATCTTCCTTTTTCTGCAAAGCGGCAATGGCATTCTTTAACACATTTTCTGCGTTCTTAATCTCTGCATCGTTCGCCTTTTCTTTGTAGTAGGTCTTCGACGCATCCTTTACCGCCTTTTGCAGGGCATCCCAGCTCTCCTTTGTATAGTCCTTCGCATTTAATTGTTTCGCCTGATCCAACAGATCTTTGAGATCTGCCTTCTTGGCATCGACTAAGTTGTGTCTGGTCGCTATTTTTCCGCCTTGCTCCAATCCGGTGTTAATTTCGCATTCTGTTCGCCGGCGCCGTGTTTGATCTTGTCATAAGAGGAAGTATCCGCTGATTGTAAAGCGTCCATGGCGTCTACCCAGACGCAAACCGGTACATAGGGTTTTGTTACGTCACAGTCCGTGAGCTTAAGAATTTCAGGAAATTCCATTAATTCGTCCAAAAGGTTGCTATCTTTGCCCATGCGAATCACCGGCACAGGTTCTTTTTTGCCTTTAAAGCTATACGGATCGACGCCGTTTCCATCACTTCTCCACTGGAACAAATTATAAAGATGACCATACATTCCCAAGAAGTGTAAACCGCGCATTTGCATATACAGCGTGGCTTTACCGTTTTTTACATCCAAGGTTGCCGTCTGAATCACAGCACCGTTACCCATGGAAAGTCTTTCTCCATCGTACGCGTGCTTCAGTTTCAATGGCACCTTGTATAGGCCGTCTGCTAAGCCGGCGGGTTGTGGCGGAATTCTTTAACGCATTTTCTGCGTTCTTACTCTCTGCTTTGTTCGCTTCCACTCCATTCTCTGTTGTAGACTCCTGATTTTCATTTTCCTTAGAGTCTCTCTTGAAGACGACAGATGTTCCCTCGGATGGCAAAGTTTGTTCCTCAGTTGCCGTCTGTGCCGTTTCCTCTCCCTCCGCGGCAAAACTTACCGTCGGCACGGAGAAGACCGTTGTTACGCAAAGAAGAAGGGCCATTAAAAAGCTCAGTCCCTTTGACATCCACGTTTGGATATTTGTGCCTTTGCGCTTATTATCCATCGAAGATCTCCTTTCAATACATTGAATCACTATCGACTCGCCCTGTCAGACCGTCTTTACCAGATCGACCTGACCTGTATGAACTATCTCAAGGTCTATGTCATAAACCTCACGTAAAATGCTAGGTTGTAAGAATTCTTGTACCGCATCGTTAAAGAGCAGTTCTCCCGCTTTCAAGGCTACGATGCGGTCACTGAAGGCAGTGGCCTGATTGATATCATGCAGCACCATGATGATGCTCATGTCCTGTTCGCGATTGAGCCAACGCACCAGTTTCAGAATTTCAATTTGAAAACGAATATCCAAAAAATTTGTCGGTTCATCTAAGAAGAGAATCTTCGTTTCCTGTGCCAAAGACATGGCTATCCAGACGCGTTGCAGTTGCCCATACGAAAGTGTGCCAATCGGGCGTTTTCTCAGATCCTCTACACCTGTCCATTGCAGGACGCGATCGATAACTTCCCAGTCCTTCGCGGACAGACGAGAAGTAAAGAGTGATTTATGGGGAGTTCGTCCATAGGAAACCAATTCCTCAACCAGCAAATCCGAAGGTGCATGGTTTTGTTGATGCACCATGCCCACCTGTTTCGCAAATTCTCGCTTGTTGAAGGTGTTCAATGAACGATTTTCCAATACTATGGTTCCGTTGCTCGGGTGCAGATTTTTCGCTAAAAGATTCAGTAAGCTGCTCTTACCGCATCCGTTTTGTCCAACTATGGCGATCACCTCACCTTTCGGCAGTGCCAAAGAAAAATCCTTGAAAAGCAGAGGCGCTTCCGGATAGGCAAAATCCATATGCTGCACTTTAAAAAGAAGATCCTTATTTCCCATAGCCAATGCGATCCCCCTTTCGAAAGAGCAGAATGAAAACCGGGCCGCCAATTACCATCATGAAGATGGATGCCGGCACTTCGACCGGGGCAAACACTGTTCTTCCCAGCGTATCGAAAAACAAAAAGATAAATGCCCCTAGCAGAGAAGCAAAGGGCAGCAATCTGCGATGTGCATTTCCTACGAGCGTCCGCGCCAAATGAGGCACAATCAGAGCCAAGAAGGAAATAATCCCGACAATAGAAGAAGCGATCGAAGCCAAAAATACGGCGATTATGGATACAATAAAACGTATTCTGCCAACACGTACTCCCAAGCCGGATACGGTTTTTTCCTCTAACAACAAGAGATCACACAAGCGCGCGCAAAGAAATGCCGCAACAAGGCCAGCCGGAATATAGGTCAACAGAAAGCCAACGTCCTGCCAGCCCTTCATATTGATATTCACAAGGCTTAACCCAGGTGCTGCCCCCATCAATTGCCCCGTAAAGTACTTCAGACCTGATACCAAGCCTAAAAACATTGCATTGATCGCTATGCCCGTTAAGATGATGCGAAGCGGTTTCAAACCATCTCTAACCGATAAAACGTAGACGAGTCCGAAGCCTAACGCACCGCCTAAAAACGAAAACAGCGGCTTGGCAAAGAATAGCTGCGGTAACAGCATGCCGACCAGCAAATCCATAAATTGAGCGCCACCCGAAACGCCGATAATGCCCGGGTCCGCCAACGGATTCTTAAGGCATGCCTGTAAAAGACATCCGGAGCAAGCTAAGGCCGCACCTGCCAAGGCAGAGATCAAAATACGCGGAAAGCGAAGATCGATGATGGCATTTACGAGATCGTCCTTGCCATTGAAAAGACCGGTAAGGAACTGCACGACTCCCACTTTCAGGCTTCCAAAAATGGCTGAAAACACCAAAAGGGCAACAAACGCAACCGACAATACCAGCAGTTTGATAAAAAAAGCGCTGCGTCTACCATCGTGTCGAGAAGTCGCATCAATGGCTGCTGTCGTTTTCATGCGAAACGCCTTTCTCGTTATATTGAGTATAAATTTTCCGCAATTGTTCCAGCCCCTTTGGATACTCAAAGTTCGCGCTCATACCAAAGCTCCCCGCGTCCAAGTCATAGACGTTGCCGTTTTTTACCGCACGAAAATTCTTCCAGATGGTATTTTCCGCAAACTCTTTGCGAAACATTTCATTCACGACTTCTGGCATGGCGTGAACGGTTCGCAAGATAATATCCGGGTCCCGCGCCAACATTTCTTCCGTGCTTAAATTCATGAATTCGGATTTACCATCGCCTTCAAAAATATTTTCGGCGCCGGACATTGCTAACAGGCTTCCCACGTAGGAACGTGGGGTTGCCACAACATACGATCCGGGTAATCCCATCAAAAGCAAAACGCGAGGCTTTTTCATGCCCTTTGTGGCTTCCTGGTACTTGGCTAAAAAATCATGGTATTCTTTCAGCAATTTCTGCACATTTTCGCTTTTTCCAAAGCGCTTACCGATTATTTCCACGGAGCGATAGAGTCCTTCCACGCTGCGTAGATCCACAAAGGAGATGGGCAGATGGTGCTTTTCAAAGCCTTCCTTCAACCAGTCCTGCAATGTATCCGGGCAATAGACTACCGTGGGTTTTAGCGAATAGATGACTTCCATGTTCGGATTCATGGGCATGCCAATCTGCACAGTATTATCGTAGCGCGGCGGCATGCGATGCAATTTCGTTGACGGACGGCCGACTAAGTGAACGTCCAGGCGATTCATCATTTCGCATAAAGCAACCGAGGTGCAAACTACGCGTTCCTGCCCTTCGGGTTCTGATTTTTTATCTTTATTGACGGCATTCAGGTCGGTTTCGTCCTTTAAATACTCTTCCGGTACTTTAATGCCTTTTCCGATTTCCGGAAGCTGACGTTCCGAATAAACCGGACCTTTGCCGGCGCAGGCGCTAAGAGAAGTCGCCAGCAATAGAAGCAGAAAAGCGCTCAGGATCTGTTTTTTAGTTTTGTTTTTTTTTACGATCCAAACTGCCGCAATAATGGCAACTACGGCCACGCCCCCGCCAATCAAAAGCATCTTTTCTTGTTGCTTTTTCTTTAAATAATAGGTGTCATCTTGGACGAAGTAATCATTGAAGTCCTTATTGCCTTTCTGGAGTTCTCCCGTCGAAATAACAAAATACTTCACAGCGCGCCCCATGGGATTAACAAACATTTCAATGGAGCAGTTGAATTTCTCAGCCGGTACCTCAAAGCGGAAATCGCTATAATTGATCCCATCGACCCCTTGCATTTGACTTTTGGTGATTTGATATGGCGTTTTTTGGTATGTACCGTCCTTTTGTTGAACTTTGAAAAACGGGCCGTCCTTTTCGCTAAAGTTGATGAAGTTCATGAGATATAAGCGAATCGTCGCAAACATCTTGCCATCTAAGCGTTTTTCGATAAGAGCGTCGGCATATTTTTCTTCTCCCGGCGCCGGTTTATGAAACACGCTGTTAATACCGCCAGCAGGATCGGACGGTGTAACAACGCCATCCACCATTCCTTCGCCGATGGCCGCGTTTTGAGTGCCGCCATCCTCCGTCTTCCCCGTTTCAGGGTTGAGATAGGAGCCGAAAATTCGCGTAATATACGCTCCATTTTCAGGCGCTGCCGCAGCAGCATGACCGGTTACAGGTAGAAAGAGCAGTTGTGTGCTTAGTCCGACGATAAGTAACAGTGCAAGCGCAGCTACACTCTTTTTGCCTTCTTTTTTCTGTCGCATAATCAGTGCGATTACAACAAGTAAGAATACAATGGACGCTCCAAGAAATGCCCATGCCGGAATAGCAGCAGATTGCGGTGTAGCAACAGCGTAATAGCCGTCGGTTGCCGTAACAATTTCCATTTTTCCTTCTACATTCTTTGCTTGCAGAGGATTTGGCGTGCCGTCTTCCGCAAAATTTATAATTTGGCATTTTTCCGCTTTCGCATTCTTCGGCAGCGGGAACTGCATGCGAATCTGGCGCACTGGCTTCAACGGACTACCCTTCTCGTCTACTAAATCGATTTTGTACAGTTTTAAGCTGAGGCCCTGCTTTTTGCCAAAATCCGCCGCCTTTTGGAATACCGCACCGTCTTTTACTTCCTCTACTTTTAATACGACGCCGCTTGCCAACACACGCTCATCAGCCAAGAGACGGATGCCGGATGCTTTGTCCGTTTGATCCACCGACGGAGTGTAGACATCGCCATAAGAGGTTTCTGTGCTGCCTTCAAGAACGAATGTGTCGCTCACTTTCTTCAGCGTATCCCAATAGAAGCGAAACCGTGCATCCACCGGTTTATTTCCCATGGCGGCAACATTCGGATCAACCATGCAGTGCATGAATTCTTCACCCTTATAGAGAGGAAAGCTAAATTTGCTGGCCTTCCCACCCTCCAGTTTTTTCTCCACCGCCTCTGCAAAGGCTAACTTGCCCTGTTCATCCGGATATTGAAAGGTAATCAGAGAGGCAACAATCCCGCTGACACCCATGGGATGTACAGTGAATTGGCATTCGACTTTTCCGTTTTTGACTTTTAATAACGCCAGATGATTCATGGAGCCGTTCCCCATGGAGGGGCGATCCTCATGCATATGCCATAAATCGATCTTTACGGTGTAATTGCCATCTTTTAACTTGGAAAGATCATAGTTTTTGCCAATCGTTGTATGTTTTTCTTCCTGAGGCGCTTTCGCATCTGGTGCTGCTTGGGCGATCTTTGCTCCTGCCGGCACAGCCGGAGCCTTGGAATAATCAAAGACCAAACGGGCGTTTTGCTCTCCCTTGCCGTCACCACCGGCGATACTGTCCATAGCATCCACACGCACACGCACATAAAATTCTTTTTCTCGCAGCAATGAGCGATGAATTACAATCTTCGAGGGGAAAACCATCTGCTTCCCATCCAACCCTACGTCTTTTTCCTCTGTTATCACCTTGGTGTCCTTGCAAGTAGCGTTGCGTTCGGGAGCCGGTTCTCCATCCCAAGCATATAGCTTCAATAAATGGCCATGCATGTTCATAAAGTCTAAAGCCGTAAATTGCAGTTCAATATCTGCTCCATCTTTGGTTTCCGTAATAACAGCAGTTTGACGCATCGCCGGATTCCCCATGGATGGTTGACTCTTTTCATAGGCGTGCATCAATTTAACAGGTACTTCGAAAGTATTCTTTTCCTCCGCAGCAAAAGTTTTTTCCGTTCCTATAGAGACAATAAATAACGCTAAAGCCATCACCATTGCTACGGTTTTCCAAAAAATACGTGGCTTATGTTTTTCCAAAACCATATTCTCCTCCCTGCAAGAACACATCTTTTATGAATGTGTCCAAAAGTTATGTAATATTCTGACAGTTAGTTATGGCTAACTATAAAATAGGTTAGATATAACTAACTGTCAGAGAGGTGCCCCTCGAAAGGCGAAAGGGTGTCATCTTTTCTGTTAATGTTTGCTAACACATTGTGCCACGTCTAGGTAAAGACGTGCTAATAAATGGTAGCCCAAGAAAAAACGTTTGTCAAGATAAGGAGGAATCGACTTTCCTTACCACTGCTCGAGAAACTCGTTGCTTCCTTCCCCTTCATCCACCACGCGTAGCCAAGCCGGTTGCAGACGCTCGTAGAGAGGCTGTACCTCTCGTAAATTCAAATACCGCGGCGAAAGAAGCTCCGTGTAGCCGTAATGCCGCACCATAGAGCGTTTCCCGAAGGCATCGACAAGACACACGTTTTTTTGATAGGCGCAGTGCGCACATTCGCTATCATCATGGCAACCCTTGAGTAAGGAACACGGACAGTGCTTTAACAGCATCCCCGGTGCCGGTCCTTCGGCTAACATTTCAAGCGCCGGCCCATTCAGCGGGAAGATAACGCCTTCTTCTGATGTACACTCCAAAGAAAGCGCGACACGAGAGATGGGCCACTTTTCCGCCCAACGCCACACTTCGTAAAAGGCATCGGAGTTGCACAGATTAAAGCCCGGGCCCAGTGCCAGCGGTACCGATTTTGAAAAGCGTGACATGCCATGAAGCGCATGCCCCAACTCGTTTACTGTGCGTGCATAAATGCCGTCAAAGGGAAAGCCGAGCGCTTCCGCTTCCTTCCAGCGTTGATACGCCGCCTCCGTTTCCTGCAATTTCGGAAAATCCCATTCGACAAAAACGCCCGCTTCTCGCCAACGCTTTGCAAGACGCAAGTCTTTTAACAAGACACGGGAAATGCGGGAAAGGTGCGCCGTAAAAGCCTCCGGTCCCCGTGCTGTTTCCAATAACATACGTGGTTTTTCAGCAGACGGTTTTGTGGCAGAAGATGAAAGCTTTGGAAACGTAGCATTAAAAAAATCTTCGGAAAAAGGCGTATCCGCGTCTTCCTTCTCGGCTGTCAGTGCTTTACCCGTGAGAGAATGCCAGAGGGCCTCCAGTGCATCGCGGCGAGCGGCATTAAGCAAACTGACCGGCACAAAACAACCATCCTCTAAGTGAATTGTCAAACTATCCAGAGAAAAGTGCGTATCTCCCACCTTGCGAAATGAACGCTCCACCGTTTCCTGATCCAGACTCCGATTACGAGCCTGTTCGACGGCGGCTCCCTCCCACCGCATGACGCAATCGCCGCTTTTTGCCTGTACGCATAAGGGCTTACCGGGCATTAGGAATACAGTCATAGAAAGCGGAGCGGTTTTTAGATGTGCTTCGTCGGCAGCCAGCGCCGCTGTAAGATCGTTTCGCACCGATTCCGTATAGACGCGGTACACCGTTGATCCGATCGGCATATCATTTTGTGAGAAAAGAAGGCTTTCGCCTGCGTTCATGGTTTGTTGCACGGTATAAGGAAAAGCACCGCGTTTGCCCTGCAGACGCAGCATATCGCCGGAATAAAGCGCACGTGTCGGATGCAAAGCAAGTTTGCCGTTCTTCATCCGACAAATGTTACCTACGGCTTCCCCGGTAGGCTGATGTTGATCGAAAGTATAGTCCACGCCAAAATCATGAAAGATAAAGCCCTTAGTGAAAGGACGATTGGTCATGAGACGCAGGGCATCGGCATGCGTTTCTTCGCCGCAAAGCGCAGCACGATAGGCGCGTACCGCCGCAAATACATATTCCGGCTTTTTCATGCGTCCTTCAATTTTTAACGCATTAACGCCCATGGTGGCAAAGGTGGTTGCCTCGTCCAAGGTCATCAAATCCCGCGGACTGAGATACGTATTTTCCTTGCCGAGAACGGTGCCATCGGGACGCTCTAAGGTATAGCTCTTACGACAGGGTTGGGCGCAGCAGCCACGATTGCCGCTGCGGCCGCCGGAAAAGGCGCTGAGAAGGCATTGTCCGGAAACCGAGACACAAAGAGAACCATGCGCAAAGATTTCGACCTCAAGGCCTGTCTCATCGATGATACGCTGCGCCTCTTCATGGGATGTTTCCCTTCCCAACACAACGCGAGTAAAGCCGATAGCTTTTAAGACTTCTGCACCGGCTAGAGATGTAACGGATAATTGTGTTGAGGCATGGCGTTCCAAATGCGGCAGTTCTTTACGCAAACGAGCCGTCAGTCCCAAATCTTGAAGAATAACCGCATCCAGGCCGACAGCAGCCAAAGGACGCACCATAGCCAGTGCGTCCTCCATTTCCTCTTCCTTCAAAAGGGTATTGACGGTTAAAAATACTTTAACGCCGCGCCAATGGGCTTCTCCGATCAATGCAATGAGCTCATCTTGCTCGAAATTCTTAGAATAGGCGCGTGCGCCGAATTGCTTGGCGCCCACGTAAATAGCATCACATCCCGCTGCAAAGGCAGCTTGTGCCATTTCCCTATTCCCGGCAGGGGCCAAAATTTCCGGCATTTTCATCGATGCGTCCTCTGGAATTCCTGAAATTGTTTTGCCAGCTCCAGGCGCTTGTTTTCCGATTCCTCTAAATTCTTGCGTACCGCGTCCGCTTCCCCTTTTTGTGCTCTGCATTCCTTTTGCGCCTGCTCCAGCTTCTGTTGCAGATCGCGTATTTCCTTCTTCAACTCCGCTTCATGACTCTCGCGCGCTGAAATCTGTTTTTTTGCTTCGTCGGATTGTGTTTTCTCCTGAAAATACGCATCGGCTACATTGATACAGGCCAACGTCACCTGCATTGTCTTGTTATAGCGCGTCTGCGTAGAGGCCGCATCGTCAATCTGCTTTTTGACAAAATCCACCACAGCGCGCATCTCTTCGTCCGGACGCGAACTGTGCAGTACATAATCATTGCCAAAAATTTTCACTTCCAATCGATTCCGTTCTGCCATGTCGCCCCCTTCCTTATTGTGCACGCAGTGTGGCACCGGCATCGGCCAGAGCTTCGCGAATGTCCTTCATCTTCGCATTGATCTCTTCTGCGGTGAGCGTACCTTCTTCGGATGCCAATTCGACGCGCAAGGTAACCGATTTATGACCTTCCGGAATCTGCTTGCCGCGATATTCATCCACAAACGTGATGGAAACAGCGCGATCCCCAATGGTTTTTTCCATATCCTTCCAAGTGCTCTCCTCTTTGACGAGCAAGGAAAGGTCTTGGTACACATGCGGATACTGCGGCAGATGTTCAAAATGATTGGTGCGCGAATCGAAAGCTTTCAGTTCCTCCAGATTCAGGACAAAGAGGCAGGCGTCTTGGAACTTCAGATCAGCGCGAGCCTTCGTTTTAATGGACAGCAGTCCCATGACACCAATGGCTTTGTCACCAACTTTGATGGTAAGCCATGCATTTTTATCTGCCCACGCCGGTTTTTCTGCCTGTGCGAAAGAGAAGCTCGGCGTCTGAATGGCTTGACCAACCCCTTCCAAAACACCTTTCACGGTGTAGAAAAGTTCTTCCGGATCCGTTCCTACCACAGCGCCAGCCAACTCGCGATGCATGGCCGGTAACACCTCATCCAGCGAAGAGGGGCTCATCGCACCATGGGTATACACCTGTCCAACTTCAAAAATACGGAAGGCATCATAGAAACGAACATTTTTCACGATCGCTTCAATGATATTTGGAACATGCGTGGTGCGCAGGCCGGTCTGATCCGGCGCCGGTGCCTGTTCCAAGAGAACGGGCTCGTCCGGCTTCACCCCGGCGAGCAACGCATACTCTTCTTTCACCCACGGATAAGAAGTCAACTCCTGAAAACCGCAAGCAAAAGCCAGATATTCACGTAAGCGGCGATCCAAGCTGATTTGCGGCTGATGCAATGCCCCCGTTAAAGTAATCGTCGGAGAAATGCGCTCGAAATTCTCGTAACCGATCATGCGGGCCACTTCTTCCAAGATATCGTCGGGCAACGAAATATCGCCGGTGGAACGCCATGTTGGGGCCGTCACCTCAAGCAGATGTTCACCATTCTCCGCATTCGTGCCTTTTGCTTCCAAGACAAAGCCCAACGGCTCCAGCGTTTCGTGCAGTTCTTGTATCGTCAGAGAGCGTCCTAAACGGCGAATCAGCCATTCAAGAGACAGGGTAATCTTTGCTTTCTCGTTTTCCTTTTTTGCTACATTGGCATAGGCCACCAGCGCAGCATCCGGGAAAATTTGCTTCATCAGTTTTTGCCACAGACCATAGGTGGGATCAATACGCTCTGAATCGATGCCCTTCTCATTGCGAGAAGACGCCTCCGTGCGAATTGCAAACTTCTGCGCTGTTTTACGAATGGTTGCCGGATTAAAGTTCGCAATCTCAAGCACGGTTTCTTGTGTTTCATGCCCGATGGAGTCAAGCTTTCCCCCCATTGCTCCGGCAAGGCCGAGTGCCTTTTTATGATCGGCAATCACCAGATCCTCCGACGATAAAGAGAGTTCCTTACCATCCAACAGTTCCAAGGCTTCTCCATTGCCGGCACGACGCGCCACCAAGCCGCCTTCAATATGGTTGGCATCATAGGCATGGGTCGGTTGACCGTAGACGATCATTACGAAGTTGGTCATGTCAACCAGTGCCGTAATCGGACGAATATCGCATTTCATTAAGAGAGCGCGCATCCAAAGCGGTGCACGGCGTGTGTCCACTCCAGTATAGTGCGCGGCCATCATGCGACTGCACAGTTCTGGTGCTTCTATCTGCACAGGATAAGTCGGCACATCCGCCATCGCCGGTACATCCATTGGTTTTAAGGTCGTGTGATAAATTGCTGCCAATTCACGGGCAATGCCGTAATGGCCCCAAAGATCAGGACGATTCGTGATGGATTTGTTTTCAATCTCCAAGACTTCATCATTAAGACCCAAGACCTCCGCCAGCGGCATGCCCGGTTTCAGGGTTACTTCCTCTTCGATCCCTTCTTCTGTCAAGTCTAAAATATGGTGCGGCTCGTCGGTCGGGAACAACGTGTCAAGGCCGATTTCCGATGCTGCCGCAATCATGCCATAGGAATCCACGCCGCGAAGCTCGGCAGCCTCAATTAAGACAGGCTCGCCTTCGCCATGCCAAACGGCATGGGCACCGGGCAACGTGACTGCCACATAATGGCCTTCATATAAATTGCTGCCGCCGCAGACAATCTGCTGTTTCCCTTCAGGGCCGACATCCACCTGAACAATGCGCAACCGATCGGCATCCGGATGCGGAGCGACAGAGAGGATTTTACCGGCAACAATGTGCTCATATTGCTCGGCGAGATTGGTCGTTCCTTCCACTTCGACGGTACGCATGGTTAAATCATAGGCCAGCTGCTCCATGGTCAGATCGTCAGGCAGCGCCACATATTGCTTCAATAAGTTATAGGAAAGTTTCATGGTTCCTCCTTAGTGGAATTGTTTCAGGAAGCGCAGATCATTGCTATGGAACAGGCGTACATCATCCACTTCATAGCGCATCATCACCAAACGGTCCAAGCCGATATTGATATAAAAACCTGACCACACCGAAGGATCTAAGCCGGCAGCGCGCAACACATTGGGATGCGGTGAACCGCCCGGCATAACTTCAATCCAGCCGGCATTATGACAGGTGCGGCAGCCTGTTCCATGGCAAACTTGACATTCCATATCAATTTCAAAGCCCGGTTCCACAAAGGGAAAGAAGCCGGCGCGCATACGCGTACGAATCGGATGGCCAAAGACCTTCTCCAAAATTGTATCGATGAGCAATTTGCCGGAGGCAAAGGAAAAGTCTTTCTCAACCATCAACGCTTCATATTGCGTAAAGGCGCGTTCATGACGAGCATCCGTCGTCTCGTTACGATAGACGCTGCCCGGATAGATAAAGCGTGCCGGTGCACCGTGTTTCAGCAAATAGCGCACCGATGCCCCCGTCAGATGCGGGCGCAGAGCCAAGCGCTTCGCGCCATGTTCGTGCTCCGTACCCGCCAACCAGTACGTATCCATGGATTCGCGTGCCGGGTGATTCGGCGGGAAATTCAAATTATCAAAGGCATATTTTTCGCTGGAGATATCATCTTCACTAAAGATCTCAAAGCCCATGGACTGAAAAGCATCGTTTAAGTCGTACATCATCTGCGTAATCGGGTGTAAGGCACCACGCCCCACGGGCAGTCCCGGACGCGTTAAATCCAATGGATGCGACAAAACGCTGGCTTCTTCCATCAAATTTTCCTTGCGTTCCCGAATCGCTTCGTGAATCTCTTGCTTCACCTGATTCGCGCGCTGTCCCACGGCTTTGCGTTCTTCCGGATCTAAAGAGCGAATGTTCTTCAATACATCCGTTAACGGACTTTTTTTACCTAAATAGCTAACGCGCTCCTGTTCCAATGCTTCCTGTGAGGGGGCATTCTTGATGCGTTCGAGTGCCTCCGAACGGAGTATCTCCAGCTGCTCTAACATAATTTCCTCTCTTCCTCTATCTTCTTATTGCGGATTACTATGCCGTTTTTCTGATGGTTGAAGGGCCGCCCACGCCATCAAGATGGACCCGGAAACGGCCGCATTGAGCGATTCGCCGCCGCCCTGCATGGGAATGGTGACAAAGGCGTCCATGGCATCCGCTACTTCCGGCGATAATCCTCGGCCTTCGTTACCGATGACCAGCACAAAATCGTTCGGAAAGGCAAATGCATCGATGGCTTGTCCTTCAAGATCAGCGCCGATCCAAGGGATCGTGCCCCGTTTTTTCCAACCGTTAACGCTTCCCTCGTCTGCATGATACAGATGCAGACGTAACGCTGCACCCATGGAAGCGCGTAAGACCTTTTCGCTTGCAAAATCTGCTGACGCCAGCGATACGATATGCGTAAAGCCGAAGGCTTCAGCGCTTCTTAACAGAGTACCGACATTCCCCGGATCCTGCAAGTGATCCAGTAAAAGCCAGCGTCCGCTTTTCATGGACGGCATAGCATCCGGCTGATCCATGCATAACACAGCCAAAATGCCATCAGGTTGCTCCATTACGGATAATTTCCGAAATAGCGATGACGCCAAGACCACCTGTGGCGGCAGGTTGGCATTGCCATTGACAGTAAAAATGCGGCAATAAGCCAGCATCGATTCGAGTGCGTTTTCTTTACCCTCTTCCACGATCAAAACGTCCACGGTTTTTCCGACATCCAGGGCTTCCGCCACCAGTTTACGGCTTTCCAGCAAGACACGTCCCTCTTTTTTTCGACCATGTGCTGTTTTTAATTTCAGCCATTGCTTATAGCTCGCATTTTTGTCACTATCAATGCGTTTTATTACTCTCGTAGTTTCACCCATTTGTCCAACCCTTCAAACGCTTCATTCGGTCCCAAGGCATAGACGATATCTTCGGCATGAAATTGCTCATCCGGCCCCGGATTGATCACAAGACCTTCATCACGCATGATGGCAACAATACTGATATCCAGACTCTTACGGATATCCAAGTCACCAACGCTCTGGTCGATCCATGTGTTCGGTACCGGAAATTCTTCCATGGAAAAATCTTCGGACATGCGCAAATGTTCGTAGATCGAACTGTCTGTCAAGGTATGCGCTAGGCGTATACCTTGCTCGCGTTCCGGTAAAATCACTTTCATAGCTCCCATACGATGCAAAATGCGCCCATGACGGGTATCCTTGGCTTTCGCAATAATCTCGGGAATTTCCTTCTCGCGGCAAATTGTCGTTGCCATGACAGATGCTTCAAAATTACCACTCATCGCTATAATCGCCACATCAACGTTACTCAAACCGATACCGTCAAGCGCCCCTTCCTGTGTCACATCAGCTTGCACGGCCACGGTCACACCTTCTGCTAATTCATTGACTAGCTCGGGATTGGCATCCACTGCCAATACCTCTTTTCCTAACTTTGCAAGCTCCAGTGCAAGACTACGCCCGAAACGGCCACAGCCGATCACGGCATAAGATCTATTTTTCTTGTCCATACTTTTCTCCTTATATAGCAATGCTACAAATGCGGCTAGCCTATGATAATGCGCTCTTCCGCCAAGCGATTGTTTTGCAATCGCGCCTTTGGCACCAGCGCATGAAGCAGTGTCAAAGGACCAAGTTTTCCAAATAACATCGTTGCACTGATCAAGAGTTTCCCCACCGTGCTCAGTACGCCGGTGACATTGCGCGTCAACCCCACCGTACCAAAGGCGGAAATCGTCTCAAACAGCAAATCTCCTAAAGCGATATGCGAATCCGAAAACGTCAGCAGGAACAGAACCAAAAGGTTCCAAAAAATGGACAGAGCAAACAGAACAAGCGCACTGTACACAACATTTTTTGCAATAGTGCGATGGAAGATAGATGTGTCACGCGAGGACCTCAGCGACGCTACCATGCCCAGCAATAACGCGACCATGGTGGTTGTCTTCAAACCGCCGGCGGTACCGGTCGGTGAGCCGCCGATGAACATTAAAAAGATGGATGTGATACTTGCTGCCTGTGACATTTTTTCCTGGGCAAAACTATAAAAGCCGGCCGTACGCGTTGTCACCGATTGGAAAAAGGCATTCAGCACTTTTACCGGTTCCGACATGGCCCCGAGCGTTTCCGGATTGGATGCCTCCGCTATTAAGATGAGTACCGTCCCAGCAACAAGCAGAAACGCCGTCGTACTCAAGACGATTCTAGAATGCAGGTGCAGCCGACTACCCTTATGCGCATGCCAAAGATCCAGATACACCGTATAACCGATGCCAGAGACAATGACTAACATTGCCACCGTCATCATTACCAATGGATCACTTTGATAGGGCACCAAACTTGCTGCACCCAAAATATCAAAGCCAGCATTGCAAAAAGCGGAGATAGCGTGAAATACCGAAAACCAGATTCCTCTGCCCCATCCGTAGACCGGTACAAATCGAAACCCTAGTAGCAACGCTCCTACGCTTTCAATCAAAAATGTAGCAATAATGATGAATTTAATCAGGCGAACCATGCCCGTTAATTCATTCTGATTCTTCTCTTCCATGAAGCGTTTTCGGTCGGATATAGAAAAATGCTGATTCGTCAGCAATCCGAATATCGCCATAAACGTCATAATGCCCAAACCGCCGATTTGAATGAGAAGGATGAGCACCACCTGTCCGAATATACTCCAGTATTCGGCGGTCACCACCGGCGAAAGTCCCGTCACACAAACGGCCGAGGTAGCCGTAAAGAGCGCATTCACCGGCGCCGGAATGACGCCTTTCGCCGTCGATATTGGCAACAGTAACAACAACGTACCTACCAAAATGACGCCCACATACCCGATGAGAAAATACAAAGGGGTGTTCCCCTTCAACTGATCGAGCCAATTCTTTTTATGAAATCGTGCGCTAAACGGCATACGCTCCCCCTTTCTTCGGAAAGCAGCTAGTCTCCGTTTCTACAACGGATTGCGACATCTTTTATTATACCGCACTCTTTCCTTTATGTGGAAAGACCATTATAGCGCAAGCCGAGAAAAAGAAGAAAAATATTTGACGTCACCCCAATGATTCGTTATACTTCTAGGAGATCAAGAAGAGCCCCCACTCTCACCGACCGCCACAGGCGTTTCGGTTATTTCTGAAAAGGAATGCGCAGTTTGCGTTTTGGAGTGGGCTTTGCCCGCTTTTTTTTGTGTTCAACAGGAGGTGCACTATTAAGGAACTGGCTATCAACGAACAAATCCGCGCGAAAGAGGTGCGACTGATCGATGCTTTGGGCGAACAGCTTGGCATCATGTCCATCCAAGACGCCAATGCGCAAGCAGAGGAACAGCATCTGGATTTGGCTCTCATTTCGCCCAATGCTAACCCGCCCGTCTGTCGTCTGATGGACTACGGAAAGTATCGCTACGAAACGCTGAAGAAACAAAAAGAACAGCGCAAGAACCAAAAGAACAGTGAGACCAGAGAAATTCGTCTCAGTCCGCGCATTGACGACCACGATCTGGAAACAAAATCCAAAAAGATTTTGGAGATTCTGGAAAGCGGCGATAAGGTCAAGGTCAGTGTCCGCTTCCGCGGCCGTGAATTGGGTCATACCGAACAGGGGCGCGAAGTCCTGGAACGGATCTTTTCTTTCGTGCAAGAAGTTGGACAGATGGATCAAAAGCCAAAAATGGAAGGCCGCAGCATGGTAATGCTGGTGGAACCGAAAACTGAAAACTAAGGAGTCATCATGAAAGCAAAAATGAAAACCCATCGCGGTTCGGCTAAGCGTTTCAAACGCACCGGATCCGGTCAGCTGAAACGCTTCTTCTCCGGAAAAAGCCATATGACCGGCAAGTATACCGGCAAGCGCATTCGTCATTTGCGTCAGTCGACCGTCGTCAGCAAAAGTGATATGAAGCGCATCGACAAGATGCTGCCGCGGTAAAGGAGGACTGAGTAATGGCACGTGTAAAAGGTGGCGTAAACGCCAAGAAAACACATAAGGAAATTTTGCGCAAGGCAAAGGGCTATTTCGGCGCCAAGTCGAAGCTTTACCGCGTGGCTAAGCAGGCGGTTATCAAATCCCTGCAGTACGCCTATGTCGGACGTAAACAGCGCAAACGTCAATTCCGTCAATTGTGGATTGCTCGTATTAACGCAGCTTGCCGCGAAAACGGAACGAACTACTCCCGCTTCATGAACGGCCTGAAGAAGCAGAACATTACGATCAACCGTAAGATGCTCTCGGAAATGGCCATTCATAATCCGGAAGACTTCAAGGCTTTAATTAACCAGGTAAAATAAGGACTTTCCTAAATAAAAGAAGAGCGTCGCTGCCATGGTGTAAACTTTGGTGGCGATGCTTTTTTATGTGATGCAAAGAGCCACGTCATCTCTGGCGACGTTCTGAGCCGCGCCGCATGTCGGCGCTCTTCCCTAGCGGCCGTCGGCCGGTGGCCGAGTCCGCTAGGCCCCGCATGAGCGGCGCTATCCTTGCCTGCCGTCGGCCGGTGTCCGACTCCTTCTGATTTAACCCCGCTAAAGGCGTGATCGAAGAACGAGTTCAAGTGCGCTACGCGACCGTGCCTTTTACAAAAAATCGGCAAAGGCACGGTAGAAAAATGCGTTCTCGTGAGCTTGGCGACCGTGCCTTTTGCAAAAAATCGGCAAAGGCACGGTAGAAAAGTGCGTTATCGTGAGCTTGGCGACCGTGCCTTTTGCAAAAAATCGACAAAGGCACGGTCAAAAAGTGCGTTATCGTGTCGCGCGTGACCGTGCCTTTTACAAAAAAACGACAAAGGCACGGTCAAAATGTGCGTTATTGTGTCGCGCGTGACCGTGCCTTTTACAAAAAATCGGCAAAGGCACGGTCAAAAAGTGCGTTATCGTGTCGCGCGTGACCGTGCCTTTTGCAAAAAATCGGCAAAGGCACGGTCAAAATGTGCGTTCTCGTGAGCTTGGCGACCGTGCCTTTTGCTAAAAATCCCCAAAGGCACGGTCAGAAAGTGCGTTCTCGTGTCGGGCGTGACCGTGCCTTTTACAAAAAATCGGCAAAGGCACGGTCAAAAAGTGCTTTCTCGTGTCGGGCGCGACCGTGCCTTTTGCTAAAAATCGACAAAGGCACGGTCGAAAAGTGCGTTATTGTGTCGCGCGTGACCGTGCCTTTTGCTAAAAATCGGCAAAGGCACGGTCAAAAAGTGCGTTATCGTGTCGCGCGTGACCGTGCCTTTTGCTAAAAATCGACAAAGGCACGGTCGAAAAGTGCGTTCCGGTGTCGGGCGTGACCGTGCCTTTTGTAGAAAATAGCGAAAAGTCGAAATGACCTCGTCGACGCTTAAACCTCGTTAACGCCTAAGCCTCGTCGACGCCTAAAATGTGCCGTTCCCCGGCCGGTGAATGGAACAGAAGAAGGGGCAGCCCCAAAAGTTTACCTTTTGGGGCTGCCCCTTCCACTTTTGCGTCGTTGCCTTTTCCTTCTCACGGCGCAATTTTCTCCAGTTCTTCCGGGAAAATACTCAAATACTTTTCTTCTGCCGTCAGTTTTTCATCAAAGGTGCTTTCGACAATTTGCCCATCCTTCAGAAAAAGGATATTGCCCGTCATTTGATCAATCTCACTTAAGGTATGAGAAGAAATAAGAACAACGGAGCCCTCCGCCGCTAAGGATTTAAGCAAACGGCGAACCAAAATGACCGATGTCGGATCCAGACCATTTAACGGCTCGTCCAAAATCAAAAGCTTCGGCTTGTTAAGTAGTGCCATTGCGATAAGGAGATGCTGCTTCATGCCCAAGGAATAGGTGCCGACTTTCTTCTTCACATAGGTTTGGATATTCATTTTGGCAATAACTTCATCCACTCTGGATTTCGGCAGTTTCTGGGCGATGCGAATAAAATCCAAATGGTCCAGACCCGTCAGGTATTCGTAAAGCACCCGGTTATCCTTTAAAAAAGAGGCTTCTAAGAATATAGAGGGATCGGTGTTTTTCTTCCCCAACACTTCAATCGTGCCGGCGGTGGGCTTTAACAGATTAGAAATGATATTGAAGAGGGTGGACTTCCCTGCCCCGTTCGGCCCGACAAGAGCCACAATACCGGGCTTATCCAAAAGAAGGTTGACACCCTTTAATACTTCATGACGTCCATAATTTTTCGTCACGTTTTCGATTTTTAAAATGGACATAATTCCCTCCTATTTCACTTTCTAACGATTCACGAAGCTGCATGAAAAGAGTAACCAAACAAGCGACCAGCCGAAAAGAACGGCCAGGGCGATCGGATAGGAAAACAGATTCGTATGCGCAATAATGGCGATGGAATGGTCCGCAACGACATTGGATTTCAAGTAGATAAAGGGATTCAGGCTTTTGAGCGGACCGAAAGCTTCTGTGAACAATAGGCCAATCACCGTAAGTAAGCCAAAGGCGCCCAGAAGCTTTGCTTTATTGTCAATAACAAGCGATAACGCCATCTGCAAAGAAACGATAAACGTAATACTGCCGATCATTGCTATAAACCAGCGTAGGTAGTAATGCCACATAGGAATGGTTTTCGTTGCCATCTCTTGATAAACCGTCACGGGAAAGTTATAGTCGCCAATGCCGCCGGACACAAGGCCGATGAGCGTGACAAATAGAAAGCCAATCAGTAAAATGGCAACGCCAAGTCCCCATTGTGCAAAAAACTTCATCAACGTATACCGTCTGCGCGAGAGTCCGTTGGTGAAAAGAAAAGCGCATTGCGATCCGTGTTCCCGGTCATTGGCGTAACCGATGCCTGCAATCAGGAGCACAAGCGCGTCGATCCAAAGCGTTAGTTGATGACTGCGAATCAATCGAAACGGTAAGTAACTTGCACTATGCGAGGCATAGCCGGCATTTTCGGAATTCTTTTCGATAAAAGAAGGATCCTTATGTGTCTCTAAGGCAGAAACATGCGGTGCAAAGGAAAACATCGGCGGACAATTCTGATCCGATGCTTTTTGCAGCAATTGTTGTTTCATCGCCGTCGTAAAATCACTGGGAGAATCATTGGCTAAGCCGGGCACATATTCGATGTTGCCCTCAATCTGTTGCGTCCGTGCCGCAAGAGCGTAGAATTCTTTACCGTCTTTATTTTTGTAGGCAGTGATCATGGACTGATAAAAGCCCAGCCGGTCTCTGGCGTTTTCAAGTTCGGCCACGTAATTATCCCGGTCCCGCTTCACCTCTTCTTTGTCCTCTTCGGACCATTTGGACGAATCCATGGCTGCAATGTGGGCATCAAAGTCATCTAACGCTTGTTGCTGCTCCTTTATTCTGTCTTGATACTCTGCCAATCGACTATTGTGTTCCCCCAAATTTTCGAGTTCGGTGTAATGATCGATTCTTGACAAAATGAAAAAATTGGAGACGATCAAAATCACAAAAGCCAACACATAAATGAGGGCCCCTTGCGACAACAGACTTTTCTTTTGTTCAAAAGCAGGCAGTGAAGAAATACGCCACGTATGCCGCGAAAAACGCGAGGCGCTAACCTGCTCCTTAGGAAAGCAGCTCAAAAGGAAGAAAACCAGAGCCATCAAAACGTACAGACCGTATTTGTACCACGGAAAAGCGAGGACTTGTTTTAGTGTGGTAACGCCTGCTGCATCCGTCTGGAGGGCAAAATACCCTAAGAGCACATTAAAGGACTGTACCCCGTAAATCGGGTTAGCAATGTGTCTAAACCATGTTGTGTTTTTGGTGAACACATAAAGAATGGCAAAAGAAGCTAAGCTCACAGCCAATGCCTGTTCGCCGGATAGGCGTGTACTTAAGAACAAAGCAAACAGAGCAACCATGAAAGCGGTGACAAAAAAGACGCCCATGACTTGGAGAAGCAGAAGCCATCCGCGAATGACGGTGTATGCCTTTTCACCGGTGATAAAGCGATACATATCTTGAAAGCCGGTAAAGGGCATACCGCGGAGGGTACTGATTGCAACAAAAAACAGAAATGCCGCTATCGTGTACAGTAAAACGCCGAACGCAATCACAACCGCCTTAGCGCTTAGAATATGGCGTCGCGAATACGCTTGGGTATGCAAAAGCGATAAGGTTCCCTGCTCTCGTTCTCTGGAGTAAAAGGTGGAGAATAATACAAGGAAAAACAAGAGTTGCCAAACTCCAAAGATATTTTCCTGCTGAAACAAAAACGCTTGTACCAAATTGTCCCCGCCCGGATGCGTGGGGTAATAGGGATCTTGAAGACCCTCGGAAACGATTTTTTGATTTTTATAGTTTTCCCATCGCCCGATCTCCGCCAGTCTTTCGCTCTCCTCGGTCTTCAACTTGGGGTTCTTTGTCGTCATAGCATCATATAGCTTCAAATCCCCCGTGAATTCGTCCAAGGTATATTGAACCAGGCGATGATACTGTTCGAGATATGTCGGATCCGATAATGGCATATCTTTTAATGCCATTTCTAACATTACCGATTCCTGAGACGTCGGATTCAACTGAATTGCTTTTTCATACGCCGTTTTCTGTTCTTCGGTCACTTCGCTAGAATTCATGGCCAAAAACATGGGATAAGGAGCAAATTCATCTTCCGCCACGCGAAATTGAAATTTCGAAACATTGTCTTGTTTTTGCATCAGGATGCCGAAAGCGGCGGATAGGAGCGCAAAAAAGAGTATTATGAAAACGTTTTTCTTCTTGATGAACTTTTTACACTCAAAAAACACCATAACGGGCCTCCTCCATCGTTACCGTGCGATACGCAAAAGGTTGAATTGCTTTTCCATCATACATTGAGTGTTTAGCTATTCAGCGGTCAGCAATAGGGTGAACAACAAAAAAAGCTTTTTGACACGACGTGCTTTCATTGTTACCTCCTTTTAAAGGATTAAAAGCAATTCGACCTAAAGCGAATATACCCCGTTTACACTTCTAATGCTATAAAATAGCGAAAAATCGATTTCAGAAAAGAATTTCACTTGATTTAGAAAACGTTACGGACGTGAGACGCTACGATTTCGAATACGTTGCATCTGTTGTACCAAAAGAGACAGAAGAAAAATGCCGATCCCGATGAGCACAATGGCCCCACCCGGTTTTAGGCCCATATAAAAGGATACCGTAAGTCCGGAAAGGACGGATAGAGCACCACAAAGCATCGCAAAAAGTACCGCACGGCGATAGCTTTTCGCAAAAAGCATGGCTGTTGCCACCGGAAGAATCATCAGAGAGGACACCATGAGCGCCCCGATCGTACGCGCTGCCATCGCTATGGTGATAGCCAATAGGACGGTAAAAAGCGTATCCAACAAGCGCATCGGAAGGCCCGTCAGCCGCGCCCCGTTCGGATCAACGCTGATGTAGAGTAAAGGATAGTAAAGCGTAAAAAACAGCACCAGCACCGCGACACCGATCGCCAGGCTTAAGAACATTTCCTCCGGACGAATCGTTACGATGGAGCCGAAAAGATAGGTTTCAAACTTCATGGCAGTCGGTACGACATCGGATAAGATCGAAGCCAGCCCGACGCCGACGGACATCACCATGGCTGTTGCTAAGTCACCGCTTTTGGGAAAGCGACGACGCACGAGTTCAATGGAAAATGCGCCGAGTATTGTCATGATTACCGATCCGACCAGCGGAGAAAAACCAAAAAGGAGTCCGAAACCGATACCGGCAAGCGACGAATGGGACAACGCATCGCCAATGGTGGAGGTGCGACGATTCACGACAACGACGCCCATTAACGGAATAATAAGACCCAAGAGAATGCCTACTAAAAAGGCGCGTTGCATGAAAGCATATTTCAGCATACCTTCACCTCCCTGACGCGATGCTCTTGCACACAGAAAAGGCGATTCCAATGCCCTTCGCCGATATCTCGTTCATGGGTAACCACCAGAATCGTAATGCCGTGCACCTGATTCATATGATCGAGCGTTTTGACAAACTGCGCCTTGCTCTCTTCATCGATACCCACGGTCGGTTCATCAAAAAGCAAAACATCCGGTGCATCTACAAGCGCTTTTGCAATAAGAACGCGCTGCTTCTGTCCCCCGGAAAGGGCATGAAAGTTGCGATCGGCCAATGCCTCGACCCCCAGATGTGCCAAAGAATCATCCACTTTTTGTTTTTCACTGCGATTCAAAAAAAAGCGAGGCACAATGGAGCGCGTGAGCCCGAGCGATACTACCTCGCGGCAGCTGATCGGAAACGCCATGCCAGTCGTTGGATTCATCTGCGGCACATAGCCGATGCGGCGCATCGCTGGGCCACGCACCCCCTCTTGCCCGTAGAAAAAAAGTCTACCGGCCAGAGGTTTGCATTCTCCCGTGAGAAGACGCAGGAGGGTTGTTTTTCCTCCCCCGTTCTCACCGACGATGCCGACAAAGTCCGCCGGATGCACACAAAACGTGGCATCCTCCAGAACAACATCCGCATCGTATTGAAATTGCACATGCTCCAGCCGATAGACTTCCTGCATTATTTTCCTCCGAACGATGCCACAATGGCATCCAGGTTTTTCATCATAAAGGTGAAGTAATTCTCACCCTTTTCACGATCTTCTTTGGATTCTGCTTCCAAGGTGTAGATGGGGGCCGTCTTTGCTCCAATTTCTTTCGCAATCGCGTCCGCTTCTTTATCATCGCCATAAGCTTCGTAGAAGATGGTCTTAATTCCCTCTTTTTTGGCCAGATCTACAATTTGCGCCAATTTTTTCGCATCCGGCTGTCCTTCTGCGAGCATTCCTTCCAAACCGACCTGTTTTAACTGATATTCATCAAAGAGATACCCAAAAGCCTCGTGCGGTACAATTACCGATCTGCCCGCAAAGGGTTTTAGCTTCTCCTCATAGGCCTTATTCAATGTATCAAATTCTGCCTGTACTTTTTTATAGTTGGCATCATACGTTTCTTTGCCGGCCGGATCTGCCGCTACCATCGCCTTATATACGTTTTCAGCCTGCTTAGCTGCTTCTTTCGGGCTCAGCCAATAATGCGGATCGTAGATACCGTGATGATGGTGATGTTCATGTTCTTCGTGTTCGTCATGGGAGGCGTCGGCATCTTCATGCTCATGCTCTTCTTCATGTTCTTCCGCCTTGACAAGCTTCACCCCTTCTGACATATCCAACACTTTGACTTTATCCGTCAAGGAGGCTTTCACATCATCCAACCAGTTCTCCAATCCGGCACCGCTCACCAGAAACAGCTCGGAATCATTGATCTGCGTTAACAGCTGTGGCGATGGTTCCCAATGATGTTCATCGGCTTCGCCTTCAATGAGATCCGTCACTGCCACGCGGTCGCCGCCGATGGCTTTGGCAAAGTCATAGATCGGATCCGTTGCTGCCATAATGTGTAAAGAAGCTTCTTTTGTATTTTCTTTTATCTCTGTCGATGAAGTCGCAACCGATTCTTCCTGTGAAGTCATTTGCGAAGTAGCGGGTTTCCCTTTTTGACCACATCCGGCAAAAAGAAGGGCCATGCCCAGTGAAAGAGCTAAAATACGTCCTGCGGGGACAAGCCCCTTGTTTCTTTTTTGTTGCATAGTTTCTCCTCTGTTAATGTTACGATCGCATCAAACGACCGTTTCTTGCGACCAAATGATTTCGAAAAATAGTCGCCATGATTTTTCCCGTGCACAGGTTAAGGTTCATTAACAGTATACAAAACGGTGCAATACCCATAAGGGGTAGGGGTCGGGTATTTTAGAGAAGACGCTCGTCTTATTGGCAAGTCGGTGCATCATCGGGACCGGTGGATAATCCCACTTCTTCCGGGTCCAGGGTTACCGTCCCATCCTCTCGAACAAAGCAAGGAATGCCGACCAGCCCCTTAAGGCGCACATCGATAAAGGCATCCTTATGATCGCGCAGCTGCAAAAATTCTTTTAACACCCGCACGTCCTCCCCGATATCTTTACGTAAAAATTTGTCATTGTGTTCCAGTTGAGCGGATAAAGACGCACAATCGCCACAACTTTTCATAACATAGACCGTAATCATTGCTTCTCCTTTAAACGAAAGAAGGCGACCCGACGGGCCGCCTTCCCTAATATCAAACTGTGCCATGCAAGCGGCGCCATCTTTATGCGCGCGTTGCAATCTGCTCCGTAATCCAGTTCTTGAAGTCTTCCCAAGCGTAACTCTTGGCTTCTTTTTCGCCATGGATGCGGACGCTGACGGTATGCTCGGACATTTCGTTGTCGCCAACCACGATTTGCAGGAAGGATTTTTTAATCTGGGCATCACGAATCTTTTTGCCCAGTGTTTCTTCGCGCAGATCCACGTCGACATGAACACCGAGATCTTCGAGTTCCTTTGCCATCTGTTGCGCATATTCACCATGCGCCGCATTGTTCACCGGTATGAGTTCGACCTGTACCGGGGCCAACCACAGCGGGAAGTTACCCGCAAACTGTTCGATAAGAATACCGATGAAGCGCTCAATGGATCCGTAAATCACGCGGTGAATCAGAACCGGCTGGTGCTTTTCGCCATCCTTACCGATGTATTCCGCGCCGAATCGCTGCGGCAGCTGGAAGTCCAGCTGAATGGTCGCGCATTGCCAGGTACGACCCAGCACGTCTTCAATCTTAAAGTCAATCTTCGGGCCATAGAAGGCGCCGTCGCCTTCGTTGATTTCATAGGGCTTGCCCAAGGAATCCAAGGCATTCTTAAGACCGGCAGTAGCTACTTCCCAATCCTCATCCGAGCCCATGGAATCCTCCGGGCGCGTCGAGATTTCCATCGAATACGTAAAGCCCAATTTCGAATAGACACGGTCGATCAATGCCACAATTTTACGAATCTCGTCCTCGATCATTTCCGGCGTTAAGAAAATATGCGCATCGTCTTGCGTAAAGTTGCGCACACGGAAAAGGCCGTGAAGAGCACCTGAAAGCTCATGGCGATGGACATTGCCCAGTTCCGCCAAACGCAGCGGCAGATCACGATAGGAATGCGGCTTCGAATTGTACACGAGCATAGCGCCCGGGCAGTTCATCGGCTTAATCGCATAATCTTCCCCGTCGATCTTCGTGGTATACATGTTTTCACGATAGTGATCCCAGTGACCCGAGGTTTCCCACAGCTGGCGATTCAAAATCGTCGGTGTAGAGATTTCCAGATACCCTGCCTCTTTGTGCAATTCACGCCAGTAATCCAGCAAGGCATTCTTCAGGCGCATGCCGTTAGGCAGGAAGAACGGGAAACCGGGTCCTTCTTCCATGAGGGCAAAGAGCTCCATGTCTTTACCGATCTTACGGTGATCACGTTTTTTAGCCTCTTCAATGCGTGCGAGATAGTCATCCAGCATGGATTGCTTTGGAAAACTGGTACCGTAAATGCGGGTGAGCATCTTATTATGCTCATCGCCACGCCAATACGCGCCGGCAAGGCTGGTCAGCTTAATCGCCTTAATGCCGTGGAAATTCATCAGATGCGGGCCGGCACAGAGGTCTACCCAATCGCCCTGCTGATAAAAGCTAATGACCGCATCCTCGGGCAGATCTTCGATCAGCTCCACTTTGTACGGTTCCTGTTTTTCCTTGAAGAAAGCAATAGCGTCATCGCGCGATTTCGTAAAGCGCGTGATGTCCGGATTTTCCTTCACGATTTTTTTCATTTCCGCTTCGATTTTCGGCAGATCTTCATCGGTAAGCACTGTATCGCCAAAATCGATATCGTAGTAGAATCCTTCTTTAATAGCGGGTCCGATGGCTAAACGTGCCTCGGGGTAAAGGCGCTGCACGGCTTGTGCCATCAAATGCGAAGTGGAATGACGGAAGGCCAGACGGCCATATTCGTCATCAAAGGTGCAAATGGCTATTTTATCGCCGTCGTGCAAAACGGTGCGCAGATCTGCACCCTCTCCGTTAATCTCTGCTGCCAGTGCATTGCGGGCCAAGCCCTGGCTGATGGCCTTGGCGGCATCTAATGCGTTTGCACCCTCCTGTAATTCCAGGGCGCTGCCGTCCTTCGTGTAAACTTTCATTCGTTCCCCCTTCCACTCGCGTCGCGCATGATATCAACTGCTTCCGCAAGCGTCATTGTCGTTTGTTCTCCACTTTCCATATTCTTCAAACTGATCTTCTTCTCCTTGCGTTCGGATTCGCCGAGAATGATCGTAAAACGTACGCCTTCGGCATCGGCATAGGAGAATTTCTTTTTCATTCTACCCGTTTCGGTATAAAGTTGAACGGTAATGCCTTCTTTTCGTAGCGTATGCACACATTCGAGCGCAAAATCCAGTTCCTCCGCGCTCATGGGAATGATGAGTGCTGTGATATAATCGCCTTTTTTCGGACGAATCAAATCGGCTTGCCGCAATTGATAGAACAGGCGTGTGAGACCGATCGAAATACCGACACCGGGCATTTTCTGTTTTGTAAAGTTGGACGCCAGATCATCATAGCGACCGCCGGAAGCGACGGAACCGATGGATTCGTAACCTTCGATAAAGGTTTCATAGACTACACCGGTGTAATAATCCAAGCCGCGCGTAATGGAAAGATCCAACACGATGGATTCTTTCGGCATGCCAAAGCCCTGCATGGCTTTTATGATAGTCTGCAGATCGGCCCATCCTTGCTTAAATTCTTCGGCGCCGGGAGCATCATCCGGTAAAGACGCCGCATAGGCTTCCAATCGTTCTTCGGCCGGACGATCATCGGTAAGACCGATGAAGCGGAAAATTTCTTCCTGCTGTTTCGGATTGACGCCGTTCATTTCCAACAGATCCGCCACTGCATCAGCGCCAATCTTGGCCAATTTATCGATGGCATGCAAGACTTCCAGTGCATCGCGAATCCCTAACGAGGTAAAGAAGCCGTTCAACATGCCGCGATGGTTAATATGAATGTGTACGCCGGGAATTTCCAACGCCTGAAATACGTCGTATATGACCGCAGGGCACTCGGCATCATTAATCACCGAAAGGTTATCCAGCCCGATGACATCCACATCAGCTTGATAAAACTCACGATAGCGACCTTTTTGGTTCCGCTCGCCACGATAGACTTTTCCAATATGATAGCGACGGAACGGGAACGAGAGCTCGGAAGTGTGCTGTGCCACATAGCGCGCCAGCGGCACGGTCAGATCAAAGCGTAGCGATTGATCGACAGAGTTTTCTCCCTTTTCGATGTGATAAATCTGTTTTGTCGTCTCTCCGCCACCTTTGGCAAAAAGAATTTCGTTTTTTTCGATAGCTGGTGTATCCAGAGGCCAGAATCCGTAACGTTGATAGGTCTTTTCGATGGCCTGCTTGACGTGTTCAAACAGAACCTGCTCTTCCGGCAGTAGTTCCATAAATCCCGGCAGAATACTCGGTTGAATCATCCTTCCTACCTCCTTTAGTTATACTATTCCTATTGTACAACTAAAACGCTTGAAGCGGGGTACGGAAGCAACTCTTCCGGTACAAACGCTTCAATTTCATTGCAAATATCCTCTAAGGCGCGCATCGCTTCCCGCACTTCGTCGCGATAACAAACACTTTGGCGTTTGGCATCATCCATGCCCTCTGCCTTTTTCAACGATTCTTTGAGTGCCGTGCTCGCGACATCCAAGGCATCCATAAGTCGTGCGTTTTCCTTCGCTTTTTTCTCCAACGAGGTGCTCAAGCCGCCGGCGACAGCTTTTTGCAAACGAATCTGATATTCCATAAGCGCCGGATATATTCCCTTTGACGCCATGCGTGCCAATACCTGCCCTTGCAAGTCCACCGAATGGTTGAATCGCTCGATAAGAATTTCGCGGCGTGCCACGAGCTCTTCACGACTCAAAACCCCAAAGCGCTCACACAGGCGCACGGTCTCTTCTCGTGTGATGGCATCAATACTGTCCAAATAGCCGGACACCTGTTCCAGTCCTCGGCGCTTCGACTCCTCCACCCATTCCTTCTTGTAACCGTCGCCGGTAAAGAGGATGCGTTGATGCTGTTCCAACGCGTGATGGCAAATCTGCATCGTGGTGTCATGTAAGGCTTCCGGTGTAGAAGTATCCGACGACTCCAATTGCAGAGCAATCTCTTCCAAGGACTCCGCCATGCCCGCAAAGAGGAAGGTGTTCATGGCCGAGGCATTGAGCGACGAACCGAGCATGCGAAGCTCAAAGCGATTGCCGGTGAAAGATACCGGTGAGGTGCGATTGCGATCCGTCGTTTCAATAGACAGATCCGCCAGCGTGACCACCGGTTCCAAAATTGAGGTGAGTTTCACCTTCGGAATCTTTGTTGTCTTGGCCAGTTCCATAAAAAGATCATGCAGCGTTTCTCCCAAGTTAATGGAAATAATAGCCGGCGGCGCTTCATTGCCACCCAAGCGATGATCATTGCCTTCATCAGAAGCCGCCATGCGCAGCAGCGTCTGATAGCGATCCACCGCCACGATAAAGGCTGTCACAAACAGCAAAAAGCGCAGATCATGCGGCTGTTCATCGCCGGGGTCAAATAAGTTCTCGCCCGTCGATGTGGTCAGGGAAAAATTGCTGTGTTTGCCCGATCCGTTCAGGCCATCAAACGGCTTTTCATGCAGTAAGCACTGGAAGCCATGATGTGTTGCCACATTTTCTAAAATGTCCATCACGACCATGTTTTGATCCACGGTCGTAATGGCATCGCCAAATACAGACGAAAATTCGTATTGTCCCGGCGATACCTCATTGTGCTCGATGGAGGCGTAAATACCCAAATTCCAACAGGCGCGATTCACTTCATTCATGTATTGCTGTACACGCTCATTCATGCCCTGAAAATAGGTATCCTGCAAATGGCCACCCTGCAGCATTTCACTGCCGAAAAGCGCTCTACCGCACAATTTCAGATCCGGGCGATGCGCCGCTTGGGCAGCCTCCACCAGGAAAAATTCCTGCTCCAACCCCAGCGTCGGTTCCACCCAATCCACATCCGTCTTTCCGAGATCATGCAAAACGCGCACGGCTTGGGCGCTTAAGGCGTCCAGTGCCTTAATTAACGGCATCTTCAAATCCAATGTATCGCCACGATAGCTCATGAAGACGCTGGGAATGTAGAGCGTTGTTCCGCGCACAAAGGCATACGAATTCGTATCCCAGAAGGTATAACCTCGTGCTTCAAACGTATCGCGCAACCCCCCGTTCGGGAATGACGAGCCATCTGTCTCCCCCTTCATCAGCGCCTTGCCGGAGAGGCGCGAAAGCGGCATGCCGTTGTGATCCGGTTGAATGAAGGCTTCGTGCTTTTCTGCCGTTCTTCCGTTTAACGGCTGGAACCAGTGACAAAAATGCGTCGCACCCAGTTCCATCGCCCACGTTTTCATCGCATGCGCAATCGCATCGGCGGTCATTTGATCGATGAACTGCTGGTGTTTCATTGCCCCTCTGTACTTCTGATAGACCGGCTTCGGCAGTCTATCCCGCATCACACTGCGATTGAACTGGTATTTCCCAAATGTTTCAAATGGATGCCCCATGCTATACCTCTCTTTCTGAAAAATATAAAATATCATACCAAAAAAGCATATCCTACGCGAGAAGGGACATACAAATAAAAAAGAGATCCGAACGGATCTCTTAGAAAAAGGCGACACCCAGATTTGAACTGGGGGTGAAGGTGTTGCAGACCTCTGCCTTACCACTTGGCTATGTCGCCATAAATTGTCAAACCACGTGAGTAAGATTGTACCATCCACAGTACAATTCTGCAAGAAAAATTATAATCGCAGCGTTTCCGCGCATAAAACGCGGAAACGCTGCGATTTTCTGAAAATGATTGTTCTTATTTCCAGAAGTCGAGTTTTGAATCATCTAAGCCAATATTTTTGGCCAAGAAGACCGGATTCTTGCCTTCTTTTCGTTGTACCTCGTAATCATGCAGCGCAGCGATAGCATGTTTTCCGAGAATCAAAATGGATGGCAGATTGATCAATGCCATCACGCCCATTAAAAGATCGCTCAACGCCCAAGCATATTTTGCTTTCTGCGCCGCACCGAGGAAGATAACCACAACAGCCAAGATGCGATAGACCATCATAAAGTTTTTGCTCGGTTTCTTGCCGGCGATATAGGCAAGGTTATTGTCCACATAGAAAAGATTGCCGATGAGGGTTGTAAAAGCAAAGAGCGCCAACGAGAAGGTGATGAACGGTGCGCCGAAGTTTCCAAGGAACGTGGAAACGGCTTGCTGTACATAGGGAGCGCCATCTAAGGCTTCTGCCGGTTCGATGCCGGAGCTTAAGCACATAAATGCCGTCGCGGAGCAAATCAGAAGCGTATCGATAAAGACGGAAAGCATCTGTACCAAACCCTGTTTCACCGGGTGACTGACGCTGGCAGCAGCTGCTGCATTCGGCGCAGAACCGATACCGGCTTCATTGGAATAGAGACCGCGCTTAATGCCATACATCAGGCTGGAGCCCGCAATGCCGCCAAAAATAGCTTTGAAGTTGAACGCATCCGAGAAAATACGGCCGAAAACGGTGGGTATATAACCGATATTCGTGACGATCATAACAAGCGAAACCACGACAAATATAATGCCCATGATGGGAACCAGAGCCGAGGTAAACTGAATGATGCGTTTGCCGCCGCCGAAGATGCAGTAGGCCGTAATCAGAGCCAATACGCCGCCGATAATCCACGGCGTCAACGCTTTATTATAAAAACCGTAAGCGGAAAAGCTGGTCTGCAGGTTGAAGGCCGCAAGCATATTGAAGCCGACAGCATAGGTTAAGATCAAGGAAATGGCAAAAACAATGCCCAAGGCTCGACTGTGCAGTGCCGATTCAATGTAATAGGAAGGACCACCGTAGCTTCCACCGTCCGGATCGCGGCGTTTATAGATTTGTGCCAGGGTTGATTCGACAAAGGCCGAAGCGCCACCGATAATAGCAACGATCCACATCCAAAAGATGGCACCGTAGCCGCCAAGACACAGCGCACTCGACACGCCGACGATATTGCCGGTACCCACACGCGACGCCGTAGAGACCATGAGGGCTTGGAAGGAGGAGACGGAATTTTTATCGGCCGGTTTTTCAACCACTACGCGAATAGCATCCTTAAAGAGACGCCCCTGCAAAAAGCCCGAGCGAATGGTAAAGTACAGGCCGATGCCCAACAGAAGAATGATCAGTATCGGATAATAGAGCACATCATTAATCTTACCGATGACATCAAAGATTGCTTTTAGCATAATTTTCTCCTAAGTGTTTAATAAATATGCAGATTCAATAATTTCGAGAGTCGTTCCAGCATGCGCACACCAACATAGGAATTGCCATGCTTATCCAGGCCCGGGCAAAATACACCGATACCGTAGCCTGAACGACTGCTTGCTACAATACCGCCACCAACACCGCTTTTTGCCGGTATGCCGACTAGTAGAGCAAATTCTCCCGCATAATCATAGGTACCGCAGGTAGCCATCACGGTACGCAGAATGGATGCGTTCTCGACAGAAAGAATTTGCTTGCCTTCCGCATCTTTACCGTCATGCGCCAGTACCGCTCCAAGCTTAGCCAAATCCAGTGTGTTCACCAATAAAGAACAGGACTTAAAATAGGCGTTAAGCATATCTTCCACATTGATCTTTGGCGATATAATGCCGTCGTTAAGAAGCATGTACGTCAGCGCACGATTGGCAAAAGCGGAGCCACTCTCCGATTGGTAGATCGCATGACTGTAATCCAAATCCGAACGCCCGATCACTTCTCGTGCGCGTTCTCGGATTTTTTCAAACGTGTTTTCGTTATACTCCTGTGCCAATAAAGAGGTGGCTACGATGGCACCTGCATTGATAAAGGGATTCACGGGAATATTTTTGTGACTCAATTCCAATTCAATAATGCTGTTGAACGGCTTAGAGGATGGCGTGACGCCGATAAATTGCCGCACATAAGAAATATCATAGGTCTCTAACACACAAAGATAAATAATGATCTTAGCAATGCTTTGGGCCGAAAACTTGTAGTGGTCTTCACCCACGGATACTGTTTCAAAATCCGGGTTGATGAGCGTTGCTCCGACCGTGTCCCTGTGTTGTTTAGCAAGCTCCGGAATATAGTCTGCGACTTTTCCCTGATCGGTATAGCCTCTTCCGTAGCGATACGCTTCCTCTAAAGCGCTTTTGATGTCCATATTTTCCTCCTTTCTATTCCCCATCATAGCGCAATCCTTCACTTCTTCCTAAGTATACTCGAAACGTTTTCTGTAGAAAAGAGAAATTATGAGCTATTGCATAATCACTGAAAATCGCCTGTAAGGTGCTTTTACGCATTTATGCTATTAGAATCCTTTGAACCAAGGGAAACCCTTTCATTGCAAGATATAATTTTTTAACATAAAGTGCGACGAGAGGTCCTCTCTTCGTATATACTTACTTAGCAATACATAGTTTTTCATAGCAACGTTCCTGTTCGGATTGGAGGTTTTCATGAAAGTTTCACAGCGCGTTTCTGCCCTTCCCGTATCACCAACACGTCGCTACCTTGGTCTAGCCAAAGAAGCAGAGGGGAAAGGTAAACACGTCCTGCGTTTGAGTATCGGACAGCCCGACTTACAACCGCCGCGCGAATACTTTGAAGCATTGGCGCAAATTCCGGAAGGTCGCATCCCCTATCCCAACGCTTCCGGTCTGGAAGAACTGCGCGTAGCGCAGCAACGCTATTATGCGCGTCACGGCATCGATTTTGCACCCAATGAAATTTTTGTAACGGATGGAGCCATGGGCGCAATTGAGTTCAGTATTTTGGCTACGTGCGATCCCGGCGATGTCATCTTACTGATTGAGCCGTTCTATTCCAACTATGCCATGATTACCCATCTGACAGGCGTTGACTTCCGAACCGTGACAACGAAAGCAGAAGAAGATTTTGTCATTCCTTCGGAAGAGACATTTGAAGCACAGTATTGCGACGGGATGAAAGCTATCTTGCTTTCGAGCCCTTGCAATCCGACGGGAAGAATGTATCGCAGAGACGAACTGGAAACCATCGTGCGCTTTGCAAAAAAACACGACCTCATCATTCTGGCTGATGAAGTGTATCGCGAATTTTACTTCGTCGAACGCCCCTTCGTGTCGTTCTATGAATTTCCGGAAATCCGTCCGCAGCTGGTTCTGTTGGACAGTGCCTCCAAAAAGTATGCTGTCTGCGGCGCCCGCATTGGTACGGCTTCAACGCATAACAAAGCCTTACAACAATCTTTTGCGAAGCTCTGTCAAATGCGCCTCGGGGTCTCTGCCTCAGAGCAGCAAGCGGTGGCAGCACTCGGCAATGTGGATCCGCGCTACCACGAAGGCGTGCGCGAAATCTATCGTACGCGTCGCCAAGTGATGCTGGATGCCTTTTCTAAGATGGAGGGCATCCGTTATTCGCAGCCGGAAGGTGCGTTCTATTCGTTGGTGAAATTGCCGGTGAAAAATGCCGAGGCCTTTGTGCAATGGATGCTCACTGATTTTGATTGTGAAGGCGAGACGGTGCTACTGACGCCGGCTGGCGGCTTTTACAGTTCCTCTGAACACGGGCAGGACGAAATCCGTATCTCTTATTGCGTGGACGAAGAAGAGCTGAAACGCGCCCTGCACATCGTAAACGAGGGCTTAAAAGCCTATCCCGATAAAAAATGATGACGATGCATTGCATCAATAGAAACAGTCTGCTATAATCTTGTCAATTTTGGGCTTAGGAACGCTCGGGGAAACCCGAGCGTTCGTACAGAATGGAGGGATTATGGAACGCAACAACCTTTCGGAAAAAGCGACCACGAAACCGGGCGAAGCTGCGATTTGGGACATTACCACCATGGCTGTCCCCACCCGACTTCTCCTCGGACTGCAACATTTGTTCGCGATGTTCGGAGCAACGATACTCGTCCCCTTGCTGACGGGACTGGACATTTCAACAACATTACTCATGGCCGGACTTGGAACCCTGTTATTCCACTTTATAACGCGGGGAAAAGTACCGGCTTTTTTGGGCTCATCTTTTGCTTTCCTGGGCGGCTACGCCGCGGTTGCTCCCTTTATAAACGGGCAACCCAATACGGCCATGCTTCCCTATGCCAGCGGCGGTGTCTTTGCGGCGGGCCTTGTGTATGTGGTACTTGCTCTGTTTATCTATAAATTTGGCGTGGAACGCGTTATGCGCTTCTTCCCACCGGTAGTGACGGGACCGATCATCATTTCCATCGGCTTGACCTTGGCGCCTTCCGCCATCGGTAACGCCTCTTCGGACTGGCTGTTGGCGATTGTCGCCATTGCTACGATCATCTTCTTTAACATTTGGGGCAAAGGCATGCTGCGCATTATTCCGCTGATCTTGGCCGTGCTCGTCTCGTATGCCGTCGCGTTGCTTTTGCATCGCGTCGATTTCAGCACCATCGTAGCGGCCGCGCCTGTGGCTCTACCTCTGCATCCAGAAAGTTTTATGAAATTCAACGTCTCTGCCATCATCACCATCATGCCCATTTCCTTAGCAACGATGATGGAGCATATCGGTGATATTACTGCCATTGGTGCTACTGTAGGCAAAAACTATATCCGCGAACCCGGCCTGCATCGCACCTTGCTCGGTGACGGTCTGGCCACTTCCTTAGCGGCGGCCTTTGGTGGTCCGGCAAATACCACCTACGGTGAAAACACGGGTGTATTAGCGCTTACGCGAGTCTACGATCCGCGTGTTATGCAGATCACCGCTGTCTTTGCCATTATTCTGTCCTTCTTCCCTGTGGTAAGCGGCTTCATCCGTTCCATTCCGACAGCGATCATCGGCGGCGTTTCCCTCATCCTCTACGGTATGATCTCCGCCATCGGCGTTCGCAACCTGGTCGAAAACCAGGTCGATTTCACCAACAGCCGTAACCTCATCGTTGCTGCCGCCATCTTTGTCTCAGCACTTGGCTTCACCGGCGACCATCCGGGCATCTCCTTCTCCGTCGGAGCTACCACCATTTCCCTTTCTGGTTTGGCCATTGCTGCCATTTTAGGCATCGTGCTCAATGCCGTTTTGCCGGGCAAGGATTATGATTTCACCGTGGAAGAGCCGAAGGATACCGGCGTTAACTTCTCCGGCGTGACAGATCGTGCTTCAAACGAAGACTTATAACACAGATAATATTCACAAATGAGATCATAAAGAGGTTCGCCGCGCTTCTGCCGCGGCGTTCTTTTTTTTGAATTTGCTGCGTTATTGACGCTTATACCGTAGGTAATTGCAATTTCGCCATGACCAACGGTACGTTCGAGGGTGCTGCTGGCGATTTTATACCGTGGGTAACCGCAATTTCGCCATTACCAACGGTACGTTCAAGCGTGCCGCTCGCGATTTTATACCGTGGGTAATCGCAATTTCGCCATTACCAACGGTACGTTTGAGCGTGCTGCCGGTAATTTCATACCGTGGGTAATCGGAATTTCGCCATTACCAACGGTACGTTTGAGCGTGCTGCTGGCGATTTCATACCGTGGGTAATCGCAATTTCGCTATTACCAACGGTACCCGGGACCGCTTTCGCGTTTATCCCATATGAATTCTGTGATTTTAGAGCAAAAGCGACGCCACGAAACCTGCTTACGCCCAGCGATAAATAAATGGCCAAGCCTCAACGTCTATCACGCTGAAACTTGGCCATTTCGTTTTTTGGGGATGAACTCTGTTCGTAAAATATATGAGGATAATTCGCTATTTCTGAAACTGGTATTCTACCCCGTCCACACGGACTTGGGAAGTGGCAGGTTGGTCATCCTGATTTTTAAACCAGGCTTTTGCCCAATATTGCTCCATGGTGAGTTGGATAGGATTGCCACTGATGTGACCGCCTTTTCCGTTCACAAAGGCAAGATAGATGCGTCCGTCTTGATAGCCGATGTGTTCGATACCGTAAGCATTGGTGATTGCTTCCTTCAAGTTGATCACGGGGCGCACATCGGCGCCGATTTTGGCTTCATAGAGCACACCGGTTTTTTCGTCCAGGAACAGGATGCGATCTTTATAGAATGCAGCATGCGCACGCTTAACCTGACGAATTTCGGTTACAATCTCCTCGGAAGAGGCTTCGGAAACATCGGATGAAATCTCGGAGTTTTGAATTTCAAATTTCTGATGTCCTCTGCCACCAAAGAAACGCATAAACGTTAGGATCAAAATCACGCACAAAACCAACGCCGCAACAAGGTATAAAATGCGATTTTGGAACTCTCCTAAGCGCGTGATCCCGTTTATTGCTCGCTTGTAGACGGGACGACCTTGAAGGGCAGACAGAATACGCTCTTCCGTTTCCGGTGCAAATACATGCGTATCCATGTGTGACACAGCTTCGACCGAATTGATATGGCTCTTCAGCCACAGATGTAATGCTGTGCGGAACGAAGGATTCTCCAGTAGTGAGGCACGGGCTTCATCCGAAAGGCTATTTTGATCCGCAATAAAGGCCAGGGCACGAGTACGGCGCGCATTCACGACATTACGTTTCATCCGCAACAGATGAGAAATTCTGTCATCGGATAAGGCGAAGAGCAGGCTCAGTTGCAGAACAATGCGATCGCGTTCGGGAATGCGGGCAATCTGTTCGCCATACACGCTAACCTCCGCATCACCGATGAGGGAAGGCATCGGAATATGAACGTCATGGCGGGATTCACCATTGTTGCGCAACGCTCGGGACGCCACCAACGCTCGATGTCTGGTCACCAAGACAAGTAAGCCTTTTCGTTCCTCCCGCGAAAGCTCGCTTTCAAAAATGCCACATTCTTGAAAGATGCCCATGACCTCCGCCACAACCTGCTCGGCGCTCTTTTCTTCATGCGTGAACGAGAAGGCAATGTGATAGGCCATGTTTTTATATTGATGATAGAATTTTACGCCATCCTGTTTTTGTCCTTCGTTTTCCGTGGTCATTTAAACCTCCTGTCCGTACTGTAATTCATATAGTACACGGAAAAGGCCGTTTTGCGCAATAAGTTCATCTTTTGTGCCTTGCTCCGCGACGCGCCCGTGATGCATGACAATGATTTCATCGGCATCCGCAATGGTAGAAATGCGATGGGCAACCGCCAACATGGTACGATCTTTCGCCATGCGCAAAATCGCACTTTGAATGAGTTGTTCGGTTTCCGTATCGATGTTTGCCGTGGCTTCATCCAAAATCAAGATCGACGGATCCCCCGCAATCGTACGCGCAAAAGACAGCAATTGCCTCTGGCCGGCTGAAAGCGTTGATCCGCGCTCCGTCACCGGTTCATCGTATTGTTTGGGCAGACGGCTGATAAAGGCATCCGCATTGACCAGTTTAGCAGCCTCTATTGCCCGACGGCGATCCACTTTCGCACGTCCGATGGCGATGTTGCTCAGGATATCCCCTTTAAAGAGGAATACGTCCTGCTGCACCGTGCCGAGCGCCCGACGCAAAGAAACGAGATCATAGTCATTCACATTGACACCATCAATTAGTATTTCGCCGCGATCCACGGTATAAAAACGCGCTAAAAGGCTTAAGATCGTGCTCTTCCCGGCGCCCGTCGCTCCGACAAAAGCCACAAAACTACCGGGCTCTATGGTAAAGGAAACATCTTTCAGTATCCATTGCGCAGGATCCTTGCCTGCCGCAACAGCTGTACCTTCTTCCTCCGTATATTGTCCGACGTCCTCCGGTTTTTGGTAGCGAAACCAAACATGATTAAATTCGATTTTTCCGATAAATCCCTTCTCCGGCACCGGAATGCCCGAACGGTACTCCTCTTCTGGTTCATCCAATAAGGTAAAAAGGCGCTCCGAAGAGGAAAACGCAGATTGCATAACATTAAAAATTTCCGCCATCTCCTCGATCGGCATAAAGAGGCGCTGCAAATAGTTGATAAAGGCATAAACCACGCCAAAGGTCAAAAAGCCGCCCATCTGTGCCAAACCGCCAAACCAAAAGAGTAGCGACAATCCAAGCGTTCGAATGATTTCAATGGCCGGTCGGTAGATGGCATAGTACTGCACTTCTCGATGCGAAGCCTTGTAATACTCCGTATTAGTGGCATCAAACTCTTGATAAATCTGCTTTTCCCGGAAAAAGGTCTGAATCACGCTCATCCCTGTGATATTTTCCGACAATTTCGTATTGATCAGCGACCGAATGGCACGCTGTTTATCGTAAACGATGCGAATCTGTTTTTGGAAAATCACCGAAATAATGATTACCGCCGGCGTGAGCAGGAAGATAAAAAAGCCCAGACGCGCATCCAGAGAAAACATCATCACTAAAACGCCCAAAAACAGGACGAGATTGCGGAATAAATTGGTCAGCACGTAGGTATAAAGATCCAGCACGGAATCCGTATCGTTGGCAACACGCGTCACAACACTGCCGATCGCATGATGATCGAAGTAGCGCATGGGCAGGCGCAGGACATGCTCATAGATTTTCTGGCGCATATCGGTCACGATGAGCGTACCCGTACGCATAGTTAAAAAATCGTAGGCATACATGACCACGAAGTGAAACACGATCGTGCCCAAATAAAGGAGGCCCAGCAATAACGCCTGCGACAGATGCGCATCCTGCACGGCTTGTGGCAGCGCCCCGGAAGAAAGTGGTGACAAATGATCATCGATTAAAACCTGAATAATCTTCGGTCTTAGCAAAACCACAACGGTCGTCATAAACATCGTGATAAAAATCAACACATACCAGCTGAGATACGGTTTCGCAAAAGCGGCAAGACGCAAAAGATGGTGCGTATTCTTTTTCTGCTTTTTCATGCCTCTTCTCCTCTCAAGGCGGCCGCCGTCTGTCCCTGCTCGTCCGCCTCTGCGGTATTTACCTGGCTTTCCAACAGCTGGCGATGATACAGCTCCTGATAGAAGCCGTCTTCCTGCACCAGTGTTTCGTGCGTACCGCGCTGTGTGATCTTACCATCCTCTAAAACAATAATTTCATCGGCATTTTGCACCGTGCTGACGCGCTGACTGATCATGAGAAGTCCCTGGCGATGGCGGCGCAAGCCCGCTAAAAGGTGACTTTCCGTTTCGGTATCTACGGCGGATAAGGCATCGTCAAGCACCAATACCGGTGCCTTCTTGTAATACGCTCGCGCGATGGAAACACGCTGTTTCTGCCCACCGGAGAGCGTAACCCCGCGTTCGCCGACTACCGTCTCATAGCCTTGTTTCATTGCAATAATATCGTCATGCACCTGCGCAAAGCGCGCTGCGTCGTGGACCTCGTCCATATTCTCTTCTTCCCCGCCAAAGGCGATGTTGCCGCCAATGGTGCGCGAGAACAAAAAGCTCTCCTGCGCCACAACGCCGAACGTGCGATACAGCGCCTCAAAAGACATCTGGCGAATATCCGTACCATCCACCAGAATCTCGCCTTCCGTCACATCATAGCGACGCAATAAAAGGTGTAATATCGTTGATTTTCCCACGCCCGTGCGCCCGACCACGGCCAGTGAATGACCGGGCTGGAGTTCAAAATTAATGTCGCGCAATACCCAAGGCAAGTCCTCACCATAGCGGAACGAAACATGGCGAAACACAATGTGTCCTTCCGACTTCTGCGGGTCCGCCGGATTTTTCACTTCCTGCACAGTCGGACGCACGCGGAAAATTTCATTCAATCGCGCCATCGAGGAGATTCCACGCTGAAAATTCGAAACAACAAGTCCCATAGCAATCAGCGGCCAAACCATCATATTGAGATACTCTATCGTTGCTACAAAAGAACCGATGGAAAGCATGCCGCGATGAATCTGCAAAGCACCATAAAGAATAAACACCACAAAACTGAGGCCGGAAATGAGCGTCACCGACGGATCAAAAAGCGAATCCACCTTGGTCCATTGAATACATTTTTTGCCATAGTCGTCATTGACTCCGCCAAAAGAAGCGGCTCGATTGTCCTCAATCGCGCACGCTTTGATCACGCGTATACCTGAAAGATTTTCCTGCGTCTCTGTTGTCAAATCCGAAAAAGCATTTTGTAGCGCCCGACTTCGTGTCTGAATCGGTCCCATCAATTTCGCAATGGTAAATGCTAACAGTGGCAACGAAACAAGCGCCACGACAGCATTCACCAAGCCGATGGTTGTCACCATCATGATCACCGAAAAAGCCGTCATGAAGAGGCTATCCACCAAAATCATCACACCGCCGCCCATGGACTGCGCCACCATCATCACATCATTAGTGGCATGCGCCATGAGATCGCCCGTTGAGTTACGATTGAAAAATGTCTGATCCAGCTGCATATATTTTTTAAAAAGCTTATCGCGCAACCAATACTCCAACCGTCTGCCATTGCCGAAAATTTCCACGCGCCAAAAATAACGACCAATGGCCATGAAAATACCCAAGCCCGCTATCCAAGCCACTAATTCGATCAAAAGCTTCTCGGTCAGCACCCCGGTCGAGGCCAAGTCCGCAAAGCGACGTACGATTTGCGGCTGATATAAGCTGGCCGCATCCACTAAAATCAGCATCAAAATACCGAAAACATAACGCAGGCAATTATCCTTCAAAAATGGAAGTATCGTTTTAAATTCTCGCATGATGCCTCCCTCCCACAAAAAAAGATTACTCGTCGGGAAATAAAAGATATAATACGCTTCGTATCCCAACTGATTGCCCCGTGCCACGGGCGAATCGAAAAAAGTCTGTTCTCCTATACTCCGAGAAAAGAAACAAATGGGTCTCTTCCCATTATAATGGAAAATAGGGGCAACTATGGAAAATAGCGTGAAAAAACGAAAAACACCGAGGAAAGGATAACGCATGGAACGAAAAACACACGCTTCCGCAGATAAAGATTATTTGGACGTGTTGCAGGACGTGCGCGATCACGGTCTCTATCCCCTTCATATGCCGGGGCATAAGCGCCATACCCGTTTTGGGGAAGCTCTCCCCTTCGGTCTGGATGTCACGGAAATTGACGGCACCTGGGATCTGCATCACCCGGATGCCTTTTTAAAGGAACGACTGGATGCCGTCGCCCGCTTTGTCGGCGCTTCATGTACTTTTTATACCGTACAAGGCTCTACTGGCGGTAACCTGGCCGGTATGTATACGCTTTGTCCGCCGGGTAGCGATGTTCTGCTCTCCCGAGCCAGTCATCAGAGTCTTTACCATGGTGTGGAGCTGTTGCAGTTAAACCCGATCTACCTGATGCCGGATTTGCGTGTGCCGGGCATCCCGGGTCCCATCCGTCCCGCACAGGTGGAAGCAGCTTTGAAAAAAAATCCGACCATAAAGACTGTGCTGATAACCTCACCAACCTTTGAAGGACAACGCTGTGACATCCGTTCCATTGCTACGATTTGCCATGCTCACGGAGCTTCTTTATTGGTGGACCAGGCCCACGGCGCACATCTGCGTTATCTGACGGGTATCGGGCCAAACTATTCGGATGCGGTAGCAGACGGTGCCGACATTGTCATAGAAAGCTTGCACAAAACCTTGCCGGCTCTTACACCGGCGGCTCTCGTGCATGCCTCCTCCCGCGTGGATCAAACAGAACTGGCACGCGCCCTCTCCATCTTTGAAACCAGCTCTCCGTCTCATATCTTGCTGGCTTCCATCGATCACTGCATGCGCCTTCTGGAAAGAGAGGGCGTATCACTGCATCAAAAGATGTGGCAAGCCTGGCAGAGTGCTGCGTTACCGTTACGGAACTTAAAGGCATTGGAATGGATGCAGTTTAGCGATAAGACCTCCTTACCATCGGATCCCTTCCGGGTTGTCATTTCCACGGCACGCGCCTCTCTTTCCGGTCCTGAGCTGGCGAATTTGCTGCGTCAACGCGGCTTTGAAGTGGAAATGGCGCAGGCCGAACACGTGCTGTTTATTCTGACAATCGGCGATGATCCCGCTATTTTACCGTCCTTGGCACAAGCATTATCGGATATTGATAAGACCCTTACGGTGTGCCCTGCTAAACGGCCGGTGGCTTCCCTGCCGCCTCTGCCCGAAAAAGTCCTGAGCATCGCCGATGCGCGACGCTCCCATAAAATCATGCAGCCGCTCTCTCAAACTGCCGGCGGTATTGCCGCCGAATCGCTATGGACCTATCCGCCCGGAATTCCATTACTTGTTCCCGGAGAACGCATTCGCCAAGAAACCCTGGAAGCCCTGGAAGGGATGGCCTCTCGTCATGTTAAATTACGCACGGAACGCGAACCCGGCGGCGGAACCTATGAGGAACTTTCACTCTGTGTTCTGGAAGAGGAACCGTCAACAAAGTAATTCGCTGTATTTTCCCGTTTTCGTACGAAGGTTGACGCGTTAAGCGTTGGCACGTAAAATAGATAGAGACCCGAAAGGGCACAAACGACCGAAAGGCCAAAATCCTGAGGAGGACATTATGAAACATATTATCAGTCTGCAAACCCGTGATTTGAAGAAGAGCGCCCTGGACGGCGGCTGTGGCGAATGCCAAACTTCCTGCCAATCGGCTTGCAAAACCTCTTGCGGTATTGCAAACCAAGACTGTGCTAAAACGTTGCGCTAATTCGCGTTCTTAGAAATTGTTCCGATGATTCATTATTTTCAATCGCAAGGCCATAAAATCGCGCTGGATGTCTATTCCGGCGCGGTTCATATTTTAGATGATATTTCCTACAGCGTTCTGCAGAAATTGGATACACTCCAACGCAACGGTTCCTTTCTCCCGCAAAACGGTCTCGATGACGCCACAAGAAAGCAGGTATCGGCACAGCTCCATGCGGAAGGCGCCGTTTTTTCCGATGCGGAAATCAGCGATGCACTAGATGATTTTGCCGCTTTGATTGAAGATGAGCGCCTTTTCACGGAAGATCCTTTCGGTCATTTGGCCCTCAACCTCCGCGATCGCAAAACCTATGTCAAAGCGCTTTGCCTCAACGTTGCCCATACCTGTAACCTGGATTGTGATTATTGCTTTGCCAGCCAGGGCAAGTATCACGGAGAGCGCGCGCTCATGACCAACGATGTCGCCCGCCGTGCTATCGATTTCGTCATTGAGGCTTCCGGCCCGCATCGTAGTATCGATGTGGACTTTTTTGGCGGCGAACCCATGCTCAATTGGGAGTTGGTCAAGGATACCGTCGCTTACGCGCGTTCATTGGAAGCCGCCTCCGGTAAGAAGTTTCGCTTCACTTTTACCACCAACGGCATGCTTCTTAGTGATGATGTCACCACATTCCTGAATCGTGAAATGCACAATGTCGTTCTCTCTCTCGACGGACGAAAGGAAGTACACGATCGCCTGCGTCATACCATCGATGGTCGAGGCAGCTACGATCGCATAGTGCCTCGTTTTCGCTCCTTTGTCTCCCGTCGTGGCGATCAGGAATATTACATGCGCGGCACCTTTACGAAGAACAACGTCGACTTTTATCAGGACATTCTGCATATGGCCAACATGGGCTTCTATCGTCTCTCCATGGAGCCGGTTATCGGCGATCCATCCGAACCCTACATGCTCGGTCCCGACGACGTGGAAACCTTAAACCGTGAATACGACAAATTAGCGGCTGAAATGATTCGTCGCAATCGCTTGGCAGCAAAAGCACTGGCCGCCGGCGGCTCTATCGATGATCTTCCCCCGGAGGATCACCCGTTCATTTTCTATCACTTTATGATGAATTTGGAGGGCGGCCCCTGTATTCATAAACGCATCTCCGGCTGTGGCAGCGGCGTCGAATATTTAGCCGTCACGCCCAAAGGGGAACTCTATCCCTGCCATCAATTCGTTGGTGAAGACGACTACATCGTCGGCAATGTCTGGGATGGTATCACGAAACAGGAAGTCACCGCCGATTTCAAAGAATGCAACTGCTATTCCCATCCGGAGTGCGCGAATTGCTGGGCAAAGCTCTACTGCTCCGGCGGCTGTGCTGCCAACGCTCTACACGCCTCCGGCTCTCTCACCGGTACTGTGCCCTTCAGCTGCGCTCTATTCCGCAAACGCATGGAATGCGCCCTCGCCATCCAAGTGGATGCCTGTGTGCAGCAGAGCGAAATGGAAAGCCAAGCGACAAGCCCAACGGAGTGCGAAGCAACGAAGGCATAGCGAAGTCGATGTGAGAAAGTGACGGCTTCGGTATGTGGATGTGACCCGTGAACATAATTACATTGTGTGTAAATAGGTAGCCCGGCTTCGCCGGGCATCCATATTTTCAATATGACGAAGAAAGGCGATCTTTAGATCGCCTTTCTTCGTACTTTCTCTTTGCCCCCGTAAATCGGTGGCTCCGTTTACGGCAGCTTTTTACACTATTGCCTTTTCGCCCCTGACAGCTTGCCATTTTTTTCGCCAGCGCCTAAAATGAATAGGTAAGGATACGCGATACGTATCATAATTTTTTGGAAGAAAGGAGTTCAACATGGGACCTGTGAACCATTCGGACAATGCAGAAACACCACCGACTGAGCCTCGAAGTTTTATGAGCGAACGCCTTTCGTCAGAAAAGCTTTTTTATTTCGGTGTACTTCGTTAGTATTCAGACGCGATCGTTGCGGCATTATTGCAATTTGTATAGCCATGATTGATAACGTTGCATGCGACGCACGCTTTGTGCTAGCCCATCGTTGCTACATAGGGTAAGCGAGTTCCGTATCGTCTGCTTGCTTTCGTTGTATCGCTTTTCGCCCTTTCCTCTCTCGGAAGGACTTGGCGTTCATGCTCTTTTCATCAGGCCGTTGAAGCTGTCAAAGAAATGAGGTTATTTCATCCGACGAATCGAAAAGTCGGTTAAGGCCCACTATAGTTTCAACGAATATTGGTGTCTGCATTCCCGTGCGTACCATGACGGAGGTGCAAGATGGAAAACAAAACTTTTTTAGAAACACTTAACGAACTCATTGATAAAAAAGATGTAATGGGGGTGCGTGAGCACCTGAAGGATATGCACGCGGCCGACATTGCACCCATTCTGGAACAGGAGCCGGCGGAAGAGGCGGCTATATTCTTTCGCTTCCTGACCAAGGACAAGGCAGCGCATGTTTTCTCGTATCTGAGTGTGCCGCGCGCTTTGGATTTGGTTTCGCTTTTTACAACTTCGCAAACGGCGGCTATTTTTGACGGGTTGTACGTGGATGACGCGGTTGATTTGTTGGAAGAAATGCCAGCGAATGTCGTCCGAGCCGTCTTACAGACATCCACACCGCAGAAACGCGAACAGTTGAATCGCTTTTTGAAATACAAGGATCAATCGGCGGGCAGCGTCATGGGCGCTGAATTTATTCAAATCTTTCCGTTCATGACCGTACGTGAAGCCATCGATGAAATTCGACATGAAAAACGGCTGCTCGACTCTTTTTCGGAAGTCTATGTCACCAGTAAGGATTTAAAATTGATCGGTGTCCTTTCCGTACGAGAATTGCTTTCGGCGGAGGATTCGCAAAATATTGTAGATGTTATGCATGATCACGTGATCTCCGTGAGTACGGATACGGATCAGGAAGATGCGTTGGATGTCATTCAACGCTACGACTTCAGTGCATTGCCGGTAACGGATTCGGAACAACGCATTGTTGGGATTATCACGGCGGATGATGCGTTGGATATTTCCGAACAAGCCGCAAGCGAAGACTTCCAGATCATGGCGGCGATCAGTCCGAATGATAAGGAATACTTTGATACCAGTGTATGGGATATGGCTAAGAGCCGCCTGCCCTGGTTGTTCTTCTTAATGCTGTCGGGCATGTTGAACGGTGTGATTCTGGGATCCTTCGAGCACGCGTTTTTGGCGATGCCAATTTTGGTAACCTTCATACCGATGTTGACCGATACCGGCGGCAATACGGGTTCCCAAAGCTCAACGTTGATCATTCGCGGTCTGGCCACCGGTGATATCAATATTTCCGATGCGCCAAAGGTACTCTGGAAAGAATTCCGCGTAGCCATTTGTGTCGGGTTTGTCTTGGGATTTTTCTCTTTCCTGCGCGTGACAATGGCACCCCCCTTCGATCCCGTGGTGGGTATCGTCGTCGGGCTGGCCGTCATGGTGATCGTACTGTTTTCTAAATTGCTGGGCGGCATTCTGCCGCTGGCTGCTGAGAAGCTGGGACTGGATCCGGCTTTAATGGCGGCACCGCTCATTACGACCATTATCGATGCCAGCGGCCTCATTGTGTTCTTCCTGCTGGCCAAGGCCATTCTTCAGTTATAACAAGCGGACTTTTGCGTACGAAAACGGAGCGCTTTAGCTTTCATAGGACGGAACCGACAAAAAGCGGCCCTCCGCATCCTCTTATGGATGCGGAGGGCCGCTTTTCTTTTTTCACACAACGATCAATGCTCTTCATCCAAATCTTTGGGGCCAAAAGAATAAGGCAATAATTCTTTAAGTGTAAATTCCCCAACGTTGCCACCGGCATCGGCCAAAAACACCGGCATATCCGGCGCACAAAATTCGGTCAACGCTTGACGGCAGACGCCGCATGGCGTGGTAAAGGCTTCGGTTAATGCCTGCATGCCTTCGTGACGTCCCACCACAGCAATGGCGGAAAACCTCTGGGCGCCTTCAGAAACCGCTTTATAAAGCGCCGTACGTTCGGCACAGGTGCCCGGCGTAAAGGCCGCATTTTCAATATTGCAGCCCGACCAAATTTTTCCATCGGTATCCAACAACGCCGCCCCGACTTGAAAATGAGAATATGGTGCATAGGCATACGCCAATGCCGCTTCTGCCGCATCCACAAGAGTCGCTTGCGGGCAATTTTCTCTAGTCCATTCTTTCATGATTCTCCCCTGCTTCATCTTACGCGTCAGGCATTTCCAGCTTTACGCCATCCCGACTGACCACGGCATATACCGGCGTATGGCGCTTTTTGATCACAGAATCCGAATATCCATAAGCACTTTGAGCAAGGCGTACGGCCTCTTCCCCCTTCGCACGATCGTTCGCAAAGACGGTAAAGAGTGAATCACCCTTCTTAACGGTATCGCCCACCTTTTTATGAATGAGAAGACCAACCGCAAAATCAATGGCATCGTCGGTTTTGCGACGACCGGCTCCAAGAAGCAGAGAGCTTTTACCGATTTCTTCTGCATCGATGGATGCCACCATGCCATCTTTTGGCGCGGTGCCCTCCAAGCGTAACTGCGCTTCCTCAAACTTCTGCGGCTCTTCCACATAAGAGACATCGCCGCCTTGATTGCGCACCATGGCTTTGAATTTTTCAAAAGCAGCGCCGGAAGCAATGGCTTCTTCCACCATCTTACGCGCTTGTTCCTGTGTGTCTGCCTTTTCGCCTGCCACGAGCATTGCCGAAGCAAGCGCCAAGCACTCTGCCATGAAATCTGCCGGGCCATTACCATGCAAGGCATCAATCGCCTCGCGAACTTCCAGCGAATTGCCCACGGCACTGCCCAAAGGCTGCGTCATATCTGTCACTAAGGCGATGGTCTTTTTACCGTTATCATTCCCAATGCCCACCATAACTTCGGCCAGATGAATGGCTTCCTCCGGGGTTTTCATGAACGCACCGGAACCATACTTCACATCCAATACGATGGCATCCGATCCATCGGCCAATTTTTTGGACATAATGGAGGCCGCAATCAGGGGTACGGAATCTACCGTTCCGGTCACGTCACGCAAGCCATATAAGACCTTGTCCACTGGCGCAATATCGGCGCTTTGTCCGATGATGGCAATGCCATCCTGCGCGACACATTGCTCGAATTCTTCTTCCGTCAGCTCCGTTCGAAAACCGGGAATGCTCTCAAGCTTATCGATGGTGCCACCGGTAAAGCCCAGGCCGCGACCGGAAAGTTTAGCAATGGGTAAACCACAAGCCGCAACAATCGGAGCGATCACCAGCGACGTTTTGTCTCCGACGCCGCCGGAAGAATGCTTATCTACGATGGGATGACGTAAATTGGGAAAGCTTAAGCGATCCCCCGACATCGCCATTTCACGCGTTAATACGGCCACTTCCTGCGCATTCATGCCGGAAAAATAGATTGCCATGAGCAAAGCGGAAATTTGATATTTGGGGATTGTCTCATCCTTCACGCCGCGAACAAAAAATTGGATCTCTTCCTCACTCAGCACCCCGCCGTTTCGTTTTTTAAGAATAATATCTACGATATTCATCGAGTCCTCCCTTCGGATCAATGTATGGATTGTGACTGCAATGTAATGACAACCAATTCCTGCGGATTAAACAGGCGAAACGGAAACAGGCTGCCGCCCATACCCGCTGATACCACCATTGCACTTTTTCCTTGGCGATAAATGCCTTTACTGTAGGCGGGAAATAAACGTCGCTCCGGGGAAAATAAACCACCGATAAAGGGCAAGCGCACGACGCCGCCATGCACGTGACCCGCGAGCGTCAGTTCCGCCCCCCACTTCGCATACGCCGCAAAAGGCAAGGGATTATGAGCCAAAAGAATGGTATACTCATTTTTCTTTTTGCCCAACCATTGTTCCACATCCGGTGCCGTGCGGTTTTCATAGCAGGATAACGGCTCCATGAGACCCGCCAGCTGAATCGTTGCTTCGCGATGCATCAGGCTGACGGAGCGATTTTCAAGACGAATGACACCGGCAGCGTCCAAGGCTTTGTAAAAGTTCGCCGCATCGTCGCGATGCGCATCACGGTAGAGTTCATGGTTGCCGCGAATAAAATATGTGGGATACTTTGCCGCAATGGGCTTCAAAGCCTCCACCACGGCACGGGTATCATTGCTGCGACGCGAAATGGTGTCCCCCGTAATCACAACAATATTCGGCGCCGCGGCATCCACGGCTTTCTGTAACGCCTCGCCTTTATTACCGAACACATTGTTGTGCAAATCGGAAATTTGCGCGATGCGATAGCGATTAAAGGCATTGGGCAAATAGGGACTGGATATCGTATATTCTGTGGTATGAAATGTCATATTGCTCCGATAAAAAGAAAACAGAAAGCCACACAGAGCCACTAAACTTGCTATAAACAGGAGCAAACGCGGCCATGCGTACGAGCGCTTTCTGCTCTTTCTCTTTTTCTTTTGGGATAACGAAGGCATGCCCTCTCCGTTTCTTTGTACCGATAAACGGTTGGTGTATCGCTGCCTATGCTGCATAGGAACGCCATCTCAATTCTTAGCGATGAAGCTGATCCAGATATTTTCCGGCAGCAATGGCTGCAGTAGCGCCATCCGAAAGCGCACCGACAATCTGACGAACACCTTTCGCACGCACATCCCCCGCGGCAAATACACCTTCAAGATTGGTTAGCGTATCCTCCCCGGCTTCAATATAGCCTGCCTCGTTCACGCGAATCTGATCCGCAAACAGTTTGGTATTGGGCACCATGCCGATGTAGATAAACAGGCCAAAATCGCCTTCCACGGTTTTCTCTTCACCGGTCACATTGTTGCGCATCACAAACGACGTGAGCATCGTATCACCACCTAAAGCGATGACATCCGTATGCAACACAACCTTAATTTTGCCGGATTCCTTCGCGCGCTGTTGCAAGAGCTTCGTCGCTCGCGGGGTTTCGCCGCGATAGAGAATCGTCACGTGATCTGAGAGCGTCGCCAAATACAAGCTTTCATCAAAAGCGGCATCGCCGCCGCCCACGACATAGATCGGCAGACCGGCAAAAAACGGGCCGTCACAGGTGGCGCAGTAGCCCAAGCCTCGGCCGGAGTATTGTTCTTCGTTCTCCAAGCCCAATTTTCGGGGATTGGCACCGGTGGCCAAAATTACAGCATCCGCCTCTAAAACTTCCTCATCCAGTGTAATGCGCTTTGGCGATGCCGCAAGATCCACTGCCGTCACTTCCGCGCTACGAAATACAGCGCCGAAGTGTTCTGCCTGCTCCTTCATACGCTCCGCCAAGACCGACGGATCATTATCGCCGCCGGGCATATTTTCAATCACGGCGGTCACCATCATCTGTCCCCCGATGGTTTCTTTTTCCAGCACCAAGACCGATTTTTTACTGCGTGCCGCATAAAGTGCCGCAGACAAACCCGCCGGGCCGCCCCCGATGATCACAATATCATAGTGTGTTAATGTATCCTTTGTTGTCATTACCAACGTCCTTCTTCTTTCAAACGCCACACGGCTTCTGCCGCCCCATAAGCATCAAAAGGTCCCGTGACCATATCGGCTGCTTCTTTGACTTCCGACAAAGCATTGCCCATGGCCACACCCACCCCGGCATGAGAAATCATACCGCAATCGTTCAAATAATCGCCCATGGCGCAAATTTCTTCCGGCTGAATGCCACAGTGATCGGCCACTACCTTAAGGCCATGCCACTTATCCACGCCTTGGGCCATAGCCTCCACCAGACCTTTTCCGGACATCGTTACCGCAACAGTACCGATGGCTCGGATTTCCCGCATCAACGCATTTTGCAGATCGAGATCGTCGCCGGCAGAATATTGAATTTTCAACATTTGATCGGCGCCTTTTTCCAAATCGTTGTGTTTTTGGATATGAATATTGCACTGCATACGCATGCCGTACGTTGTGTCTGCCGCCAACAAATGCTCATATCTCTCCGGATAAAAGTAGGGAGAAAACAGCGTATCCTGCGAATAAAAGTGAAAATAAACGTGATGACGTAGACCGATTTGAATGAGTTTAACGGCGGTCTGCGGATCCAGTTTGTGTTCCGAAAGCACATGCCCGTTTGGTGTAGCGGTCACCGAACCGTTGGAGCCAACGCAATAGGCAGTGATCCCCGCCTGCGCTGCTAAAAATTGGGGCGAGCGCAAGACACGTCCCGTTACGAAAGCGATGGTTTTGCCTTCCGCCTGCAAAGCACGGAGCGCTTCTCGATTTTTTTCGCGAATGCTTCCATGAACCAAAAGCGTTTGATCCAAATCAAAAGCAAAGAGCTTCAACATAATATCTCCTAGAGAACGAAACTCGGCTCAGCGCGAGAGCGTCTGAATCACTTCGTCCATTTCTTTTAATTTTTGTTCGATTTCGTTGCGATCGCCCGATTCTGCCGAAGTGATCATGCAATGCGTCAGGTGCTCCGAAAGCACGTCTCGGTTAATGCTGCGCAATGCCTGGGAAGCCGCCATTAATTGCGTGGACACATCAATGCAATAGCGATCCTCTTCCACCATATGAATCAGCCCTTCCACCTGCCCTCGGACAATCTTCAATCGGCGCAAGATGGCATCTTGATTCGCGTGCATCTTATACCTCGATCGAAGTGACCGTATAACCTGCGTCTGTTACGGCCTTCTTCAGTGTATCATCGCTCACAGAGCCCGTAATTTCCACATCAGCTTTTGCATTCTCCAGATCTACCGTAGCCTGTACGCCGTCTAACGCATTAAGGGCATCGCTCACGTGCTTTTGGCAATGCACGCAGCTCATGCCTTCAATATGCAAAACTTTTTTCATGCTTTCCTCACTTTCCTTTTCGTTATGCATCTCTTCTACATGTTGTCCTGCCGAGCGCCCCTTGAAGGCGTCGCCAAGTTTCGTTTCAATGTTATTGTACCCGATCGTCGCCGGAAGGGAACGAATTGCAATCCGCTCTGGATTTTTTTCCGCCGCAGTATACTTTTCTTCGTGGATGACACGGAAGCGGCGCAAGGTGAGCGCATTGGTCATAACGAATACCGAAGAAAGACTCATAGCGGCCGCCGCAATCATGGGGTTCAAGGTGATGCCGAAAGCCGGATAAAATACGCCTGCTGCCAGCGGAATGCAGATGACATTATAGAAGAAGGCCCAGAACAGGTTTTCTTGAATCTTCTTTTTGGTTTTTGCCGACAGATCCACCGCCGATACCACATCCTGCAAATCGGAACGCACGAGCACCATATCTGCCGAATCCACGGCAACATCCGTACCCGCACCGATGGCAATGCCGACATTGGCACGTACGAGCGCCGGTGCATCGTTAATGCCATCGCCAACCATGCCCACCTTAACCTTGCCATCTTCCTGCCATTCGCGCACATAGCGCTCTTTGTCTTGCGGCAGAATGCCTGCCACATAGCGATCGATGCCCAAATCGTTTGCGATGGCACGCGCCGTTTTTTCATTATCCCCCGTCAGCATCACCGGTGTGATACCGCGTTCTTGTAAAGCATGTAATGCCTTGCGACTGGTGTTTTTAATCACATCAGCAGCCGCAAGGATAGCTATGACCACGCCATCCGCTGCAAAGTAGATGGGCGTTTTCCCCTGTTCGGCCAGGCTTTCTGCTTCGTTTTGAAGCGCATCAATAGCAATGCCTTCTTCATTCATAAAGCGTCGATTGCCTACGGCTAAAGCATAGGTCTTTTCTTCCTTGGTTACCTTTCCTTTCACGCCGCGACCCGGCACAGCTTCAAAATCCTCTACAGCAAGCAGGGGGATGTCTTTTTGCTTGGCCGCTTGGACAATGGCTTCCGCGAGCGGTTGCTCGGAATCTTTTTCCAAAGAGCCGGCCAGTTGCAGAATCGTTTCGGTATCCCAATTCTCAGCCACTAAAATGTCAGTAACATGCGGATGCCCCTCCGTGATTGTGCCGGTTTTATCCAGGGCCAAAATCTTCGTTTCATGCAGAATTTCCAAGGCTTCCGCTGACTTAATGAGTAAGCCGTTTTCAGCGGCTTTACCTGTGGCCACCATCACCACTACCGGCGTGGCTAGACCCAGTGCACAGGGGCAGGAAATAACCAGCACGCAAATGGCCAAGCGAAGCGCAAAGGTGAAGGGTTGCCCCACCAGCAACCATACGGCTAATGTCAAGATCGATATTCCGATCACGACGGGAACGAAAATGCCCGCAATTTTATCCGCCAGCGCCTGCATTGGCGCTTTTGTAGCTTGCGCCTCTTCCACGAGTTCGATGATCTTTGCCAACGTGGTTTCTTCGCCCACTGCCGTCGCACGGAAGCGGAATGCCCCCACTTTGTTCATCGTCGCGCCTGTCACCTTATCGCCGACACCCTTTTCTACCGGAATGCTTTCCCCGGTGATGGCGGATTCATCCACGCTACTGCGTCCCTCAACAACTACGCCATCCAGAGCGATGCGTTCGCCGGGACGTACGGAAAGGATGTCGCCCTTTTCTACCTCTTCGATACCGACGATCGTCTCCACGCCGTTATGCACAACGCGCGCTGTCTTCGGCTGTAAATCCATCAGTGCGCGCAGCGAGCCTGTCGTTTTCAGTTTACTTTTTACTTCCCAATACTTGCCCAGCGTGATCAGCGTCAGAATCGTGCCGGCACCTTCAAAATACAGATCATGGCGATACTGCATGACGCGTTTTGCATCGCCAAAGCCCATGCCGTAGCTGATCTGAAACAAAGCAAATACGCCATATATGAGTCCTGCCGCAGCACCTACCGCAATAAGCGAATCCATATTCGGCTGTCGCTTCCATAAGCTGCGAAAGCCGTGAATAAAATAAATGCGATTGGCAAAAACAATGGGCAATACCAACAAGAACTGAAGGAGGGCAAAGCTTGCGCTGCCTTCCATGCCGGATATTGCCTTTGGCAGGGGCAAAGCGATCATCGGTCCCATCGCTACATACAATAACGCCAGCAAAAACGGTACCGAAATGCGTAAGCGCTGACGCATATCCTCAGCCTGTTTTGCAAAAGGACTTTGTTCCGGCTGCGCCGACGACTTTCCTGCCGTGCGTGCACTCTTCTTCGGCTTCAGATGGGCATCATAGCCAGCATCCTGTACCGCCTTTTCAATCTGACGCGCACTCATCTTCTGTCTGTCATAAGCCACATCCATCGCATTCGTCATCAGGCTGACGCGTACCTCTTCAACGCCATCCAACTTAGCAACGGCTCGTGTCACTGCATTTTCGCACGCCGCACAAGTCATCCCCTCTACGTCATAGCGTTCTTTGACAAGTCCTTCTGCAGAAGCACTTTCATGTGTCACTTCAAGTTTTGTGTTTTCTTTCATACTGCTTCCTCTTCCCGTTCACAGTCGATAGCATACCATAACAAGAAAGTATCGCTCCGACGGATTCGATACCTACGTTATCTTTTCTTCCTAAGAAGATACCCCCTGGGGGTATATGTAAACATGAGAAATATCCATTTTTGAAAATTTTTGCGTCATCGTGTGAAATAATCGAACCAGGGTAATTATTGACCGGAAGGCAATACCTTCCGTCAACCATCGATTCCACATCGAAAAAAACGATCGCAAATCGATCCTGAAAGGAGTCCTTCTTTATGTATGATCCGTACCCGTTTCCCCAGGACATGAACAGCGCTCTGCAAGAAGACCCGGAATTTTTCAAAGTCTTTCTTGCCTTTTTTGCGTCCTTCTACCTGATCTTCGCTCTGGCTGCTCTTACTCTTGGCATCGTCGCAGTGATTTCCCAGTGGAAACTCTACAAAAAAGCAGGCCAAGCTGGTTGGAAATGTATCATTCCTTTTTATAACGAATGGATACGTATTAAGATTGCTCTGGGCCGCACTTCTATAGGTTGGTTTATTCTGTCCCTCATCCCGTTCCTAAGTCTTATCGAATATTGGTATGTAGGCTTTTATTTCGGGAAGCGATTCTCAGGCAAAGACAGCATGGCGTTCTGCTATATGTCCGTTCCATTTGTTGTCGGCATACTGATGGCCTTCAGTAATCGCTACCAATACATTGCCAATCGCGATGCAACGGACAGTGGTCGTGGAGGCATCGATGGAGATTTCCCGCTTTGGGCTGAAGAGGGCGTGATGGTACCCCCGCAGACCTTTGCGCGCTACGACTCTCGCTTCAGCGATCGCAACAGCACCTATCGCCATCCTGACGAGAACCCGAACGAGGCTAACCCGAATGCTTACGATCCGAACGGACCGCAGGATCCGAGTCAATTCTGAGAAGACGGTAATGAAAAATAAATCCGGCTGTGAAAATGTCAGCTTGCAGCCGACGAATGAATAGGAAGAAGGCGACCCGTTGGGTCGCCTTCTTTGTGTTATAGGAAATGAGACTGCCTCGGCCGAACGTACCGTGGGTTTTGGCGTTTTTGCAATTACCCACGGTAGAAAATCGCCATTAGACCACTTCCGCCTACCGTGGGTTTTGGCGTTTTTGCCATTACCCACGGTATGAAATGGGACTGCACTTGGCTAAATGCACCGTGGGTTTTGGCGTTTTTCCAATTACCCACGGTAGAAAATCGCCATTAGACCACTTCCGCCTACCGTAGGTTTTGGCGTTTTGGCCATTACCCACGGTATGAAATAGAGCTGCAGTTGACTGAACGTACCGTGGGTTTTAGCGTTTTTGCAATTACCCACGGTATGAAATGGAGATGCACTTGGCAGAATGCACCGTGGGTTTTAGCGTTTTTGCAATTACCCACGGTAGAAAATCGCTATTAGCCCCCTTGCGCCTACCGTAGGTTTTAGCGTTTTTGCAATTACCCACGGTACGAAATGGGGCTTAGCTCGGGTAAGCCTACCGTGGGTTTTGGCGTTTTTGCCATTACCCACGGTATAAAATGTGTCGCTCGCTTTTATCAGCTACGAAAAGATCGCATTCACTTTCTCCAAATCCTCCTCCGGGCAAAGCACAAGAATTTCATCGCCTCCCTTAAGGGAAGTGGCGCCATTGGGGGTAAAGGTGCTGCCTTCGCGCTCGATCGAGGCAATCAGCACAGAATCCGGCAAATCCCAATCAGAAAGAGTTTTTCCCAAGTAGGGTGCTTCATTTGGAATCAGATAGTACTGCATGGTCATATTTTCTTTTTTGCTGTCGGAATGCGAAGCTTTAGGGTCGCCAAAGCTCATCGCAAAGAGCGATTCGTAGATCGGTTCGGTACGACAGACTTTGGCAACTAAAAATGCGATGATGGCGCATGCGCTCATGGGAAGCATGATGTTGATGGAGCCACTCATCTCCATGACCAGCATGATGGACATGAGCGGCGCCTGCACCACGGCGGTGAGGACGCCGACCATGCCAAGATAGAGGAAATTCATGTAGTATTCCGATGCAATCCATCCGCTGCCGAGGGAGAAAAAGAGAGCACCGGTCATAGCACCTACTGCCAAAACGGGCAGGAAAATGCCGCCCTGTGCGCCGCTGCCGTAGCTTACCCAGACAAAAAGCAGGCGCAAGAGCAGGAAGACAAAAATCGGTGCCAGGGAAAAGGCGCCTTTCGCCAAATCCTCGATGAGGGCATGGCCGCCTCCCAGAAGCAATGGTTCTTGGCGTCCTACGAAGAATAGAACGGCCATGATCAAGAAGATGACGAGATAACGAGGAATCGGTAGCTTCGGCAATGCGCGGTTGGCAAATAAAAGGCCGCGATTGAAAACCACTCCCACCAACCCCGAGAGCACACCCATGGCTACAATAAAGCCGAGTGCCGTAACGGGCAAGGTGGCATGAATGCCGAAAGCAAAAGCGCTTTGCACGCCAAGGACAGAAAAGCTGAAGTAATTAGCCATGAGGCAGGCTGCAAGGCACGGAATCAAAAAGAGGTGTGAAAGGCTCTTGTGAATTTCCTCCATCGCAAACAGAGCGCCGGAAAGCGGAGCATTAAAGGCCGCTGCCAAACCGGCAGCTGCGCCAGCCGTAACAAGGTAGCGTTCCTCCATCTCGGACACGTCAAGAAGGCGCGATGCTTTTTTTGCCAACATGCCACCAAGCTGTATCGACGGGCCTTCGCGTCCCAGCGTCAGACCACCGGCATTGCCTAAAATACCGCCTATAAATTTAGAAACAATGGTCGGCTCGACGGCCATATCAATTTTCCCCAACAGTTCTGCGCGGATCTGCGGAATGCCGCTGCCACCACTGTACGGCGCCCACAAAAGCAGGCGATGCATGCAAAAAGCAAAGAACAAAAGGGCAAGCAGAATCCCGACACTCTGCCAAAAGGTAGCACTTAATAACACGCTCGTCCGTAGGCTGTCCACTTTTGTCAAGAACAGTCGATAACACACCGCAATAATCCCGGATGCCAGCCCCACCAATAAACCGAAAAGCGCCAGTCGCCACTCCAGACGTTTTTTTCGATACAGCTTTTTATCATGGATTTCAGTCATCTGCCGTTTTCCTCTCCATTTTCCTCAACAGTTTTCGCCAAGCCGCTTCCTTCGGCGGATAAAGCCAGAATCGGTGTGTGCAAAGCATAGGCCCATTCCGCAAAACGGTGATGTGCTGTAAACAGTAAAATTTGCTTCTGTTTCTCCGCGGCATAGGCCTGCAAAAAATCAAACGCGTGCTTCGCGCGTTCGTCATCATAAAAGGCAAAGGCATCGTCCAAAAACAAAGGCAAATTTTCATCGCCGCTGATCAATTCCGCAACAGCCATACGCAGAGCAAAATACACCTGGTCAATCGTGCCCGTGGAAAGCAGACGCCAATCGGCAAGATCGCCGGCTTCCGACGATTCCATTGCAACGGCAAAATCCGTTGCCACGCGCACAGCGCCTGCTCGCCCGCGCAGCGCCTGTAAAATTTCCGACGTGCGGGCATTAAGCTGCGGACCGAAATTATGATGTGCTTTCTCCGTGGCCTGTTGTACTGCCTCGGCTGCGATTTCCAGGGAACGATACACGCCACGCATCCGCTCTGCCTGCTCCGCTTCACGCTTCAGATCACGATCCACCGCATCAGCCAGACGCACGCCTTTCCATTGCTCTCTAAGACGCGCTTCCTCTTCAGCAATAGCAAGACGCTTCGCCTCCTGCTCTTGCCGCATATGAAGTTCCTGCTCCCGCAAATCATCCAAGTGCGCCTTCATGGCACTTTCCGACGCTACCCCGTCAAGTCCCGCTTCGCGGCATTGTTCCTCCAACGCCTCGAGCGAATCATCCTTCCAACGTGCAAAGTCGCTTTGCCACTGCGACTCAATTTGCTTCAGTGATCCCTCCAATTGCTCGCGACGCGTCTGGCGATGGGATTCCTCTTCCTGCAACGCCTGTCGTGCTTTTTGCCAGGCGGCTTCATCTTCCTGCCATTGGCGAAGTACGTCGCTTTCCTGTTCAAGTTTCCGCTTTAACCGTTCGGCTTTTGCCTGAAATTGTTCCGCCGAAGCTTCCTCTTTTCGGCGCATCAATTCATCTCTTTGCTGTGTGCGACGTGCCTCAGATCCCCGACGTTGCTCAGCCATTACGTTCTCTTCATGGCGATGCTTGCGCCATCCCCAGCCGAGAGCCAAACCCCCGATTACCGTAAGACACAAACCGAACGCCCATCCGGAGGGCCAAAAGAGTGGCAACAACAGCGCACACAATAAGCCGCACACCAAAAGTGCCAAGCCGGCCCATACAAGCGTTGCGCGCACCTTTGGCTTTTCCTCCTGCTCCCGCGCCTCCTCTTCCAGATGCTTTAGTTGCAAATCTAGGAATTGCCGCTGCTCTTCAGCATGTGTCTCTTCCTGTTCTAAGGTAATGCGTTCCCGCTCTAACGTTTCATGTGCGGCATCCCATCGCTCTTTTTCTTGCTTTAAGACCGCTTCTTGTGACTCAAGCGCTTGTTTCTTAGCAATGGTCTCCGCAGGGAGCTGTTGCAGCGGCTGCACCTCGGAGCGTAAGACTTCTTCCCGCGCTCGCAAATCACGAGCACGCCATAAATCACGCGCGTCCCATTGCTCCTCGGCGGCTTTCAACGCCTCCACCTGCTTTTCGTAAGCTGTACGCATCCGCATAAACGACTCTTTTGCGGAGTCCAGCGCATGTTGCCGCATCTTTTTCTCTTCTTCTTTGCGCAGAGCCTCCGCTTTTTCTGCCTGCAAGCGGGCAATCGAAGCTTCCCGATCGCGCAGGGCGCCACCTTGTCCGTTTCCTTTTATAAAATAACGTTCCGCCTTCACGAGACGATCGAGCACTTCCTTTTCCGAAGTGGATTCATCGCCGGTACTGCGCAGATTCAACAGCCGCGCCATTAGCTGGTCTCCGTTTTTCGCCTTAATAGCGGGAATTACCGTACCGGACGCTCCGACATAGACACTGCGGCGAAACGCATCTTCATTCAGATGAAAAAAACGCTCCCCCGGTGTTTCCTTACTGCCAAGTGCGATCTCTTCGCCGGACCCATCCTTGACCAATTGAATTTTATCCTTGGAATTGGACTTACCGAAATGACGTGACAAACGGAAGACGCCCTCCGGTGTCTCAAAGCGCAAAACGCCCGACGGTGTCTCCATTGCGCCGTCTAAGTAGCGCTTGCGGATGTTCTCACGCGGATCCTTGCCCCCGACCGATGAACCGTAAAACATGAGCTGTAAAAAATCCATCAATGTGGTTTTACCAGCTTCGTTATTGCCATAAATTACCGTAAAACCGGCAGAAAGTTCCTGCGAAAATGCCGTAAATTTTCCGAAATGGGAGAGTTCAATGGATAAGATCCGCAAAATTCCAGTCCTTTCCGTTAAAGGCCTCCAAGCCGAAGCGGAGCGCTCTTTCCAACGTTTCGCGTTCTTCCGGCGCTGCTTTCTTCCATCGAGCATAAAGCTCTGCCGCGAAATAGCCTTTGAGGCTTTCTTCCTGCTTTAACTGTTCCCAATCCAACGCAGGCACGCGCAGGTCACGAATTTCAAGCCAATACAGCTTTTCCCGCAGCGTTTCCTGCAACAAGGCCCAGTCCACCGGCTCCTCTTCGTCCACAGTGCCCGTCAAAAGCAAGCGGGCCGCAATGGCCGAATCGTCAAAGCCTTCCGTATGTGCCTCCTGCAGTGCCGCCATCAGCCGCTCCTCTGCCTCCCGCTGGGAAGAGAGGTGCGATCCGTCCACCTCCCGGCGAACAAAAAGACGCGTCGAAAGCGCCAGAAAATGCAAATCACAGTGCATCGGCTCAACTGTGCCCAGATAAACCCCTTTCACACCCGTTTCATCAAAACCGGTTCCATCCGGACAGCCGCTGTAAGCCACGGTGGTGTGACCCACCATCTGCAATGGCGATCGCTTATGTACATGTCCCAACGCCACATAGGTAAAGAAGTCAGGCGGCAGCGCTTCCGGCAGTATCGGATGATAGGGGCTTTCAGGCTGATTCCAATCGCCGTGCACCACCAAAAGACGCGTATACCCCGGCGTCTTTTTTCGCTCTTCTTCCCAAGGCAACGTCAATAGCGATCGTTGCTGATACGTGCCGCTAAATCCGGCGCCGTAGATGACCAGTTCTTTTTCCGGATCGGTCAGTGCTTCACAAGCACCGCGAAAAATATGAACATTCTCCGGCCATGACGAAGCATAGGGGCTGTCAGGCGCCATATAGTCGTGATTACCCGGTGTAATTAAAACCTTCAGAGGAGCTGCCTCAGCGATGCGTTCCCGAATGGCCTGAATCTGCTGTTCCGTAATTTCCGAGCTTTCCAGAAAATCGCCCGCCAGCAAAAGATAATCCACGTTCTCGCTTGCACAGATTTCCAGCATATGAAAAAAGCTGCGCAAAATCTCGTTGCGACGTGCTGTTGCCTTATCGCCCAGACCGGGCAGGCGCGCGCCTAAATGCAGATCTGCCGCGTGCATGATTTTAATGCGATGCATGTATTCCCTTTCTGTTTTTCTTGTCCAACGCACCGTATAGCATACGGCGCTCCGAAATGCGTTGCACATAAAAGCGCCCCCTGCTGGGCAACGCATAGAATTTGCGTTACCATGTTCATCGGAGGCAACCATGGCAAAAAATCACATTGTACTTATTGAACCGGAAATTCCGTATAATACCGGAAATATCGCGCGCACTTGTGTCGTAACCGGCACAGCGCTTCATCTTGTTCGCCCTTTCGGCTTTCGTCTGACCAGCCAGCAGATCGCACGCGCTGGCATGGATTACTGGGACAAAGTCGACCTGACCATCTGGGACAGCTGGCAAGAATTTGTAGAGCATGCCGATGCGCTGGAAAAAGAGGGTACCGAAGTGCTCTATATTGAAACGCGCACCCCTCGCTCATTAGGAGATCTGAAGGCAATGGATTCCGTCATGATGGTGTTCGGCAGCGAATCCAAGGGGCTTCCGCATGCCATGATGGATCGCAATCAGGAGCGATGCATGCGCATCCCCATGCTGCCCGGGTCGCGCTCTTTAAATTTATCCAACTCCGCTGCCATCGTGCTCTATGAAGTGCTGCGGCAACAAGACTATCCCGGCCTTACCCGTTAACGGAAAAGCCGACTTTGCCCTGCCACGCTCGCGTCGTGCCAGGGCTTTACTTGTATTGTAAACCAATTGTTTTTAACTTCCAAACGCCGGAAAGGCCGGTCATGAACGCTAGCGCTTACGAGATGCTTTTTCCTCATCGGAGGATGCGATCGTGGCGCCGATAAAATCGGGGCGGACGGCGCGCACTTTCCAACCCTTTGGAACATCTTCATTTAATGCAGCTTCCACGCGAGATTCGGCTTCTGCCGATGAGACACAAAGCAGGGTCGAGCCGGCGCCGCTGATCACAAGCCCCGCCGCACCGGCGGCAACGGCTTTCTTTTCCCATGCTTCAAATTGCACAATCTGCGAACGACGATAAGGTTCATGCAGACGATCTTTTAAACCGATCTGCAACAGCTTAGCGTCCCCTGTTCGCAGGCCCTCCAATAAAAAGCCAAAAGAAGAGAGATTAAAAACGGCATCCTTTCGAGAAACGGTCTCCGGCAAGCCTGCCCGCGATTTTTCGGTGCTGGACGCAAAATCCGGAATCAACACGTGAAACCGGAGATGCTCTGACAGCGGGCAAGAACACGCTTTAACTCTGCCATCGATAAAACGCGAAATCTGTAGGCCGCCATATAACGCCGGCGCCACATTGTCCGGATGGCCCTCCACTTCCGTCGCCACGCGCAAAATGGAGGCATCCGTAAAACGACCGCCACGCATAGGCGGCGTCAAACGGCGTGCCATAAAGCGTGCCGCTTCCGCTCCTGCTACAATGCAGGCGGCAGAAGACCCCAGCCCCCGTGTGGAGGGAATATCCGAAGCAATATATACACTGATTTTCGGCAATGCAATGCCAAGCATCTCCGCATAACGCCAATAGGCGTCCAACACGAGATTACGTCCGTAGTGATGTCCTGCCGCTGCGGCATTCGAAAAGACCGGCGCTTGGGCGGGATTATCATCCGATTGACGCAGATGAAACATATAGTTGGCATAGAGATTCCAGGCAATCCCGGCACAGTCAAAGCCGGAGCCTAAATTAGCACTGGTGGCGGGCACCCGAATAGTAAACGGCATCTCACACTCCTTTCGCAAAACCGATCACGGCATCGCGCATCGCTTCGCGGGTCAAGCGCTGTGGCGCATGTCCTTTTTCACGCGCTAAAACACGTAACGGTTCCGGTACAGGCACTTTCGAAAGTGCAGCCAGTTCCTCCCATTGCTGCGCAAGAGACGCAGGTACCGGACGATGCAAAGAACGCAACACGGTATCTGCAAATTTAAAGGGGCTCGCCGTGGAAAGCACAAGTTGATAGGCACGCGCTTCGTCCTTATCGCTTTGTGCGTCAGAAAGCATCTTCTGCACATGTAACGCCACCGCCGTGTGCGGATCGACCACTTGATGCGCCGTACGATAGAGTGTTGCGATGGTTTCCTGTACGGCGTCTTCGTCCGCATACCCCCATCGCATATCTTTGTCTGACAGGGCAAAGGAGAAATGACCTTCGCTGGCCAATTTCTGCATCTCTACGCGCACGATCTCGGCATCCTTGCTTTCGTGGTAGAGGAAGCGTTCCAAATTGCTGGAAACGAGAATATCCATCGAAGGGCTCGTCGTGCGCACCAGTTCCCGTCGCGCATCATACGTACCGCTTTGGCCGAAGTCCGTTAGCACATGGTTAGAATTGGAAGCAACGGTGAGAATGCGCAGCGGCAGGCCCATGCGTTTTGCATAATAACCCGCCAAGACGTCGCCGAAATTGCCCGTAGGCACCGTCACATCCAACGGGGAGCCCTCTGCTATAGCTCCTGCCAGCACCAGCGACTCATACGCCGTGAAATAGTAGACAATCTGCGGCACCAGACGTCCGATATTGATGGAATTAGCCGAGGAAAGGCGCACCCCCTGCTTTTTCAGTGAGGACGCCATGGCTCTATCGGTAAAGAAAGCTTTAACCGCGCGCTGACAATCATCAAAATTGCCTTCCACCGCATAGGCAAAGACGTTATCTTCTTTCTGCGTACACATTTGCTTTTCCTGCGCCCGGCTGACCCCGTCCGCCGGATAAAACACAAGAACACCAAAGCCGTCCACGCCGGCAAAGCCTTCCATGGCCGCTTTCCCGGTATCGCCGGAGGTCGCCGTCAGAATTAACAGACGGTCCGTATCCCCTGTCACCTCTTGGGCGGCACGCATCAAATGCGGCAGAGCCGATAGCGCAATGTCTTTGAATGCCAAAGTCGGACCGTGCCACAATTCAAGCAGGGCAAGCGACTGATCTACAGGACGCACGGGACAAATTTGTTTCGTACGAAATCGCTTATCATATGCCGTTTTCACCACATTCGCAATGCGTTCTTCCCCCAGAGAAGGAAAATAGAGACGAAAAATGCGCTGTGCTACTTCTTCAAACCGTAGGCCTCGCCAAGCGCGAAAATCTACCGTCGGAATTTCTTCCGGCACAAAAAGACCGCCATCGGGCGCAAGCCCCTGTAATAAAGCCTCCGCATCCGTTGCCCTCAGAGACGCATCACGCGTCGAATGGTACATTAAGACCATCGTATCACCACCATTCCGTTTGCCGCCAAGGCTTCCGCTCGACGATCGGTTAAGAGGACGCGTACCGTACCGGGACCGAAAGCATTGCTGACAGCATGGGCAGCTTCCTCTTCGGTAAAGGGAATCGCTCCCTGTAAAGAGCGTACATAATAAATAGAGGTAGCATTTTCTACAACAATCGGCAAGGCCGTCAATCGCTTTATTGGTTTGTCGAATGGAATGCTCAGAACATCCGTCCATACGGCATTGGCCGTGGCATCACCGCCGCCGCCCGGCCCTGTGAAGCGCAGCGTGCCGATATGACTGCCCGTGCATTCCACGCAGTTATCTACGCCACCGGTTCGCGCAAAGAACGAGTCGGCATCCACCGCCTCCGGCATCACGCGCAGTTGCACGCTTTCAGACAATGCCGACTCGCGCGAAAATGTCGCAAGGAGTTTGATCACGCGATGTTTGGCGGCGCAAGCCTTGACGTCTTCCGCGGTAATCGCCTGCATCCCGATGCGCGCCACCTCTTTTGTCGTCACACCGGTTTGTAGCAGGAGTGTGGCCAGAATCGCCAACTTACGCTGCGCATCAATGCCCGCTAAATCATTGGTGGGATCTTCTTCCAACACGCCGAGTTGTCGCGCTTCCTGCATGGCTTCTTCCACTGATTTTCCCTGTGTCATGGCGTCCAGCACATAATTGGAACTGCCATTTACAATGCCTCTGAGGGAAAGCATTGTGTTGACCGCCGTTTGCTTCTGTAATGCCTCCAACAGTGGAATTCCTCCCGCTACCGATGCTTCAAAACGTAACCGTCCGTGACCCGTTTCGGCCGCCTCATAAAGCGTTGCCATGGCATCTGCGAGTGCCGCCTTATTGGCTGTCACGACGCGTTTACCTGCCAGAAGTGCCTGACGCAAATAGGCCGTGGAGCGCGTCGGATCGCTGGAGACTTCCACGACGGTGTCCACCTCGCTTTGGGCAATGAGTGCCTTAGGCTCAATCGTATAAAGCGCTGCCGGCGCTTCAAAGGCACGCGGACGAATATGACGCACGGCAATGCCCGAAAAGGCAATGGGTTCACCGACGGCTTTTTCCAGAGCTTCACGGCGTTCGGTATAGAGACGATAAAACGCCTGTCCGACTGTACCATAGCCGATGAGTGCGATCTGCATACTTCCCCCTATTCGTTTCGTTGTAACCAAGCTTCTGCAATTTGCACCGAATTCGTTGCTGCGCCCTTGCGGATATTATCTGCCACGCACCACAGGTGGATTGTATTATTCTGCGACACATCGCGATGGATGCGTCCCACAAATATTTCATCTCGATCCTTGCAATCCATCGGCGTCGGATAGACCAAGTGCGCGGGATCATCCTTAACAATAATGCCGTCAGTGGCTTCCAATGCCTGACGCACCTCCGCCACAGAAAAATCTTTTTCCAGCTCCGCATCAATGGCTACAGCGTGTCCGAAATCCACCGGAACGCGCACGCATGTTGCGGTCACTGGCAGTTGCGGCAAGTCTAGGATTTTTCGGGTTTCCTGTATCATTTTCCATTCTTCTTTAGTGTATCCATCGTAATCGCCGTTAAGAAACACATCAATGCGCGGAATCACATTCTTCGGCAGTGGTACGTCAAACGTCGTTGTCGTGCCGTTTTCCAGGTCATGGAGTCCCTTCATGCCCGCACCGGCTGCCGCCTGATACGTAGCATAAACGACACGCTTTAACCCATAAAGGTCGCGTAAAACCTTTAGCACTGCCATGCACTGAATGGTGGAACAGTTGGGGTTAGCGATGATGCCATGATAGCCATCTAAAACATCGGCATTCACTTCCGGTACCACCAGAGGAATACCCGGTGTCTGTCGCCACTGGGAACTGTTGTCGATAACCGTAACGCCCTTCTCCGCTGCAATGGGTGCAAAGCGTTCACTCGTGGAGGCACCTGCCGAAAACAGTGCCAGATCAATCGATTGGTCAAAGGAATGCTCTGTGAGTTCCTCTACCGTCCACGTCTTGCCCTGAAACTTCAGTTCTTTTCCTGCCGATTTTTTGGTTGCCATCGGAAAGAGCCGATTGACCGGAAAATTGCGTTCCTCCAGCACTTTTCGCATCATCGTGCCAACCAGACCTGTTGCGCCGACAACGGCAACGTTATAGCGTTTCATGCTTCCTCCTTAAAGAATTCCCGATATAGGGCCTGTACTGCGGGTTTAAAGTTCTCTTTCCTCACGCCCAGGATAATATTCAATTCACTGGCTCCTTGCAAAATCATGCGCACGGAGATACCTGCTGTGCCGAGAGCGGTAAAAAGACGCGCTGCGACGCCGGCACGTTTGGCCATCCCCTCGCCAACGACGGCAAGAAGAGCAATGTCCTCCTGTACCTGGATCGCATCCGGCTCGCAGAAAATAGAAATTTCTTCCAAGATCTTTTTCTGTCGGCTCCGAAACGGATCTTCGCGAACAATGACGGATACCGTATCAATGGACGAAGGCATGTGTTCCACCGCGCATCCGTTGGCTTCAAACACGGACACCAGGCGACGCAAAAAACCGGAGTCGCCCGCGGCATGGCGTTTAGACACATGGACCAACATAAAGCCGTTTTTACCCGATATGCCCGTCACCACATGGCGGTGTTCGTCTTTAGACGGGACAATACGTGTCCCCTCCTCTTGCGGTGCATTGGTATTTTTAATATGGATGGGAACCCCCGCACGACGAGCCGGATACACGGCATCCTCATGCAGCACCTGGGCGCCCATATAGCTTAATTCATGCAATTCTTCATACGTAATCACTTCGATGGGGCACGGATCCTTGACAATACGCGGATCTGCGGCCAAAAAGCCCGACACATCTGTCCAGTTCTCGTACACCGGTGCTTTCAAAGCTGCCGCTAGAATGGATCCCGTAATATCGGAACCGCCACGTGAGAAGGTAACAATCTTTCCGGCTTCATCGGCACCGTAAAAACCCGGCACAACATAGCAGCCCTCTTGCAGACGTTCTGCTGCCAGTTTCTGGCTAAGCGCCAAGTCCAAATCGCCTGCCTCGGTGAAACGCACAATTTCCGCAGCATCCACAAATTCAAAATCCAGTGCCGCCGCTAGGAGTCGCGCGCAAAGATATTCGCCGCGGCTCGCACAATAATCCACTTCGGCGCCGTCAAAAATGGCCTGTTTAACAGTATCCAAATCGTCTTCAATCGGATAAGCGAGTCCCAAGCCGTTACGAATGTTTAAATATCGTTCCGCAATAGAAGAAAAAACTTCATTACCTCCCATATCAATGGAGGCGAGCTGGTGTGTCAAATAGAGCATATCGGTCACTTTGTGGCCGCCCGGTGTTCGCTTCCCCGGTGCCGAAACCACGATCACACGGCGTTTTGGATCCGCTTTTATAATATCGATGACTTTTTGACACTGATGGGCATCCGCCAAAGACGATCCGCCAAACTTTGCAACCTTCATGCACCCTCCCCTTTCGCCTTCCATGGCGATTTCCTTGTTCCTTCAGTCTAACGATTCTGATGGGCAGCGTCAATGGAAGTTCATTCATTCCTTGTGATTTTTATTCTCCTTCAGTCTCAAAAAAATAAGATATCGGTTTCCCTTTGTCTCGAATTTGCGCTATGATACCTAAGAAGATTCCACCGTAGTTCAGGCTATCTCGGTGATATCGATCCTATGAAAATGAATGGAAAACGCATGGAAAAGATCAATTATCAAATAATTTTAGACGAAACGCTGCGCGAGGTCGAAAAACGCGAAACACCTCCACGGCTTTTGTTGCATAGTTGCTGTGGCCCCTGTAGTACGTACGTGTTGGAATACCTCAGCGCCTATTTTGAAATCACAGTGTATTACTACAATCCCAATATCTATCCGCCCGAAGAGTATCGTTTTCGTGAAGCTGAACAGGAACATCTGATTGGTGTTCTGCCCGCCCGCTATCCGATTCATTTTCAAGCAGCGCCCTATGACCCGGAGACTTATTTTCAAGCAGTTCAGGGCATGGAAGATTTACCGGAAAAGGGATCGCGTTGCACCGTCTGCTTTCGGCTACGTCTCGAACAAGCCGCACGCTTTGCGAAATCACACGGTTTTGACTACTTTACGACTACGCTCTCCCTCTCCCCGCACAAAAATTCTCAACTTCTCAACACCATCGGCGGCGAATTGGCTGAAGAATTCGGTGTCCCCTATCTCTTTTCAGACTTTAAAAAGAAAAACGGCTTCAAGCGCTCTACCGAACTCACCGCCACATTCGGCATGTATCGCCAGGACTATTGCGGGTGTCTCTTTTCCTACCGCGCACGGCGGGAAGGAATCACGTAAAAAGGAGCAGCAACAACGAGAGGCGTTTCCGGTCCGTCATCTACGGTGCCGAAAGCCTCTAAGAAAAGCGCGCCTTCCTCTACCTTTCCCTCAAAATGAAAAGACAAGTCCGACGAACGAGAAGAATCGTCTCGTTCCGTAACCGCAAGAACCCGATCATTCAAGGATAACTGCCATCGCTTAACCTGATACACCGAATCTGCGAAAACAGGTAAGTTAGCTGCTACGGACTGCACGTCCAGACAAATCTGATCTCCGGCAAAAAGGCTATCCCCCGGTTGAATCGGTTTTCCCTCAGCGGTGACTTTTAACGATACGCCGGGACCAAGCGAACAGAGGATATGTCCTTTTTGCAATGCCTCTTTAATATTTTTTGCGCTGACGTTCCCTTCCAAGCCGAGAAAATTAATCGCGGGACGACATTTGGAGGCACTTTTCCTGTGCCAATCCCTGCCGGCTGTGGCAAAAAGGTGTTCACCAGCGCACACTTTTTCCTTCCAGAGCGCATAAGAACGCGAGCTGAAGGGACTGAGTTCTGGGAATTCGCCATTCCATATTTCGATGGCATCGACATTCTCCCAATTGTGCACATCAAATTCCCAATGACATCCTGTACAAATCGGATTCCCCGGATCAAAGGGGTGCGCAATGCCAACCAGTCCGCCTTTTGCTTTCACCTCCGCTATCTTGGTGTCAATGTTATAAAGATCGGCATCACGCCAATCCACAATTTCCTCTATGCCGAAAACGAGCATGTGACCATAATACGTGGTCCACTCCATCGACCGCAGCATGGGAAAGTCTATATTCTCTTCGATATAAGCATCACACCCGCTACAGGTATTATGGTCGGTAAGAGCCATTCCCTGATACCCGGCTTCCCGGGCCGCTTCCGCTAAGGTTAACGGGGTGAACGTTCCGTCACTGTGGTTCGTATGACAGTGCAGTAAAATCGGCGTACCATACATTTTATGCTCCTTTCTCGGTCTTGACACAAAGGTGAACTGCTATCTTCGGAGAAATGGCAGCATGGACATGAATCATCACCTCAAACGGGCCCGAAACGGAGGAAACGGGCGAAAATCCTGCCGAAGAATGTTCGCCAATTTTAATACACTGCGAGGCATCCTTAGTGTGGTGACACCCAATATAGCCCTCTTTTTCGGAAGAACAGGAGATGGTCAATAAATTCAATAAAGGCATAAATGGGGCAACTCCTATTTCTTTAACTCTCTCGGGCGAAAAGAATTTCGGCAGGGCCTCTTGAAGCGCGCGTTTTGCCACCAATTCTTCTACTTTTTGTGGTGCATAGGAAAAACAAATAGTAAGTGCCTTTGTTCCCTCCGGTACGAAGAAACGGTACACGAGGTTGGTTTGATTATCATTCGGCGTAATGCATGGAAATACGTCCAAGAGCATGCTGTTCTCCTTAACTAAATAGGCCCATCCCCCCCCTATAAAAGGAAGAGATGGGCGATTTATTACCATTAATGTGTGGTTTGTTTAGCCGTCTGTAAACCGTTCTGATTAGCTCTCTCCCATGCCGGTCGCTTAAAATTCACCCAGACGTATACCAATGTGGCCAGAGCGGAAAAGAGAAAGATGAGTACCGAAAACGCAGCTGCTGCTTCGTAATCACCCTCGTTAAATCGACGGAAAAGGCTAATGCCCAGCATCTGCGGGAAGTTTCCGCCCATTAAGTATGGTGTTGTAAAGGAGGAAACGTTGCTCATGAACACAAAGGTTAGCGCGATGAGCAGGTCCCGATTCGTGATGGGCCAAACCATGTCTTTCATAATGGTCGGTAAGCTTGCCCCCACATCCTGAGCCGCTTCAATGTGCGGATCTTTTATTTTCGCCATGCCGGCTCCGAGCAACATCATGACAAAGGGAATATTAAACCATAGGTTCATCAAAATAATTCCTTTCATGTCATACATCAAGCCCAATGTGACATTCGAACCCATGGCCAGAGAAACACGGTTAATGAGTCCCGAATCACGAATGATGGTAATCATTCCGTTCACTGCCACTAAGCCCGGAATAAAGCGCGGAAGCATGTATAAATTGTTCATCCATGCAGCAATTTTTCCCTTGGAAAAGCGTAGATAAAGAGCCAACAGATAGCCAAGGATTGCACAGATCAGCACCGTGACAGTCACGATCAGAAGCGTATAAAAAATATTTTCCTGCTGAATAGGATCGGACAGAATAGCTTGGTAATGAGCCAGCGTAAATTGTCCATCCGGTCCTGAAAAACTGCGAACCATATTGAGGAGAATCGGATAAAAAATGACTCCCACAATCAGGATGGCAGCGGGCAAGATAAAGATATAGGGCAATAGCCGGTCAAACCCGTTCTTCTTCATGCAACCCCCTATTTAGACAGGACAGAAATCTCTCGTGTCCAACGATCATTTAACGCCTTGCTTAAGTCGGAGCCGATGTTGCTGGCACGAAACTCCTTGATTTGCAAACCCTTGATTGCTTCCAAAAGCTTCGGATCCAGTTTTGCAAAATCAATCACCGGAATCGCCGCCATACTATCCAAGGCGATATTCTGTGCCTGCGCACTAATCATGTAGTTAAGAAACGCATGGGCTCCTTCCTGATTTTGAGACATCGATGGGATGCCCAACACAACCACATTTCCGGTAAATGCCGGATCGATCTGCGCCATTTGAATGGAAGCCGGAACGGTTCCCTTTTTCTTTCCCGACAGAAGCATGTCTGCCCACATAGGCGTCATATCAATTTCTCCACTGGACAGAAGGTCCAGAGCGCCTTGATTCTTGTTCGGATAGACAACTTTTCCGGACGATTGATAAAGGGAACTGTGCAGGTCTTTGAGCAACGCGAAACCCTTATCCCATTGTTTTGCCATTTCCGAGTCGGTGGAATTTAATGCTTCTTTATCAAGGAAATTGTATACACTTGTCACCACAAACGAACCGCCAGCGCCGCCGGAGTCGGGTGTATTGTAGGCAAAACGTCCCGGATTCGCCTTAATCCAATCGTATAATTCCTTGGCCGTTTTCGGCGGGTTTGCCACTTTTTCACTGTTATAAGCCAGCACGACTGTAGTTCCGCGATACGGAATGAATTTGTCCGTATTCGTGGGCGCTTCAAATTGCAATTCCGATTTGTTTGTCAATTGCTTGTCGTCCAAGGGGACAAATAGGTCTTTCCCACCCTCCTTCAGGTAGTTATTAATTTCCTCACCACCCATTTCTACGACATCAAAGTCCGTGTTAGCTTTTCCGGCTTTTTTTGCCGCAAGAATTTTATCCATCAAGCTTTGTGCACCCGTGCCGGATGTGATAAATTCCAATTTTGCCTCGTACTTGTCCTGGGCAGCATTAAAGGTCTTGATCTGTTCATCAAATTGCACACGAACATTGTCTGAACCGCTTGCCCAAACGGTCACCGTCTTTTTCCCTTCCGTACCGGCAGCTTTTTCTCCACTTTTGTTTTGACCGCCACATGCTGTTACCGTAAACAGCAATACGAACAAAAACAGGGGCATCAAAACGCTTCTCCACTTTGATTTGGTGCTTTTCATTGCATCCTCCTTAATAGTATTCATTTCTTTTGTCTTACTGCTCTATCGATACCGGCGCGAAAATTCCAGGCTTAGGAAACGAATGAGACGTCATCGTCGTCGGGATTTTTTCTTCTTGGGATAAGTGCCCGTTCTCTTCATACGCGAGCGCCTCTGGGCCATCTTCTTTGAACACCAGATGCCGCCGAAATCCCAGCTTAACCCGCTGGCCGGGACGAAGCATCTGTCCTTCCATTCGAGGGGAATTCGAGGTCATTTCTCGATCCCCTACCTGCACCTTTATTTCATAGGAACGTCCTAACACGACGACAGAAACAACCGTTCCCATCCATTTTGCCTCTTCCCGGTCCGTCGGCGTAAGAAGCAAATCTTCCGGACGTATCGCCCATTCTTCGCCATTTTCCTGTCCAATGAAGTTCATGTCGCCGATAAAGCTTGCAACGAAGCGATTGACGGGATGATCATAAATTTCTTCCGGCCTTCCGATTTGGGCGATTTTCCCTTTGTTCATGACAGCGATGCGATCCGAAAGAATCATTGCTTCTTCTTGATCATGGGTGACGAAAATGACGGTCGTATCAATTTTGCGTTGAATGGTTTTGAGCTCATGACGCATTTGCTGCCGATTTTTAGCATCCAAAGCGGAAAACGGCTCGTCCAAGAGTAAAACGGAAGGTTTAAGAAGGATGGATCGAGCAATCGCAACACGCTGTTGTTGCCCTCCCGAAAGCTGATCTGGATATTGCCCAGCAAAGCCATCCATGCGAACCAACTTAAGTCCTCGTTCCACCTCAGAGGTAATCTGTTCTTTCGGCATTTTTCGCAGTTTGAGTCCGAAAGCAAGATTTTCATAAACGGTCATATGCGGCCATAAATTATAGTTCTGAAAAACCATGGACGTCGGGCGTTTTTCGGGCGGTATATCGTTAACACATGTGCCATCAATTTCAATTCTCCCGCCGGTTACCGGGGTAAAACCGCCTATTGTGCGCAAAATTGTGGATTTGCCACATCCGGACGGGCCCAGCATGGTAAATAATTCACCTGTATTCACGGTCATATCGATATGTGCCACGCCATCTCCATTCGGGTACTTCTTTGACATATCAATTAGTTGTAATTTTTCAGCTATCTGCATGCTTCCTCCTATTGAATCGTCAGCTTGGTTCCTGATTTCTTTTGATAACGGCGCAATAGAATCAATATGATGATCGTCGGAACGATCAGCAGCACCGATAGCACTGGGCCGGCCGTCGTCGGATATTCCATGATGATTCCGTAGAGTTGAGAGGTAACGGTTTTAATCTGAGGAAAGCCGATAACGAGGGTCCCTTGATCTTCTTGTAAAGAGCCTAAAAAGGTGAAAAGCGTCGCCACGATGATGCCCGGTAGGGCCATGGGAATTGTAACCGAAAAGAATGTTCTGAGTGGGCTGGCTCCCGCATCGCGTGCGGCTTCTTCTTGCTGAATGTGCACATCCCGGAACGAAGAGACCGGAAGCATCGTCATATACATGAGCGTATTCAACACGTGGATGAGCACAACGCCAAAAAACGTCCCCATCAGATTAAGTTGGTAAAACAATACGCCGATGGATGTGTATAAACCCATTTTCGGAAACGCATTGGAGAGGAGAAAGGTGAACATGAACAGTCCCCTTCCCTTAAATTCGAAACGCGCCAACGCATAAGAAGCTGGAAGGCAAATTAGCAACGATACAACGGTACTCGTAAGGGCCAACAGCAGCGAGCATCCCATCGACGAAAGCAATACATCTTGCCCGAAAACAAATTGCCACCATTTGATGCCGAATTTTTGTGGAAAAAGAGCAGGTGCTTCATACACGTCAGAGAAAGAAAGCATGATCAAATGCAAGAAAGGCAGAAAAAAGAAAAGAAGAAAAAGGATGAATAAGAGGACGTGCAGAATCCCTCTCTTTCCCACTTGATGGTAAAAACGTTTCATGACTAATTCTCACCTTTCCCGGCCACAGCAACTGCCTTTTTCGTCTCGACATCGAACGTAGCCGTAAGAAGTTTTTCCTTCACCTGTTTCGCCAAGCGGACATTTCGAGTCGTGATACTCTGTATGTTTGCGTCTTTCTCCTTCAGCAATGTGTTTAAAGCCGACTCCCCATCGACCGTCCAAAGAGAGAGCGGATATTGTCGAACGACAAATCGTTCGCGATTTTTGACAAACCAGTGCCATTCCACATTCCATCCGACAAGGCCCTTCGGCTTTTTTCGCCAAAGTTCTTCTGCAGCGTTCCATAGATCACTCTCAACGGCAATGCCGGAAAAGTCCGGACAATACTGTTGAAGGCGTTCCCAATTGAAGTAAACTTGAACATCTCTTTGCCACGGTTTTTCGTGCGCAGAAAAATCCACGGTTCCAGTGTATAGAAGACGATGCTGCATATCGTAATGCACGGCGAGCGAATGAACGGCTTCTTCTAGTCCGGCTTCTTTTAAGTCACAATTGATTTTCTTGTCGGCGTATCGTGAAACAAGATCAAATGCTTCATCCAGCGTTAACAACATATCTTTTTCACCTTCCGATACTGTTGAATTCAACGGATCGTGATGGAGATAGAGAATACCGCGCTTATCGCAGCGAACATCGATTTCAATCGTATCCGCCTGCGAATAAAGAGCGGCAAGAAGATTTTCTCTTGAATTAGGCATTGTGCCATCCATTCCGGCATGTGCTGTAATATCCATGTGCGCTCTCCCTTCTTCACAATCTGTTCGCTATTATAGAAAGGAGATGTAAAAGGCACGTCTTGATTCCTGTAAATTGAAGGTAAACGCTACAACGTTTCCATTAAATTTAAGTAAGAAAATCATATTAAAAGGAGGAGAGCCGTCTTGCGTAATGCAAAGACAACTCTCCTGCAATATAACAAATGAATTTATTGCGTCTCTATTTCGCGCGCCAAATCCCCTTTTCCGTCACGACGACGGGAAGCGGCACATCCCAAGAATCCATGGGCACGCTCTCCGAAAGCAGTTGATGAAAACAGACCAGTGCTGTGTTGCCGGTGTAGTCGGCTAAAAAGCGATCATAAAAGCCGCCGCCGCGCCCCAAGCGTGCCCCCGCAAGCGTTGCACTGAGGCAGGGCACCACGGTAAAATCCACGTCCTGCGGCGATACCGTGGGGGTATCTTCCGCGGGCTCCGGAATGCCGAAGCGGCTTTTCTTCAATGTGTCCAACGAGGTAATCGGATGAAGCGCCATCTTCCCCATCGCAAGAACACGCGGAACTACGAGGGTTTTACCATCCGCAAGAATGGCATCTAACAAGGTCGACGTATTCAACTCCCGTTCCATCGATACAAAGCAAAAAACGGTTTTGGCCTGTTGATATTCCGGCAATTGTCGGATCGCATCACAAATGGTCTTACTGGCTTCTTGCAGATAGGTTTCTTCCAAAGCCTTCCAGCGATTTTTGATTTCCTGACGAAAGGCCTTCTTTTCTTCTTTTGCCCGGGAAGGGGCGGAATGCATATCGTTCATGCGCTTCTCCTTTTCTCCGATGAATGGTGCTTCTCATGTTAAAATGGTAGCACAGATACCCGATAAGGAGGAAGATATGGCACGCAAAAGCTGGAACCAATACTTTATGGAAATGGCACAAACCGTTTCGGAGCGCGGCACCTGTGATCGCGCCTATGTGGGCTGTGTACTAGTCAATGAGGAGCATCGTATCGTCTCAACCGGATACAACGGCTCTGTTGCAGGCAATCCGCACTGTGACGAAATCGGTCACACCATGCGCGACGGCCATTGCATTGCCACCATTCATGCAGAAATGAACGCGCTGCTCTATTGCGCCAAGTCGGGCATTTCGGTCAACGGCTGCACCTGCTATGTCACACATTTCCCGTGTCTCAACTGCACGAAATCCCTGATTCAGGCGGGGATTAAACGTATCTATTATCGCGAAGGCTATCGCATGGACGACTATGCGATCGAACTGTTGGAGCGCAATCACATTCCGTATGAGCAGCTGAACGGCGAAGAAGACTAAGCTTCCAGGCCGTTGTATTGACGAATAGAGTTGTTTCCTAAAATCATAGCAATCCCCATGTTATAACGCCCAAGCGAAAATAACATGGGGTTCAATTTGCGCGATACCCCATGTTAAATGCAAAATCGCGAAATAACATGGGGTTCGATTTGCCGCGGTACCCCATGCTAAAATGCAAATTTGCGAAATAACATGGGGTGCCAGCGCTCTAAAAACGAAGAATTCTCCCATGTTAAAATCGAAATCACGAAATAACATGGGGTGCCGGCGTTCGAAAAATGCTGAAATACCCCATGTTAAATGCAAAAATGCGAAATAACATGGGGTTCAATTTGTCGCGGTCCCCCATGCTAAAACGTAAAATCGCGAAATAACATGGGGCGCCGGCACTCTAATAATGAAAAATTACCCCATGTTAAAATCGAAATCGTTAAATAACATGGGTTTCCCAGCGTAATCCGGCAAAAATTCACCCCATGTTAAAATCGAAATTGCAGAATAGCATGGGATTTCATCGGCCGGCACCAGAAGGGCGCCGCAAAATAAAAAAGCGATGCCTAAAAGGACATCGCTTTTTTATAGTACTCTTCCATTCGTGCCGGGGCGCGCGATTCTTTACTGAATTTCAGCTATTGCTTCGATTTCGCACAAGGCACCCTTAGGAATGTCTTTCACGGCAATACAGCTGCGTGCCGGCGTGTTCGTGAAATAGTCGGCGTACACTGCATTAAAGGCGGCGAAATCGTTGATATCGGCTAGGAAGCACAGCGTTTTCACCACATGCGTCATATCCGTTCCCGCCGCTTCCAAAATCGCTTTTACGTTCTCGCAACTCTGTTTTGTTTGCTCTTCGATCGTCTTGGGCATCTCGCCGGTTTCCGGATGGACCGGCAGCTGTCCCGAGGTATACACCAGATTTCCGGTAATTTGCGCCTGCGCATAGGGGCCGATGGCTCCCGGCGCATTTTTGGTATTTACGACCTTCATCACAATCTCCTCTCTGTGCGTGTTCACACGTTCGTGGTCCTCTTCAGCATAACGAGAAGGCTATGGAAAGTAAAGAGCATTCTACTTGCTGTCCGGATGAACGCTTTCTTCCAGACGACTGGTGTCCTCTTGCTGCGATTGGCTGTTTCCCCCTTTGTTGGAATAGTCTTTCCAATAGTCACTGCTCGGATTGACGCGACTCGTCATCGGAATCACCGCGACGGTTTCGCCAAGGCGAGGGGTAATGGCTGCAAAATAGTCTTGGGATTCCTTCTCTCTTTTAGCCGCTTCTTCTTCAAAGAGAGCGGTAATTTTTTGATAACGCTCCTCAATCAGAGCCCGCAGTTTCTTTTCCACCTGACTTCCGGAGGGAAAAAGTCCCACATCCGGCGCACCGGCATAGGAAAGTAGCGTGGTCAGAGAATTTTTCTCCGCAATGGGTCCATTTTGTAAGTGAATTTTGTTATGGGATAAGCAGCCGGTATGAAGCCCCTTGAGCGTATTCAGCAGTGCGGTGTCCAGTTTCTGCCATTTATAGGTAGAATAGGCAAGCTCATGGATGGTTTGCAATTCTCCGGTCAGACTTGCCGCATCATATGCCGAGGCATAGTACCCTTCCGCAGCATCCGCGATCTGTTTAAGTACGAGATTTTGGTTTGCATCAACATTAAAGCCGATGATCCCGAGAACGATGTTGGCGTGCTCTCCCTTCAGCTTATTCGCCATGGCGATCGGATCACCACCACAGGTTTCGATTCCATCGGTGACAATAAAGAGAATATTAAGGTCTTTTTCTTCCTTGAAGGACGAAAGATCTTTCACCCCTTCTTCCATCGATTTCGCAATACAGGTCCATCCGGTCGGACGAATAGGCTGAAGCGACGCATTCATCTTGTCCTTGTCCAGTACATCAATTGGATGGATCAGTTCACAGGCTGCACAGGATTCTTTCTTTCCGCTTTCCTCGTTATTCCCCTTATGGCCGAAAACGCGAAGCCCCACTTTTGCCTTTTCCGGCATTTTGGAAAGCACGTCGCCAATGGACTGCTTCGCAATCTCCATCATGGTTTTTCCATCAATGTTCTTGGCCATGGAGCCAGAGCAATCCAGGACGATTTCGAGATGAACATTGACGTCTTCGTTAATTTTTTTATGGGTGAACGGATCCTCCATATCCTTCTTGAACACCACGTAGGAATAGCGTTCAATCGGCTCAAACACCGGATAATCATAGCCGGCAATATAGAGAAACTGTTGAAAAAGATGCTGTATTTCTTTATCGCTTGCCTCTTCCGTCAGCTTCGGCGCAATCTTTTTGACTTCTTCTTTCACCTGCCGATTCCAGGTTTTAACATTTTCCTGGTAGTGCTCTTCATAGACGCTGGGAAACCTGCAAATTCCACCGGCCGCATCAACAATGGCATCATAGGTATAGTTCACCGCAGGCAAGGGCCCATTGACCCCTTCTTTTCGTTGGTAATCCTCTTCCGATTTTCCTTGTTGTGCGGATACGGTATCCTGCTCGCCTTTGTCAGAGGAAGATTGTGCGGTGTCATCTTTTTTTTCTGTTGTAACGGCCTTCTGCGCATCGTCGCTACGGGATTCCTTCTTATTTGTGCAGCCACTTGCCAGGAGCAAGAGAGCAAACGAGATGCCTAGGATGGGTACAAGCTTTTTTTTCATGATCGTCACCCTTTCTTCCACGTGGAACGTCATTGCTAAACCCTGTCTATTTTTCTATCTATCTCTATACAGAATATTCTATCTTTATAGTCGTCTTTCCATGTTAAATATTTTCCTACTTTGTTTTAATTTTCTGTAAAGTTTCACGTTGAAAATTACTCCATCCGAAAAACAAAAAGCGGCCGCCCATGCGACCGCCTTTTGGATATTCCTGTGGAAACGACTGCTTTAGAATGCCGGAATAACCGCACCCTGATACTTATCATTGATGAACTTCTTCACCGTCTCGGAATTCAATTCTTCCATCAGGATCTTGAACTTCTCTTCCTTCTCTTCCCCTTCGCGTACAACAACGATATTTACATACGGGCTATCCTTATCTTCAATGGCCAGGTTGTCCTTCAGCGGATTTAAGCCTGCGCCCAGAGCAAAGTTGGAATTGATGACGGCCAAATCAGCATCTTTGTAAGCACGTGCCAACGCAGCTGCTTCCATCGGGACGAAGGTCAACTTCTTCGGGTTCTCCGTGATGTTCTTTTCCGTGACGTTGATATTGGACGGATCGTCCAGTTTGATCAGGTTATTCTTAGCCAGCAACAGCAATGCGCGAGCGCCGTTAGAAACATCGTTCGGGATCAACACCTTGCCGCCTTCCGGTACTTCATCCAAGGATTTCAGCTTATCCGAGTACACAGCCATCGGTTCCAGATGCACGGCACCGATATTGGTCAGTTTCAAATTATTTTCCTTTTTGAAGGCATCCAGATACGGTTCATGCTGGAAGAAGTTAGCGTCAATTTCACCACTGGCCAGCGCATGGTTCGGCTGAACATAGTCATCAAAGTTGACAATTTCCAGTTCAACACCGCGCTTGGCCAAATTGTCCTTAATGGCTTCCACGATTTCCGCATGCGGAACGGGGCTGACACCAATTTTCAGTTTCACCGGTTTCTCGGCAGTAGCCGCTTCTGATGCTTTCGACGTTTCGGTTTTTGCCTGTTCCGATCCTGCCTGGCTGTTATCAGCCGGTTTGTTACCGCAGGCCGTGAAAATCAGGGCCAGGGCAAAGACGAGTGCGAGTAAAGATTTTTTCATAATTCCTCCTAGGTTCTGCTTGTTTCTGAGTGACGGTTTACTTCTTATTGATAGAACGGGCAGCGGATGTGCCCACGAGTTGAATAAGTTGTACGATGACGATGATCACAATGACCGCGCCCCATAAAAGATCTTCCTGGCGCCGATAGTAGCCGTAGCGCTGCGCCACGGCGCCCAATCCGCCACCACCCAAGGCACCGGCCATTGCCGTGTACCCGATAAGGTTAATGAGCGTGGTTGTAATGGCTTGAATAAGCGATGGCAATGCTTCGGGCAGCAGCACTTTCCAAATGATCTGTGCATTTGTCGAGCCCATGGCCTTGGCCGCTTCCACAATGCCGGCATCCACCTCGTTAAGGGATGTTTCGACCAAACGAGCGAAAAACGGTGCCGCCGATGCTGCCAGCGAAAAGATCATCGCTGTGGAACCAATGGATGTACCGATGACGGCACGCGTTACGGGGATTAACAGGATCATCAGAATTACGTAAGGAATCGAGCGACATACATTCACGAGCACATCCAGAATGCGATAGCCCGGAATGTTCTCCGACAGACCGCCTTTTTGCGTAAGATAGAGGACAATACCAATTGGCGTGCCGACCAAGATAGCGAACAAACCGCCAAAAAACACCATGTAAAACGTCTCTATCGTTGCTTCAATCAGAATCTCTGTCATCATTTCAGCACCTCCACTTCTACCTGCTCTTGAAAGGCCTGCAGGGCACGTTTTCTTTCTTCTTCCGACCCCGTCAGCTCGACTACGACATAGCCAATTTCTCCCTGGCGGAAAGTATCAATATTCGCGGAAAGGATGGAGATCCCTACCGGAACCTTTTTTAACACTTCCGCAATGAGCGAATCCTGAATCTCCTCATTGCGATAGGTGAGTTTCACAACGTCGCCCGCAAATTCGCGATCCTGCAAGAAACCAAATTCATCGGCATCCTGCAATTTAGAAATAAAGGACTTCGTGACCGGATGCTTCGGGTGGAAGAAAATATCATTGGTTGAGCCTGTCTCGACGATCTCCCCCGCAGCCATGACGGCAATGCGATCACAAATCTCCTTCGCTACTTCCATCTGATGCGTAATCATGATGATGGTAGTTTTATACGTCTGTGCCAGGTCGCGCAACAGTTCCAACACCGATGCCGTATTCTTCGGATCCAGTGCCGACGTACCTTCATCCGAAAGCAAGATCTTCGGCTGCAAGGCCATCGCTCTGGCAATGGCTACCCGTTGCTTCTGTCCACCGGAGAGTTCGGAAGGATACGCATTGCCGCGCTCCGCTAAGCCGATGAAATGCAGCAGCTCTTCCGTCCGCTCCTGAATTTTGGATTTTTCCCATCCCGCAATTTCCAGCGGATATGCAATATTTTTTCGGATGGTCTTTTGGTTAAATAGATTAAAGGACTGGAAAATCATGCCTATTTCCTTGCGCGCCTTTAACAGCTCCTTTTCCTTCAAATTCGTGATGTCTACATCATCGATAATCACCTTGCCGGAGGTTGGCTCTTCCAAACGATTCAGCAAACGTACCAGCGTGGACTTTCCTGCGCCGCTCAAACCGATAATGCCGAAAATTTCGCCTTCCTCCACGGCGAAGGAAACGTCGCGCACAGCGTGCAACACACCATGCTCTGCGGGAAATTCTTTTGTTAAGTGTTCTGCTTTGATCAACTTTTGCTCCTTCCTGCGCCGAACGCATAAAAAAACGTCCTTTGTCACAATGACAAAGGACGAAATAAATTCCGCGGTACCACCTTACTTCGCATCAAATCGATGCGCACCTTCAAGCACTAACATGCTCTAACTCTGTAACGGGAGTGCCCGTACAACCCTATGATCGAATTGTCCCATCCGAGGCCATGTTCCCTTCGATTCCCACTCGCCCTTCTCAGCTACCGGGCTTCTCTGTAGAGTTTCTTTCGAAAGTACTCTTCTCTTCAACTGGTTTCTTATGAAGTTGGTGTTACTATACACGACTCGAAAATGGATGTCAACACTTTTAGGAAAAATTTTTCCCATCGACACTCTGCGTCGGTGTGCTCTTTACGTTAGGATTCGCTTAAAAGCGGGAAAAGCTTCAGATAGTACTCTTCCGCTCTTCTTTCTCCTTCCTCTTCTCGGTATTCGATGATTTTTCCGTCTTTCAAAAAGAGAAACTCTTTCGTTAACTTTTCCATTTCCATCAAATTATGTGAGGATAGTAGAATCGCAGCTCCCTTTCGAGCATGATCCAAAAGTATGCGTCGTGTTTGTACAATGCGGGAAGGATCCAATCCATTGAATGGTTCATCCAAAATCATGAGTTTCGGATTGTTAAGTAAGGCCATCGCAATCAAAAGACTTTGTTTCATGCCAAGCGAATAAGTTTCGACCTTGCGTTTGACAAACGAATGAATGGAAACAAGATCGACGACTTCTTCTACTCGATTTTTGGGCAGCTTTTGCATGGAACGAATGTAGTTTAAGTGGTCGGCACCTGTCAGAAAGGGATAGAGCACGCGATTATCCTTCAAAAACGAACAGGATTTAAATATGCTAATATCTGTGTTGGGGTGCTCTAAAACGGTGATCTTACCGCTTTGGGGGCGAATTAAATTTGCAATCGTACTGAATAAGGTGGATTTTCCTGCCCCATTGGGGCCGATAACGCCATAAATGCCCGCTTCTTTTATCTGCAGATCGAGATCCCTTAACACAGGATGCTTTCCATAGGCTACATTGAGGTGTTGAATGGTTAAATAGGACATAGAACCTCCTTGGCTCAGCGTGTCTTCTGTATGCTTTGTCGCGACACAATGCTTCCTCCCAACAATAAGAAGAAGAGTGTCCACGCGCCTAATACCAGCAGTGCTTGAGAAACAGAAATGATGAATCCCTGATAAAAGAATAGGGAGCCGTCCACAAGGGCGGAAGTCTCCAAGTAACTGAAAGGATTCAAAGCCTTCCAATTGCAGGGCAACACAGCATTGAGAAATAACGATAAGGATGTAATGCCAAGTATTGCCATGAGTAGTGTTTCCTTATTGCGTGTAAAAATCGATACGAAAAGACTCAAGGAAGACAAGAAAGCCATCCAAAAAAGCAAAACCGGTAAACTCAGCATTAAAAATCGGCCTATGGACATCGTGCCTACCTTATCTCCATGAAAAGCAAGTACCGGAAAGCTGAATGATCCCCATCCGCTGACGCATAAAGCAAGAAATGTCGCTAGCAGCAGCAAGCCTATGAAAATTCCGGTTGCCAACAGAAAGTGTGCCGCCGCTTTTCGAATGTGAAAACGCCAACGTTCCAATGGCATTGTATAATTAATAGCTAACGATGAACCGGAACGTTTCTCTACCGTATAACCGGTGAACACCATATTTATTAAAAAAAGGAAAAGAACAATATCCCATTTTTGAACATAAAGAAGATCATACAGCCAAAAGGACACCCCCTCTTCGGGCAGTCGCAAATTCTGCTGTATTTGCCACCGCCCTACAGTATCGGTGTACTCTTCCCGTGGTGAAAACAGAAAAGCAGGCAGCAATATCGGTGCTTCCTGTTGCTCTTGCGCTTGTTCAAAAACCACCTTACTATCCTGCAATGATATCAGACTATTCTGGTGATGTTTATAGGCTTTGTCAAGGAGATATCCTTCGCGTCCTTCTTCGTCCATTTTATGATTCCACGAGTCATAATATCCGGCTCCATCTCCTTTCCGATAGCTCTCCTCACTTTGTTTCGCATTCTTGTATTGTTCAAGATACGTGTCGATCATATATTGATAGGGATTTTCTTGATCCGATTGCTCCGATACTTCATTTTTATCATCGTAACTATCTTCTGCAGCGTTCCACTTTTCGCTTTTCCTTTTTTGCTTCTTGCATTGCTTCCAGATAAATGACGCTCCACCCCTTTCCCTCCTGCATCCCTTGTTTTTGCTCCAGTTTTTCTTCGTGAAGATTTAAAAATAAAATAAACAGATATGCCAGCAAGCCAATAAAATATATCCACGTCCGTTCCGACAACAAAATCTTTTTCCCTTCCATATAATAGACAGAGTGCTTTTTTATGGTGCTTTTGTCCTGTTGTGCAAAACGATTCGAAGTATAAAGACTACGTTTTTCAGTGATTACGGCAAGGGTGAAAAAAGCCACGCCGACACACTCCATAACTAAGTAAGGTCGGAAGCTACTCGCAAAGATCGTAATGTTTTTGTCGTAATCGATATAGCCTGTAAAAGCCTTGAAGGATTGGGAGATATAAATCGGATTCCATTGACTTTTAAGCAACGGGCTCGCACTGCTTCCCACAAACAGCGCCAAGTTAACCAAAAGAAGCACGGCAAGAACAGACTGTGTCTTTAATAAATTACCCAGTAAGAAACAAAAAGTGATTTCCAAAAAAACAAGGGACATAAAAGCAAAACACATTTTTACAAGAAGTGGTCCGCCACAAATCAAGTTAGATGCCGGCAAATTAGTAAAGCGACGAAATGCATCTTCCCATCCCCCCAAGGGAACGCCTAAAAAGCAGAAAAGCAAAGTCAAGCCTAGGAATAAAACAGCCAGATAAAAGAAAATACAGAAGAAAATGGCAACCAGTTTAGACGCCATCTGCCGTACGGACGATGCCGGTTGTGTTTTTAATAAGTACGTTGTTCCCATTTCTCTATCCCTTGATTGAGAAGCATAAAATAATAGGGAAAAGAAAAATATAGCGGGTAACCCAAGGTAAAGAGGCGCATAATAAATTATATTTTGAATGGTCGAATCATATAGGCCGCCCATGTAGAGATATGGAGCAGAGGCCTTCTCTTGATGATCGGCTAAATAGGTAAAAAGCTGAATCTTCCATTGCAAGTTTCTTTGAAACATTGCATTAGAAAACGAAAGTACATTCGGATATTTTTCTACAAATTGAGCATACGACTTGTAAAAGTGGAGTCGATTTTGAATATACGTGTTGACAGTTTTATAATAATTTTCATCTTTGCTAAAGTCTGAGAAAACATAGTATGGCTGCGTCAACTTCTGTGCCTCGTCCTCTAGAGAATAAAGCGTCCGTAAATCGTGAAGAGCATCCTTTTGGTTTATCTTTTCGACTTGTGTCACAAGCTCAGTTCTTTTTTCCAGCAATGGAGCGGTCGGCAAGTATTTCATGTCTATATCAGAGAAGGGCGTCATCGTATCCTGCACTAATAATCCGGAGCCGGTTACTGCTTGATAAAACGTTATCCCTATGCAGAAAATAACAAATAAAAAAATCAATAAAAAATTTCTATTCCTCCAGTATTTCTTGATTTCAAAGCGTATCATTATTTCCTCCGATAGCCATTATAGCCGATAAAGATTTATGTTAAATGCCCTCTCAAGGAAACGTTATAGTTAATACTATAATTTAGCTTTCTAGGTATAAAATCCCTTTGTAAACAGCTTTACAAACTTTTCATGGTAACACTCCTTTGAAAAACCTTGAGAAGGCATCAACATCTATACTTAATTCGTCCTATACCCTGAAGGAATAAAAAATACCATTGGTAACGTTTTTCTAATAATGTTTGTGAAAAAAAACTAAAATCGAAAGGCTTTTTTAGAAATATGCCCTAACATGGGAAACTGCCGAAATTTTGAGACGACGGGGCCACATGTTTTTCCTCCTGTCACTTTTCGCATAATTAATTATATGTTATATGCTACTGCAGCGCATGATACTGTGTTTTTTAGAACAGTGCGCTCCCCACGCTCATGCCCCACGCCGTCGTCACAAGCACCGCAACTAGCATCGCTAAAAAACCGTAGAGCATCATCTGACGCGTATTGGTCCAGCCGCTAGAGCCGGCAATGGCAACACAGGGCATGGCGGGCGGTGTGGCAAAGGCATAGGCGGAAAGCATACCGATGCTGGAAAGAAGCAATGCCGGATGCACCCCGCCGAGTTGTGATACCATCGCTAAGGCAGCGGCACTCACTACGGTGGCCGTTACCATGTTGGAGGAAAGATTGGTTTGCAAGGCGCTCCAGAGAGCAAAGAAGAGAAACAACATGACCGGCGAGAAACTTACCGCAATTGGCGCAACATGAGCGCTCACCCAGGCCATGACGCCCACGGACTTTTGGGTCAGCGCCCAGCCGATAGCGCCCGTTCCCGCGCACATCAAAATGGCCGACCAAGCGACGCCTTCCTTCAATGCTTTACCGAGATGTAGCAGGGGTTCGCCTTTTTCGGTAAAGATGGACAAGAGGACGCAGCCGAGAATGGGTGGAAAAGCCGTCCCTAATTTAGACAGTGCTGTCAGGGCCGTTTTTACTCCACCCTTGGGCAACATTCCGGAGAGGAGACCCGGCGCAATCCAAAGAAAAATCACAAAGAAAAATACCGCAATCACACGCTTCGTGCCCGGTTGTACCGCATTTTCTTTCGCGCTGGAAAGCAGGCGATTTTCAATTTCCATGGCACGCTCCATGTGCATCTCACTAACCGGCGGACGCAATAGAAATCGAAACACCACAACGACGAGAAGCGCAGTCAATAGCCCGACCGGAATCGCCAAGCCGAGATAGGAAAGAGTCGATACGGTCGTTTTCGCAAACGCTTCATAGGCATTGATAGCAATGAGCGGAAACACATGAGCAATGGGTGTCATGCCGGAGGAGATCCCCGTCATAATAACCGTCCCCATCATGAGCATCGCTGCATTTTTATTGCCCTTCTCCAAAGACAGAATGGAACAAATTTCTTCGAGCATGGGCAGGTACAGAAAAAATAAGACGGTAGGCGAAATAAAGGAGCCTAAAAACAAAATGCTCGCAAAGTAGAGTGCCACAAAGTGCCAAGGGCCACGCTGCGCTAAGCGCGAGGTCATGAAGGATACTGCAATGCGCCGCAAAATCCCGGTCTTTGCCAGCGCATCCGTTAATACAAAGGTAAAGATGAGAAAAATAACGGTCGGGCTGCCAAAAGAAGCGGAAAAAATAGCTTTGCCGGTAAGCCCGGGCACCGTCATTAATGCACCGATTAATAAAAGAGAAGGCCAGTCGATGGCGACAAAGAGCCACAGAATGAGCACGCCTAAAAATAAGCCCAAAACTGCCATACCGCCGTCGTTGAGGCCCGGAAACGGCGGTATGAGACGAAAGAATATCATAAAGCACAAAGCGAAACCGATCAGCATCGTCCGCCTGTGGTCTTGTTTTTGATTCATGTTGCACCTCACATTCTATTGGTTCCCTTAGAGGAACCATAACAATGCTATAATAGACGAAATAGGAACGATAAGGAAGGAGTCGCCATGAAAGCCTCAGAGCACGATCCCGCAGAGCTTAACGCATTGCGTCAAAAAATCGATGCGGTGGATTTACAAATTGCTGCGCTTTTTTGTGAGCGAATGCATATTGCTGCGCAAATTGCGAACTGGAAACGAGGCGCAGGTAAATCCATTTATGATCCAGCTCGCGAAAAGGCCATGCTCGAAACCCGTCTTTCGGCTCTTTCCGATCCGTCGCTGCGTCCCTATTATCCGAAAGTCCTAGCTGCTTTAACCGAAGTATCGCGCGCCTATCAGAGCGTTCTACTAGACGCAGCAAAGACAAGTGCGAATGAAACGGCGTCTTCTGTTGCTGAGTCGTACGCTCCTGCCGCAAAAGACGAGAAAGGGATCTCATGATAACCTTTTTGGTAGGCATCGCTCTGCTCCTGTGCGGCGGCTATTTGTATTCTCATTTTACGGAATGCGTCTTTCAGCCTGACGATCGCCACACGCCGGCGCAGCTGCGCGCGGACGGTATTGATTTTACCGCCATGCCGCGCTGGAAAAATGCCATCATCAATCTCTTAAGCATCACCGGCATCGGCGTGATTCTTGGCGCCATTCAAGCTGTGCTCTTCGGTCCGGCTGCCTTCATCTTTATCCCCTTGGGTAATATCTTCGCAGGTGCAGTACATAATTATTTCAGCGGCATGATCGCCATGCGCAACCGCGGCTTTCAAATGCCACGTCTCTTGGAAAAGTACCTGGGGGCAGGTGTCTCCCGCCTCTATCAGATTATACTGCTGTTTACGCTCTTTCTCTCCGGCATTGTGCTTCTCTACACTCCGGGCGACTATATCGCTTCGGTTTTGCCGAAGACATTGCCCATTCCGCAGCCCCTGCTTTTTGCGCTCATCTATGGCGTGCTGTTGCTGTATCTCATCATTACCACACTTTTTCCGATCGATCGCACTATTGGACGCATCTATCCGATGCTGAGCATTGTGCTTTTTGTATCCACCGCTATTCTTTTTATCGGAATCTTGCGTCATGGAAAAGGATACCTTCCGGAGTTTTGGCAAAGCGCTCCTCGGGCAACTGCCTTATTGGAACAGCAGCCCCTTATTCCGGTTCTCTTTATCACGGTGACCGGCGGTATTTTATCCGGTTTGCATGGCACACAGGCCACCCTGCTTTCACGCACAATTCGCAAAGAATCCGAAGGGCGCATGGTTTTCTTCTACACCATGCTCTGGGAAGGTTTGTTAGCGATGTGCTGGGCCGCTGCAGCTATGATCGTTCTGGCACAACATCCGGCTATTACCCGGATCTCTGATCCCCTGCCCATGTTGGCACTCATTGCCAAAGAGTTTATGGGTGATTTCGGACCGCTCTTCGCCTTTCTGGTGTTGGTTATTTTCCCCTTGACCACTGGTGATACTCTATTTCGCGGCATTCGCCTCATCATCGCCGAAAACTTTCACGTTAACCAACGCCGTCCATGGAAGCGCTTTTTGACCACGGCTTGTGTCTTTGTCCCGGCGATTCTGATGCTTTTAATTGCCAAGTTACAGCCAAGCGGTTTCCATCGTCTCTGGCGTTACTACGGTTTTCTCAGTCAACTCCTGGCAGCCTTTGGATTAGCCATGATCAGCGTCTATTTGCATGCGCATTATAAGAATTATTGGATGGCCTTTTTACCGATGTTGGCCTCCAGTTTTGTTGCTTGTTCCTATATTCTGCATGCGCAAAGCGGACTGCATTTGGACGCGTTATTGGGTGCACCGGACAGCTATCGCGCTTCCAATACGGTGGCCGTTTGCCTGAGTGCTGTTCTCGGCCTGCTCGTATGGCACCATGCGGTGCGCAAAGCCCACGATATACGAATCCGTGACGATTTTCATCTCTAAAAGAAAGGAAAAACCATGACAGAACATAAAAACTTGGATACAAAACGCTACTGCATTACCGATAAAGAGGTATCGCTGAAAAAGTTTGATACTGATGACAAACAGGGATTGGACAAAGAAACGGGCAAACGCCTTTTAGCGGAAAATCAGAAGGATATGTTCGTTCTTCAAGAAAAACTCTACGCAGAAAACAAGCAGTCCCTCATCATTGTTTTACAAGCGATGGACGCTGCAGGCAAAGACGGCTGCATCAAGCATGTCATGCGAGGCCTGAATCCGCAAGGCACGCACGTTGTGTCTTTTAAACAGCCCAGCAGTGAAGAATTGGATCGTGACTATCTGTGGCGCATCAACCGCGCTCTGCCCCGTCGTGGCGAAATCGGCATCTTCAATCGCTCTCACTATGAAGAAGTCGTAGTCACTCAGTTGCACAATCTGGTGAAAGACCAGCAGCTTCCCAACGAAGTATTGAATAAGTCTATCTGGAAAGAACGCTACGAACAAATCAACAATTGGGAAAAATACCTGCGGCAGCAGGGTTTCCGCATGGTAAAATTCTTCCTCCATATTTCCAAAGAAGAACAACGCAAGCGCTTATTGGCTCGAATTGATGAGAAAGACAAGAACTGGAAATTCTCTGCCGGCGACATCGCCGAACGTGAGCACTGGGACGACTATCAGGCTCTCTACGAAGAAGCCATTCGCAAAACCAGTCATGACTACTCCCCCTGGTACGTCGTTCCGGCTGACCACAAATGGTTTTCTCGCCTCATCGTTTCTCAAGTCGTCCGCGACACGCTGGAAGACATGGATCCCCAAATCCCCAAGCTTTCTAAAGAGGAAGAAAAGGACTTGGGAAAATGGCGCAACATCCTGGAGGCACAGTCGAAAACGCTTCACGAAGCGCCGAAGAATTAAGCATTACGAATGAAGGCCTTCATTTTACCGTTGGTAATTGCGAAAACGCAAAAACCCACGGTGCTCGGGGCGGCGCAAATTGCCGTTTTCTACCGTTGGTAATTGCAAAAACGCCAAGACCCACGGTACTATCGGCCACGCGCAACCCAATTTCATACCGTTGGTAATTGCGAAAACGCCAAAACCCCCGGTACGATCGACCTCATGCAGACCAATTTCATACCGTTGGTAATTGCGAAAACGCCAAAACCCACGGTACGATCGGCCGCTTGTAGCCCAATTTCATACCGTTGGTAATTGCAAAAACGCAAAAACCCACGGTACTATCAGCCGCCTGTAGTCCAATTTCATACCGTTGGTAATCGCGAAAACGCCAACCTCCCCGGTACGATCGGCCGCTTGTAGCCCAATTTCATACCGTTGGTAATCGCGAAAACGCCAACCCCCCCGGTACGATCGGCCGCTTGTAGCCCAATTTCATACCGTTGGTAATTGCGAAAACGCAAAAACCCACGGTACTCCCTATCGCATGCAATCTCTTTCTATTATCCAAGCGCTTGGATCAACTTGCCCAGCACCTTTTCAAAGCAGGCGCCGTACCAATGCGTTTGATCCTTATGAGTTTCTTCAATGGCGGCAAGCGTAAAGTTTGCAGCAATACGGGCCGCTTCAAGCAGCGTATTGCCGTGTAAAGCAGCGCCAACGAAAGCGGAGGCATAAATATCGCCGGTACCATGACAACCGGGATTTAAGCGAGGATGAGCGTAGTAATCCAGATGGCCATTTTCATATACGGCCACGCCGGTGGTGGAAGCATCGTAACTGACACCGGTAAGCACCACAGCTTTGGCGCCTTGTGCACAGAGCGCACGGCAAAGGGCTTCAATCCATGCCTCGTCATAGCTTTCTCGATAGGGCGTTTCGGTTAAAAGACATGCCTCGGTAATGTTTGGCAACAGCACATCAGCCACGGGCAGCAATGTCTTCATCTCCTGCACAAAGGCGTCGTCAAAACCGACGTACAATTTACCGTTATCGGCCATTGCCGGATCGATATAGACCGGTGCCTGCTCCGTCAGAACACGTTCTTTCAAGGCTTTTACCATGGCAATCTGGCGAGCATTGCCAAGATAGCCGGTGTAGAGCGCATCAAAACGAAAGCCGAGTGTTTCCCATCGCTCCAGAATCTCGGACAAATCATCCGTCAGATCGCGAAATGTAAAGTCGGAAAAGGCGGTATGGTTGGATAAGACAGCAGAGGGCAACACACACGTTTCCACACCACATGCAGATAAGATGGGCAGAGCCACCGTTAAGGAACATTGGCCTACGCAGGACAGATCCTGCATCGTAACAATTCGAGCCATGACATCTCCTTTTACAATTTTCATAGAAAGCTATTCCGATTGCGCTTTGTCTTTTTTCAATAGCAATCACTCATGCACCAATTTACTTCCACCGATGAACTCTCGAAGAATTGACGTATTCACGACATCCGAGGTATCCGTGAGCGGTAAAAAATACTGTAAAAGCGCTAAAATACGCACGGCTTCCACATGTTCCGGTTCCTCCGGGCCAATACCCTGTAGACGCTGCTCCAAAATGGGTTTTAACGCGGCAATTTCATAGACAAAAGAGGAATTAAACATCACATCAGCCAATTCCGAATAGGGGAAAATATTGCGATTTTCCCCACGGCGTACATCCGGCCACGTGCGGATCGTTTCACGCACATCGCGGCCACGGAACTGCAGGTCTCTGGCCATACGGCGCATGAGACGTAAATCCGTTGTCGGAATGCGATTGTGCGCATCCAGATTGATCTGCGTAATGACGCTTAAGGCGATACGATATTTATAGCGATCCTCGACTTGCGCGCTGAGACGCGGATTTAAGGCATGAATGCCTTCCAAAAGAATGGGCTGTTCCGCTCCCAAGCGTACCATGTCACCGGTAAAGGTGCGATGGCCGGCTACAAAATCAAAGCGGATACGCGGTACCTCTTCCCCACGCAACAATGCCCGCATATCGCTATTAAACGTAGACAAATCAATAGCTTCCAGGGCCTCAAAATCAGGCTCTCCGTCAACATCAAGCGGAGTTTTGTCCCGATCCACAAAATAATCATCCAAGGAAATAGCCACCGGCCGTTTGCCCAATACGCGCAGCGATGTCATGAGTTTATAGGCAAAACTGGTTTTTCCGGAGGACGAAGGTGCTGCAATCAGAACAATGCGCTTGTTGCGCCGTATAATGTCTTCGGCAATATGCATAACCTTTTGATCTTGCAGGGCCTCATTCATACGGCAAACATCGCCGATCGTACCGTTTTCAATACTGCGATTAAGCTGGGCGACCGTATAAATGCCTTGTCGTTCGGACCATTTTTCGGCCTCGTTATAGGTATCCGAAAGCAAATAGGTCGGAATGAAATTATTCACGCGTTTTTTATCTTCGCGATCCACCCCCAGCAAGACGATGCCGCGATCAAAAAGCTCCACATCAAACACGGATACATATGCCGTTGACGGCACCATATAACCGAAAAACGAATCCACCGCATTGCCCATCCGATAAATAGCCACGCGATCGCCCTTTTGCTGTGCAAATAAATCGACTTTATCCTGGCGTCCCAACGAACGAAAGAGTTGCTTGGCCTCTTCAAACGTCATGGTTTCTCGCACAATCGGAATATCCTCATCGATAATCTCGCGCATGGCACAACGCAGCGCATCGCGTTGATGCGTATCCAAGGTCACCGGCACGTCGTCTTTTTGAATCACACAGTAAAGGCCGCCGGAAATGGAGTGCTCGATCACTGTGCGCGTATCCGGAAACAGCCGATGCACCGCTTCCAGAAACACAAAAGAGAGACTGCGCATATACACGCGATAGCCGTCCGTGTCCGTGGTATCAATGAGCGTGACCGCCTTGGCTACCTGCGGCACGACATGCGACAATTCAAAGAGTTGATTGCCCACACGCGCCAACACTATTTTCCCCTGCGCCCTCTTTTCCAGCGATTGAGCCAATTGAGCAAAGGTCATGGGGGTGTCCGGCAGACGCTGTGAAGGCACGGCACCCATAGAAGAAATCGTTATAGACAATGTGCGCATAGTAACCTCCCAGTTATTCAAAACGCTTTATTAATACTCTTCTGATACCCATTATGGGGAGACGAAAAAGCCCGCTCTTGTAAGGACAAGGGCGGGCTTTTTTACAAATGGATCTGATGGGATTCGAACCCACGACTTCCACGTTGCGAACGTGACACTCTCCCAGCTGAGTTACAGACCCATGGACTCAATGAAAGAATTCTACTCCTTTTTAGGCCAAATTGCAACCGCCTGTCTCACGGAGGAAGTGTCGTACACTACGTTTATCTTTAGTTGGATTCCGGATTTGGGGACACAAGGTCCGGCACCTCGGCGTCTTCCACCAGCACCAGAGAGCCATCATTTTCAGACGATGCCGGATCACCTGTGCGATAGTGTTCATTCATGGACATCGTAAAGAGCTCTGCCGTGCTTGGCGGAGTGTAGGTCAGAGCATTGGCTCCGGCTTCAATCGTTTCACGAATATACTCTTCGCGGTTTCCACCCGAAGCGATGATGGGTATGCTCGGATATTGCTGACGGATCTTCCTCACAATGGCGGCGGTATGACGCGCGCCGGCCACATTTAAGATGCGGGCGCCGGCATGGATACGACCGGCAATATTCTGATCCATAGAGGTAATGGTCACCACCACCGGAATATCGATGGCCTCGGCCACGGCTTTCAAATTTTCATTGGAAAATGCCGCATTCACAACGACTGCCATTGCTCCCTGACTTTCGACATCCTTCGCCAAATCGAGCGACCGTTGCCCTTGGGTGATGCTACCGCCCACGCCGGCAAAAACCGGAATGTAGGAATTCTTGATGATCGCGTCCGTAATGGATTGTTGCGGCGTGAACGGATAGACCGCAAACACTGCATCGGCATCGCAATTGCGGATGATCGCCAGATCCGTTGAAAACACAAAGGTTTTTATACGGCGTCCAAAGACGAGAATTCCGCTGGATTCACGCATCACCGGGGGCAATTCCAAAATGTTGTGGCGCAACACGCCGCCCACCTGAGGAATAAATTTGTGCTTATTTTCTTTTTTCTCAGCCATACGGATCTCCTTTTTCGGACGAGGCATCGCTATATCTCTGTATTTACAGTGCGGTGCGATAGATCGCTTCTACATCCTCTTTCTTCAACGGTTGGAAACCCTCAATCGTACCGTCGGCGCGGGATACGCTATGCTCAGCCATCTCCGCCAAATGCTCTTCATCGATTCCCACCTCATGAAGGGTCATTGGAATGTGTAAGGAACGGAAGAAATCGGAAAGGGCTTGAATGCCTGCCTCCGCCTGCTCCTCGAGAGAATCCTTATGAATGTCAAAAACTCTTTCCGCAAAGCGTGCCAAACGCGGCATCGTTTGATCATTCATAAAATGACGCAGCCAATGCGGCGTTAATATGGCCAAGCCGACACCATGAGTGATGTCGTAGTACGCCGACAGCTCATGCTCCATGGCATGTACACTCCAAGACTGTGTCTTTCCGGTGCAAAGGAGCCCGTTGATGGCCCAAGAGTTCGCCCACATGAGGTTCGCACGAGCTTCTTCGTTCTCCGGTTCTTCGAGAGCAATGGGACCGTACTTGATGCAAGTCCGTAAAATCGCTTCCGCCATGCTGTCCTGCAGGAAAGCACTATCGTCGACAGAAAAATAATTTTCCATGGTATGGCTCATGATGTCCGCCGTACCCGCTGCCGTATGCCAGGCGTTAACAGAATAGGTAAAGGTCGGATTGAGATACGAAACACGCGGTAGAACCTTATTGCTGGCCCAGCCCAGTTTTTGCTTCGTCTCGGGATTGGAAATCACGGAATCGGGATCCATTTCAGAGCCCGTCGCTGCAACCGTCAGCACAACAGCAATGGGAAGTGCCTCTTTCACGTCCACTTTTCCCAGAACGATATCCCAGGGATCGCCCTCCGTTTTGCTTCCTGCCGCAATCAGCTTCGCGCAGTCAATCGTGGAGCCGCCGCCGATCGGAAGAATCACGTCGACGTTTTCCTCTTTTGCCGTGGCAATGCCCCGCTTGGCTTCTTCCAAACGCGGATTAGGAGAAATGCCTGCACACTCGACCGTTTCGACGCCCGCAGCATGCAATGCCTCCACAATCGTGTCAAAGATGCCGAGGCGCTTTACGCTGCCACCACCCGTGACAAGCAGCGCCTTGTTGCCCAAGGCTTTCACGCGCTTGGCAAAGTCCTTCTCCATCGCTTTTCCGAAAAGAATTTCCGTGGGAACATGAAATACAAAGTTATGCATAAACTCTCCCCTCTGTCCTAGTCCATAGCACCTAAACGAACTACCGCTATTCGTAATTTTACACCTCAGAAACTGTTTTTCTTATACCCCATGCCGGTCGTCCTCAACGAGTCAAATTGCGTACCCAGGTTTTTTTTCGATACAAGGGATAGATAAAAAGCATCTTAACCATTTCTTCGGCGCTGACCAGGAAAAAGGTCAGTTCAAAAGGCCAATGGAACACGGCGACGCCCAAAAAAGCAATGGGCACCGCATAGAGCCAAATGGACATCAATTCAAAATGGAACGACCACTTCGTTTCGCCGCCGGCACGTAAAATGCCGACAAAGATCATACTGTTCCAGAAGCGAAACGGCGCGGCCACACCGCGTATTAAAAGCAAATTATGGGATCGCTCGGCAACCACAGGCTCAATGCCGCTGAAAAGCATCATTAATGCATCCGGAAATAGGATGAGGATGGCGGCGGAGATGGCGCTCACGACCGTAACAAATTGCATGAAATAAGTGGCCATCGTTTCTGCACGCTTCAGTTCTCCGGCGCCCAAGCGCTGTCCCAATAGCACTGATGCCGACGAACAAAGAGCATCGATAATGATGAAAAAAATGTTGTTGATGGAGTTTGTGAGCTGTACCGCTGCCACCACTTCCTTTCCTGCCATGGCAAAGGCCACCGCCTGCACCAATTGACCAAAGGACCAAGAAGTTTCGGCCAGCACAATTGGCGTGGCAGCCGGCAGACAGCGCCGTACCTCTTCCCCATGCCAATGGAACAGTTCGAGCGGGCGCACATCCATGAAGCCGGGACGATGGTGCGACACAAGAATGATTAAGATGACGGTCTCTACCACGCGGGAAATCACCGTACCTACGGCAGCACCGACAACACCCAACTGAGGGGCGCCGAATTTACCAAAGATAAAGATGTAGTTAAAAGCAACATTGGTCGCAAACGAGATAATCGAGACCATTAGCGGTTCTCTGGCACGATTCACGCCGCGCAATACCGTAATGAGTGAAAAGGACACGGCAAAGAACGGGAAGGTAAAGCCCACCGGGCGTAAGTATCGCATGCCCAAATCCTGTACACGGGGATCCTGCACAATCATCCCCATAATGCGATCGGGAAAGAAAATAGCGCCAATGGAAAAAAGGATGCTCAGAAAAACAGCCGCCTGCATCGTGATACTCAAATAAATACGTACTTTGCGCTCATCGCGATTACCGAAATGTTGCGCAATAAAAACCGCGCCAGCGCCGCCGATGCCAAAACAAATGATTTGGAAAAAGAATACAAACTGGTTTACCAACCCGACAGCGGCAATCTCTGCACTGCCGAGAGAAGAGATCATAACGGTATCCGTAATATTAATCGACGTCGTGATCAGCAGCTGAAAAGCAATGGGTAACGCCACAGCGAAAACTTCTTTTAAAAAACGGTGATCCTGAAAGAACCAGTTGCGACGGACATTTTCTTGGACATGAGGCGGCATAGTTGCTCCTTTCATTTTCTATGATAGCCTTATTCGTCGAATCTTCACTTTCATGCTACAGAAGTCGCATCCCAAGGAGTAAAGCCTTAATCGCTGTCATAGCATCACTAGACAAACAGCAAAAGAGGATACTAACAGATAATGAAAAAGGCGTCAAGGCAACGCGCGCCGCTGTGCTATTGATGGTGTTTGCCTCACAAAAAACGCCCCCTCCATTGATATTCATGGAAAGGGCGAATTCGGCACAGGCACAACGGCTTCGGGCACACTGTTTTCCGTTGAGGATTAACGTTCTTCCGGCACTTTGCAAAACTTTGGATAGTAACGCAACGTAGCTATGCGACGACGCCAAAATAGCAAGTATCGCGCCAACGAACGATCCTTTTCGTACCAGGTCGGGAAAAAGTATCCTTCGCGCAACATGCGCTCGGCCAGAGGGCGATCCACCGGAGAGCAGTACTTGCGTAGCACCTTGGGATCTACATAAAGCCACAGCGCAGAGTCTTCGTGATAATGAACCGGCAGATCCTTTCCTTCGATCAAATCTTCCACCAAATACTGCGTATAATTGCAGCCGCCAGACAGCATATAGGACGAGGAACGTCCCTGTCGGATATTAATTTCAAACACCTTAAAGGTGTTATCGCGTTCATCGTATTTTAAATCAAAATTGGCAAAGCCACGATACCCGATATCCTCCAAGAATTTCTGAAAAGTGCGATAAATTTCCGTATTTCCCATGGAGACCAGCGCAGTATAGTTGCCGATGGCTTCGGGCAGGCATTCATCTAACAGGCATTTGCCGAGGCACATCATTTTGACCTTGCCCCGGGTATTGACATAGGCATTTAACACATACATTTTGGACGTATCGCCGGGAATAAAATCCTGGAGAATCAAATCGCCGTGATATGTGCTGGCATAAATTGTCGCCACCGTCTCACGCAATTCCTCTTCGCTCGAAATGCAATACGCCTTTTTCTTTCCCGGAAACTCCGCTTCCAAAAAAGCAATGGAGTCATTGGCTTTCAGCGCCATCGGAAACGCAAAGGGTGTTTCGAAGTGATCTCTGTCTTCGTAATGCAAAATATAGGTCTTTGGATACGGCAAACCGTACTTCTCGCAAACCGCATAAAAATCTTTTTTATTCTCCAGACGCTGCTGCATTTCCGGATCTACGTAGTTAAACCGATAGCGTTTGGCCAGTTCTTTCTTATGTCGCGTTAATAGTGCCGTGTATCCATCGCCGCAGGTAATCAGTACAAGCGGCTCCTGAAAGCGCTGCCCCACTTCTTCTAAAACAGACAAAAAAACCGCATCGTCCTCAAAATTCGGATTAGTTTCCACGTCCAAAATTTTGGAATGACGCGTATAAATTAACGGTCGTATCCCCAAACATAACGAACGCACGCCATACGCTTCGTAAAAAGCGCGTGCCGTGCCGTACGCGTTCAAATCGGTTCCCAGAATCACCGGTTTAAAGTTTAACATCTCCCCTACACTTTCTGATAGCTTCCGTTCCTAAAACCTTCAGCGCATCTACCGCATTTCGTTTTCCAATGGGAATACACGACAATTCTGTGCACGCTAAAATCACACGAGCCGAACGACTATAGCGATCGATCATCTCTAATAAGGCAGGAAAATCACGCCGATTTTCCCTCTTGACCGCATAGATGATGTCCATCACCTTGGCGGCATCGTCTTCCGCAATATCCGTACAGGTAATCCCATAGCGATCGGCATACTGCGCATATACGCCGCTTCTAAGGGTTCCCGCAGTAGCCAAAACTGCCACTTTTTTCTCTCCTTGTGCGGCGCACGTGCGTATGGTCTCTTCGACCATATTTATAATGGGCGTATCCGTAAACGACGTCAAGGTGTCATAAAAATAATGTGACGTATTGCAAGGAATGGCAATGGCCTTAAGACCCAATGGATTTAACAACGCAAAATCCGATTGCATGGCGCGCAACAGCGCCTCTGTGTTTCCGGAAAGAATGGATGCTGTGCGATCCGGCATGCTGGCATGGCTTAAAAGGATCGTATTGATATGATCCTGATCACTATGAGCCACCGTATGATCGATCAGATATTGATAAAACACATTCGTCGCCAGCGGCCCCATGCCGCCGATGACGCCCAGTTCATAGGTCATAAAATATCCTGTCTTTGCATGGCGAGCGTACGCTCCCCGGCGCGTTCTTTCGGCATCACCACATAGCAGACAATCGCCAAGATGATGCTCGGGATAATCCAATAAAAGTTCTGCCAGATACCCGTAATCATGCCGTTTTTACCGCCAAGAATCGGTGTTCCAATTATCAAGCCGATCAAGAAATCAACGGCCGGCAGTGAAGCCCCCAGCACCGCTCCGATATGAATCGAACGCCGATCGAGCGGACCTTGAATGAGGTTTAGCACAATCAGCGCCATAGCAATCGGATAAATAGCAACAAGTATCGGTGCAGAAATGGCGACAATGCGATCCACTCCTAAAACGGAGATAATCGCACTGAAAACAACACACGCTATGCTCCACACGATAGCGGAGACTTTTCCTTTCGTCAAGCGTTCCATAAAGTCAGAGAAAGTAGATGTGAGACCGATGGACGTTGTAAGACAGGCTAAAAAGGTGCCCAATGCAATGAGAACTTTTCCAGTCGTACCCAAAAGGCCGTCTACAGCAAACAATAACAAATCAACACGTCCCAATTCCTTTACGCCCAGAGAGGACATCGTCGCACCAATATACATTAATCCGCCATACACCGCTACCAATCCCAAGGCTGCAAAGATGGAAGATAGTGAGGTATAACGAACGATACGAGCGGGTTCTTTCACACCTCGGCGTTTAAAATCCTTAATGATGACAATGGCGAAGGCCATGGAAGCAAGCGCATCCATCGTTTGATAGCCTTCTAAAAAGCTTCCTGAAAACACATTCACAGCACCCGTCGGCACGAGCGGTCCGAGCGGCTGGAGGATGGATTTGCCAATCAAAATCACTAAAATCGTAACCAGAGCCGGTGTTAACACCATGCCCAAGCCGGAGACTACGCGACTCGGTTTGATGACAAAAAACAAGGTAATGGCAAAAAACACAACCGTTGTCACCCAAGGGGACAGTTGCGGGAAAAAGGCGCCAGAGAGCATTTCGTGACTGGTGGCTGCCGTTCGTGGGATAGCCAGTCCCGGTCCGATGCAAATTAAAATGATGGCGCCGAATGCCGCTGAAAGCACCGGCCCCAAATGCCGTGCGAGGCACTCAATGGTACCGCCAGCGCGAATCGTCGCAATGGCACCCAACAAGACCAAGCCCACCGCAGGAATGAAGAACGCTACAAAAGCTTGCATGACCTGATCGCCCATGTTCTTTCCCAGGCTGGTCGGAAAAATCAAATTGCCTGCTCCAAAAAACATAGCAAACAAGGCGAAAGAAGCCACCAGTAGCCATCGCCGGTTATATTGCCTTTTCTCTTTCATTTCCCACACTCCAAACTTATTTAGGACTTCCCAAATCGCCGATTTCTATGTATCAATGGATATTCTGATGAATATCTTTGAGAAAGTGCCGCCAACAATGTGCTATGCACAAAAAGTCTCAAAGAAGAAGTAGCACGCTTTGTAGGTTCCAAGATAGCGTAAACTTAAAACACTAGCGAGAACAGTACGGCAATAATGCCCATAAAGAAAATGAGGACGAAAAGACCGATCACGCTGAGTCCGAGGCCCGCAACAGCCGGCCATTGCGGTTTCTTTTTCAGTCCCATCACCGATAGTACAATGCCGGCAATCCACAATGCGAAGCTCAGTAAGCCGGAGCGATGAAACAGTAACGATAAAATTGCCGCTCCGAATCCCAACACGCCTTGCGTATTGGCATCGTACAGTTCCTTCCAAAAATCCAGAGAAAAAATATCCCGATGCGCTTCTTCATTTCTACTGTCGTAACGATTTTCATCACGGAAATGGCGATTCGAATCCGACATAATTTTCCTCCCTTTCGAATGCTCTACTTGTGCACACTCGCACAGACAAAGCGTCTGTTGCCGACCTTCATCGTCGACTTTCGTCTTTTTATTTTATGTTTCTTTGCCGCGAATGTCCATACGGAGAGTTCTTTTTACCGCGTTCGCTTGTTTTTGACGACATATTGCAAAGGCTGGTCTTGCAAATCGCTTGCCTGCGTGCTTTCCACGGATTTCGATAAAAATGGAAACCATAACGGAGAATGTGGTATACTAACTATCGGAAACTGAAAAACACGGAGTGTTCCATCAGTTTTTATTTTATGAGAATGAGAAATCGTTTCCGCAACGACGTCTCATTCCCTAATCAATCCTAATTAATAAGGAGGAAAGTTTTATGAAATCTGTTAAGTTACTGGGCCTACTGTTGGCCGGCGCTTTAGCGCTGACTGCATGTGGTGGTGGAGCAGGAAACGACAAAAAGGATTCGAGTGCGCCTGCTGAGAGCACTGCTACCTCTACGGCTGCCCCGTCGGGCGAAGTGAAAAACAACGCAAAACCGCTGGTATGGTATAACCGTCAGCCGTCCAACAGCACCACTGGTCAGTTGGATAAAGACGCCTTGCATTTCAACGACAAAACCTACTATGTCGGTTTTGATGCCAACCAGGGTGGTGAAGCCCAGGGCCAGATGATTGTGGATTACATTAAGAAACATGCTGATAAGCTCGATCGTAACGGCGATGGCACCATCGGTTATGTTTTGGCTATCGGCGATGTCGGTCATAACGACTCCATCGCTCGTACGCGTGGTATTCGTAAAGCGTTAGGTACTGGCGTGGAAAAAGACGGTAAAGTCGATTCCTCCCCGGCCGGCACGAACGTTGACGGCACTGCAAAGACCGTGAAAGATGGCGAGTTGGAACTCAACGGCAAGAAATTTGTCGTTCGTGAGCTGGCTTCCCAGGAAATGAAGAACTCCGCTGGTGCAACGTGGGATGCTGCTACTGCCGGTAACGGTATTTCGACTTGGTCCGCTTCCTTTGGCGACAAGATCGATGTCATCGTTTCGAACAACGACGGCATGGGCATGGCCATGTTCAACGGCTGGGCAAAAGCCAACAAGGTTCCGACCTTTGGTTACGATGCAAACAGTGACGCTGTTGCTGCTATCGCAGACGGTTATGCCGGCACCATCAGCCAGCACGCTGACGTTCAAGCTTACCTGACCTTGCGCGTACTGCGTAACGCATTGGACGGCGTGGATATCAACACCGGTATCAGCAAGCCGGATGAAGCGGGTAACGTTCTGACCGACAAAGACTACAAATACGTCGAAGAGGATCGCTCGTACTATGCTTTGAACTTGGCAGTAACGGAAGATAACTACAAAGACTTCATGGATGCTACCAAGGTCTATGAGCCGGTTTCCAAACAGTTGGATGCTGCTAAATCGCCGGAAAAGACGGTTTGGTTGAACCTCTACAACGCTTCGGATAACTTCCTGAGCTCGACCTATCAGCCGCTGTTGCAGAAATATGACAAGCTTTTGAACCTCAAAGTCGAATACATCGGCGGCGACGGACAGACGGAATCCAACATCACGAACCGTTTAGGTAACCCGAGCCAGTATGATGCTTTTGCCATCAACATGGTGAAGACGGATAACGCTTCTTCCTACACCACGATTTTGAATCAATAATCGTTAAAAATTCCTGTTAAAAGAGGCTATCAGGATTCTCCTGATAGCCTCTTTTCAGAATTGAATTAGAAAGAGAATGCTTATGACAGAAAAGAAAGACGATTTTCTTCTATCCATTCGTGGCATGTCAAAGTCTTTCGGGCGCAACCGTGTTTTGGATCGCATTGATCTGGATGTGAAGCGGGGATCCGTCATGGGACTCATGGGCGAAAACGGAGCTGGTAAGTCCACCATGATGAAGTGTCTGTTTGGCACCTATCAAAAAGATGAGGGTGAAATCTATTTGAATGGGCGCGCGATCGATTTTTCCGGGCCAAAGGAGGCACTGGAAAACGGCATTGCTATGGTGCATCAGGAGTTAAATCAGGCATTGGAACGCACGGTTGTGGATAATTTGTTCTTGGGGCGCTATCCTCGCACTCCCTTTGGGTTTGTGGATGAGGCGCGCATGCGCAAGGAAGCCGCCGATCTTTTTCGAAACTTAGGCATTTCTGTGCCTTTGGACGTACCGATGTCCCAGCTTTCGGTTTCCAAACGACAAATGTGTGAAATTGCAAAAGCCATCTCGTATCACTCCAGCCTCATCGTTCTGGATGAGCCTACTTCCTCCCTGACGGAACCGGAAGTCAAGAAGCTTTTCAACATGATGCGAAAACTGCGTGATAACGGTATTTCTCTGATTTATATCTCCCATAAGATGGATGAAGTTTTTGAGATCTGCGATCAGGTTTCTGTCTTGCGCGACGGCAAGCTCATCGCAACAAAAGACACTGCGGAAACGAATATGAACGAGCTCATTTCGGCCATGGTCGGACGATCGCTTGAAAATCGCTTCCCGCCGGTGGATAATGAACCGGGTGAACCGGTACTGTCCATTCAGCATCTGTCTACAAAGTATGAGCCCTACCTCACCGATATCTCCTTTGATGTGCGCAAAGGCGAAATTTTCGGCCTTTACGGCTTGGTGGGCGCCGGACGCTCAGAACTTTTGGAAACCATCTTCGGCGTACGAACCCGCGCCGCGGGCTCGGTGTTTTATCGTGGAAAGCGCATGAATTTTGAAAACACAAAGGATGCGATGGACCATGGTTTTGCGATGATTACCGAGGAACGTAAGCTCAATGGCATCTTCGCCAAAGGGGATTTGATTTTCAACACCACCATCGCCAATATGGATCGCTATAAGTCCGGGTTTGCCCTCTCCAACCAAAAGATGCTGAAGGCAACCATGCGTGAGCTAGATACCATGCACACGAAAGCCATGGGACCGGAGGATATGATTACCAGCCTTTCAGGTGGCAATCAGCAAAAGGTGATCTTCGGCAAATGGCTGGAGCGTCAACCCCATGTCTTTCTCATGGATGAACCGACGCGCGGTATTGATGTCGGTGCGAAATATGAAATCTATGAGCTGATCATTCGAATGGCAAAAGACGGCAAAACCATCATCGTTGTTTCTTCCGAAATGCCTGAGATCCTCGGCATCACGAACCGCATCGGTGTGATGTCCAACGGACGCTTATCGGGAATTGTCAACACAGATGAGACGAATCAGGAAGAGCTCCTCCGTCTGAGTACGAAGTATCTGTAAGTGGAAAAGAGGACTTATGAGCCAGAATAACAAAATGACGCCGGAATCCGGCATCCTGACCCTGGAGCAAGAGGAATTGCTCCTCCAGCCAATTCAGGACCATATGGATGCGCTGCAAAGTCGTATCGATGCTCTTCGTAAGGACGGAAGTGCCAAGGTTACGGATCTGAGCAATAAAATCACATTGATCCGCGAAGACAAAAACTTCGGAAAAGAAGAGCGGAATCATCAAATTGCCATCCTGAATAAAGAACTGGAAAAGGCAAAAGAGGTAGAGTCCGCCAATAAGAGCGAGATAGATAAACTCGTTGCTGAAGGCGAAGTCTACTTGAAAGAACACTTCAACCGTGATTACTACAAGTCGGTAGAAGAGAATTGCAAGCGAGCAAAAGAAGACGCAAAAAAGCAATACGAACGTCAATTGGCGGATCATAAAGCAAAACACGAACAGGATCTTGCTGCGTTGCGAAAAGAAGGCGACGGCGAAGAGCAGAAAAAGGCCCTAAAGGAACTCAACTTCGTGTACCGCAACAAAACCTTTGATGCCAAGATGAGCTACCATGTTGCTCTGCAAGACATTAAGGATCGTCGCCATGAAGCATTTATGCAGCAATACCAGATGATTGATCGGTTACGTGCTTCTCGTTTTACGATGGGACAAACCTATGCGCAAAAATGGGAAAACTACCGTTATCGTTTTAACACCAAGCAATTCTTATTAAAGAACGGTCTATATCTGGTCATTATCCTGATCTTTATCGCCTTGAGTATTATTACGCCGATTATTAAGAACACGGATCTGTTCACCTACACGAATGTCGTGAACATTCTGCAGCAAGCATCGCCACGTATCTTCCTCGGTTTGGGCGTTGCCGGACTGATTCTTTTAACCGGTACCGACCTGTCCATCGGACGTATGGTGGGCATGGGCATGGTGATCTCCACCATTGTCATGCATAAGGGCATCAATACCGGACAGTTCTTTGGAATTGTGTTTGATCTGACTGCCCTCCCCATCTGGGTGCGCATCTTGCTAGCCCTGTTCCTGTGCATTATTTTCTGCACGCTATTCACGGCCATCGCCGGATTCTTCACTGCGCGCTTTAAGATCCATCCGTTTATCACGACCATGAGTAACATGCTCATCATTTTCGGTCTCATCACCTATGCCACTAAGGGCGTTTCCTTTGGTGCCATTGAACCGGAGATTCCGAATATGATGATTCCGAAGATCAACGGCTTCCCCACGATTATTCTCTGGGCAGTTGCTGCGATCATCATCGTATGGTTCATTTGGAACAAAACTACCTTCGGTAAGAACCTTTACGCTGTCGGCGGTAACCCGGAAGCGGCCTCGGTCTCTGGTATATCCGTCTTCTGGGTCACCATGTTCGCCTTCATCATGGCCGGCATCCTCTACGGATTCGGCTCCTGGCTGGAGTGCATGCGCATGGTCGGTTCCGGTTCCGCTGCCTATGGACAAGGTTGGGACATGGACGCCATCGCTGCCTGCGTGGTCGGCGGTGTATCCTTCACCGGTGGTATCGGTAAGATTTCCGGCGTCGTCGTCGGTGTATTGATCTTCACCGCTCTCACCTACTCCCTCACCATCTTGGGCATTGATACCAACCTCCAGTTCGTCTTCGAAGGTATCATCATTATCTCCGCTGTCACGCTGGACTCCCTGAAGTACGTACAGAAGAAGTAAAGAAAGTACAAGTTCCAAGTATGACAAGCCCCTTCGCTTTCGCGCTAGTAATGCCACATACGATCGGATAGCGTTAGCTATGCCAAGTGATGGCGATAGACCTAACGAGTGATGGCGATAGCAAGGTCACCCGCAAAAGGCGGACACGGCTACAGCGAATGGGAACAAATTACAGCGAAAGGCTGTGTCGAACGAAACCAAATTACAGCGAAAGGCTGTGTCGAACGAAACCAAATTACAGCGAAAGGCTGTGTCGAACGAAACCAAATTACAGCGAAAGGCTGTGTCGAACGAATCGTTCGACACAGCCTTTTTTATGTGGCGGGCATCGCCGCAGCGAAGTGTTCTTAAAAGGTTTACTTACGGTTTGTTTAAGGGTTGTGTAAGATTTGCGTACGGTTTCTCTAGGTCTACAGTGCAAAATGCATTTTGCACAAAAAGTACTGTACGAAAACAGCAACATTTACAGTACTTTTTTCAAATGATGCGAAAAGTACTGTAGTTTTTGGAGCAGTTAGACAGTGCTTTCAGGCCATTTATCAAAAAAGCACTGTATTTTTGAGTGGCAAAATACAGTACTTTTCTTATATTCTTATTTTTGTACTGTATTTCCACCCAATTTTGTACAGTACATAATGCAATTTTCAACGAAAGTACTGTATTTTGCCCCGTTTTCATACAGTACAAATTTATATATATCTCAAAAGTACTGTAGAGACGCCTTTTCTATCGTGCCGTTGCGATCGTAACCCAGGTTCGTACCGATGTCATCGTATCCTAAGGTTCATACCGTTGCCATATAGAACGCAGCTGCTAAGCTTCCTTCTCTTCGTATGACTGAAGCCGCAGCGTGGGCATCGCTTCGTACTAATATGGATTACTGATCCTCAATGGCGGATTGCTTCTTGGGCATCAGGAAATTGTGAATCAGTGCCTGCACCGCTTTATAGTCTAAAGGACAGCACTGCGCTTCAAACGTAGTGATGACACGAGCATAACGTGTAACGCCTTGCTTATCGTAAAAATCAATTTTTTGGATTGCTGCTTTCAGATACGTAGGATCATCCATCATGCCAAAGTGTTCCCAATATATCTCCTTACCATTCGACCAATCAAAAAATGTGAAGTCCGGATAAATCGTTTTTTCCCCCACTCTGAGTGGGCATTCATACTTGTAAAAAATTCCTTCATCAAAAAACGTGTCTGCCAGTATTTTTTCCGTTTTGGAACGTACCGTTTCTCCTTGTTTGGTCTCAAAAATTTTGTTCTCCTGAAAATAGTGCGTCGGTTCGTACGTCTTGTTTTTCCATGCTTCATACTGCTGTTGTAGCGTCGGGACAATAGGACACACTAAAGCCTTTCGCGATGGTTTTAATCGTTCATAAATACCGTCCACCTCTTCATCCTCATACACTTGATACAATTTTCTGAACTGTTGAATGCGGCTCTCCAGCAATGCCTCAACTTTCTTATCGTACGATTGTTGGGCCAGCTTTTTTACGAGATTCATTTGCTTTCGCGCCAAATACTTTTTGCTTTGTTTAGTATCGCCATCTTTTTGTAGTCGATGATAGTACTGCGGCGGATCATAGCCATCATTGATCTCTAAGAATCCGGGGATCTTTTTCGACTGTTCTTCACGCACTTTTTTAAGTAATTCTCCGTATTTCCGTAGCATCGTGCCTAGATGTTGCTTAAAATTTGTCATCGCTCCCTCCGATATCATCTGCGATTTGCCTCTGCTGGTCCGTTCTAAAACTCCTTGATCAGCAATCAGCGAACGCTCTATCCATAACTATTATTTCAAATCGCAAATGTCTGTGTGTCCCAACAATGTCCCATTAGATCTCAATATTTCCGTAGCCACTTTAATAAAGTCAAAAAGAGCAACGGCACAAGAATACAGTAAAAGATAGACAGGAAACAAAAGAGAAGGTTAGCGATCGGAATCTCCCATCTTCTGCACATTATAAAAAGCGAAGCGGCGAAGCAAATGGCGGCATTTAAGCCGAAGCCTACAGTGCAAAATGCATTTTGCGCAAAAAGTACTGTATGAAAACGACAACATTTACAGTACTTTTTTCAAATGATAAGAAAAGTACTGTAGTTTTTGGAGCAGTTAGACAGTGCTTACAGGCCATTTATAAAAAAAGTACTGTATTTTTAAGTCGCAAAATACAGTACTTTTCTTATATTCTTATTTTTGTACTGTATTTCCACCCATTTTTGTACAGTACATAATGCAATTTTCAACGAAAGTACTGTATTTTGCCCCGTTTTCATACAGTACAAATTCGTTTATATCTCAAAAGTACTGTAGAGACATACATTCTACTGTACCTTCGCCGAGCTGTTCCTACGCCTTCTTACCCAGACGCGCAACGATCGTGCAGAGCAACGACAACACCGCTGCCGGCAAGAGCCATTCCATACCGACATTGCCGAAAGGAAGGGCTTTCAACGCATCCACGAGTGAGCCCATTCCTCCAAAGAGACTGCCGATGGTTTCCAGCGCACTGACGGCAAAGGCACCGATCACGGCGCCCGTGTAGGTCCAGGGCGAACGGATGTGACGATCAAAGAACGTAAGCACAATCAGAACGATCATGACCGGATAGGCCATCTGCAGGACCGGAACGGCGCTTTTAATAATGCCTTCAACACCCAAGAGCGATACAAAGAAACTGAACAGCGTCGAAATGATAACCACTTTTTGATACGGAAGCTTCCCCTTCGTCAATTGATCAAAATAATTGCCACAGGCAACGGTCAGGCCCACTGATGTCGTCAAGCAAGCCAGAGAGACACCGGCGCCTAAGATCAATGCACCGGGTTTGCCAAACAGGAGTCGCACGGATTCGAGCAAGACGATGGTGCGATCGGTGCCGATAGCAAAGTGACTGGACAGACGAGCGCCCATAAAGCTGAGACCGGCATAGACATAGGCCAACAGGATGAAAGCAACAATACCGGAGCGTAACGCCATACGATTGCGTTCTTTGGTGCTATCATAGCCGCAGGAAATTAAGTGGGTGATGGCAATGCCACTCATAAGAGCTGCGCCGAGAGCATCCATCGTTTGGTAGCCTTCGCGAAAGCCAATTAGAAAGAAATTCTGCGGCTTGCGCACAGCCATTGCGCTGTCCGGATAGAAAAAACTGCCGACAATAAGAATCGTAAGGGCCACAAGTAACGCCGGCGTTAGAATCTTACCGATGCGATCCATCGCACGGGAGGGATTCAATGCAAGCCACAATGTCAAAGCGAAAAAGAGCACGGTCGTTACCCAAACCGGCATATTCGGGAAGATCTGAATCGTTGCTATTTCGTGGGTTGTCGCAGCGGTACGCGGCACGGAGAAGAAGGGCCCGATCGCAAGCATGCAAACGGCAGCAAGAAAAGCAGAAAACTTGGGACTGATGCGTTTTCCAAGATCATCGGCTTGTCCCCCGACACGAATCGTAGCGATTATACCGAGAATAGGCAGGAGCGGATCCGTCACTAAAAAGCCCAGCGTGGATTTCCACCATTCCTGGCCCCCAACAATACCCAGCGTCGGTGGAAAAATCAAATTGCCTGCACCAAAAAATATAGCAAATAGAGCGAAGCCTACGACTAAAACGTCTCTTGTGCTTTTTTTCATCATTATGCCCTCCCGTGCTATCAATATTGGAAGTATTTTACCAAAAGCATACGGCTGTAACAAGCAAGAGGAGAGGAAAGTCTCCGAGGTACACGAATATAAACTATCCGTCACGATCGACATATCGTTAGTCAGCTAAAAAAAACGAAAAAGGGGAGCCGTGGGAGCTCCCCTCTTCCTTATGGAGTGAAGGATGGTCTACGAATGTGGTGGGAGCACATTCGTTTATAACTTGTTTGTTTTGGCTAACACTAGATGGAAGAAAAAGGGAACATCCCTATTCCCTCCCGGTCAACCTATGAATGAAAGGATCAGTGTACAGCGTGGTGCGAGCAACCGCAACATCCGTCACAGGTGCTACCGCCGCATCCGCAACTGGTTTTCCCTTTTCGATGATCTGAAACCATCTTCGCAATAATCAGACAGACAACGGCTAAAAGGCCGAGGCCGACAAGTATTGTGGACAGATGATTGGCAATCCATTGCAGCATAGTCTTTTCCTTTCTGTTTTAATGCTTACCCCCATTGCTACCTGTCAAGCCCACCGCCTGTTCAGTGCAAGTTCTTGCAGCCATCCCGGCAGAAGATCTGCCGGGAAACTGCAAAGAAAGGAGTTATCGTATATCTATAGGTCAGTTTCGGTCCTCACTGTCACATTCCTTTATAGGCATTGGTGGAGTGGAATGATCAGGTGCATGGTGAGTGCAAGACAGGTTTGACCGGACTCATTAACTCAATTATGTTAGTTGTTCTCTGCCGCTTTTACAGGATTGCTGATACCCGCTGACTTCGTGTTCGGCTTCTTGATAAAGAGCATGTAGAGCATTACCAGCAGAACTATCACAGCAGCGATCAAACCAACGATCGATCCGTTGCCTTTGAAGAAGGTGCCAAACTGATAGATCATCAGAGAGATCAGGTAGGCAAATACGCACTGATAGGCGATCGCGAACAGAGTCCACTTGGTGTTGTTCATCTCACGCTTGATCGCGCCCATCGCTGCGAAGCAAGGAGCACAGAGCAAGTTGAAGACGAGGAAGGAGTAGCCGGAGATGCTGGTGAATACACGCCCCATCTCAGTCCAGACCGACCCGCCGCCACCATAAAGGATGCCCATGGTACCAACGATATTTTCCTTCGCAATAAGTCCCGTGACCGAGGCTACAGCTGCTTGCCAATTACCCCAGCCCAGAGGCTTAAAGATCCAAGCGATGGCATTACCGAATGTCGCTAAGATCGACATGGACAGTTCATCTTCTTCCAACATACGGAAGCCCTCATCGGTGAAACCGAAGAACGAGGTGAACCATACTATAATCGTCGCCAGAAGAATGACCGTACCAGCTTTCATGATAAAGGAACGGCCGCGCTCCCACATGGAGCGAAGTACGTTGCCTATCGTCGGGATATGATACTGCGGAAGCTCCATGACAAACGGAGCCGGTTCACCGGCAAAGCCGGCAGTTTTCTTCAGCATCACACCAGAGATAATGATCGCTGCCATACCCACAAAGTAAGCCGAAGTGGATACTATGGAGCTGCCTCCGAAGATCGCACCCGAAACCAGAGCGATGAACGGAATCTTCGCACTACAGGGAATAAACGTCGTCGTTATAATCGCCATGCGGCGGTCACTTTCGTTTTCAATTGTTCGACTGGCCATGATGCCCGGCACGCCACATCCGGAGCCGATCAGCATCGGGATGAAGGATTTACCGGAAAGGCCAAACTTACGGAAGATACGGTCCAGAACGAAGGCGATACGTGCCATGTAACCACAGTCTTCGAGGATGGCCAATAGGAAGAACAGGACCAGCATCTGTGGAACGAAGCCAAGCACCGCGCCGACACCGGCCACAATACCATCCAGGATCAAGCCCTTCAGCCATCCGTCCACATGAATTTTGTTCAGTCCGTTTTCGATTAAGACCGGGACGCCGGGAATCCAAGTGCCGTAATCGGCCGGATCCGGTGCCTCAAATCCGTTCTTTTCCACATAGCTTTGCGCATCTTTGAAGGTCGTCGGAATAATGTTTTCGTCTTCCAGCTCCTTCTCGGTTTTGTTCGGAAGCGCATCAAAGTACACGGTTTTCATCGTTTCTTCCAAGGTCTCTTCATCCGTCGTCTTGACCTGTGCGGTCGGTTCAGCCTTCTGCACCGCCTTCACTTCGGCAAGAGCCTTGTCCGCGTCAAAATCTTCTGCTTCCGGGTCCACATCAACGTAGGCCTTAATGGCTAACATCGCTTCGTCGTATGCGCCTTTCTTTTCTTCAAACTGCGCGGTGCCATTACCGAAGAGATGGAAACCGTCGCCGAAGATATTATCATTCGTAAAGTCGGTAGCGGACTTACCGAGGCCGACCATAGCAATCCAATACACAATGAACATCACCAGCGCAAAAATCGGCAAACCTAAGACACGGTTCGTAACGATTTTATCGATGCGGTCCGAAACGGACAGTTTGCCGGCGCTCTCTTTTTTGTAACAGCCCTTCAACGCATTCTCTATGTAATGATAGCGTTCAAAGGTCATGATACTCTCAGCGTCATCGTCTCTGGCTTCTTCGACCTTGCTCACCTTGCTTTCGATTTCTGCTAATGTACTTTCCGAAAGCGTGATAGCTTCATTGATTTTTTCATCATGTTCAAATAATTTCGTAGCAATCCAGCGACGATGGTTTTCCGGAACACTATCCGGCAGCATTCCCTGAATCTCGCTTAAAACATCTTCCACATCCGTCTGGAAGGGCTTATCCCAATCCGGTGCTACTTTCTTCTCCGCCGCGCGAATAGCCGCTTCTGCCGCTTCCATAACGCCACGGTTCTTTAATGCTGAAATTTGAACAATCTCGCAACCGCCGAGTTTTTGGGATAACTTTTGGATATCCAACTTGTCGCCGGTTTTCTCCACAACATCCATCATGTTGACGGCAATAACCATCGGGATTCCCAGTTCCAACAGTTGTGTAGTCAAGTAGAGGTTGCGCTCTAAGTTAGTGCCGTCGATGATGTTCAGGATCGCATCCGGCGATTCCTCCATCAAATAGCGACGCGCAATTACTTCTTCCATTGTGTACGGGGAAAGTGAATAGATACCCGGCAAGTCAGCGATTTTCACGTCTGCATGATCTTTCAGCTTTCCTTCTTTTTTCTCAACCGTTACGCCGGGCCAGTTACCTACATATTGGCTGGATCCGGTTAATGCATTAAACAGGGTCGTTTTACCGCTGTTCGGGTTGCCTGCTAAAGCAATGCGAATACTCATGATTTTCCTTTCTGCTCAAAAAGCACGTTCTTCCCAAAGTGTTAATGTACTTCGATCATCTCCGCATCTGCTTTGCGGATCGATAATTCATAACTGCGAACCGTAATTTCAATCGGATCGCCGAGCGGCGCTACTTTTCGGATATAGACTTCCGCTCCCTTGGTCAGACCCACGTCCATCATGCGGCGCTTAACAGCACCTTCGCCGTGTAGCTTTACAATTTTGACAGTTTCACCAACCGCAGCATCCCGTAAAGTTTTCACCATCTTTCTCCTTCTCCACTTATCCTTTGATAATTCCTAAAAAACTTTAAGTTAGTTTTAGCTAACTAAGCAATGCACTTCCGCCGAATTTGCGTTCCCACCTTCGTCGCAATATGACCTGTTCCAAAACAGGATCGCCGTTTGGTGAAGCACACGCTTCCCCTCACACGAACATAGTTAGGTTGAGCTAACTCGCCTATACTCTACCGATTTTTTTATCATTCGTCAAGCGTTTTATAAAAAAAAAACTCCCCGCTTCAGCGGGGAGTCCGTATTGCACTACGCGTTATGCGATCCTGTCGCACAACTCAAATGATGAAATACTTCAGGACAAACAGAATCGATAATACATACATTAGCCAAGAGAGCTCCTTGCCCTTGCCGGTCAGCACATGTAACAGCGTGTACGTAATGAAACCAAAAGCGATACCGTCCGAAATGGAATAAGCAAAGCCCATCATCGTAATGCAGGCAAAGCATGGAATCGCCTTTGTCAGATCGCTCCAATCGATGTGTGAAACCTGCTGCATCATCAGGAAGCCGACAATGATCAAGGCCGGCGCCGTTGCAAAGGCAGGAATCGTTAGGAATAACGGTGTCAGGAATAAAGCCACTAAAAATAAGATGCCCGTCACCACGCTGGTCAAGCCCGTGCGGCCGCCTTCAGTAATACCCGCGGAAGATTCCACAAAGGTGGTAATCGTCGAAGTGCCCAAAACAGCGCCGACCGTGGTACCGACGGCATCCGCCAACAGAACACCTTTAATGCCCGGCAGCTTTCCATCCTTATCCAGCATATTCGCCTTAGATGCGCAGCCGATGACAGTTCCCAAGGTGTCAAAGATATCCACAAAGAGGAACGCAAAGCACACCACCACAAAATTCAAGAAATGGTTCGCGATAAAAGAAAAGTCCAGCTTAAAGAAAGTTGGTGCTATAGAAGACGGCATGGATACGAAGGCCGTCGGGATGACAGAATAGTAGCCGGCATCCGGGGCTGGTACGTAGATGCCAAGCAACTGTGCGACAATGCCCAGTACCCAAGTGGCAAGCATACCCCAAAGCATATAGCCTTTAATGCCCTTAATGAGCATCCATGCCGTAATCACCACACCGATCAGGCACAAAAGGATAGCCACGCCTTGCGAAGCATTTGTCTTTGCGCCCTGTGTAAAGGAATACAGCCCGACAAGCGTCGGTCCTTTGACAATCAAGCCGCAGTTTTGTACGCCAATAAAGGTAATGAAAAAGCCGATACCGACTGCCACGGCAGTTTTCAGCTGTACCGGAATCGCATTGAAAATGGCTTCACGGACATTGGTCAGGGACATGAGAATGAAAATCACACCCTCCACAAAAACAGCCGTTAACGCGACTTGCCAAGAATAGCCCATGGCGCCGCAAACGGAGTATGCAAAATAGGCGTTTAAGCCCAAGCCTGCCGACAATGCAAAAGGCTTATTGGAAAATGCTGCCATGCAGAAGCAGGCAATCGCCGAAGCCAGCGCCGTTGCTGTCAGGATCGAGCCGGCGTCCATGCCCGCGGCGCTCAGGATGGTCGGATTCAACGCCAGGATGTAGACCATCGTCATAAAGGTCGTAACACCGGCAATGAGTTCCGTATGCAACGTGGTTCCGTTGTCCTTCATATGGAATAATTTCTCAAACATAACTCCTCCTTCTTTTTCGGTCACGTGCGGTTCATCCGCTCCGGAGGTTACTCAAACGATTAGCGATGCCGTAGTCCGATTCTTCCGGGAATCGGGTAGAGACGCCTTCGCCAAATTCGAAAGCCTATACGGTCGTGACACAAGTTTCATTATAGAGGAAGCGGCAAGAAAAGCAAAGAGAGTGCCCACAGACACTCTCTTCAAACCTATTCTTTAGAGAAAAACATAACGTTTCATGAAATATTAGCGTTTGATGAAATATTCCTCGTACCATGCGAGGAACATATAAACCGTCCAAATCTTACGATGCAGCGGACGCTTTCCCGACAAGTTCTCATCGATCAAATGCTTCAGTTGCTTGACGTCAAAGAACTGCGCCGCTAAATCGCCGGTGAGCATTTCGGTAATACGGTCGCTATATTTGGGCTCCTTCAGCCAATACTTCAGGGGTACGACATAGCCCTTCTTTTTACGTTTTGCCCAGTCTTCCGGCAGATACTGGAGGGCAGCATTTCGGAAGGCGATTTTTACCTTATTACCTTGGATCTTTAAATCGTCCGGAAGCGTGCGCGCAAAATCCAGTAAATCTTCATCCAATAAAGGCGTTACCAATTGCACGCCATGTCCGATATTCATACGATCTGCTTTTAATGCGATATCGTTTCTCACCCATACATGAAAATCCAAGTATTGCTTTTTCTGAATATCCGATTTATCCTGCACTTTTTCAAAATACGGTGCCAATAAATCTTTGACGTGCGGCGCCTGGCGATAGGATAAATGCACGAGACGACGTGCCTCCTCTTCATGGAAGATCTTCGCCTGGCCAATATACCAATCCTCCACCGGCATCCCCTTAATGGCAAAATTCTTGCCCTTGAAGTCCTTCAGAGAGCGCAACATGCGCTTACCGATCGCACGACGCAACGCAAGCGGTAGGATTTTATAAGTATTCATGTATTGCGGTTCCGTGTATTCGAAGTAACCGCCGAAAAATTCATCGGCGCCCTCGCCGGAGAACACAGCTTTTGTGTGGCTGCTCATGAGTTCCGAGAGATAGAACATAGGAATGGCAGAAAGATTCGCAAAGGGTTGATCGCACAAATACACAATCGTTGACAGTTCGGAAAAAGTCTTATCCGAATCCACAATTTGGCTGTAGTGTTCGGCGCCGATGATTTGCGAAAGGGCACGGGCATTATCAATTTCCGAAAACTCTTTGTCGTGGTAGCCCACCGTGAACGTCTCTTTGGGACGCAGACGGCTGGCCAAGTACGAACTGTCCACACCGCCGGAGAGAGACTGGCCGATCATTGAAGGATCGCTGAAATATTTAAGCTTATCGGCAATGGATTTGCCCACCAGCTCGTTAATCCGCGTAGAAGCCTCTTCAAGTGTCATCTCCTGCGGATCAAAATCCACGTCCCAATACTGCTTTTGTTCCAACGTGACGCCCGTTTCTGACGGTGTCACGACGAGATACGTGGCTCCCGGGAAAGAGAACACCCCCTTAAAGAAAGTTTCATCCAGCGTCGGGGATTGGAAAATCAAATACGGCACGAGGGCGTCGCGATTCAGGACTTTCTCAAAGGTCGGAAAAGCCAGGAATGCCTTGGTTTCCGATGCAAAAACAACGCCTCCGTCCTTGGTTTTATAGTAATACACCGGCTGCGTTGCAAAGCGATCGCGCAACACATAGAGTTTCTGAGTGTTCTTATCGTGTACGACAACGATGTAGCCGCCTTTAATCACCGTGGCAAAGCCCATCCCCTCTCGCGCATAAATCGCGGCAATCGCTTCGGCCGGCGACAAGGACAGAGCATTTTCCACGCCCAGCTCTTGCGCATGCTGACGCACTTCATCCACATTGTTCACGAAGCCGGTAAGGAGCACGACGGCTTCATCCGTCTCGGCAAGCTCCTTATGATCAAAGGCATAGTGCAAATCCATGCCCAAATACCCCAGCTCCAAGCCGTTCTTCTTATAGTGTAGCGTATAGTCTTTTCCGCGATACGCCATTGTTTCCATCATTTTGTCTACCGTATTGTCCGGTGTTTGGGTGTGAAAAGTTGCTACAAAACCAGCCATTGCTGTTCCTTCTTTCTTGCTTTTTTCTTTCACGTGCAGAAATATTTTATACGATATTGCCGTTGATTCAATAAAAATCTCGATTTTTGAAAAGAAGAAGGACAATCGTTGACAAGATTTTATCATGATGTTATCTTTAACTAACAGATGGGGCTGTCCTTTCTCCGGCGCCCCCTCATTCGAAAGGAATATGGATATCCTTTCCCTCATTGTTAGCCTAGGCTATCATCTCCCGTCCAGGGGAGAAACAGAAGGAGACTATCTTGCCGCACCAAAAAGAATGGGAACGAGCATTGGTTCACCATTGCGCCGAAACGTTAGCCGGCCTTAAGCCTGCATCTCTGCTATGTCTTCGCTCCGATGCATTGTTGCAAAGTCAGGACGCCGTCGACTACGGAAATGCGCAATTCAATCGTTTCGGGATTCGCTTTTTTGCGCTGGGACGATGCCGTAAGGCAGAACGCATCCTCATCTATCGCGAAGAACGCCTGAACGCTTGGTTACATAAAGGCGATGTTCGAAAGGCGCTGGAAGTCTTTGGTTACGACTACAGCCTTCCGCCTGCGACGGACATCGTTACTGCCGGCTCTGTTCCACAAAACCACTATCCGTTGGTAGGGTCACTCCTGCAACAATTGCTTTGCCGCATGACGCAATGCCCCTCCATCTCGGATGAAATCGGCCTGTTCCTCGGCTATCCCGTCGAGGACGTCATAAGCTACGCCAAGGATCGCGGACGCAACGCCTACGCCATGCGCGGGTACTGGCGCGTCTATCACAATCCCGGCGAAGCTCGTAAGACCTTTGAGGCATTTCATGCCTGTCGGCAATGCTGGCTTGCTGCCCTACAAAATGGCGATGATCTCTTTCGCCTTTTGGATGCGGTTGCCTGCCCTGTGCCGGCTTGATTTAAGACATTTCCATCGCTACCAAACGCAGGAAATGCAGCAATGGCTGTGAAACGAATCGCAGCAGAACAACTTCCCGTTAGGAAGAAAAGGAGTAATCATGACTGTCGGAATTATTTATTGGAGCGGCACCGGTAACACAGAACAGATGGCCGGCGTGCTGGAAGAGGCATTAAAAGCAGAGGGCGTTTCCGTTGAAGTGCATCCTGTCAGCGATGTCACCGTCGACCAAGCACTGCAATTCGACAAGCTGGCGCTGGGCTGCCCCGCCATGGGCGACGAACAGCTGGAAGAAGTCGAGTTTGAGCCATTCTATGAGGATCTGAAGGCTGCCATCGGCGGCGACAAGCCCGTGGTTCTCTTCGGTTCCTACTCCTGGAACGAAGGACAGTGGATGGAAGATTGGACCGATGATGCCCGCAGCGCCGGCCTGAATCTGTTGGATGATGGCGTCGCCTGCTACGAAGCACCTGACGATGAAGAGAAAAAAGAAGCACTGGTGGATCTGGCGAAATTGCTGGCGAAATAATCCTCGGTTCTTCCGAAATATAATAAAGAAGGCGGTCCTTCGGACCGCCTTCTTTATTCGCCGTTATTCGCCGCGAAACGCGGGGCACACAGTGCTTTTTACGATACATCGATTTAACACTGTAGGAAAAATGAGTAAAATACAGTGTTTTTATCGATAATCCTATTTTGTACTGTACAAATCGCGAGGCAAATACAGTACTTTCGCCGAAAACTTTAATTTGTACTGTAAAAAAAGGAAAGAAAATACAGTGCAAATATCGATAATCTCTAAAAGTACTGTATTTCGTCGCTGAAAACTACAGTACTTTTGAACAAAATTTCAATTTGCACTGTAAAAGAGGCCGAAATCCTACAGTACTTTCCGTCGTATTACAAAAAAGCACTGTAAAGTCGAAAATCCGGAAATGGCCTGCCGTGTTTCCAAGAGGATCGCTGCCCTTCATCATTTGAAATAGCACTGCTTTACGATTCAAAGCCGTAGTAGTCTTCCACTTTATGTTGCTGAATGCCTTCTTTGACCTTTTCAAGGACATCGGGACCGCAAATCTCACGAATCAGATGAAATGCTTCATACGCAGCAATGGCCGCGCCGCGGCCGGTAATAATATTACCATCTTGAACCACTAGGGCGTCATCCACATAGCTACCGATATCGGTAAGCTGGAGCGCCGTGCTCGGAAAGCTGGTTACTTTTTTATCGCTGACGACGCCGGCGGCGTTTAAAACGATCGGAGCCGCACAGATAGCCGAGACGATCTTGTTTTCTTTCGTGAAGCGACGGACTAAATTCAGCACGCGCTCGTCGTCGCGCAGATGAACGGAACCCGGCATGCCGCCCGGCAAATAGAGACCCAGATACTCCTCTTCCTTCAGGGCGTCCAAGCACAGATCTGCCATGACAGGAACACCGTGAGAACCGGTCACCAGGCGTTGCCCTGAAATTGAAACCGTGTCCACCGTAAGACCTGCACGACGCAGATAATCCACCGGCGTCAACGCTTCCACTTCTTCAAAGCCTTCCGCCAATAAAACGAGAAACTTTTTCATTGCTGCTCCTTTCGTATTCTTGGGAACATCTTATGCTTTAGAACTCTACTCCTTCTCCCTATCGAAGCAAGCGGCATCGATGGCTTTCGGAATGCCGGCAACAAGTTACCGTACAACCTCTTTCGTAAAATCCTCCAACGCAATGAATTTCAAAAGTCCGTTCTCATAGCGCTGCGCCATCTCGCCTTGCAGCAATGGCAGCACATAGGTACACATCTTCTGCTCCAAGGTATCCCGATCCTGAAACCAGTCTTGGGGAATCTTTTTCTCGCGATTAGCGATCGTTTCCGAAGGTACGGCGTCATACGTCACCGTATAAGGATCAGAGGATTCACGCAACAAGACCGGAATACGGTTGGTGTCATGAAGGTTGGCCAAGACAGCCTTGCGTCCCAGCAAAAACGCCTCTTCGACATCCGTTGCCGAGAGTAACGCAGCCGTACGCTGGGTAATGCTAAGTTCTACGGAACGCGTCTTAATGCCAAGACGGGTATGCACTTCATCTGCCAGATTCGCCGCCACCCCAGAAAGCACCGGATGATGAAAGCCCGCGTCCTGCGAAGCTACCGTTTCGCGCCGTTCGAGAAGACGTTCAGTATCTCGATACCCCTCCGAAATGGCAACTAACACATTGCGATGCGACTTCACCGCAGCCGCAATTTCTTCCATCATGGCATCCAAGGACTGCGGGTGCTCCCCGAGATAGAGAAGATCCACCCTTCGCTCCGTTTGACCACCATTGCAAGCCACTGCACTGGCCGCCAACCACCCGGCATTGCGCCCCATGATTTCTACGATGGTGCAAGACGGTTCAGCATAAATGGCAATATCATTACGAATCGTTATGAGCGTGTTATTGACATATTTGGCAGCCGACGCAAATCCCGGTGAATGATCCATCCCGCAAAGATCATTATCGATGGTCTTCGGCGCACCGCCGATATGCAGATCCGTGATACCGCGCTGGCGCATAGCGATGTTAAGTTTCATCACAGTATCCATGGAGTCATTGCCACCGATATAGATCAAATGCGTGATGGCAAGTGCTCGCAGATTGGCAAAAAGATGGTCATAAAATACGTCATCTGGATCTGCCGGCAACTGAAAACGACAGCTGCGGAGAATGGAAGACGGCCTGCGTTTTAAAGCTTCCGCCACTTCCTTTTCGCAGAACGCTTCCCTATCGATCTCCACGAGTCGATTTTCCATGATCCCCGTTATACCGTTCAAACTGCCATAGATGTGCGTAAAGTGTTGCTCCAGCGCTTCCGTAATAGCCCCCGCCAAGGTAGCGTTGATGACGGCCGTGGGACCGCCGGATTGTGCGATTAAAAGATTCATGCTTTCCTCCCCTGCTTTCTTCTTCCTTAATAGTATCCAATGTGCCACTTTTTTGCAGAAAAAAAAGTAGCAACGGGGCAACCGTTTTACAAAATTCCGCAAGCGGGCTATACTGAGGCTGTCAGAGGAACTGAGGGGAGTGGAGTATGAAAAATTTCGGCTATTACAACGGACAATCGGACCTTATCGAAAACATCAAAATTCCCATGAACGACCGTGTCTGCTGGTTCGGAGACGGCGTCTATGATGCCGGCCCGTGCCATAACTATCATATTTTTGCCTTAAAAGAGCATTTGGAACGCTTCTACGGCAATGCGAAAAAACTGGACATGCAAATCCCCATGGAAAAAGAAGCGCTCGCAAAATTACTGCAGGAATCGGTGAAAAAATTGGATGATGGCGATTCGTTCGTCTACTATCAGGTGACGCGTGGGACAGCCATGCGGCAACACACCTATGAACCGGGACCTGGCAATTTGTGGATCATGATTAAGCCGCAAAAGGTCAACGACGGCACAAAACCCGTATCGCTCGTAACCTGTGAAGACACGCGTTTCTTCCATTGCGACATTAAAACGCTGAATTTGATTCCGACCGTCATGGCGGCACAAAAAGCCAAACGCGCCGGTTGCCATGAAGCCGTGTTCTATCGTCCGGGCGGCCGCATTACGGAATGTGCGCACAGCAATGTCCATATTCTTAAGGACGGCACTTTGATCACAGCGCCGACAGATCATCTGATTTTGCCGGGCATCGCTCGTCGCCATTTATTAAATGCCTGTGATCGACTGGGCGTGCGCTACCTGGAAAAGCCCTATTACCTCGAAGATTTCTTTGCCGCGGACGAGGTGCTCGTCACGAGTTCCAGCAATTTGTGCCTACGCGCCACCGAATGTGATGGCAAGGCTGTCGGCGGTAAGGACGGCGCACTGTATGAAAAATTGCGCCAAGCGGTCATCGATGAATTTTTAACGGAAACCGAAGGTGACGCCACAGAAGCGTAGCCTCTGTTTTTCGGAACGCATGCCCGGGAGCATCCCTGCCCCGGGCATTTTTACGAGGGGGATACATGTTTGATGTTTTAATTATCGGTGGCGGCATTGTGGGATGTGCCATCGGACGGTGTTTGTCGCAGTATGCGGTAAAACTTGGGCTTTTGGAAAAGAATGTTGAAGTCTGCCAAGGTACGACAAAAGCTAATTCTGCCATTGTCCACGGCGGCTTTGACTGTGTGCCCGGTACACTGAAAGCCAAACTCAATGTGCGTGGCAATGCCATGATGGCACAGCTTAGTCAAGAACTGGGCTTCGCCTACCATGAGGTGGGATCACTCGTGCTTGCCTTTGACGCAGAAGATATCGCCGAATTGAATATTTTAATGGAGCGCGGTTTGAAAAACGGTGTTGCCGATCTTCAGCTGATCGATCCGCCGGCCATTCATGCATTGGAACCGCGCGTATCACGAGAGGTGAAAAAAGCCCTCTACTGCCCGCATTCTGGCGTGCTGGATCCCTTTAATTTCACCTACGGGATGTTGGAAAATGCCATGGAAAACGGCTTGGAACTGTTTACGGAAACGGAAGTCACCGGGCTTGAAAAGGTATCCGAAGGTATATGCGTGCACACCACCCAAGGCGATTTTACGACGCGCACTCTGATTAACGCTGCCGGATTGGGGGCAGAAGCCATTGCTGCCATGGCAAAGGAACACGACTTCAAATTAACCCCCACCAAAGGGGTCTATCGCCTGTTGGACAAAACCAATGGAGAGGAAATTCACACCGTCCTTTTCCAGACGCCTACCAAACGTGGCAAGGGTGTCTTGGTGGCTCCGACCTATGACGGCAGCACCCTGGTCGGTCCCACTGCCACCATAGCAGACAATGCGGACGACACATCTGTCGATGCCGCCTCCTTAACCATGGTGGACCGTCTCGGGCGCAAGTCTGTGCCGGATTTAAAACTGCAACAAACCATTCGTGTCTTTACCGGCGTGCGTGCCAAGCCGGATACCGGTGATTTCATGATTTATCCTTCCCGCACCGTACCGGGACTGGTACACGTCGGCGGGATTGAATCCCCGGGGCTGGTCTCCTCGCCTGCCATTGCGGAATACGTCTTGGATCTCCTCTTACATCACGGTTTTGCGTATGCGAAAAAAACACATTTTCAGCCGAAACGCCACCCCTTCGTGCGTTTACGCGATGTATCCTTGGAAGAGAAAAAAGCGATGATTCAAAAAAATCCACGCTATGGCAATATCGTTTGTCGCTGTGAAACCATCTCCGAAGGCGAAATTGTAGATGCCATTCATCGCTTAGGCGGTGCCCGGACGGTGGACGGTGTGAAGAGACGGGTGCGTGCCGGCATGGGCCGCTGTCAAGGCGGATTCTGCCTGCCGCGCGTCTTAGCCATCCTCGCCCGCGAATGTCATGTTGATCCTTCAACGATACGCAAAGAATATCGCGGATCCGAACTCATCACAAAGCACTTAAAAGAACAGGAGTCGCCGCATGCAACACTATGATTTGGTCATTATCGGCGGCGGACCAGCTGGTTTGGCTGCTGCGATCGAAGCTCATAAGCAGGGCATTACGAACAGCATCATTATAGAGCGCGATCGCGAACTTGGTGGCATTTTAAACCAATGCATCCACAGCGGATTCGGCTTGCAGGAATTTAAGGAAGAACTCACCGGGCCGGAATATGCTCGTCGCTTCATCGATGATGTGAAGGCGTTAGGCATCCCCTATTTGCTCAACACCATGGTGGTGGAACTCAATGAAAAAAAACAGATCCTGGCCATGAATCAAGAGGGCGTGTTGGAAATACAGGCGCGCGCCGTCATTTTAGCCATGGGTTGCCGAGAACGAAGCGCCGGTGCGGTGGCCATGGGCGGAACACGTCCCGCCGGCATTCTGACCGCAGGAACCGCACAGCGGCTAATCAATATGGAAGGTCTGATGGTAGGCAAAGAGATCGTGATCTACGGCTCGGGCGACATCGGTCTCATCATGGCACGTCGCTTAACGCTTGAAGGCGCACACGTAGCCTGCGTTGTGGAAATCGAACCGCATTCAAGCGGTCTCGCGCGCAATGTGGCCCAATGCCTTGACGATTATGACATTCCCTTATTACTCCAACACAATATCCATGCCGTGCACGGTCATGACCGCGTAACAGGCGTTACCCTCTGTCAGGTTGACGAGCATCGCCAAGAAATTCCCGGTACAGAACAGGACATTCCTTGCGATACCCTGCTCCTCTCCATTGGTCTTATTCCGGAAAATGAACTGTCAGGCCAAGCACACATTCCACTTCATCCGAAAACGCGCGGCCCTCTGGTTACCTCGCATTTGGAAACAACGCAGGAAGGCATTTTTGCCTGCGGCAATGTCTTGCATGTACATGACATCGTGGACTATGTCACCCGCGAAAGCCGTGAAGCCGGAAGAAATGCCGCTCACTATCTGCTCGACGGTGCCTTTGCCCACACAACCCTTGAAACCAAAGCCGGCGATGGCATCGCCTATGTACTGCCCTCCACCATTGATACAGAAGATACGACGGGTGCCTCTTTATCGTTTCGTCCCACGAAAAAATTTACGCAAGCGGAACTTGTGCTTTCCTCCGGCGATACCGTCCTTGCTCGTTTCCCCAGACGCGTCCTTGTACCATCCCAGATGGGCAATCTCCCGGTAAAGCCATCGCTCTTGGCCATGGCGGAGGGGACGCTGACGCTAAGCGTTTGTGAAAAGGAGGTAAAGGCATGAATACACCGCGAGAAATGCTCTGCATTGTTTGTCCTGTGGGTTGTACTCTGAAGGTCACAAAAAGTGGCGATTCCCTTCATGTGGAAGGCAATGCCTGTCCGCGCGGCGCACGCTATGCCACGCAGGAATGCATCGCTCCGGAAAGAAACATTGCTTCGACGATTCGTGTGCGCCATGGCATTCGCCCCGTCGTATCGGTCAAAACAGATGCTGCCATTCCAAAAGATAAAATCTTTGAGGCCATGGCTTGCATCAATCACACCGTCGTCGACGCACCGGTGGCCGCCGGACAAGTGCTGATTCCGAACCTTTTCGGCTCGGATGTGAATATCGTAGCCACCCACGATTTGGAACGAAAGGAGATTGCATGCAAGAAAGAATGATTTCGGTAAAAAGTTCTGCCGGTTTACCACTGTCGGCCATGCTTTGTACCCACGACGGTGCGACAGAAAATCACGGACTCGTGCAAATTTTGCATGGTATGCAGGAGCATAAGGAACGCTACTTGCCCTTTGCCCGCTTTCTCTGCGACAACGGCTATGATGTCCTCCTGCATGACCATCTCGGCCACGGCAAAAGCGTCAGTGCCAAACATCCGCTGGGCGATATGGTAACCATGGAGAATGTGCTGGAAGACATTGACCGCGTTCGGCATGCCGTGCCGGAAGCGCCGCGTACCATCTGCTTTGGGCACAGCATGGGCTCCTTTTTAGCTCGCCTCTATGCCGCACAACGGCCGGTGGATCTTCTCATTGCCTGCGGCACGGGACAAACGCCTACGCTAATGGCGCGCGTTGTGCAAGCCATTCTCTTCTTCTGCCCCAAACACGTGCCGCTCGCAAGCATACAAAAACTCGTCATGGGCGGCTTTCAAAAACGGGGCGAAGGCCCCTTGGACTGGCTGTCGGTCAACGAAGAAAATCAGAAGCGCTATGCAGCCGATCCGCTGTGCGGACAGCCCTTCACGCGTGAAGGATACCATGCGCTCATGGATATCGTCTGTGCCTTAAATCGCGAGGAAACCTACGAAGCCTGCACCGCCAAAAGGATTTTGCTCATTGCCGGGGAAAAAGATCCCGTCGGTGCCTACACAAAAGGCGTAGAGCAAGCCGCCCGCCGTTATCGTGCGACCGGAAAAAATGTCACTATGCATTTTTATCCGAACATGGCACACGAAATTTTAAATGAAAACGGAGCGGACGAGGTCATGCAGGATATATTGGATTTTATGAAAACATAGCATTGCTCATAAAAAGAAATGAGACTGCTTTTACAGTGCGGCCTCGTCTAAAATGTGAAAGGCTTCCGAAGCCTTTTGCGGTAACAAATTGGCATATTGAATGAGAAACAAATGGGAGTCGCGCTGCTTGCCCGTTAAATCGTAGGACGAAACAGGCACCATGCGCACTCCCTTTTTGTGCAATTTTTCTTGTAAGGCCCGATCCGACAGCGATGTGTGTACCTGCAATAAAAAATGTAAACCCGATTCATTTTCGAGTATTTCGCTATGCTGTGACAGCGGGCTGGCTGCAAAAGCCTCTAAAATCTGCTGCCGCCGGCGGCGATAAAAGAGACGCATGCGATTGATGTGTTTCTCAAAATAGCCGCGACGAATAAATGCGGCGAGCGTGTATTGCTCAAAGTTCGATACCGTGCAAGCATAAAAGGATAATTCTTCATAGAATTGCTGCGCCAGATCCGGCGGTAAAACCATATAGCTGATACGAATGGTGGGCGTGAGCGATTTGGAGAAGGTATTCATATAAATGACCTTGCCGTGCGATGCCATGCTGAAGAGCGTCGGTAACGGCTTTCCACTGGGGCGAAATTCGCTGTCATAATCATCTTCGACAATCAAGCGACCCGGCTTTTCGGCTGCCCAAGCCAACATTTCGTACCGTCTTTCTGCCGGCATCGTACGTCCCGTTGGAAAATGATGGTTCGGGCTCAGTTGCACCACATCCGCTCGGGTGCGACGCACATCGCGCATGGATATCCCCTGTGCATCCATCGCTGCAAAACGACACGTGCAACCGAAGCGTCGATAAATCAGAACCGGTTTCCTATACCCCGGATTTTCAACACAGTAAATTTTTTCTTTTCCCAACAATTGCACTAACAAGCCATATAAATATTCCGTTCCTGCACCGACGATGATCTGATCGGGATCAACCGGCATCGCGCAAAACGACGCCAGATGCTCAGCAATGGCCTCGCGCAATTCACGTACGCCACCCGTTTGCGATGCCGTCATCAACGCCTCTTTCCGATGGGATAGCGCCTCACGCAATAATTTTGCCCACACCGAAAACGGAAAATGCGACGGATCCATACGCGCATCCGAGAGGTCAATGCCCGAAAAAGGGATCGTTTCCGGCAATGCAATGGGCTGCATCCGCTTTTTGTCCGGTTTCAGTGCCTGCGTGATGACCAGATCCGCCACATAAAAGCCCTGACGCGGCTTTGCGATGACATAACCCTCGCTCATGAGCTGCTCGTAAGCATTTTGCACCGTAATCGTGCTCACCCCGAGATTGCCCGCAAACGTCCGTTTGGACGGCAATTTTTGCCCCGACGCCAATCTACCACGCAGAATGTCTCGTTTGAGTGCGCGATACAGCTGCTCGTAAAGTGGATCGCTGTTTTCTTTTAAGACGTAGGTTAACATAGTCCTCCCTTAGCGGCTCGGCGCGACGGCGTGGCGCATTGCTACGGCGCATCGTCATCGTTTCGACGCTGTGGCGCGGAGCTTCGGCGCATCGCCATCGTTTCGACGTCTCAGCGCGTTGCCATCGTCTTGACGCTTCAGCGCATTGCCATCTGGTATATAAAAATATATCAATTTGATCATTTATGTATATCCAGATCAATTGTAAACTGGGGAATAAGAAAGCACAAGGAGGGTGAAATGGAAAAAACACAATATGAGCTCAATAAGGGTTTGGCACAAATGCTCAAGGGCGGCGTCATCATGGACGTTACGACGCCCGAACAAGCGAAAATTGCTGAAGAAGCCGGCGCTTGTGCCGTCATGGCACTCGAACGCATTCCTGCGGACATTCGCGCCGCCGGCGGGGTGTCCCGTATGAGCGATCCGAAAATGATCCGCGGCATTCAGGAAGCTGTCAGCATCCCGGTCATGGCTAAATGTCGTATCGGTCACTTTGTAGAAGCACAGATTCTCGAAGCCATCGAAATCGACTTTATCGATGAATCCGAAGTGCTCTCGCCGGCAGATGATGTCTATCACATTGATAAAACTAAATTTAAAGCCCCCTTTGTGTGCGGTGCCCGCGATCTTGGCGAAGCACTCCGCCGCATCAATGAAGGCGCAGCGATGATTCGTACGAAGGGCGAACCGGGTACCGGCGATGTTGTCCAGGCCGTCCGTCACCTGCGTAAAGTCAACGGCCAGATTCATCAGCTCACCGCCCTGCGCGAAGATGAGCTCTACGAAGCAGCCAAAGAGATGCGCGTCCCCTACGATCTGGTAAAATTTGTGCATGACAATGGCAAACTGCCCGTCGTAAACTTTGCCGCAGGCGGCGTTGCCACTCCGGCCGATGCTGCGCTCATGATGCAGCTTGGTGCCGAAGGCGTATTCGTCGGCTCTGGTATCTTCAAATCCGGCAATCCGTCCAAACGCGCCAATGCCATTGTTAAGGCCGTTACCAATTACAAAGACGCCAAGATGATTGCCGAACTCTCCGAGGATTTGGGCGAGGCCATGGTCGGCATCAATGCCAATGAAATCAAAGTCATCATGGAGGAAAGAGGCCAATAATGAAAATTGGTGTATTAAGTCTCCAAGGCGCCTTCCTCGAACATGAGAAAATGTTGCAACGCCTGGGCATCGACACCGTAGAAGTGCGCCAGCGTAAGGATCTGGATGCTATCGATGGCATTGTCCTTCCCGGCGGCGAAAGCACGGTACAGGGCCAATTGCTGCGTGAACTCGATATGCTCGAGCCCTTGCGTCAAAAAATCCAAGCCGGGCTTCCGGTCCTTGCCACCTGTGCCGGCCTCATTCTTCTGGCCGAACACATTGCCGATGACCCCACCACCCATCTGGCGACGCTTCCCATCACCGTGAAGCGCAACGCCTACGGCCGACAGCTCTCCAGCTTTTCGACCGCTGCGGATGTTGGTCGTTTAAAGGATTTTCCGCTCGTCTTCATTCGCGCTCCTTATATTGCGGATGTGAACAAAGGCGCAGAGGATGAGACAAGTACCGACGCTGTGCAGGTGCTCGTTCGTGTCGATGGCAAAATCGTCGGTGTGCGTACGGCCAATCAAATCGGTCTGGCCTTCCATCCCGAATTAACTGACGACACCCGCCTGCATGAGGCTTTTGTAGCGATGGTGAAAAGCAAGAATTAGTAACGTAAAAAAACCAACGAAAGGCGGCCCGACGGGCCGCCTTCTGCTTTTAACCGTTTTTCTAGTCGATTGCACAATACCGCAGATGCTCACGGACAAGCGTTTCAACCTCTTCGATATCCAGAGGTAGGGCTTCCGTCTCCGCAGACACAATCAAATTTTTACCAACGATAAAGTTGTGTTTCTGGTAATAGCGAATTTTTTGATGTGCTCGATTCTGATAGTCCGGATTCCCCATCATACCCAGATGCTCCCAATATAGCTCTTCGTCATGTATCGCATCAAAGAAGGTAAAATCCGGATGAAAGATAAGCGCGCCAACTTGTAATGGACATTCATATTTATAAACAATGTGATTGTCATAAAATAAATCTGCCAAAATTTTTTCGCTCTTTGAACGTACGGTTTCTCCGTTTTTTGTACGATAAAAGGTGGCACCCTGCGCAAAATTTAACGGCGTATAGGGTTTTGCTAACCAGTCTTCCAGCTTTTCCCGTTTTGTACGCGTTATGTGTTGTACCAAAGGCTGCTTCGATACATCCATCATTTCGTAAGTCGCATCAATTTCTTCATCACTAAAATCACGACATAATGGAAGTAATTGCCGTAAACGCTTGCATATCAACCTGCTGATTCGTTGATCATACGATTGCTGTGCCAATCTCCTCGCTAAATCAAATTGCGACTTATCCAAGTATCTTCGCACCCTTCGATTCGTCTCCTTGTCATACCAGCAATGGTAATATTCCGGCGGATTACGCCGATGATCAATTTCCAAATGGCCTTTAATTTTTGGCGACGGTTTCAGTTTTCGCCACAAGTCTTCATACTTTTCTAATAGATTTTGAAAGATTGTTAGTGTTTCCACAGATTCTTCAACCATGCGCCCTCCCTGCGTGTTGCATCATAAACGCTACAAGACTGATTCCTCTCTACTCTTCTATTATTCCAAAGATCGAGAAAGCGCGAATTCCATTTTTTGGTCATCACATTCCGTTTTATTGCATCGCTATAGAGAACTGCCACATCGGATGCTGTCATATCGGGCGGTGCGCCGTATTTGTAACAAGGCGTGTCGTGGCTGTCTCATGGAGTGTCGTGGCTGGCGTAGAGAGTTTCGTAGCTGGCGCAGCGGCTTTGAAGCGCTTATAGCGACGATACCGCAAGATGTTTTGCAACTCGAATACGTTATCGGTGCCGTTTTGAAGCGCTTTACCCCATGTTATTTTTGATTTTCGCGTTTAACATGGGGGCGCAGCTGGCCTTGCCCATGTTATTTGCAGAATTCGCATTTAACATGGGGCGCGATGAATGAATTTTTTGGCTTTTACCCCATGTTATTTTCAAAATCAGTTTTTAACATGGGGCGCGATGCGTACATTTTTTTGCAATTACCCCATGTTATTTTGAAGTTTCGGGTTTTAACATGGGGTGACGCCGTTGGCTTTACCCCATGTTATTTCAAGAATCGCCTTTTAACATGGGGCTTTTCGACGATTTTGTAAATTTTTAACCCCATGTCATTTGCAGAATCGCATTTTAACATGGGGTATTTCAGCGATTTTCGAGTTTCAGCACCCCATGTTATTTTCAAAATTCGCATTTTAACATGGGATAAACCGTCGATACAGAGCATTTTCGCCGTCTTTTCAAAAAGGAGCTGCCTCGGCGGCTATTGATACGATAAGGTGCGCCGCTTATGTGACGCAGTTTGTAAACCGCCTTCGGCGATAAAAAAAAAGAAGGCGGCCCGATGGGCTGCCCTCTGCTTTTATCAACTGTCGGCCTGCGGCCGACAGTTGATGTTTACGAATCGGCCCGACGGGCCGCCTTCTGCTTAATCTTGTTTGCGAATCAAGATGGCTTTCGGGGTGATAGAGTTTTGGCGATGCTCGCTCTCTTTGCTGAAGATAAAGCGGTTCTGGGCTTCGAATAGATTCTCGGAGATGGAGCCGCCGGTAATGTAGGTGGCTTTCCCGTTTTGGACGAGCTTGGCTAGGCGATATTCGCCGCCGAAGTCGCCTTCGACCGGCGAGCTGATGAAAGAGGAGAAGACAACAATTTCGAGATAGTCCTCTTTCAGAAAATCGTCGTAGGAAGTGTCGGAACCCTCAACCACAAAGGGGGTCGGGCAGCCGATGTTCTTTTCTCCCATGTAAGAACTGATTTGCTGGGTGGTGCGGAAATTTTCTACTACGGAATCGCTATAAAGCGAATAGGGGTGCAAAATTACGCCATCGCGGTCAAGCGGCGCTTTAGAAACGGCATGAGACAGATTGGGCTCCATGCGAATGTTGAGGGACTGGAGGGCATCGGGCGCATTAAAGCACTCGCCGCGTTTCGCACGTGAATAGCGATTGTAGACGGCTTCATCGGTGGCCTGGGTGATATAGCATTGGAGAAGCTCCTCGACTGCCGCACCGCGCAGAATGATATTAATATTGTCGAGCTTGGGCGCTTTTACAGCGATGCCGCGCGCCTCGGTGTTGCGAAGCTGCTCTTGCACAATGGAGCGGATCTGGTCGATGTCCAAAATGCCAAAGGTGTAGTCGTTGAAGATTTCGACGCTCTCCTCATTGCCCTGGCAATCCGTTACCAGCTCGAACATAAAGCGATTCGAAGGAAAGGTCACGTCCGTGCCGGTAGAGGTGACAAGCCGAATGGTGCCGTCCACTGCAAAGATCTCTACAGAGTTCACTTTGGATTTAGTGCCGTAGTCGGTAAAAATGGCTTCATGCAGCGCATCGTATTGGGATTTCAGGATAGCGATGTTGGAGATCTCTTCCGGCTTTTCGACATCCTGTGACGCGTTCGTTGCTAAAGGATACCAGCGGTTTTTGACAAAACGAGCGGAGCGAATCACCTGATCCAAGCGGGCTTCAATCTCAGCAGGAGAATCACCTGCCGAGATGAGCGCTTCTGCATTACCCTTATAGCGCTCGCCATCTTCTTCAAAGTCCACATAAACAGTCACATGATATTCGTTGGTTTCACAGAGACGGTTTTGATCCAGCTTGTCTTTCACGAAAAATAATTCTTCGGATTTGGTCTTCTCCTGCTTGAGAATCCACCCGGCAATGTCTTTCTGTTTGAGAATTTGAATAATTGTATCGATCATAACCGCTCCTAACTTAACATGCCTTTTGCTTTAATATAAGCGCCACCGGTGGAGGTCTTCACCCATTCCTTCCATCCCTTGCCGCAATAGCCCGTACCGCTCATTTCGACTTCGGGAGAGATCATAGAAATGGATTCCAGAAGGTCCGGTACATAACCGGTTAAATAAACAGGCGAACAGATCTTGCCGGTGAAGGCGCCGTCCTTAATTTCACGTGCTTTGGCCGCCACGCACTGAATGCCCCAGTTCTTCGGATCCTCCATGCCTGATTCAAGCCCCTCGAGAAGATAACCGTGCTTGATGGAGGCTATCATGTCCTCCAGAGAATCGGTGCCGCCTTCGAAGAACGTGTTGGTCATGCGGGTGTAGGCCTTGCGCTTGTAGCTCTCGCGTTTTCCGTTGCCCGTGGGTTCAACGCCCAGCTGAATGGCCGAAAGCGCATCACACATACCGTTTTTGAAGATGCCGTTACGGATAATCACGGTATCGCTGCCGAGATTTCCTTCATCGTCAAAGGCATAGCTCGAAACCTCATCAATAGCGGTAGCGCCATCATGCATGACAAGCCTATCCGAAGCCACGCGTTTATTGAGGTATTCCTCTCCCTTCGCCCGATGTTTGACGAACATATCCATCTCTGTGCCATGGCCGAAAGCTTCATGCGCAATGAGGCCCGTGAAGTCCGGATCACAGAGAATATCGTATTCGCCCGGCACCATGCGTTCGGCAGAAAGCAGTTCTACTGCACGATCACAGACGCCAGGTACTTCTTTGACCAAGGTGTCCAACAGCTCCGAGCCGCCCAAGAGCGATATGCCCTTGTACTCAGTCTTTGTCTTCTCATCCTTCTCCGCCATCGCTATGGCAACGCCGTTCGCATAGCAATAGGATTGATAGAGGTCGCGATGCACGGAAAGGAACATTTTATTAATTTGCGTTACCGAGAGGAACAGACGCAAGAATTTCACTTCCTCGTGACGATCGATAGCGCCATCATGCGCTTGTTTAAGCGCCGAAAGAATTTTTCCCGCATCGTCGTTTTCCGGCAAATTCTTAACCTCACCCAAGGAATACACCGTTGCCGGTTCATCCTTCGGCGCATGCGCATAAGGCAAATAGCCTTTGCTCAAAAAGCGCTTGCGATCCTCCAGAGCGATTTCACGCACACGCGCCACAACTTTGTCCACGTCCATATCATTAAAGGAATATTCGCTGACGCCGGTATCCTGGAACACGCGCAACACAAAGCCACGCTCCTGGTCCGAGCAGGGGCCGATGGATGACTTTGTTGTGGTCACCAAATAATTCGCACCGTCCACATCCGTTCCTAAAATGGATACATAGGAAAATTCCTTGGACAAGCGTGCGATAATCTCTTTACAGTTCTCTTTCTGCCCGAGCAGATATTGAGACGGATTTAATTTCATAGTGCCTCCTCACCGTTCTTGCTTTGGTTTTATCATGATTTTACGACAGAATGGATTTTAATACTACCGTGCCACTGCTGCCGATAAGGGCCTGTAAGGCTCCCAACAATTCATTGCGATTCTCCTCCGGCAATTGCATGAGACCCTTAAACACCGTTTGCGCGCTTTGTAGGGCATCCGCCGCAATTTCATGGAAATCTTCAGACCCTGTGCTTTCCAGCAGCGTAAAGACCGTATCAATGATGGAGGCCCGACTTTCCTCATCCACTTTTTCCAGCCAATTCCCCATGGCGGATTGCACGAAGCGACTGAATTGGCTGAGTTCTGCAGTGACAAAATGGCTATCCTCCACCTGCCAGGAAAACAAATCATGCTGCACAATGCCTTTCGCATTGCTTTTGACAACATGATGTTCTCCTTCGTTAAAAAACAATTGTCCGATCACAGATGATTCGGGCACGATGGTCAGAATCTTTTCGCGAATGTTCTGATACCCCTCCGAAAAAATCAAGTCTTCATGCAGACCGGGACCATCGTTGTTATAAACCGTTTGAATGCGCGACTGCAGCGCCGCATCGCAACAGATTGCCGCCATCATGGCAAAATAGCCGCCCTTGGAATGGCCACCCACCAAAAGATCACCTTCAAGTTCTTTTCCCAAATGCTCAAGATAGCGCACCGCAGCATGTGCGCCCGCTGTCTGCTCATGCGTGCTTAACAGCAGACTTTCCTTCCAGCCCACAAGCGTTGTATCCGTACCGCGATAGGCTACAAAGTGCAAATGCGGCGTCAGATGAAATACCATCGCCGCAAACTGCATATTCGTCTCGGCGTCCACATCGTTCACATAGTGCGAAACTTTTATATCGCGAAAACGAACGCCTCCTTTCATTGGCAACAACAGTAAAGGTGCGAGCTGCCAAAACACGCCTTCTTTACGAATCTGCTCCGCACTGTGCTCTGCAAAATAGCGATCTGTCACGTCTCCGATGGATACCATTGTTTCCGTATCGTGAAACACCCCGCCGAAGTCCATGTATGCAAGTTCCGACAAGAGACCGTTATCCAGTTCATTAAAAGGCAAATCGGTAAAAGGCACATCCTTATGTTCCGCTATATAGTCCTCAATATTCATGCTTTCCCTCTTCTTCGTCGCTTTCTTTTGCATCGATGCATCGGATCTTTTGCGCCACTGCTTCTGCCAGACTCTGATGCGCTTCCGGGGTCAGATGTAAAGAATCCCATGTGCTAGCCGTCACAACGTTTGCGACATTTTAATAATAGCATTTTTGGGCTTCCGCTATCTTTTGAAATGCAGGCGCAAACGCCTTGGATCGCGTAATTGCGCTTTCATCAAAAGCAAAACGAAAGGGCGACTCCGAAATAGCCGGTCCGATTTCCGGTGGTGACAACAATAAAATTTTGGGCACAAATCCCTGCTTCTCAGCCGTAAAGGTTTGGATCGTATCGACTAAAATACTCGCTCCCTTTGCAATGTCTTCCGCCGAGGCATGAAAACACGTCTTTAAATCATTGCTACCCAGCATCATGACCACCCAGTCTAAAGGCTTGTGCGAATTAAGACAGGGCTTCAGGTAATCCAAGCCATTCTTCCAGCCTTCCAACGGATCATCATAGATCGTAGTACGTCCGTTACAGCCCTCGCTGATCACCTGATAATTTTCCCCCAACAACTTTTGCAATACACCTGTCCAACGAATGGCACGCGGATAACGCATGCCATTTGTTGGATCATACCCAAAGGTATTGGAATCGCCATAACACATAACGGTTTTCATCTTGCTCTCCTATTGAGGTCGCCCCTAAAAACCCATCTGCTTTTCCACCCAAAGGACAAAAGAATGCGGGAAAAGCTTCGTCGCCAGATGAATGGCCTTAGCGATGGGACTTGACACCGAAACATCCTTGCCTTGGGAGGAGCGGCGTAGTGCAGTTTTGACCACGGCTTCAGCCGTTTCAACACCGATGTTTTTAATGCGTGCGCAAGCCTTCGGCGAACCTGCGTGATCAAAAAACTCCGTTTCCACCGGGTTGGGACACACCGCCGTCACAGTGATGTGGCGTGATTTTAACTCGCGATGCAGCGCGCGCGTAAAGGACAAAACATAGGCTTTGGATGCGGCATAAACAGCAAAATTCGGTTGCGGCGAAAAGGCCGCCACCGACGCCAGCTGCAAAATGCGCCCGCCCGTTTCCATATTGGGCAAACACAGCGCCGTCATGGCCGTTAAGGCATTCACATTTAACGCAAGCATCGCCTGATTGGTAGCAACGCCCAGTTCTTCCACCGTGCCAATCTTGCCGCAGCCCGCCGCATTGACAAGCGTATGAATTACCACATTCTCTTCTGTCAACGCCTTTTTTAGCGTTTCCGAAAATGCCGGATCGGTCAGATCACCATCCAACAGTCGGCACGGCGTATTTAACGTTTTTGCAAGTGCTTCCAACCGTTCACGGCGGCGTGCAATGAGCCAGATTTCATCACACTCGTGCAATGGATCGAGTTCCTTCGCAAATTCACGTCCAATACCGGAAGAAGCACCGGTGATGATATCGATGGTTTTCATACATGCTCCTTTTTATGCCGTCCTCCGCCCGTCCAGAGGCGATAATACGTCCCTTTCTTGGCCAGCAATGCCTCGTGCGTGCCTTCCTCTTCAATACCTTCCTTGCCCAGCACGACAATGCGATCCGCATTCTGAATGGTCGTTAAGCGATGCGCAATCGTAAGTGTGGTGCGGCCTTCCGAAAGGGCCTCCAAGCTACGCTCGATGAGAATTTCGCTTTCATTATCTAACGCACTGGTAGCCTCATCCAACAGGAGAATCGGTGGATTATTTAAGAACACACGCGCAATGGCAATGCGCTGCTTCTGCCCACCGGAAAGCTTAATTCCGCGCTCACCCACATAGGTCTCGTAGCCATTGGTCAATTCACGGATAAAGCCGTCTGCTCCGGCTAGCTTTGCTGCCTCGTGAATCTCTTCCAAGCTGGCACCGGGACGCCCGTAAGCAATATTTTCCGCCACCGTGCCGGAGAAGAGATAGACATCCTGCTGCACAATGCCGATATGCCGACGCAGGCTTTCCTGCTTCAAATCCTTGACATCCTGTCCGTCGATGCGCACACTACCCGCCGTCGTATCATAGAAGCGTGGAATGAGTGAAGAGAGCGTGGTTTTCCCGCCGCCGCTCTCCCCGACCAGCGCCAGATTTTCACCCGGATGAATGGTAAGGCATAGATCGTGCAACACGCGATTGTGATCATCCGGATACGCGAACGACACATGATCAAAGACGATCTCGCCGCCGTGAATTTCCAATTCCTTCGCATCCGGCGCATCCGTAATATCCGTCGGCGTATCCATGAGTTCAAAGAAACGTTCAATGCCCGTAATGCCCATGGAAAATTGTTCTGCAAATTCCACAATGCGGCGAATGGTGGCAATTAACGTCGTCACATACAAAACATATGCCACCAGATCCGCCGGTCGGATGGCGCCGTTCACCAAAAACAAGCCGCCCGCAGCGATGGTCACCGTATACATCAATCCGTCGAAAAGGCGCGTAGACATATTGAAATTCGCCATCGCCCGATAGCGTTCCTTTTTAATGTCCTTCATGCGTTCATTGCCGTCTGCCAACTTTTCAAGCTCAATGTCTTCCGACGTAAACGCTTTGACGACACGTTGGCCCAATAGTGAATCTTCGATGCGTGCATTGAGATTGCCCAACTCGATGCGCTGCTTTTTGGTCGCATTGCGGAAGCGATGATTGAGGCGAATGGATAAGAACAGCATCAGCGGCAAACAAGCAAAGATCAGTATCGTCAAGGGTAACGAGGAAAACGACAAAATAATGAACGAAACGACGATTTTGATTGCCGCAATGAAAAACTCCTCCGGACAGTGATGCGCAAATTCCGTCACATCAAAAAGATCGGAGGTAATGCGGCCCATAATGTGTCCGATTTTCGTATTCGAAAAATAGGCATCGCTGAGCGTTTCAAGCTTTCGAAACGCATCCATGCGCATATCCGTTTCAATGTATACGCCCATAATATGCCCGCGCGAACACATGTAATAATATGCCGCTGCATCGATGAGGCGCAGCACAATATAAAGACCTGCCACTTTTCCGATCCAGCCGATGGTAAGTGCCGCCGGCTGATACATGGCGGTATTGGTCAAATGAAACATAATACGCGGCAACACAATATCGCACAAGGTGGTTAACGCGGCACAAAATAAATCAAACGCCAGCATTTTTTTATAGCGTAATAAATACGGCAGAAAACGATGCAGCAGATCTTTCGTTTTGTACGTCTTCGTGACCGTTTGTGACATAGTTCCTCCTATTCTTCTTTTAGCGCAGGAACGCCGTAGAGCCGTTTCTGTGTCTCGGTAAGAATCGTGGCCATGGGCTCACGACGCATCTCACAGAGCGCCGCGTAGGATTGCGAAAGCGCCTCTTTCCACGTAGAGAGTAAGGCCTCCGCGTCGAAGGGCTCTGTGCCCTCTCCCTCTTGTTGTGACGGCAGATCCGTCTCCAACAGCAATCGCTCGGCGGGAATCTGTTTCACATACGCACGGCCGCGCTTTGTCGTAAGCATTTCCGGATGCACGGAAAGAAAGCCCCCGAGGCGCATCAGACGCGACAATGTATCGCTTGTGCCACGGAAGCGATGCAAAATGGGCACAGCGCAAGTTCCTCCGAGAATTTTCTCCCAAAGATCCAGCACGCGTGACTCAGCACGAACCGCATGGATCGAAACCACCAGCTGAAGCGTCGGCTCCTCTTCCATGCGTTCTTTAATACGGTTCAAAATGTGACAAAAAACGGATTCCTGCAGTCCTGCCTCCGCCTGTTCCAGCGGGCGCGGACTATAATCCAACCCGATTTCCCCGTAAAAACGCGTCGTTTCGGCGGCACGATCAAAATGGGCGCATTCGCTTTCCGCCTGTTGCGGCGAACGAATGTACCACGGATGAAAGCCAAGAGATAATAATGGCCTGCTCTTATCGTCTGCACCGTCAGCGCCATACTCGCTTTGCAGCGCGTCATAGGTGGAAGGCAGCACGGTTTGTGCCACCACCGCCATGCGTTCGCGATGCAATCCTTCAAGCACCACCTTTCTCGTGTCGGGCGTTAAAAAATCCGGATGGGCATGCGTATCCAATAAAAACGGGCGTTGTCGTACCGACGTCACCTGAAACGGTTCGAGTCCCGCCAAACGACGAATCACTTTCCCCGCGAGCATTTGACCCATCACAGGCGGCATATAGCTCATGGAGCCGAGCGTATCCGCCTTCTTTGTACTCACTTTGCGCTCCAAGATAAGCGGAGGCTCTTCCGAATACAAGACCTCGAGTTTTTTTATCCCCCGCCGACGGCATTCGCGTCGCATGACTTTCGACAGCGGGCATTGCGATGTTTTTTCCACGGTGGAAAAACGCAGATACGAGGGATCCAGCTTGTTGGCAGCCCCCATCGCAGAAAGCAGCGGGATCTTCTCCTGTGCACACCATGCAGCAATGCCCAATTTCTGCGACACCGTATCAATGCAGTCCACGACATAGTCCGGTCGCGGAAACGAAGATAACACCTCGTTCAAATTGTCCGGCGTTAAAAACACATCTCGCGTTTCTACCCGACAATCCGGATCAATATCCGCAATCATCGCTTGCATTACCTCCACTTTGGATTTTCCCACTGTGGAGACAAACGCCAGCGCTTGGCGATTGATATTGCTCTCTTCGACCGTATCACCATCTAAAAGAAGGAGGGTGCCAACCCCTCCTCTTGCTAACGCTTCCGCACAGCTGGATCCCACGCCGCCGAGCCCGAGTACGAAAACTCGTGCCTCTGCTAAACGCGCCAGTCCCTCTTTTCCGAGTAACAGCGCGAGCCGTGCAAATCGCTGCGGAATGTTCTTTTCCGACATATATGCCTCCGATCCGTCTTACAACGAATCTATCGCTTACTGCTGATAAAATTGGCAAAGGCCAAAAGAATGACAGCGCCCAAAATCGAGGGAATGAGCGCCATGCCCGACAGCGATGGTCCCCATGTACCAAAAAGTCCCTGGCCCAGTGCCGAGCCCAGCAGGCCTACCACAATATTCACGAGACAACCTGCTTTTCTTTCACGGTGCATGAAAAAGCCCGCAATGCCACCGATAATCGCACCAACGATTAAACTTCCAATCATAATTTTCCCCTATTCTACCACCACGCCGCGCACATCCGAAACATCCTCTACGAAGAGAATGCCGTTGCCCGGACTCTCAAAATCATGTGCCTCTTCTAGCGCTGCAATCACGCGATCGGCCATTGCCGTCGGAACCAGAATTACAATCCATTCTTTTTCCGGTTCAATGGCTATGCCAAAGAGCTTTTCCGTATACGCTGCGCCCGTACCACGACCATGCAGAATCGTCCCGCTGCACGCACCGGCAGCGCGAGTAATATTCATTATATCATCGGCCATACCCAAATTGACAACTATGGTTAATTTTTTAAACATCGCGTTGTCCTCCCCTTTTGATTTTCCTTCTTCCTGCGCTGCGGGACACTTCCCCATTGTTGAAACCTGTGCCATATAGGCGATGCCGTGGTTCGGCTTATGCAGATGCAGCTGATCCGTAAGTGTGTCCAATAACGCCTCGGCTGCGGTATTTTCCATCAGTATATTTACGATCGCGCGATCTTGAGCTGATGTATTTTTCCGCATCTTGGCTTGGTACAGAACGCCCAATAGCTCAATCGCCACCAGCGTCCATCGCCATACCGGCAAATAGATCCGAGACGAAAAATGACAACACCACCGCCAGCGCAAAGCCCGGCAACAGATACATCCAGAGAGAAATTCCCGGTACCAGAATGCGCAGCGCGGATAAGAATATCGCCAACCCTACCGCAACGGATAAAAACATGCATACGAGCACGCGCTTGACCGAGCCACCCGTTACTTCTTCCACCTGATGCGTCAGCACATGCACGGCCGGCTCAGCCAATACGGTCGTCACGCCCAGCAAAAAGGCCACCAATAAAGCAGGGATCATGGAGTCCGCTTTCGCCAGCTGCGTGCCCAGTTCCGTGCCGACGTGCATGAAACCGCCATTGACACCCAGCAGGAAAATCACGAGGCCCGCAAAGGTCAGCCCCACACCTCGTAAAGACGCGACTATTTTATTTTTTTTATGACGCAACGGGCTGATCTGCAGCACCAGATACGTCACTAAAATGGGCAAGAGAGACAGCGCTGATTCTTGCGCCAAAACGCCAAGGCGTGACAAATACACTTCATGCAACGGCATATTTTCCGCCATACTCTGCGGCAAAGTGCCCTGTAACGGATTCTGCCCAAACAGCAAGCCCACAATGAGCACGCCCAAAATAGCGCCTGTCGACGAAATACCGATGACACCAAAGCTATCCGCCTCACCTACTTTACTATCTTTTTTCATCGCTGAAATACCGTAGGCCAAAGACAACATGAACGGTACGGTAATGGCTCCCGTCGTAGCCCCCGACGCATCAAAAGCAATCGCCATAAAATCAAAATTCGAAAACAGTGACAACACGAAAATCGTACCATAGGCGGCGGCAAACACATGCCGAACCCTTACGTTATGCAAGATGCGCAGCATTCCGACGGTCATCATCACGCCGATACCTACCGATACTGCCGTCACCATGATCCAGTTATTAAACGCGCCGCTAGTTACTTGATTTACCTGCTTTGCTAAAATATGCAAATCCGGCTCCGCAAAAGAAATGAAAAAGCCCAGTATTAAACTGGCCGTAATTAAAATCGGATACGAATTGCTGCGCGTAATGACACGCCCTGCAAAGTTACCGATAGGCTCCAGCCCCTGATCAATGCCAAATAAAAAGATGGTCAGTCCCGCCACCACCAATAGCGAACCGATTAAAAAGGCATACAATGCCGTCGGATCCAACGGTGCCACCGTTAAATGCAACACCAACACAATGGCCACAATCGGCAACACCGACATCAATACTTCCTTGCACTTCTCCCACAGGATACTCAAGTCACCACCTCGTCTGCTAGCCTTCCAGGCCCTCTTGCTGACGTTTTCGTCTTTCATGTGCGGTCTTGCTGAACCAAATGCTTATAATCGTCAATAATACAATACCCAAAAGAAATGTACTATCCTCTGACAACACCACCATCGATAGCAGCGTATTCGTCAACCCATGTGTCAACGCACACGCCCACACCGATTCGGTCAGATCATATATCGCGCCCAGCCAATAACTCAGCAGCACGCTCAACACCATAAAAGGAAAAAAAGCCGTTCCCTGATGCGAATTGCCTTTCAGAAACCACAGAGGCACATGCCACAACGCCCAGAGCAATCCGACAACCAGTGGCAATAGCAGCCAAGGCACTTTTTCGCGCCACGCCGGTTGTAGCGATCCTCGCCATCCGAGTTCCTCATTGCCTCCCATTAATGCCGTCGTCAGCAAGAACAGCGTCAACACCGATCCCACCGGATTTCCTGGAAACAGCAACTGCCGCGGTTTCACCGCCGTCCCTACGAACAATAAAATCTCCGCCAGCATGAAAAGCCCCCACCACAGAAGCCCCTCTTTGCGGAAATGCAGCAAAAAATTACCCACTCCTTTTTTCGTTCGTCTTTGTTTCGAACACAAGAAGGCCGCGATCGTAGGTCCGAAGCCCCCGAGTAAAAAAAGAATCATTGCAATAGGATTCGCCGGCTCCAATACCCCTAGGTTCAGCAGTGCTGCTTCTACCCACCAACAACCCCACGTCATTACAAACGTCCAAAGCAAATAGGATTTCGCACCCATTTGCGGCTCTTGCCTCTCGGATCGATACTTATCCTCTGTCATTCCATCGCGCCTCCATGCTCACTTCAGAAATACGCAACGCTACATTTATTTTCCCATGAGGTTCTGAAATAAGCAAGCTGCGAGGCAGCAGATGTTAGCCATTCATGACTTTCAGTTCCTTCACCATGTCAATCTTGCGCAGACGGAATCGCTCGAAGAGTTGAACCAGCAGGAAGAGCGCAAAGCCAATAAGGAATAGGATGGCGTAGCGGGCGGGCGAAACATACACGTGGAGAGTAACGCCCAATTTGGTAAGAGCTGATTGGACACAAAATGTGAACAGTCGGTCAAAAAGTGGCAGCGTGACGATATAGAAGATGGGCATAGCAAACAGCAGAGAATGCAAATAGATCCTGGCGATTTCGTCGTCGTGATAGCCAAAGACCTTGAGGTAAGTGATGTTTCGCCGTGATTTATCAAGCACCTGGCGACTCACCGTGGTGACAAGGACAAAGTAGAACACGAGGGCCAAAATGAGAACGGAGACAAAGACACCGCTGAAGCCTTCGATAAAATGTTCCATATAATTGTTGATCTTCTCACGATCCATGCGAGTCAGCACATTTTCCGGATCGAAGGATAGCGTGCGGTCGCTGAGATAGGTATTAAAAAAATTATCCGGTTGTTTTAAGAAGCGATTGAGATTTTTCATAGGCATGAAGAGGCGCTGCTCGCTGACATCATCAAAAACGTCCTTGACGTTGAAAAGCGTATAATGCGCATCGCTTCGCGTCTTAATGGCAATCGCATCCCCCGCGGCAATATGATATTTATCTGCCATGCCGCGCGAAATAATGATTTCGTTCTCTTTCAGTGCATCCAACCGATCTGCGTGATAGCGAGACCCTTTGTCCAGCGCATAGGTCATAATGGCCTTTTTTGCGAAGGCATGTGCACCGGTCGCCGTATCCTTTTTTGTTTTTTCCTCATCGATACGATAGTCAAGCTCCGTCAGTAACGCCTTTTGTTCGTTGTCATAGGCGGGAACCGGCTGTTTTACGATATACGTATAGTTGTAGAGAATTTGGCTCTTGACACGTTCTCCATATTCACTAAACATTGTGCGGGCTTCCACGCCGTATAAGAGCAGCATATTACCGATGAATAGCCCAAAAAAGAGAGCCAGCACATTAGCGCGATGCTCCCAGAGGACGCGCAGGCGAAATGCCAAAAGGAAGGGAACATGACGAAGGCTGCGGTGGGAGCCCTTGCTTCGTTTGCTGATGTCGCTGCGTAAAAAACGCAATGGCGAAAGGCGCAGATAATAGAGCAAAATAAAAACATTGAGAATTGTCACAATGCAAAGCGGTACCAGGGTCGTGAGGCAGAAGGAATGCAGGGTCAGAAGGGGTTTAAATTTGGGCAAGGCATAGGATTCATAATAAAGATCGGCATAGAGCTTATAACCGCCTGCATAGGCAATAAGATTGCCGAATACCGCTGCCAATAGGGTCATCGTAAAAGGCAACAAGGTGTAATGCACCAAGAGACTTTTACGCGAATAACCGGAGGCCAGAAGCGTACCCATCACAGGCGCTTCTTCATGGACCAGACCACGCGTTTGCGTCGTAGTCATGAAGGCCAGGGCCAGGAACATAAAGACCATAATCAGACGCATCATCGGTACATCGCCACCCATATCATCAATGAAAAAGCGGATTGCCGGATTATCGTAGCGATTCATCGCAGAGAGGATGGTTCCTTCTTGTGCAGCGCGCGTCAGAGCATCTTGAAAAAGATCACGCGCTTCTTCCTCCGTATGCGTATCATGCAGGCGATAGCTGTAGAGATAGTTGGTTTTGGTGCCACGGATGGCATCAAAACCGGCATCTGTGACAAAGCCCAGCCCAAAATACTTCGCATCCATCACCAAATCCGTCGGATTTTTCAGGACGGTGGAATAATCCGGCGTAGATACAAAGCCGACCAGTGTCCAATCACGATCTCCCACGCGCAGACGATCCCCTATTTTATAGCCGTTCACCAAGGCGAGATTGGCATTGACCGCCATCTCGTCGTTTTTTTCCGGTAGCCGACCTTCACTGATCATGGCAAGGTTAATCGCACGACGATTCTTAAAAATACGCAGTATATTCGAATCGTTATGCGTATCGTCGCCAAAATTCTGCTCTTTATAGAAATTTTCATACAGCGACAACGCATCCGCCTCCACTGCTTTTTTGCTTGTATCGGAGAGCGGCTCCATCATCAGGATTTGACCGTCTTCCACTTTCCCTTCTTCCAACTGCTGATAGTAAAGGGGCTCGATCGAGTTCTGCGCGATAAAAAAGGCTGAGAGAAACGTCGTAGAAAACAGAAACATCAGAAAGAGTGGCAAATAGGTGCCAGGCTTATGCCAAAGCAAGCGAAAAATGCGCTTATGCAGAGGATTTCTCATCACCAAGTTACCTCCTCTGCGGAAATTTTATGTTCGTTGTCGCGCACATTCTTCAATCTGCCGTCGTGCAGTTCCACGACGGTATCACACATTTTAGCAATCTGCTGATTGTGGCTGGCTAAAAGCACACTGATGCCGTATTCCTGATTCAGATATTCAATGAGTTCGAGCACGCTTTTCGCACTTTCATAATCCAGCGCGCCCGTCGGTTCGTCACAGAGAAGAAGTGCCGGACGCTTGATCATCGCGCGAGCAATGGAGGTGCGCTGTGCCTGTCCGCCGGAAAGTTCATTTGGGAATTTTCCAAGTTGATCGGCAATACCCAAGTGTTCGCTCACCTCGTCCACATTTAAAGGTTGATCGGACAAATACGCCCCTACCTCGATATTCTCACGCACAGTAAGATTGCTTACCAAATTGTAAAACTGAAACACAAAACCGATATTCTTGCGACGATAATTCTCCAAGGCGCGCTTATTTTTTCCATTGAGCGTAAAATGATCCACCGTTACCGTGCCTTCGTCGATGGTTTCAATCCCGCCCAAAATGTTCAAAAGCGTCGATTTCCCGCTGCCAGACGGTCCCAGGATACACGTAATGCTGCCTTGTGGGAGGGACAAGTCAATGCCCTTCAAAACAGCTTGCCGGTTTTCTCCGCGCCCATAATATTTTTTGAGACTTTGAATTTGAATCATAAGAATTTCCTCACCCAATTTTCCAGCCGATGGCTTCCTCACGGGAAGCCACAAAACGACGATAGATGCCCTCATCAGTACAAATGCCACGCAATCTTCTGTTAGCTAATATTAACATTTTCGGCAATACCGTGGCAATAGAGCATGCGTTATAATGGATACGTAAAAAAACACATAAGGAGCGTGCTATGAAATTACAAAACAAAGTCGTATTGGTCACCGGATCCACCTCCGGCATCGGGAAACATTGTGCCCTTCTGTTCGCAAAAGAAGGCGCCAAGGTCGTGATTAACGGCCGCAATAAAGAGCGCGGCACTGCCGTACTCGAGGAAATTCAAGCCCATGGTGGCGAAGCCATCTTCGTCCCCGGTGATGTGATGAAAGAAGAAGATCTGCAGCATCTGGTGGATGAAACCATTCAAACGTATGGCAAACTGGACGTTCTCGTCAATAACGCCGGCATCTTTAAACTGCTCTCTCTCGAGGAAATGAGTGAAGAGGACTTTAACCGTATCATCGATACGAATCTTAAGTCCGTCTTCCTGCTCACAAAGAAAGCCATGCCCCACATTCTAAAGAGTCATGGCAATATCCTGAACATCAGCTCTGTTGCGGGTCTCAAGCCCTCCATCGGCGGCTACGCCTACAACACCTCCAAAGCTGCGCTCAATATGCTGACGCAAGTTCTGGCCAAAAACTATGCCGCCCAAGGCATCCGCGTCAACGGCATCTGCCCCGGCATCATCGAAACCCCGATTCTGCCCGTCAGTGACAAAGAATCGCTGGAAAAACTTGCCCAAGTGGTACCGATGAAAAAGAACGGTGAGCCGGACGACATCGCGTATGCGGCACTGTTCCTCATTTCCGATGAGGCCAAATATATTACAGCCGTCAATCTTCCCGTTGATGGCGGCTTCCCTCGCATCTGACGCAAAGGAGAAAGGGGGATCCATGGTCAATTTTGGGCCATCGCTACGCACCTACGCCTCACAGCGTGAGGTCGTTTACGCCCGCCGCGGCATGGTTTGCACCACCCAGCCCCTAGCATCACAGGCGGGCCTTGCCATGTTAAAAAAGGGCGGCAATGCCATGGGCCGCGGCCAAATCATTTGGCGCAAACAAAACGGCGTTCTCGTCGGTGGCACTGAAAAACGCGCCGACGGTGCCATTGCCTGCTGGTAGGCAGGGATGGCACCATCGGCGCGTTTCTATCGGACTCAGCCGCGCTGCAAAATCTCGAGCGTGCTGCTCATGGAGAGCTGCTCCACGGACTTGCCCTTCACACGACCGATGACCACATCGCCAGATCCTCGAATGACCACCTCGGAATCATCAACGACAAGACCGCGGGCATCCACATCGCCGCTGCCTCTAAGAGAACAGCGAAACTCGGATACTTCACCTTGGTCCACTTTAAAGTCGCCGGAGCCGCTTAAATCCACGTGCAGGACACCATAAATTTGATGAATGCAGGCGTCGGCGGAGCCGGCCATACGAATCAAGGCACCGGAACACGTTTCGACGTCCACATCGCCGGAACCGGCCATATTCAGTTCGAGATTTTCTACTCTTGCTAAATTGACATCGGAAGAACCTACGGTTCGAATCGAAGCCCTCTGAAAAGAAACCGAAGCATCCACATCGCTCGAACCTGCGGTGCGCAGGCGCAATTCCTCCAAAGTATCGCTCGGGCAATCGATCGTAATGGTGTTGTTGTCCTTTCCAAAAATTGGATTATTGAAAATGCGCAGGGAATGCGCATTTTCTTTTGGATCTAACGTCAGGCGCAAGCAATGATTTTCTTGTGTGGCTTGGATCGAGCGAAGAAAGGATTGACTGCCTTCCGCACGCCAGGAAAATTGCGAAGCTGTCGTCTTACGAATCTGCACTTTGCAGCTGCCATGCAGCTCCAGATTTAAGCGCGAAATTTCTTCCGCATTGCCCAAATTCGATGCTTCTTTTGCTTCCTTTGCCGCCTCTCGGCGAATCTCCTCAAGAAACACAATCTCGATCCGACTGCGGTCGTGATTTACCACGACATTTTCCGACAAATCCGCTTCCGAGCCGTTCTCAAAATACAAATGTTCCCCATCGCGATGCGAAAGTGGTACATTGCTATAACAAGCGCGATTGCGAAAACTGGCCACAAAAGTTAAATCGTGGTAGGTTTCCGGAAACGCCGATGCCGATTCCGCAGACGAGGTGGCATTTCCGTCGTGTTCGTCTTGCTCGTCGTGCGTCGCCTCTCCGGCGTGGTCTGCCGCCTTGGCGGCTCCGCCATCGCCATAGGAAGGCGCATCGTCGAACTCCACCGATGCCAACCCGAAAAGCTGATCCATACTCAGGTGCAAAATGTTACCAATTTCCGGCAGCAGCGAAATATCCGGGCTGCCCATCCCATTTTCCCATTTTGACACCGCTTGCGGCGATATCCCGAGCTGTCCCGCCAATTCCGTCTGCGTCATGCCCAATGTTTTCCGTCTTTCTTGAATGATTTGTCCGATTTGTGCATTTTGAAACATAGTTGCCTCCTTTGCTCCCTTTCTGTCCTCATCGTAGCGATCGGATGATTCCACTTCCACATACGGATGGTTGAAAAAGGGCTTTTCCCCGGCAACGCTTTGTTGTACAACTCTCCGTTGTATATTATTAAGCTCTCAGAGCCCGACTTTTTCCTTTAATAAAGCAACAAATTGCTTTTCATCTGCTGCTTCGCCGGCGTTAGACCATGTGGCGGCGCACTGTTCAAACTGCAAAAGATGGTTACGTACTTTTGCTGAAGACTCTTTCTTGGCTAGAGAGAGAACAAAAGCAGTACGGGTTTTGCGCATGGCGTAAGGCCGGTGAGGTTTCCGCCATCTGTCCCCCCCCTTACCGTCACATCGTATCTTTTACTGCCACAGCCACCATCTTCGCTTTCGCACGCACTTCGCCCTTTACTTCCATTTCCATACGCACAATGGCTTTTCTTTCGCCAAGTTCTTCCAGATACGAGCGAATCGTAATCTCTTGCTCCATGGGTACCGGTTTCTTAAAATCCACTTCCAAATGTGCGGTAATAAAACGTCCGATCACCGTTTCCGGCGTGAGCGTCAGCCCCTTCTTATGATGTGCAAACCACGCTGCCGACGCCGTCCCATGGCAATCGAAGACCATTGCTATCATACCGCCGAAAAGATTCGCCGGCACCCCGCCCGTATACTGCGCATCCGGCGTAAAATGACATACACAAGTTTCCCCATCATCGCTCGGATACGAATGCAAATGCATACCCGTCTTATTTTTCGGTCCGCATCCCCAGCAATGTTGGAAACGCTCCCCGTAGCAATCCTGAATGGCAATGGATGTATGGTTGTTTTCTGTCATGATAAGCTCCTTTTTGATTGTATTCGGTCGCAACCGACCACGTTCTATTCTGCCACATTAAATTTGCATGGCCGTTTCATACGCTTGCCACACCGCCGTTTGAATATTACCGACGCTATTGCAATCGCCAATCCAATAGGTATTGGCGCGTGTCCCCTTCGCGATGAGCGGTTTTGGCACGTATCCGACAGCGGAGATAGCCGAATCGCAGGGCAGTTCATGGCTCTCGCCCGACTGATCCTTGTATACGATGTAACCGTCCTTCACCTCGGTTAAGGCTGCATTGAGATACACCGGTACGTTCTTCCAAGCAAACCATTCGCGCAAATACGACGAATTGGCTAAGCACACGCCCGGAGTGGCGATCAGGTCTTCCTTCATTTCAATAATAAAGGGTTTCTTCCCCTCCAACGCCAATTCATACGCAATTTCACAGCCCGTCAGACTGCCGCCGATAACGGCCACCGTTTCGCCAACTTGTTTACCCATTAAAAATTCCGTGGCTTCCACCGTCTTCTCAAAGCCCGGTACTTTTTTCAGCGTAATGGGCGTTGCTCCCGTAGCAATGATCACAGGATCGTCTCCAAAGCTTTCATCGGCGCTTATCGTATCTTTTAATTGTACGGTAATGTCAAGTCGCTTCATTTCGCCGCGATACCAATCTAAGAGATCGCGCATGGGCTTTTTATACGACTCGGCACCACCCGGAATCACCACGCCGCCCAGAGCATCGCTCTTTTCATGAATCACCGGCTCATGACCTCGCAGCTTCAACACGCGCGCTGCCTCCATGCCGCCCACGCCGCCACCAATGATATGCACCGTTTTTTTCTGTGTCGTTTTTTCAATATGGTGTTTATCCCATTGCATGGTTTCCGCATTGACTGCACAGCGTGCCAAATGCAGCGAATCCTCCATCTCCTGCATATTCGGCGTGCCTTCCCATTTGCTCATATTAAAGCACGCATTATGGCAAAGGATGCACGGGCGAATTTCATCGCGACGTCCTTCTTTGAGCTTCGTCACCCATTCCTGATCCGCCAAAAAAGCACGCGCAAAGCCCACACCATCCAGCGTTCCCTCTGCCACTTCCTTGGCCCCCTGCTCGGGCGTCATGCGGCCTGCGCACACCACAGGAATATCCACCGCCTTTTTGATCTCCTTGACTTCAGCCAAATTGCAATTCTCCGGCATATAAATCGGCGGATGGCACCAATACCACGCATCATAGGTCCCATTGTCGCAGTTAAGCATATCATAGCCCGCTTCCTGCAGATAGCGCGCCGCCCATCGCGACTCGTCCATATCCCGTCCGACTTCCGTATAAGCCTCTCCCGGCAATGCTCCCTGTCGAAATCCTTTTGTCTTCGATTCCACCGAATACCGCAGCGATACCGGAAAATCTTCTCCGCACACTCTTTTGATTTCTTTGACAATCTCCACTGCAAAGCGATAGCGATTCTCCGCACATCCTCCGTAGGCATCGCTTCTCTTGTTCACATACTTCAGCGTAAACTGATCCAGCAAATATCCTTCATGAACGGCATGTACCTCCACGCCATCCACGCCGGCCTCCTGCAACAATTTCGCCGACTTTCCGAACGCCTCCACCATTTCATGAATCTCATCCTCACGCATGGCTCGCGATGGCACCTTGTCCGACCAGCGATTTGGCGCTTCCGACGCCGACGCCGTAATTCGATCCAGATTCAACACCGGCTTTGCGAAAAAGCGCAACATCGGATTCGTATACAGCTTCTCCATCATCGGCGAAATCGTAAACGACCGCCCGAATCCCGCCGTCAGCTGTACAAACAACTTGGCCCCCGTCTTATGGAAATCCACCAGCCACTTAGCCAAATCTCGATACATCTTTTTATTCTTATACAGCCACTGCCCAAACATCGGATTCAGCACCGGCTGGCATCCCGGCAGAACCAATCCCACATTATTCTCCGCCACCGTTTGAATAAAATGCGCCCCCATTTCATCAAAATGATTCTTCTCCATCCATCCCAACAAATTCGTTCCCCCCATCGATGTCATCACGATGCGGTTCTTAATCGTCACCTTCCCAATCTGCCACTGTGTAAACAGCGCTGACAAATCCTCTCCCTCGACCGAATTTTTTTGCATCGATGCGAGAGTTTTCGGATCAGGCTCCGTAGCTTGCGGTATTTCAGGGGCTGGTTTGGCCGTGGAGTGGGGTTCCGGCGTTGGTGTTGCGGGTTGGGCTTCCGACGCGGGTTTCTGCGTAGCAAGGCGAGCTGCCGTTGTGGGTGCTGCTGCAGGTTGCGCTGCCGGCGCGGCTGCGCGAGCTTCTTTTAATAATTCCGATACAGTTTTCATAATGCCTCCTATGCCGCTTTGAAAACGACTCCTGACGTTTTCAAAGCGTCCTCCTTCACTACTTCCAATCGATAAGGCCAAAATATGTGCTTATCAATAGGAAAGCTTTTCACTCCTAATTTACCCTGTTGAGAAAAAAACTTGCGATAATACGGAATATCTCGCGATGTGGCAAGGCAAAAATTCTCTTTTTAGCCGAGCTTTCTGATTAATACGGCAGGCGGCTCATCGAACCGCCTTCACTTGTGTCAAACTGCGCCGCGTGAGCGGTGCTCCTTCCGAACAATGCGGTGCAACAGCGTGTGGCGGCTAGGCATTTTTCCATATACGGTTTTTACCTAGCCGAAAACTGCACGCGATCGGCGTGTAGCGGCTAGGTATTTTTCGATATACGGTTTTTACCTAGTCGAAAACTGCACGCGATCGCCGTGTGGCGGCTAGGCATTTTTCCATATACGGTTTTTACCTAGTCGAAACACGCCTTGCAACGCCGTGCGGCGACTAGGTATTTTTCCATATACAGTTTTTACCTAGCCGAAAATCACAGTCGATCGCCGTGTGGCAGCTAGGTATTTTTCCATATACGGTTTTTACCTAGCCGAATAACGCTTTGTAACGCCGTGCGGCGGCTAGGTATTTTCCCATATACGGTTTTTACCTAGTCGAATAATGCACACCGGCGCCACAAGCCCATTAATGAAGCCCGGCTCCGCCGGGCCTTTATAAATGAAATTAAGGAAGGCGGCCCATTGGGCCGCCCTCCACTTGTATCAAACCGCGCCGCGCGAGCGGCGCTCCTTATTTTCTAATCGCCGCCGGAGGCGGATCTTTCTGCGTCACTCGGACGACTTTCGCGCTTACGTTAAAAACACAAGGAAAACAAGATTATTGCTGCGAACTCTTTAATTTGTCGGTATCCCAATCTTCTATGATGTCGCCGGTTTTCGCATGAATATATTGCACATGGACGCGCGTGACTTTATCGCCGGAAAAGATGCCATAAAAAGCGCCTTGCATTGAAAATTGCATCGTCAGCATGGATTCTTCGAGGTTGAGTTCCGTTGCATTCAAATAGACTTTGTAGTCCGTAAAGGTCGGATTGGATTCAATTTTTACAATGCGATGCCCTTTAGAATTAGCGATGATTTTATTGCTATTTTCTTTAAATTGCTCTTGAAAACTTTGGAGGATCGCCTGATGCTTTTGCTTGGACATATAGAAGGTTTCACTGCCATCGGCATTTCGCTCGATTTTGAATACGCCATCCTCTTGTTCGGCATCCAGGGATGCGTCTTTCTGTACCAATTCTTTGGGAATCGTAATTTTTACATCAAACCAACCTTTTTCCACCTTCGTTTTACCAATGGCATTGATATCGCTGGCTTCATTTTCGATTTCCGAAGCGGCAGCATCGCTGTTCGATGGCGATTTCGAAGACGAGGATTCAAGTGCTTCCGACGATGCATTGTCCATTTCTGAAGAAGAAACCGCATCACTGCTTTTTGTGGAAGTCTTGGGCGTCCCACTGCAACCCTGCAAAATAAGGGTCAAACCAATCGCTACGATATATAAGGAAATTTTTTTCATATGGCTCCCTCTATCTTTCATACTGAAACGCCGATGTTTTGAAGCAAAATATACCCAATCACAATCAGGCTTTGGTCATCTTCATCACGCATTCCACTTCCGTCGTATTTGGGAACATATCGACAATGCTTCCCTTTTGCAGCACCCAGCCGCATTCACGGAAAATGCCGAGATCGCGTGCCAAGGTGGCGGGGTTGCAGGAAACGTAGACAAATTCGTCGGGGGCTGCGGCCAAAATGGATTGGCAGACAAGAGGATCTAAACCTTTGCGTGGCGGGTCGACCAGGACGGACACGCCGCTGCCGCGATAGCGATGCGTCAATTCCTCGATGACATCTTCGGCTTTGGCGGCAAAGAACGTGGCGTTGCTGATGCCGTTGATGCTGGCATTTTGTCGGGCATTGGCAACGGCGGCTTCTACCACCTCAACACCGACAACGTGTTTGGCTTGACGGGCCATTAGAAGCGATGTGGTTCCGGTGCCGCAGTAAAGGTCCAAGACGGTGCGTTTCGCCAAGTCGGTAAAGCAGGAAAGCGCCGTATCATAGAGGACTTGCGTCAGATAGCGATTCACTTGAAAGAAGGACGCCGGCGAGACAGAAAAAGAGAGGCCATGCAGATGCGTGTCAAGGGTGGTCTGTTCTGTGGCGTAATGAATCGGCTCGCGCAGGCGAACATCGCCGGGACGGCGATTCTCCGATTGACAAAGTACCGTAAAAGCCAAGGGATGAAGGGCGTCAAACATAGCGGTTCGTTGGTGTGCCGTGATTGGGTCAGTCACCAGGGCAGCCAAAATTTCCTCTTTTTCATTGGCGCGCAAAATGACCATGCGCACGGGTGAAAACAATGATGCCCACGCCGTTGAGGAAAGCGCCAAGCGATTCCATCGCCGGATGGTCTCTTCAATGGCAGGCGCTGCAAAAATATAGGAGGAAAGGGGTGCAACGTCATGAGTGCCGCGCATGGTATCGCCAAGAAGACCGCGGGACGTTAGGCGGAGATTGACTTTATTGCGATAATGAAATTCCTCATCGGCGATCCATGATAAGCAGGGCAGCTCCGTTTCTGAAAAACCACCCAAACGGATCAAGGCATTGCGCACCAATTGCTGCTTCCAACGGGCCTGACATTCCGGCTGCCAATGAAGTAAAGGAAAGCCATTGGCTTCGATGGTGTCGAAGGAGGATTCGGAAGCGCCTCTGCGCTCTGGTGATGGTGACAGAAGCTTCACGGCCTGCGCTTCCAGTACGGATTTTTTTCGCTTGACAAGGCGACAATGCACGACATCGCCGGGAAGCACGTCCGGGACAAACACGGTCATGCGTACCAAGGCATGATCCCCAAGGGGAATGGTGGAACCGTCGCGTTCAAAAAAGACATCGGTGGCGGACAGATGCCCGACGCCACTGCCCTGCCCGGTAAAATCATCGATGGTGAGAGAAAACTCCAGAGGAGGCACCGCAGCCGGCGATGCCGCCCCTCCGTTTTCCATATCCGCCCGACGCAGCGGTCTCTTTGTGGTCCCCTGCTTACTCCGCATCGCTTAAAAACGCGGTCAAAGTACGAATCATCGCATCGTGATCCGCCACGCCCGTTAATTCGCGCACAGAGTGCATACCGAGTACGGGGTTACCCACATCGGCATTGAGAATGGTCGTCCATTGCTCGTCCATGGAACCGATGGTCGCGCCGCCGCGCTTATCGGAATGGTTGTGGAACGTTTGGAAAGTGACACCCGCCTTCTCTGCATAGAGACGCACGCGCGCCCCGCCTTCGCCATCGGTAATATAACTCTTGGATGCGGCATATTTTAAGACCGGGCCGTGATTGATGCGCGGCTGGTTGGTCGGATCCGCAACATCCGAGAAATTCGGATGCACCGCATGGGCCATATCGCAGGAAATGGTGAAGCTCTTTGCTGTAGCAATGTCAAAGTCTTCGGCATCGCCGCCCAGGCCGCGCACGAGGCGTGCCAATACATTTCTAAGCGTTGCCGAATCCGCGCCTTTGCGGGTCATGGAGCCGATTTCTTCATGATCATGCAGCGCAATCACCTGATGATAAGCGCCGGTTTCGGCTTCTGAAAGAGCCGTCACTGCGGCATGACACATGGCCAAGTTGTCCAAGCGACCGATGGAAATGAATTCTTCCTGTTCGCCCAGCAACACGCCTTTTTGAATATCGTAGAGGAAAAGATCGTAATCTAAGATCTCCTCGCGTGCTACACCGACTTCCTTCGCCACCACTTCTAGAAAATCGCCATGTTCGCCCTCTTCCTCCGTGCACCACAGCGGTTCCATCATACTCTGTGGCTTGATTTCTCCCTTCGCATTCACTTCGCGATCCATGTGAATGGCCAGACTCGGCAGAATCAAAAGCGGCCGTTCGATACGAATTTTCCTAACGGTAAAGCCGCCATTGCCATCCTTCACCAGCAAACGTCCGGCGATGGAAAGCGGTCGATCCAGCCATGAGCGCATAATAAGACCGCCATACGGCTCCACATTGAGCACGCCATAGCCTGCGCGATGGCGATTCACGTTTTGTTTGAGCTGAAAGCCCGGTGAATCATTGTGTGCGCCAATGATATGAAAACCAGCATCTGCTTTATCCGCCGTGCGAAATGCCAGAATCGTGGCATCGGAAATTTCGACATAGTAGCCCGTATGCGGTTTCAGTTCCCAGCGCATTGCCGGATCCAAGGCGGTAAATCCCGCCTTTTCGAGAATGGCTTTCTCTTGCTCCGTCGCCTGATACGCCGTCGGTGCTTGATCAATGAAGCGAATTAACGCTTTGGCTCTCTCCCGTGCTTTTTGTGTGATTTCCACGCTTTCCTCCTTTGGGACGGCTCCCCCGTCCTTTTCTTTGCGCCTGTCTGACGCATTGCGCCCGCCGGCCTGCTACGTCGCTAAATGCCTTGCATCATGTGTGTGATGAAAACACGCACACCGATAAACAGCAATATGAGACCGCCCACAATGCCTGACGGTTTTTGATACCGTTGCCCGAAATAATGCCCGATATATACGCCCGCAAATGAAAATATACCGGTGCACATCGCAATGAGCGGCAATGCAATCCATAGATTCACCTTTATCATAGCAAAGGTGACACCGACCGCAAAGGCATCGATACTTGTTGCAATCGCTAAGGGCAGCATTGCTGACACAGAATAATCCCCTGTTGGACACGATTCCGGATTTAACGCCTCCCGAATCATCTGAATCCCCAGAAATCCCAAAATAAGAAGAATAACCCAATGATCCAACGCCTGCATGGATTGTGCAATCAAGGAGCCCAATAAAAATCCCAGCAATGGCATCAATCCCTGAAATCCGCCGAAATACGCCCCCACAATCACCCCGTGACGCACCTTCAACTCCTGCACCGCCAATCCTTTACAAATTGCCACGGAGAAGGCGTCCAGTGATACCCCGACCGCCAACAACAATAACTCCAAAATAGACATAACTTCCCCTTCACTTCTCGTTCGTATGCAATTAACTATTGTACCCCAAGCTCCCGTGATGTACCTTGCAGCAATGTAAAATATGGCGATGGTTAATGGCGATGCTTTTGTTGTCGGGCGGTGGTGAGGGAGCGGCGATGGAGCGGAACGGCGGCATGGGCAGGTGGTGGAGCTGTGGGACGGCGGTAGCGGAGCGGCGGTACGGCGATATCGGAGCGGCAGCGTCGATGGAGCGGTGGTGTGCGGTTGTATGCGGCATTCCTTCCGACTAGGTAAAATTCTATATACGCAAAAACCCTAGTCGTGCCTTTCGACCTTTCATTTCTTTCTGGCTAGGTAAAACTCGTATATCAAAAAATACCTAGTCGCCAAATAACCCCATTTTGCGTTTTCATGCTAGGTAAAACTCGTATATCGAAAAATACCTAGTCGCCAAACTGTCTGCCTTTGCTTTTCTCGACTAGGTATAAACCGTATATCGAAATATACCTAGTCAAAACGCAGCGGCGCACTCGTTTTCTCAGCTAGGTAAAACTCGTATATTGCAAAAACCCTAGTCAAGACAGTACCCCCTACTGCTTTTCGCGACTAGGTAAAAGTCAAAATGCGTAAAAAACCTAGCCAAGACTACTGCGCCGCCTCTTCGAATACATCGGTTCATGCCTCCCCCTCCTTTGCGTTACTTTTTTTTATCAATTTTTATAAATTTTTCTAAAATTTCATCATTTAACTTAAAATTTCCTAGATTTCTTGCTCATTTTTAAGAAATTTTTGATAAACTGTCTGTGAATTGGTAAAATTCTTACGATTTTATCAATGAAGTGACAAGGAGGTACCACATGCTTAAAACAAAATATATCGTACAGTATCAAGGTCAGGAAGTGGACACGGAAGCGTTGGTGAAACAAGCAAAGGTCTATTGGAAACAAGCTGGTCACAAGCTACAGGAAATGGAAACCCTGGACATTTATGTAAAGCCGGAAGAAAATGCTGCATATTACAGCATTAATAAAGATGAACAAAAAGGACGCATCGATTTTTAGGTCCTAAATTGATCCGGCATGCCGGATCAATTTTTTTATGTCTGACGACCGTCGGCCGTACGGCAAACTGCGGGATCCGCACAATGAACTGTGAACGCTGCGCGACAGGCTGAGAGCCTCACGGCGTTAACAGGAACCCGTCCATCGCTAAAGGAGTTGGCGGAAAACTATTAAAGAAGGAAGTACTATGTCGGTAACGAATCGCCGGAATGGCGTAGAAAATTTACGCCAACAAGGTGTGAATGAAACATTGTTGGAACAAGTAGCGTCGTGGGTGAAGGCGCATCCCATGAAGGAAATCGGAGTGGATACGCCATCGCCCTTTTTCTATTATGGAAAGAAAGTGTGGGAGGAAGCGATTTCGGCGCTGTTGGCGGGAGAAAATCTGCTGCTCGTCGGGGCAAAGTCCACGGGAAAAAATGTGTTGGCGGAGAATTTGGCGGATCTTTTTGAACGGCCGCGGCGCAATATCAGCTTCCATATCAATTCGGATGCATCGACCTTATTAGGAACGGACACGTTTCGTGACGGCTCGGTCCAGTTTCGACCAGGCCCGGTCTATGATGTTGCAACGCAAGGTGGCTTTGGTATTCTCGATGAAATCAATATGGCGCGTAACGATGCTGTCGCTGTCTTGCATGCGACGCTGGATTTTCGTCGCTTGATCGATTTGCCGGGCATTCGCCCTATTCGTTTACAACCGGAAACGCGGTTCATTGCTACAATGAACGAAGGGTATCTGGGGACCCGCGAGCTGAATGAAGCGCTCATGTCGCGCTTTATGGTGATTCAGATGCCGGTGTTATCGACAGAAGCGTTGGAATGGCTACTGCACAAGCATTTTCCGCTTTTGAAAGAAGCGTATGTGAAGGCCTTTGCCGGCCTTTTCGGCGATTTGCATCGCAAGAGTATCAATGCCGAAATTTCAACTAAAGCCGTGGATTTACGAGGCTTATTTGCGGCGCTGCGTCTGATGCAACGGGGACTTGCGCCAGCTTTGGCTCTCGATATGGGGCTCACGAATAAAACCGCGGATCCCTACGAACAGGAACTTGTCCGCGATGTACTGCGTTTGCGCATAGCAGAATCGCTTGAAGCAGCGGACCTTTTTACTCCGAATAGCGATGGAGTGATGCCGTCATGAAAAATCCCGCGACGCTGCGCGCCGAGCGAGCTTTACAGCAAGAATCCGACGCCGTCGAAAAGGACGTGCGCAGGCGGGTATGGGAGGATCGTGCAAAGAACGTGCAATGGACCACGTCAGCGGATTACCGTTGGCTGCCTGCCCCTATTTTGCCGCATGAGGAAAGGTCTGCCGCGACGTCAAGGACGCTTGCAGAGTCTGCCTCAAAAATGGCAGTGCCTGCCAAAACGCACCTAGCGATATTTCGCTATGCGAACGCTCTTAGCGGCATCATGCATACGCTCTACGATGACGAACGCATCGCCCAATTTATGGCCGCTCATGCGCAACAGTTGCCAAAGGCTCTGTTGGAGGCGCTCTTAGCTCTGCCCATGCAGGCGCACGCCCGACGTGTGTTGGCCGAAGGTCGCCCGGCCATGGCCATGCAAAATCATCGCTATCTGCTAAGGCAGCTTGCCCAATGGAACTTTTCCGCTCCACGCACGCTTGTCGAGCAATTGCAAAAAGCCCATTTCGAGCGCGCACTCGGCGATGTCCCCAAAGCCTCTCCGGCGATTCTTTCGCTACTCGATTCGTTGGAAGCATTGGAAAATGCGGATACTAACGCTCTATTGGACGGCATGAATGCGATTCTTGGCGATTATTTTCACCTGGCTGTCTTTCGCGATGCGCAAAAAACGGAAGCAACAAACGCACCTCGGACTGTTTCTCCCGAGAAATCGCAAAAGGAGCCTTCCCTCCTCTCGGAAGAAGCGGTTCTCGAGGAAATGCTCGTCGGCGCTGCGGAATTCACATCGCTGGCACAATTGGAGGAGCACAAGGGAAAACAACGCGCCAAGAAGCCACTGTTTCCCAAACGCATTGCTAAGTCAGAACAGGCACGCCGCGCTTTTATTAAACGCCATTTCGGCCGTCCCCTACTCACGCCCGAGGAGGCATGGCAATTACGCATGAAAACAGCAACGGGAGTGCATCAAAACAGCATTCCCTATCTCACGAGCGGTCTGTCGTTTGCGCAAATGTCCTCATTTCGAAAGGAGCAACGCGAGAAGGTTGCCGAGCAGAACCGCGCCTATCTTGAAGCGCATCGCCACACCGTCCGTCGTGCCGAACGCGTTCTGCGTCGCCGGTTGGAACAGGTGCTGCATGCTGAAGAAGAGGATAGCCCGGCCTTTCAAGAACATGGAAAGCTTGTTGGCGGACGGGTTTGGCGCGTGTTTGCACTCCGGGACAATCGCGTGTTTCTCCACGATGCCCACGACGCCCCACGTCGCCTCATTGTGGATGTGCTTCTGGATGCCTCCGCTTCCCAGGAACCACGCCATGCTTCCGTTGCTACGCAGGGCTTTCTTCTGGCGGAAACGCTTGAATCCGTCGGTATTCCGTTCCGCGCCACCACGTTCCAAAGCCAGCAAGGCTTCACCATTCTCACGCGCCTGCATGACTACACGGATCATAACCGAGCCGATGCCCTTCTGCGCTATTTCCCCGACGGCGCCAATCGCGACGGCTATGCCCTTCGTCTCATTGGTGAAACCCTACAAAAGAAGCCGGGCTGCCGCAATGTTCTGATTGTCCTCTCCGACGGCAAACCCTATGACCAGCGCATTGCTCTAAACAATGAATCCTTTCAACAGTTTCAGCAATACGAAGAAGATTTTGCGATCCTGGATACCGCCCGCGAAGTCGAGCGACTCCGTCGCCAAGGCATTGCTGTCTTCGGCCTTTTCACCGGCGAAGAAAAAGATCTCCGCGCTGCGCAGCGCATCTACGGCACCGGCTTTGCCTACATCCGCACACCCGAGCGCTTTGCCGCCATTGTGGCGCAGGTGTTGGAAGAAGAATTGGAACGAGGCTAAGAACGGCATAAAACGCCTGCCTCTCCCTTTCATACAAAAACTCTCTGTGTCGCACGACACAGAGAGTTTTCATTATTATTTCATGCATCGGCCTTTGCCGATGCCCACTATTACTTAGGCCTCCGTCTTCCAGAGCCCGTGTTTGTTGCAATGTTCATAAACGGTTACCGGGCCGTCTTCGACCAGGAATTCAGCCTTCGGTTCCTGACCAGGCTTAAGAGCTACGCTCTGGAGTTTATTGCCTTGCTCAACGGCGATCATATCAATGTAGTGATCTTCTTCCATCGGATGGATGGTGGAGCCGACAACTACTTTAAGCGTATTGCCTTCGCGTGTAGCAACGGGTACGTGTTTTTCTTTGGCAGCGTCCGTTGTGTTGGCCTTGAGCTCAGTGGTTTGTTCACCGCAGCATACCGGAGTGCAGCCGCCAACTTGGTTGGCTTTTACGAGCAATGTACCACAATGTTTACAAAAATAGAATTTCATAGTTCCTCCTGTTTTGTTCTCAGACGAACTCGCATGAGACCGTCCTTCACTCCCTCTTGTTGAGCGATACTATCGCTGACAAGTGATATTCATCCTTCGTTTGCATTAGTACCCAAAATCTGCCTTGTCACACGCTGATGAAATCGTTATAATAAAGACGAAAGTTTGTTCGACTTTCTTCGTTTTGCGCAGATAAGCGCTATCCATGCTGGTAGCAAAGGAGATCCTATGAATCCGACGGTAAAAAAAAGACGGCTGGCCATGCTGCAATATATTTCCGCCTATTGGGAGAAAAATCACATTGCCCCCACCGTTCGTGAATTGCAAGGGGCGTTGGACATTCGCTCCACTTCAACGGTCTCTACAGATCTGCATGCCCTGATGGATGCTGGAAAAATCATCATGACCGAAGGCTCATATCGCTCTATCCGCCCCATAGCGGACATTGAAGAAGTAGAGGATACCCCGGATTCTCCGTATCGCAGTGATGTCTTTGACATTCCTCTCTACGGTGCTGTGGCGGCAGGTTCCCCCATTTACGCTGAAGATGTGACGGAGGAATCCATACCGCTGCCATCTTCCTTTTTTCCCAACGACGGTGCCGACTATTTTGTGCTCGAAATTCATGGTGAATCCATGATTGAAGCCGGCATTTACGATGGCGATCACATCATCGTGCGTCGCCAGGATACCGCCCGCAACGGACAACAGGTTGTGGCATTGCTGGACGATTCCGCCACCGTCAAGACCTTCTTCCGGCGCCCCGATCACATCGAATTGCGCCCGGAAAACGCCGCGATGGATCCCATCATTGTTAAAGATTGCCGCATTTTAGGTATCGTGTGTGGTTTATATCGATTGTATTAAGGGAAACAACGCGATAAGAAACGCCTTTAAGACCAATAAAAAGAGCCTTTTTCGTTACGAAAAAGGCTCTTTTTTTCTTATTGTTCTCGGCTTTTCACCCAAGCCGATGCGCCGTCCAACAGATAGAGCGAACCCGCCGCTACAAAAAGGCCATTCGGATGCTCGCGGTATGCGAGCTCCATGGCATCGCGCATCTCTTTCACCACTTCCCAGTCATCGGTATCCTGTACGTGCACGCGATAGACTGCTGCAAAAGCATCGAAGAATTCCTGCTGCTCAGCCTCGGAAAGCTTGCCGTTATGCATGCCAAAGAGTAAGATGAGTTCCTTTCCCTTAGCCGGTGAAAGCTCCAACAAGTCCTTCAAGTTCTTCATTAAAACCTGCGCTGCCTGATGGTTGTGCGCGCCATCGATAAACACAATAGGATACGCGGAAATCATCTCCATCCGTCCCGGCAAGTATGCCTCTTGCACTGCCTCGCGCATGGCCTGCTGCACCGCCTGTTGCTTTCCCTCTTGCAGCGACATTCCTTCGCGCAGTGAAAAGCCGATTTTTTCCAAAAAAGTCGGCTGCAGAAACTCCTCCATCGCCACTAAAGCGGTACCAAAATTCTGAAGCTGGTGCTCACCGATCAGGCGTGCCTCGTAATCGCCGGAGAGTAGGCCGCGAGAGAAGTGAAAGTGCAGCTTGGGACGATCGCCTGCTTCCCATTTTAGCGATGCATTCGTCACGTCGTTAGGATCATAGAATACCAGCGATGCTCCTTTGGCAGCGGCGGTTTCACGCAGTACAACAGCAGCCTCCGGCCGCTGATTGGCAGAGACGCTCAGCGATCCTTCCTGAATAACACCGGCTTTGGCCTCAGCAATGTCAGCAATGGTATTGCCCAGTCTGTCGCGATGGTCGAAGTCAATCGTGGTGAATACATTCATCACGGTGGGCACAATATTCGTGCAATCATCGCGCCCACCGATCCCCGCTTCCATCACAATCACCGGCACATTAGCCTCACGATAGGCCAGCATAGCTTCGACCAAGCTCCGTGCAAAATACGGAATATACGGCAAATGGCATTCCCGCCCCTTCTTTTCCATAGCTTCTTGTATCTTCACCGATGTTTCATGCGCAATCGGCTGCGACTGCACCATGATACGTTCCTCGTAATGATGCACATGTGGCGATATAAAATGCCCCACTTTTTCCACACCCATTTTTTCAAGCGCGAGCGCAATCGTGCGTCCTGTCGATCCCTTGCCGTTCGTACCTACCAAATGCAGCACGATGCGATCTTTTTCCGGATGATCAAACGCCTCAAGCCAGCAATTCACGTCTTTTTGCAGTGTATTCCAGTCCTTTTCCGGACGCATTTCTGTTCCCTTTCTTCACTGTTCGTTTCCCTGAGCCGTTTCAACTCTGTCGCCACGCACTTCGGCCATTACGGCCTTCTATTTCTCTAGCGCCTCCAGCCCTGCCGCCATGCGCAATACGCTTTCCCAATGCGGTGGAAAGTCTAGGATGCGTGGCGCGAGATGCGGGTGCTCCGCAAAAGTCTTTTGAAACAGAGCGATGATCTCGTTGCTGCTTTTCTCTCCCATCACATGCATCAGACCCAACAGCATCGCAAAAAAGCGAAATGGGTCCGGGCGATACGCCGGTGCCAACTGCTCCAGTGTGCGTTGATCTTCTTTTAAAATCGCACAGCCATCGCGAAAGCGACGATTGGACAGTCGCCCGTGATGAGCGCAAGTGTTGCGCAATGTCGTAAAGCATTTGAAATACGAGTTTAGCACCAGCTCAGAACGCACCCCGTAAAACGCTGCCACTTTTTTCTGCTCCGGGCGACGCATATTGTTCACTACTTTTGTCAGCGTACCCAGCGTGATCACTTCTACCGCCACGTACACCGGCACATGCTGCATTTTATCCCCCTTCGACTGAAAATGACGCACAAACGGTTCATTGGCACGCGTCAACTCGTTTTCCAAATCATTGATGAAATTTGTATGATACTCCGCATTTTTGAAACGTCCCGGATCCAAATAGCCATATTCCCCAAATGCTTCATTGAGCACCGTTGCAACCACATGTCGCAACTGTACTTCGTAATCTGCCAAATAATCAAATAAAAAATTTTTAATCATGCGATCCCCGAGATACGCATCCACCAGCATTTCAAATGTGGTTCCCTCTCGGTATGTACCATCCAACTTACGCCAGGGCAACCCGAAGTTCTCCAGATGAAAAGGACTGATGTGCTGAAAAACTGCATTGGCATAATCCAGATCCCGAATCACCAGCTTGTCCTTTGTTACCATCTTATAGATTTTTGCTTCAAAACGAAAACCTTGTTTCTGTGTAGCCATAATCCCACCTTTGCCGGTGCTCAACGACGTTTTGGCGATGCGCGTGCTGCCATGGCAATGGTTAAGATGCCGTGATGAGGCACCGCTAGGGCGATGCGCGCCGTCGGCCGTCGTAGTGAATGAAAAAGGCCCGCCGTTTTGCACTTCAGTGAGAGGTGTGGCGGGATCTGATGCTTATAGTATAGCACATTTTCCGGAATTCTGCAGGGAAATTGAGAAAAGGGCATTCGACCGTGCCTTTTCGCTTTTTTATCAAAAGGCACGGTCGCACACCTCCTCTTCACGCACATTTCGCCCGTGCCTTTTCCCGTTTTTTGTAAAAGGCACGGTTGCACACCTCCGCTTCACGCACATTTTGACCGTGCCTTTGCGCTTTTTTATCAAAAGGCACGGTCGTCCACCACTGCTTCACGCACATTTCGACCGTGCCTTTGCACGTTTTTTGCAAAAGGCACGGTCACGCACCTCCACTTCACGCACATTTCGACCGTGCCTTTGCACGTTTTTTGCAAAAGGCACGGTCGCACACCTCCGCTTCACGCACATTTCGACCGTGCCTTTGCGCTTTTTTATCAAAAGGCACGGTCACGCATCTCCACTTCACGCACATTTTGACCGTGCCTTTGCACGTTTTTTGCAAAAGGCACGGTCGCATACCTCCGCTTCACGCACATTTCGACCGTGCCTTTGCGCTTTTTTATCAAAAGGCACGGTCGCATACCTCCACTTCACGCACATTTCGACCCTCTTCTTGCCACCTTCCGAGCCTGCGCCAAAGCTGTTTCTCCAAGAATGACAAAAAGTGGAGAGGCTGCGCAGTACTGCGTTGCCTCTCCACTTGGTTCCTATCCGGGCGTCCTCTGACGTTGTTCCTGTTTTTCGAAACGGCTTAGTATTCTGCCTTCTTCTTAGCAGCAATAGTCAGGGCTGCACCGATAATCAGCAGAGCAACCGGAGCCATGAACATCACATCGCCGGTCTTCTGTGCCTTTTTGTCGGCTTTCTTGGCAGCAATTTTGGCCGGTTTCGTAGACGGCTTGTCTGGCAGTTTGGTCGTCGGTTTGTCCATCGGCTTCTTGTCGAGCTTATCCGTGGACGGTTTGTCGCTCGGCGTGGGCTCGGCCGCCTTGGCTTCGGCCACACGACCGTCGGTCAGATAGGTGAAGGTGCCTTGGCCATCTTTGGTCAATTGCGTCATGTAGTCCTGAACTATCTGGGCTAAAGAGCCGTGGGTGGCCAGCAAGTTCTTGCCCTTGAACATTTCATAACCATCGCCGCCAACTGCCATGAAGTCATTTGTGGCCAGTTTGTAGGTCTTGGCGGGATCAATGGCTGTTTTACCGATCTGAATATTGATAGCAACGTTCTAGTTGTCCTTCTTGGCAATTTTGAAGGTCAAGCCGGCGACATGCGGGAATTTGCCGGCGGGATTCGGGTATTCGGAAATGCCGTAATTCAGGGCATCGATGATGTCCTGACCGGTCACTTCGATGACGGTCATGGCATTGCCAAACGGCAGAACGTTAATGACATCGCCGACTTTGACTGTACCGCTGCGTAATTCATGAGCTCTGCCTTAGATTGCGGTGTACCGTCCTTGCCGAACACGCCAACCTTGATGCCGTCCACATCAATGACTTCACCGGCACGGAATAACAGATTTCCGTTCTCATCAAAAATGTTGGATGCGAACTAGGGATACTTGGCAAGTACCGTGTACATCGTTGGTATGCAAGATTGTCAACGATTTTCCGGCCACGCTCTCTTTGGAAAGGACCGCTTCTTTCTTGTCTTGCTTCGGCTGTACGGTCTCTTCTGTCTTTTCTGCCTTTGTCTCCGCTTCAGACTTTACTTCCGCTACAACTTCTTTTTCTTCCGTTTCTGTTTGCGGATGTTCGACCAAATCTTCCACAAACGACTGTCCTTCATCGCCGGATTGGGTGAAAGCAGTGTTTGGCATCAGTATGGCTGCGGATAACAGCAATGCAAGAGCGATGCCCCATTTTTTGGTTCGTATACTCCCTCCTTTAGTGAAATTCTTTTCGGAATACCTGTCCACGGCGGACTCTCAACAATACTTACACGATTAGAGTAGCCCCATCGTGTTTGTTCGATATAAAGATCAAGTAAATACGAAATTTTCTCTTCACATTGCGCACAAATGGCTCGCGTACTATTAAGGAGCATCAAACGAGGTGCTATGGCTTCCTTTGAAGCCAAGGGAGAAGGAGTTACTATGAAACACACATCGTCTTTTTATCAAAAAGTATTTGCGGGCGCTTTGGCACTGTGCGTGGGATTTGTCGCTTTATCGGGATCCGTTTCTGCCGATAATCTGAAGCAACCGGTCTATTCCTATGGGCAAAGTTTAACAAAAGAGCAAAAAGAAGAAACCGCACATTTGCTGAAGGTATCCGACAAAGCGTTGGAGATGCAGGTGAATATTAAAGAAATGAACGCCCTCCTGCACGACCATTATCAATACTATCAGGTGTATTCTTCGGTATATTTGGAGCCTGCGAAGGATAAAAGCGGGGTGAATGTGGATATCGTCACCCCCGATACCATTACAGCCATCACACCGACGGAATATGCGAATGCGGCCATTACGGCCGGCGCCACGAATATGAATATCCGCGTTGCTTCCGTGAAAGCGGTAGATGGCTCAGGTGCTCTGGCCGGTGTCTATAAGGCCTTTAGCGGTACTACCGGCAATTTACCGGAAGAAAACATCAAGGTGGCGCAGGAAGAATTGGTCATTACGTCCAAGATCAATGAACAAAACAAAGGCAAAGACGGCTATTCCGATGAGCTGTTGAACGCCGCCTTAGCCGAAATCAAAGCACAAATTGCCAAAACAAAACAGGATAACGGCGGTTCCATTTCCGTCGGTGATATTACGACCATTGTCAATTCCGTTGTGAACAATTACAACCTGGAAGGCGTGTTGACCAAAGACAATCTGCAATCCCTCCAAGGTTTGATGGAAAAATTTTCCAAGATCGAGCTGTCCGAAGAGCAAAAGGCCAATTTACAAAAGCTTGGCGAAAGATTGCTCAAAGAGGGGGATACCTTGATGAAAAAAGTGCAAAACGGTTGGGCAAATCTCTCCCCCAGCACCAAATCCGAATTGGGCGGTTTCTTCGGGAATCTCTTCCAGGGCATTGTTGATTTCTTCCAAGGATTATTCAACAATAAATAAGGTATTCTCCTGCCGGCCGACGCTTATCCACCTCATGCGCACCGGCAACGAGTAAGACAAATAAGAAAGGCGGCCCGTTGGGCCGCCTTCTTCTATCTATTGCGCTGCGCAAACAGCGCTTTTTATTTGTTCAAAGATGTGTACTCTGTCCGATCCTTAAATTCCTGTTGTTTGCCATCGTTCCAGTTCCGAATGGGGCGATAATAGCCTGTAATGCGGCTGTAGACTTCCGCTTCTTTGCCGCAATGCGGGCAAACGTACTGTTCACCGGACAGATAGCCGTGATCCGGGCAGACGGAATACGTCGGTGAAATAGTGTAGTAAGGCAGATGGAAATTCTGGGCGATGGCGCGAACCAAAGCCATAGCGCTCTTCCAATCCGGCAATTTTTCACCAAGGAAGGTGTGGAAGACGGTGCCCGAGGTGTAGAGGGTTTGCAATTCATCCTGGGCCTTCAAGGCATCGAATACATCTTCCGTAGCGCCAACGGGCAGGTGCGATGAGTTCGTATAGTACGGCGCACCATGATCGTTCGCAGTTTTGATGTCCGGGAAATCTTCTTTATCGTGTTTGGCAAAACGATAGGTCGTGGATTCCGCCGGCGTTGCTTCCAAATTGTAGAGATCGCCATATTGTTCCTGATAATCACTTAAACGCTCGCGCATATGCAGGAGGACCTCCTTCGCAAAGCGCATCGTTTTGGGATCGCGCATATCGCCACCCAACCAGGTTGCATTCAGTCCCACTTCATTCATGCCGATCAGGCCGATGGTGGAGAAGTGGTTTTCAAAGGTACCCAGATAGCGTTTCGTATAAGGATAAAGGCCTGCCTCCAACAGCTTCGTGATGACATTGCGTTTCAGCTTCAGGGAGCGGGCTGCCACGTCCATCAGAGCATCCAAGCGATGGTAGAAATCCGCTTCGTCTTTGGCCAGATAAGCAATGCGCGGCAAATTAATAGTCACAACACCGACGGAGCCCGTGGATTCGCCGGAGCCGAAGAAACCGCCGGCTTTCTTACGCAATTCGCGCAGATCCAAGCGCAGACGGCAACACATGCTGCGCACATCGGAGGGATCCATATCCGAATTGACATAATTAGAGAAATACGGTGTGCCGTATTTCGCGGTCATTTCAAACAGCAGCTTATTGTTTTCCGTGGCCGACCAATCAAAGTCGCGGGTAATGGAATAGGTCGGAATCGGATATTGGAAGCCGCGGCCATTGGCGTCGCCCTCGAGCATCACTTCCAAGAACGCACGATTCACGAGATCTGCCTCGGCTTGGCAATCGCCATAGGTGAAGTCCATCATCTTGCCGCCGACGACGGCAGGCATGTCCTTGAGATCGGCCGGTATGCGCCAATCCAGGGTAATGTTGGAAAACGGAGCCTGCGTTCCCCAACGACTTGGCGTATTCACGCCGTACACAAAGGACTGCACGCATTGCTTGACTTCTTCGAGATCCAAATGATCGACCTTTACAAAGGGCGCCAGATACGTATCAAAGGATGAGAAAGCTTGTGCGCCCGCCCATTCGTTCTGCATGATGCCCAGGAAATTGACCATCTGGTTGCAGAGCGTGGATAAATGCTTGGCGGGTGAAGAAGTGATCTTTCCCGGTACGCCGCCGAGACCTTCATCGATGAGCTGTTTCAGGCTCCAACCTGCGCAGTAGCCGGTCAACATGGACAGATCATGAATGTGAATGGCCGCTGATTTATGTGCTTCTGCGATCTCTTTATCGTAGACTTCCGAGAGCCAGTAATTGGCAGTGATCGCGCCGGAGTTGGATAAAATCAGTCCACCGACGGAATAGGTCACCGTCGAGTTTTCCTTCACGCGCCAGTCATTGATCTTCAGATAATCGTCTACCAGCTTTTTATAGTCCAATAAAGTATCGTTTACGCGACGCAATTTTTCGTGCTGCTTGCGATAGAGTATGTAGGCTTTAGCTACTTCGGCGTAGCCGCAGTCGGAAAGGACTCGTTCTACGCTATCCTGAATGGCTTCGACTTCCAAAACATCATCATTGGCGTGCTTGCCGGCATCTGCGGTGGCGCGCAGGGCTAAGAGCTCCAATACATCGTCCGAAACGGGCGTTTGTGTGGAAACAAAGGCTTTGCGCATGGCGTCTTGGATCTTTTGAATGCGATAGTCCACATAGGACCCGTCGCGTTTCTTAACCGTAATCATGTCCCTCTCCCTTTTCTCATATTGCTCCGGTACTCGTCGTTCCGGCGGCTTTCGGGTCGCTTCTGATATCGTTTTGCGCTGGGGACCCGACCTTGTTTCAGCGGAAAAAAAGCAGGGCGTCGTTTTCCTTCGCCCCTGTTTATATTGTTACCTATATGCTATCACGATCTTTCTCTTTATACAATATATGGGGGCGAAAAGATTTTTTCGCCCCCATATATTGCTGATTAAAAGACTCTGCTTTCTTCCCGCGCTACCGTCATTTCAGCGCTTGTCCCTTTGCAACAGCCGTTTTCCCAAGACAGATCCTTGCTATTCTTGCGATTTTACTTCCGAAGAAATACCGATGCTCATAGGGTCATGCATACTCGCGTTGAACTCTTCCGTTTCCAAATCCTGATCCATCATCCATACCGTCCCGGTATCCGATTCCAGTGAAAAAATGGCTTCCGGCTTTTCACACTCACGGTAATAAGAATTTTTCATCTTCTTTCCCTGCCAGGAAACCTCGCCTGTATCGCTTTTTAGTATGGCCTGTACCCGTTTGACGCCGAAGGTTGTCACCCCGATCGGAGCGGTGTTCGTATGCGCCTCAATGGTGCCGGAAGGCTTAATGTGCAGCTGAATTGCGCCCACATTGGATTGTAAATAGGAGGAGGAGAGATTACTTTCTGAAACCCTGAGGCCGCCGGTCTGGCTTTCGGCATTCAAGTTACCTATCGTACAACCATCGGCTTCTAATTCCCCTACCGACGACGTAAACTTCACCTGTTCTGCTTGCACCTTGTTGAGCTGCGTATTGCCTATCTCCTGCTGCACCACAATATGTTTCAGCTTTGCGCCTTTCGGCAAGAAGAGAATGATCTTTTGATTTTTCCACTCGTTATCAAGGATATTGCTCAAATTGAGTTGCACACCGCCCTTGCCTTTCGGCGCATGGATACTGAGTTTGCCGTTTTCCTGTTGAATGTCCAGTCGCATCGACGGATCCTTGTACGCCGGATATTCGATTGCGGCATAGGTACCGCCCTGTCGAATTTCAAAATTTTGCAGCGTCAGTTTCACGGTCACGTCCGTGACGGTTTCCAGGCGTCTTGTCTTTTTCTCTCCGCGAAATGCTGAGTTACCGATATTGAAGTCGCGCAGTCCCAAAGCCCAAGAGGCGCCAACCAGGATTACACCACATAATAAGATGCCCAAGCACCATTTTCCCAATTTACTCATGTTGTGCTCCTCTCTTATTCTTCTGCCGTAACAAAAGCTTTCGAATGCCGCGAATCATGTTGCGCATCACAAGGATCATGATCAGCACGACAGCTACGCCCAGCAATACGATGCCCAACAGATACAGCGCACGCGGCATGCTGAATGCCTTTGGCATTTCCGTCGCCAATTCCTTTATCGCTCCCAGGGCAAGCCCTGCGCCGGCTCTCACCCCTGCGATCAGAAGCGAGCCGATGACCAAGATAGCGCTTAAAAATACGAGTAAAAGAGCGATGGCTATCGGCAAACCAATGGGCAATGCCAAGATCGCCAGTACGACCGTAAACAAGAGCGATACCTTTTTCTTCTGCGACTGGTTGGTTTCCGCTTTTTCATTTTCTTCCATGCGTTGCAATTGATCATCGCGCAAAATCTCAAAACTCGCCTGACGCGGATCCGGCATATCCTCCGGTACGCTATCTTCCTCTTCCACCCCGCGATCTTCAAAGATTTCCAGATAGTAAGCCAAGGCGTCATCGCGATCTTGCTGCGTCAACCGTCCCAGTCGACTCTCGAGCGCGTCCAAATATTCCTTTCTAGTCATCTTCATCCTCCTCACCCGCTTCTACCAGCAGATCCTCCAACGCTGTTTTAAAGGCTTCCCAATCCTCCTGATAGATCGTCAAGCGATCTCTTCCCGCTTCCGTAATACGGTAATATTTTCGATTTCTCCCCTGATGCTGCCGATCGTAGGTGTCCAACAACCCATTCTTCTGCAATCGACGCAATACCGGATAAATCGTTGACTCTGAAATCGGCATTACACGTTTCATCTTCTGCGTAAAACTGTACCCGTAGCGGTCTTTATTGCGCAGAAGGCTCAGCACACAAAGATCTAAAATTGAAGTTTGCAATGAAAACGCCATCGCTCCTCCTTCCTCTTCTATATTGTTTACTTACCTATATTATATTCTTTATAGTATTAAATGCAATAGGATATAAAGAAGGCGGCCAAAAAGGCCGCCTTCTTTCATTTATGAACCGTTGGCCGAAAGGCCAACTCCCTTGTTTCACCCGCGAATTTCCACGTGGGTGATGGTTTGCCGCAGGATGGCGGCGTAGGCTTCGAGGGCTTCTTTCGCAGGAGTGCCCAAGGTTTGATCAGGTACGAATTCGGTGACTTTAAAAGGTTGGAGGGCAAAGAAAGGCGCTCCTGCCAGCCAGTCGGCGATGACCATGAAGGAATGGCAATCGTGAAAGGCATTGGTGACGGTGGTACGAAATTCCGCAAGGGACGGATTCGCCAGCAAGAGGCTGACGGAGCGACGAATGCGGGAGAGATCCACGGGAACGCCGACGGTTTCCGCATAGCGATCCGGCTCATTTTTTATGTCCATCGCTATGCGATCCACGAGATGCTCATCTAAGAATTGTTGCAGAATATCGGGATGCAGGCCGTTGGTGTCCACTTTGATTAAATAGCCCATGGAGCGAACACGGCGAATGACATCGGGCAAATCGCGGCGCAAGAGGGGTTCTCCACCGGTGAAGCAGACGCCCTCCAAAAAGCCGCGCCGTTCTTCGAGGAATTGATAGAGTTCCTCTTCTTCAAGCAGGGCTGGCAGAGAGGCATCCCATATCTCCGCATTATGGCAATAGGGACAGCGCATATCACAGCCGCCGAGAAAAACGGTGGCGGCTGTGTGCCCGGGAAAGTCCAGCAAGGAGCACTTTTGCAGTCCGTGAATTTTCATCGTTATCTCCTTTAACGACGTCTCGAACGGCGACCGTCGAATTCGGGGGTTCGCGCGGCACGACGATCGCCGGGACGGCCGTCGGCAATCCATTGGCGATATTTCTCAATTTCTGTGTGAAGCGTGTGAAATACATAGGTAAGAATGCCGATATCGTCGGTAAAGCCGAGGCCGACAATAAAATCCGGGATGACATCCATGGGATTTACCAGATAGAGTAATGCGCCTACGATGAGCACGGCGTTGCGCTTTCCCAGATAGCGATAATGGCGCGTGACGGTATCTTTGACCATGTTTAGGAGTAGCAAGGCTTCTGCGCGCACGCTCTCGAGGCTTTCCTCGTTGCGTAACACGTTCACACTTTGCGCAATAAGTCTTGCAGTTTTTCGCGATGCAGGAGCAGATTGGCTGCTTTCGGCAATTGCGAAAAAAATAAGTGAAATTTTCCCATGGTTCCTCTTTTCAACTACGGCATTTCAACGCGTCAGAGTCGAAACAGACACAGCGCAATGTAGGAATCGCTCCCCTCCCCGAGATGTGTGAGTTCCACGAAGCGCGGGGCACGGGTCCAGTGATTGTTGACGCGCAGAAAAATCCGGTGTTCATTTCCCTTTTCCCAATATTCATACCCGAAAAAAGTGACGGAATGATTGTGATAGCGATTATGGGTGAAACTGATGATGCCGGGACGCAGCGCACGCAATTCGTCGATAAGGAGCGTTTCAAGGGCATCGCGACGCGGAAAGAAAAACACATTGCGAGCACGGGCCGGATAATTACAATTCTTCCACACTTGATTTGCCAACGGCGCAATTTGCCAGGGAAAGGTGCCGATGGTGGGATGAAACATCCATTTGGCTCGTGCTTTCGCACGAATCCAAGAAAAAAGTTCTTGTGGATCGGCGGGCAAACCGGTCACCCCTTGGCGACGAAAATACGTAAAGACAGACGTCAAAGCGGTGAGTGAGCAATGATTCGTTTCCTTAAAATCGCGCATCAAAAGAAGCGGCATATCCGAAAGCGTTAATCGCTCCCGACACTGCCAGCCATCGCCATCCTGCGCCAACCAGACGGCAGGATCCGTGATTTCTTGTTCAAAATGACGCATGATCGCTCCTTACTCGCGAGCCTTGACAGAAAAAGCCCGCCCACCGAAGTGAGCGGGCATGATCCTATTCAAAATGGAACAGGTTTAAGCCGGTTTCATCATCATGGATACGATCCACGGTGCCATCCAGCACATGAATGAACATTTCACAGGTGGCAAAAATCACCGCTTCATTCAGATGGCCACCAAAAGCATGGCCTTCTTTATCCGCACACGTTAAATGGAGGTGCGCATAATATTCCCCATCCATGGTCGTGATATTGCCGTAGAGCGCAGTGATCTCGGCCGGGAAGGTGAAGTGGTTTTTATAGTACTTCTTTTCACTCACATCATAGCAACCCACCGTAAAATCATCGATGGCGCCCAACGCACGTACTTCAGCCAGCTTAATGTTCTCTTTTTCAGCAATGTTTTTCAATTGCGTCAGAATCTCTTCGCCGCGTTCCATGCGGCAAACAAGCGTATCTCCAAAACGACGATATTCCATAACTCCTCCTTCTTGCATGCCTCTTCTTCCATTATACACAAAGCGGCAAAACCAACGAAAAAGGATAAGCGATAGCATCGCGTACTGTGGCGTAAAAAACGCCCGGGTCTAATGCGCTTTGCTCTGTTCTCGGCGCAAAATGATGGTCAAGAGGAAAGTTGTCACCGCAACACCCACGAGTAGAAGGAGGTTGCGATTTACCAAAGCGTAATCGATTTTTGCCGCACTGACATGGCTGAGATGATCAATGGTATTCATCAGCCAATAGGAAGGGAAAATGCGCGATGCTTTTACGACGAAATCCGGAAGCAGAAAACTCGGCACAAAAACACCTGTCGAAAAGGCCACCAGTAAAGAATAGGCCGTGCTGAAGAAGGAAGCTGCATTTTCCGATCGAAAAATCTGCATGATAAACAGGATCAACCCGTTGATGGCAAGAGCGTGCACGGCGGAAGTGAGAATTCCAACTTGTGCCTGTCTGGTTTCGAGCACATCAAAGCCTACAACCGCAAGGCTGATGAGCATGAAGATCGCCCAGAGGAAAAACATAAACACAAAGGAAGAAAGCGTAATTTGTCTTGTCCGCGTGGCCTCGTTGTAGCCGCTGATCAACTCACGAGCCTTTATTTTCGGATCTTCTGTACGGGCAATGGTCATGCCTACGCACGTAAAACCGGCGCTTAAGAGTACGTAAAGAATGACGCCAAGCATTCCCATGAAGAGTTCAATTTGCGCACTGTTTTCGTGGCCATTTACAGCGATTTGTCCCTCCAGTTTCGTATCCATGATTTTTGTCATGTACGACTCTAGAAAATCACTTCGCTCACTTCCCTGCACGGAAGAAGGAATATGACTGTCAAAGAGGCGATAACTCGTGGCATAAAGAGTAATCTGGCGATCCAATACCTGTACCGGCGTATCATTTTTACTGACGAAGGTCTGTACGTCGAGGCGGCTTCCCGTCTCGGGAAAACGGAAGGTTTCAGGAATCACCAGGACATAGTCCACCTTGTCCCGAAAAATGGAAGCGTTCCACGCTTTTTCATCCGTTCCGGCGTCCACGATCTCGTTTGTTTTCTTCAAATACGCTTCAAGGCTCTTGGCGAACGCATCCTGACTGCGATTAATCAGTGCCAAACGCGGCTTTCTTTCCTCTACAAAAGTGGCTTCCTCGGTCTGATTCCTCGCCATGAGTAAAAAGAGCCCCAAAAAAATGCCGAAAGTAATCAGTAAAAAGCCTTTATTGTGGCGTGCGATTTTGAGAAACAGCTTATAGGCTCTCATAGCGATCCCTCCTTAATGCGATGATGGTGATGCCAAGAAAAAGAACGAGGGTGATAGCCAGATGCGCCATCGCCGTATGATAAATCTCCCCCACTCCCTGTGTATAGAGACCATACAAACCGTCGTTCACCATATTAACCGGATTGAGTGCATCCAATAACGGGGCAGCAGCCTGCACACTCGTCCGTACGCCGGAAACCATCATGCCCGACAAAAAGCCTAAGAAAAGGGGCAATAGGATACCAATAGCCTGGCGAACACCTTTTGCTTCCGGCAACAGGGCAGCCACCACAACACCGATCACGATGCCACAACACTGCCCCAAAAAAAGCAGAAGCAAAAGAGCCCAAATATTCGTCTTCGTCGCCACTTCTACACCAAGGAGGCGAAGCAGCAGGTAGAGAACCAGGGTAAAGCCGATATAAATGACCAGATAGGCGCCAAAATGAAGCACAAAGCTTTTCCGACGCTCCAATGGGGATATCTGCTCTCGCAAGCCAAGTGGGCTTTGGTTCGCATGCAAGTTATCCAGAAGATGATTGCCCATGGAAAACGCATAAAAGGTAATGTAGGCAATGCAGGCGAACTGAAAGCTGAGCATTTGGTCGACGCCGCCTTTACGCAGATCCGGATTCACTTCCAGCGCTTCTACTTTTTGTTCTTGCGCTACCGCCGGCACCGATGTTGGAGCTTTTGTCACAGCAGATTTTGCAATTTCCTCCATATTGGTTTTGGTTTGGTACGAGCGCAATACCTGCTGTACAACCATCAGCACATAGGAACGCGCCATGCGCGTTTCATATTTTCCGGCTTTGGCATCCAGTACGATGGCGTCGATAGCGCCGGCATTCATCGCGGCTCGCGCTTCTTTGAGTGTGGAGAAGTTGCCATACACGAGTGGAAGTTTAGCATTTTTTTCCGGCGTCTCCTCTGTCCACTTTTGATTTTTCCAAACGCCTTTCTTGGCCTCAAGATCCGCCATAAAATCCGGGAAATCCGCCTCTTGTCCTTGAATCAACCCGATACGACTGACCGGCAAAGAGAGGTCTTCCTTTGTGGTCGGACGAAAGACCATGCTGAAAATGAGTAAGAGCACAACCGGCAAGGAAAAACCCCAAATCAGCGCTTCCCGCTGGCGGATGATCTGTTTCAGGTGATAAGCGAAAAGTTTACGCATGATCACGCAGCTCCTTTCCGGTGATTTCCAGAAAAACATCATTTAAGGTGGGTCGATCGGTTTCAATGGACAATAGAGAAATACCTTTTTCTTCTAATCGATGGATGAGATCGATGGCGCTCATGGCAGACGTGCGAAGCTGCAGTTGCAGATATTTTCCGTCATAAGAAGGCGACACGAATGCGGGTTCTTGCCTAATCCAGGCCAGTTGAGCGTCGGAAAGTTCTGCAACCCCCACTTTTACCGTCTCCCTCAGCGACGTTTGCGCCAGAATTTCACGGCTGGTTCCTTCCACTAACGACTTCCCGTGATCCAAAATGACCAAGCGATCGCACAGCAGTTCGATTTCTTCCATGTAGTGTGACGTATAGATGACCGTGGCACCCTCATCCCGCAGCTTACGAATGCCTTCCAGAATGCGGTTTCGGGATTGCGGATCCACCGCAACGGTCGGTTCATCCAAGATCAGAAGCCGCGGCTTATGCGCGATGCCGCAGGCTAAATTGAGACGTCGCAATAATCCGCCGGAAAGTTTGGATGGATGAAAATGACGAAAATCCTCCAGTTCTACAAAGTGAATGGCCTCTTCGACCAATGCTTTGCGTTTCTTTTCGTCCTGCACATAGAGACTGCAGAAATAATCAATATTTTCCTGGACAGTCAGTTCTTCATAGACCGCCACATTCTGTGGTACCAACCCGATCTGTTTTTTGACGGATGCATTTGTCGAGGACATCGGTGTGCCAAAAATTTCAATTTCGCCGTGATCAAATTTGAGCAAGGCTAAAATGCAGTTAATCAAGGTCGTCTTACCGGATCCATTCGGACCCAACAAGCCAAATATCTCGCCTTTATCTACGGTCAAGCTGAGATGGTCAATGGCTACCAGTTCTTTGTAACGCTTGACCAAATCGTTGACCTTTACCACATGTTCCATACTGCCTCCTTATTCTTGGACTATTGACGACGTTTTTCGGATGGTTGTCGCTTGCATGATGTTGATTTTTCTTTTCTTATTATCAGTATAAACAGCACCATTCCGGAAAACGAGAGCCTTCTGTCATAATCGGATATGACAAATGTCATCTCGCTTCTGTTTTATGCTCCGCCCTGCCTTTGCTATAATAAATATATTGGAAAAGCGGCAAGTTTCAGCCAAAGGAGGCAATCGTGAAGCGATTTTATTTGTGGGGTGGCGTCGTTCTTCTCTCCGTTCTTGCCACCTTCTTGTTGTCCGCGTTGCCTCTATCCGTGGATGCATATCTTCAAATTCTGTTTATTCTTAGCGGCAATGCTCTATTTTATCTGTTGTCGCTTTTGGCACCGGAAAAAGTATCCCAAAAGCACAAGGTATTTCTTTTCCTTCTATCTGCGTCCTTAATCACCTTGTTCAGCGGATCGCATCCCTATCTGGTGGCCTTGCTGCCAGGACTCTTTTTTCTTCTTCCGGATTCGTCCCCTATTCGTTTAACGGGTATCCTGCTTTTTCTTATCGTTTTTCTTTGCTGTGGCATCTCGCCGTACACGCTATTACTCAGCGTTCTCGCCTTTTATGCGAATTATGTGGCCGGTACATATCGCAAAGACAGCCATCGCTTGGAAAAAACCTTGTATTCGCTGGATGAAGAGACGCAGAAATCCAATGTGCTCAACCGTCGTTATCTCGCTCTGGAAGAATCGCAGTCTCTTCTGCAGGATAATGCCATCCTTCAGGAACGACAGCGCATTGCGCGGGATATCCATGACCACGTCGGGCATGAACTGACGTCTGCCATTCTCCAGTTAAAAGCGTTGGAATTTCGCATCGCAGATCCATCCCTGCTTGTTCCCGTCCGTCAATTACTGGAGGAGAGTATGACGGAAATCCGTAACAGCGTACACAATCTACATGATCAATCGTTGAATTTAGCCGAAGAAGTGCAGCTCCTATTGGATCGCTATACCTACTGTCCGGTCTATAAAGAAATCCATCTGCAAACCGAACCGCCTGGTGCGGTCCATTTTACGCTTCTGGCCGCCATTAAGGAGGCATTAAAAAACACTGCCACCCATTCCAATGCGACAAAAGCGGAAATTCTTTTAAGCGAGACGCCAACGTTCTATCGGTTATTGCTTGTGGATAACGGTACGACAGCTGTCAAACATCCTGAAGCCGGCAATGGGCTTGGCCTGCTTTCCCTACAACAGCGCGTAGACGCCTTGAACGGTTCCATGAACATCTCCGTAGAAAACGGCTTTCGTCTGTTTATCACATTGCCAAAGGAGGAAGTATGAATTTAGTCATCGTAGATGATGATCCCATTGTCGTCGAAAGTCTTCGTCTCATCATTGAAGGCGGTTCAAAAAGCTATCCCGAGGCCATTACAGTGGTCGGAACGGGAAACAGCGGTGAGGAAGCCATTACACTGTATGCAAAATATCATCCGGATATTCTCCTTTTGGATATTCGCATGGAGGGCATGAACGGTCTGGATGCCGCGCGCGAAATTCTCCGCCGGGATGCTCATGCGCCGATCCTCTTTCTTACAACGTTCCTTGATGAAGACTACATTGCGGAAGCGCTTCGCCTCGGTGCACGCGGCTATTTGCGAAAGTCCGGCGTAGAGTCCCTTCTTCCCTCTCTCTACGCCGTGCAAAACGGGCATCACGTCTATGGCGATGAAATTGTAGAAAAATTACCGCACCTGCTTCAACGTCCTCACCAAGCCGCCAACGATCCGTTTGCTGCGCTAAAGGAGGACGAATGGAATATCGTGCGTTTGGTCTCCGAAGGAAAAAGCAATAAAGAAATTGCGGATGTCCTTCACTTCTCGGAAGGAACCATCCGCAATTATCTCAGTATAATTATGGAAAAATGTCAGGTGCAAGGGAGAACGCAACTGGCCATTGCCTTTTACAAAGCCGGCCATATTCATTAGCCCTCATTTTTGACTCATTAATTAGCCGCACACTACGTCTTCGCCACGAAGCACGCTTTACCAAGCGATACATTCTCGTCGATGACGCTAAGCTTAGTCGATCACAATGTCCTCAAAGAGATCGGGCAACAGCTCCCGGAACTTCGGCAACAGAAGACGAACGATCTCACGAATCTGCGGATGCGCCGCTTTGGATCCACGCAAACGCAGGAAATGACGCCATTCCCGCATGTTCATCGTTACGACGATTTCCGTTTTTAAGCTGTTTGGCAAAATGCTTCGCGCTTCTTCCGGTGTCGCTCCGGCTTCGATAAGGGCAAAATAGCCTTTTTCGATGGAAGCCATTTGTTCCTTCCAAAGGGTGTAGCAGGTGTCACCCTCATCCCAGAACAACGGTTTAATGAAAGTGAGCTCGTTGCCGAACTTATCTTTCGTGTAGTTGCAGTAGCGCGTACTTTCCTGGCTGTAGCTGGCGATGCGATGACGAACAATTTCATGTGTAACACCACGGTCGCAGATGATTTTCACGCTCAACTTTTCGTGTTCGATCACGCTCTCATGTCCGCTTTGCACCAAACGGCGCAGAAACGGTCCCGCCGTATTTTCTTTGATATTGGCTTCACTCTTGTAGCACACGCGCCCTGCCGCTTCCATATTGCGCAGCATTTGACGGGGATCCGGATTTCCCAGAATTTCTACCGATGGGGAAATAATCTGCATCGTTTTCTCCTTCTCGCTGTTTTAACAATCACTTCCGATTACAGTTCACGACAGGAGAGAACGTGCACATCGCCTTTTGCTCTCTCTTGGGCCACACAGGAAGCGGTGAGCATCGCGATCATGCGACCGTCCAAGGCTGATTTTGCAGCGGCTGGCGCTTTTTTGACAGACTTTTTCGGCGCCTCTTCACCGCCCGGAATGTACTTCAACAAGCTGATAATGGCCGTAAGCAAAATCAGGATGAGAAACACAATGAGCATGGAAAACATGCTGACAAAAAGGGCATCACTTAAACCAAATGGATTCATAATACGTCCTTCCTTTATATTTGCGCAAAATGGTGGCGAATGGGTGCCCCTTTGCGCATAGCATTAAACCGACATATTCACCGATCCTAGCCGATGAAGCATCTAATTGTTTTAACTCGTTTTACTATTTTATCCTATTTCCCTTGGGGAAGAAACATCTCGAAGCATTCTGCGCCGCTACCGGAGGACAAATGGGCTGCCACTGCCATAACGGCCACTTTTTCCAGTGTAACGGATTCGGCGTTCGATGCCGTCGCAGCCTGTGTTGCTGCAACAGCCACAGCCGCTTTTTCCTGTTTGGCTTTCTCCTCCGCTTCTGCTTTGGCTTTGGCTGCCTCTTCTTCCGCTTTCCATGCGCCCGTCAGGAAGGATTCCACCTGTTGCGGGAACAGAATATAGGCGACGACTTCTTCTTCACTGGCTTCACGCCCAAGCGCTTTTTCCAGTTTTTTCTTCTCGTCTTCATAAATGAAAGGCAGATCATCCGGGTCCGTCGGTTTCTTCGGCGCAACGCCTTTCAAAATCTTAGCGACCACCTCCGGATTTTTCTCCGCCGGCGAACGACCATAAAAGCCTTGCACATAATCTTTAATTTCCTTCGGCACCATTTTATACGGTTCGCCAAAAAGAACGTTCATGACCGCCTGCGTACCGACCATCTGTGACAGTGGTGTCACCAGCGGCGGATAACCCATATCCTTACGAACATTGGGTACTTCCTGCAACACTTCATTGAAGCGATGCCCCTGTTTTTGTCCTTCCAATTGGCTGAGCAAGTTCGACAGCATGCCGCCCGGAACCTGATACGTCAAAATCTTGGGATTGGGAACCAGCGAACGCGCACGCAAGTCGCCGGAAGCAATGTATTTGGAGGCCAAGCGGTCAGCAATTTCATACACTTCGCTCAGCGCTTCACGGTCGATGTTGACCTCGCGATCCGCAAGCTTGGCGACCTCGAGGAGCGTTTCATCGGCAAGATGCGACGTTCCGCCGGAGAAGGGAGAAATGCAGCCGTCCACGATGTCTACGCCCGCTTTCATCGCTTGCAGCATAACAAGCGGTGTGGCATTTCCCGTTGTGTGGGTGTGCAGATCAATGGGCACATCCAGTGCGTCTTTTAGCGCGGAAACCAATTCATATGCATTTTGCGGCGTGCAAATGCCGGCCATATCTTTGATGCAAATGGAATCGGCACCCATATCGACATATTCTTTCGCCAGTTTTACATAATATTCGTTGTTATGCACCGGGCTGACGGTATACGCAATGGCGCCTTGCAAATGACCATTGTGTTTTTTTACAAACTTAAAAGCGTTTTTCAGGTTGTTGGTATCATTAAGCGCATCAAAACAGCGGATGACATCAATGCCGTTTTCTAAGGTAAGACGAATGAAGCGCTCCAGTGTATCGTTGTCATAATGGCGATACCCAACCACGTTTTGTCCGCGCAATAACATGGAAAGCTTTGTGTGTTTCGCAGCGCGGCGAATTTCGCGCAGATTTTCCCACGCACTCTGATGCAAAAAGCGAAACGCTGAATCGAACGTAGCGCCGCCCCAGACTTCCAAGGAATGGAAGCCGACTTTATCCAGTGCCTCCACCAATGTGATAATATCTTCGCGCTGCATACGGGTTGCTAACAGGGATTGATTCCCGTCACGAACCGTTACATCTTGAATAAAAACTTCGCTCATGTTCTTTCCTCTCTATGGTAACGAAAACGGTAAACTCCTTTTCCTATTATAGTAGAAAATCGACGGGATGGGAAAGAAAAGGAAAATGTTTGTCAAAATTGCCATGCCGGTTTGACGCAGTAGCTAGTCTCTTTCTTTTTTCTACACGGGTAGTATGATAGTCACGACGAACCGTTAACAACATGCTCAAAACAACGTATAGCGCGTTGTCTGAAAGCAAGGCATAGAAAGAGGAAGCGATGCGAGCAGAACGAATTTACTCCTTATTGAAGAATTTTATGGCCTTACCCACCGTCACAGGAACCGCCGATGAGAATCTGGCGTTACCTTTCTATCAAAACTTTTTTGAACAATGTCCTTATTTCCGCGAGCGACCGGATCACTGGGGCACATGGCTTTGTCCGGAGGATCGCTTTCATCGCAAAGTGATGTGGGGCCTCGTACGTGGCAAAAGTCCGCGCACCGTGGTGTTGATTCACCATATGGACGTCGTGGATGTCACGCAATATGATCGTTACCAGAAGCTGGCGTATCTTCCCGACGGCATCAAGCCAATCTTGCAAAACGGCAGCTTGCCGGTGTCGGATGACGTCAAACGCGATCTTGATGGCGAGGATTGGATCTTCGGGCGCGGTGCATGCGATATGAAAGCAGGTGCGGCCATCGAAATGACGTTACTCGAAGAGTACGCCGCGCAGGAAGACGTGCCGGGCAGTCTTCTCCTATTGGCCGTTCCGGATGAAGAAACAGGCTCCGCCGGCATGCGCGCGGCGGCATCGCTATTTGAAGCACTGGAGAAAAAATTCGGCTTGCAATTTACCCTCATGGTGGATACGGAGCCGCACGGACGCACGCAGGAAAACGCCTATGTCATTCATGACGGAAGCATCGGTAAAATGATGCCCGTCGTCTTAGCTCGTGGCAAGAGCGTGCACCTCGGCAATGTCTATGACGGCTTAAATCCCATTCATCTGATGAGTGCCTTGGCGCGCGAAACCGAGCTGTGGCCGGAAATGGTCGAGAGACGCGGCAATACCACGACGCCGGGCGCGACTTGGCTTTCTCTGCGCGACCGACGCACGGCCTATAACGTCTCCTTGCCGGCAACGGCCGGCGGTTGCTTAAATGTCTTAACCCTTACCCATACGCCGAAAGACGTGCTGCATGCGCTTTGTCGCTCCGCTGCCGTTGCAGGCGCCAAAGTCATAGCATCCATGAAGGAGCGCTATGCCTTCTATCGCATCCAAACGCCGGAAGCCCCCGCCGATCCCTTCCCCGCCCAGGTACAAGTGCTCACCTTCGGCGCTCTGAAGCAGGCCGTGCTTTCCCACGATCCTGAGGCAATAAGTATAGAAGCTCCCATCCTGAAGCGAGTGCAAGCCGGCGCCTGCGATCTGCGCGAAGGAGCGCTGGAGTTGATGGAGGCCTATCTGGCACGCTGGGAAAGCACTGATCCTTGCTTCGTTATCGGCCTGGCCGCCCCCTACTATCCTCCTGTCAATAACAGCGAGCTGTCCACGCAATCCATGACCAACCGCATGGTGTCACATCTTAGCGAAACACTGCAGTCCTTCGGGCTCGAACTGCAAGTCGACAATTATTTCAAAGGCATCTGCGATCTCTCCTATGCCATGTTTACCGCTGATGCTTCGACCATTGATTTCGTCGCTAAGAATCTCGTCTTTTGGGGCGAAGCCTATGAAATCCCACTCGCGCTCATTCAGCGATATTCGATGCCCGTTTTCAATATCGGCCCCTGGGGCAAGGACCTGCACAACCTCGGCGAACGCGTGAATCGCAAGGATCTGATCGAGCATACCCCGGCGCTGATTCAACGCGTCATTGAGGACGCGTGGAATGAAGCGTAGAAAGCGTGGCTTCAGCCGGTACGCAGAGTGGAGCGCTACCCCATGTTATTCGTGAAAATGCGTTTTAACATGGGGTGCATTATCGGAGCCCCATGTTATTTTTAGAATAGGCAAATTAACATGGGGCGATTTTTCTGCTTTTTCGTGCCAATACCCCATGTTATTCGCGAAAATGCGTTTTAACATGGGGTTATCCGGCGACTTTTTGGCGCATTTACCCCATGTTATTTTGATGATTCGCTATTTAACATGGGTTTGCTAAACGCGAGATACCCCATGTTATTTTCATAATCTTCTTTTAACATGGGGCTTAACGGCAATTTTTGTGATTTTTTACCCCATGTTATTTTGCTGATTCGCCATTTAACATGGGGCTCAGCGGCGACTTTAGCGATTTTTTACCCCATGTTATTTTTACGATTCGCTTTTAACATGGGGTAACGTTGCCGAAAGCGCCCCATGTTATTTCCAACATCCGGTTTTGACATGGGTTGCGCCATAGAAGCAATGCCATTTTTACCATCATTTCAAAAAAAAGGAAGGCGGCCATTAGGTCGCCTTCCTTTTTTTGCGTTCGCTTTTCGCCGTTACTTCAATTTTCCTAAGAAATTGCGGATCATTTGCTGGAACCGTGCTGCAGCTTTTTTCCCCTCTTCGATCACTTCTTCTTCGCTGAGCTTCTTCGTACCAACACCGGCAGCCTGGTTGGTAGCTAAGGAGACGCCGACCAGGCGCACGCCCATGTGATGGGCCGCTGTGGCTTCGATGACGGTGGACATGCCGGCCATGTCGGCGCCGAGGACGGAAGCCATGTGAATTTCGGCCGGGGTTTCATAAGCGGGACCTGTGAATTGAACGTAAACGCCGTCGTGTAAGACGCAGCCGGCTTCTTTGCCGGCTTCATGCATTTTTTCACGCAGCTGAGGATCATAGACGGCGGTCATGTCCGGGAAACGGGTGCCCCATTCGGAGACATTGGGTCCGAGTAAAGGCGAAGGCACGAAGGAAGAGATGTGATCTTTCAGAAGGCAAAACTCGCCAACTTTGTAAGTCGGATTGATGGCGCCGGCAGCATTGGTTAAGAGCAGGGTATCAATGCCCAGCGATGCCATCAGACGAATGGGAAGAACACAGTCGGAGACGGGATAGCCTTCATAGAGATGAACACGCCCCTGCATCATCACGACGGGCAGACCTTCAAAACGGCCAAAGACAAAACGCCCGACATGGCCGGGTGCGGTAGAGATTGGAAAGCCGTCAATCTCGGCATAGGGAACATAAACAGCATCTTCGACGACATCGGCTAAATCACCCAATCCGGAGCCAAGGACGATTCCCACTTTTGGTTTCTCCGGGCAGACCTTCTTTACTTGTGCCAGGCAGTGCTGAACTTTTTCATACGGTGTCATTTTTCTTCCTTTCATGTTCTTTCCATCGCAGAAAAACATATTTTTCTCATCGTTTTTCGCTAAAATAACGTATCATAGTAAGTAAGCCTATCTTTTACCCATACGTTTGAAAAGGAGCTTCTATGAAACGAGTGGCTACTACTATTTTACATCATCGCTTGGCGGTTATCTTGCTGTTTGCCATGCTATCGATTTTATCGGCTTTTGCAACAACACGCGTTACGGTGAATTATGACATGGCGGACTATTTGCCGGCTAATGCACCGTCGTCACAGGCGCTGGAGACGTTGCGAAAAGAATTTAATTTTTCTATGCCCAATGCACGCGTTTCTTATCCGGTTTCTTCTGTAAGGGATGCGCTGCAGATGAAAGAAAAGCTGGCTGGTTATGCACACGTGGATCAGGTCATCTGGCTGGATGATGTGACGGATATTCATACTCCATTGGAGCAGATGGATACGAAAACCGTGAATGCCTATTGGAAAGACGGACGGGCGCTGTTCCAAGTTTCTGCCGATACGGCCTATGCGCGGCAAACCATGGATTTTTTCCGTTCTTTGCATAGCGATACCTGGGTTTCGGGACAGATCATGGAACTGGCCAGCGCCCAGCATGCTGTCAATTCGGAAATTGGCTCGATTACGATGTTTGCGGTACCAATCGTCTTCATCATCTTATTGATCAGCACTTCCTCTTGGTTACAACCTTTCCTCTTTTTGCTCACCATCGGTGTGAGCGTATTGCTCAACATGGGATCCAACTTGGCCTTGGGCAGCGTATCCTTTATTACACAAGCCGTGTCCGGCATTTTGCAATTGGCCGTATCCATGGACTACGCGATCTTTTTGCTGCATCGCTATAATTTGAATCGTGAACAAGGCATGGTGAATGAAGAAGCCATGGCACAAGCGATGGTGCAATCGTCCATAGCGATTGCTTCCTCAGCTGCCACGACATTTTTCGGTTTTCTGGCGCTACTGTTCATGCAGTTTCGCATCGGTGCGGATTTGGGCATTGTCATGGCGAAGGGGATCGCCTTCTCTTTCCTGACCGTATTGATCTTTCTTCCGGCACTGATTCTGGTGTTACAAAAGCCGCTTGATCGGCTGGCGCACCGATCATTGTTACCGAATTTCAAAGGCGTTGGTACCTTCGTATGTCGCCATCGCCATATCTTTGTGGCGATCGTGGCAGTTTTGATTATTCCGGCGTTTTTGGCGTCGCAGAGCAATTCCTTTGTCTATGGCATGGGCTCGTTCCCAAAGAACAGTGCCGCTGAACACGATCTGCACGCCATCGATGCACATTTTGGAGAACAACAGCAAATTTCTCTACTGGTGCCGCGCGGTGATCTGCAAAAAGAGCAACAACTGGACAAGGCACTGAAGGCGTTGCCACATACGGACTCGGTGATTTCGTATGTATCCATGGCCGATCCGGCCATCCCGCAGGAGGTGGTCTCCGGCAAAGGGCTGGATCAGATCCTCTCTCCTTCCTACAGTCATTTCATCATCACAGAAAATATGCCGCGTGAGGGCGATGTTGCCTTTGGCGTGGTCAAACAAATACACACCATCACGGAGAACCTCTATGGAAAAGGGTACTTTATGACCGGGTATCCCGTTGTGACGGATGATATGCGAGCGACGGTACAATCGGACAATATCATCGTCAACGGTCTGGCTGTTCTCACCATTGCGCTGACCATTGCCCTAGCGTTCCGCTCCTTCACCTTACCAATTCTGCTCGTTTTAACCATCGAAGTAGCCATCTGGCTGAATCTGTCCGTGCCCTATCTGACGGGCTCGTCATTAAGTTACATCGGTTATCTCATCATTTCCACGGTCCAGCTTGGCTCAACCGTGGACTATGCCATTCTTTATACAGAACGCTACTGTGATCATCGCCAACGCTTAAGCAAGCCCGACACATTGCGCGTTGTCGCCAAGGAAACTATCCCTTCATTACTTCCGCCGGCTCTGATTTTGACTTTTTCCGGCCTCGTCCTTTACCTGACATCGTCTTTGACCATCGTCAGTGAATTGGGCGAAGTCCTGGCACGTGGCGCTATGCTTTCGTTAACCATGGTCATCTTCGTTTTGCCCGGTCTTTTGTATCTTTTCGATCGGGGGATTGAATGCACGTCCTTCGGCCGTCATTTCTATCATGCAGCTCCTACAAAGCCTTCAAAGGAGGAATTATGAAACAAGTAAAGAATCAACCAAAACGCATCACCAGCCTTCTTTTGGCGGCGGCCTTAGTGGTCATGCCGATGCAGACGGCAGTTTATGCGGCTCCCTCGGTGCCGATTCGCGTTGCGGATACGTCGAGCACCTCTGGCACACCTTCCACAACCAATGAAAAAACAGCTGAATCCTTGAACGCTCAAAAAACAGCCGGTGCAACAAAATCCGAAGTCGTCTATGCTTCGCTACAGAATGATGGCAATGTCAAAGGCGTTTATATCGTGAATCGCTTTGATCCTTCCTCCGAACCCGTCAAGGATTATGGTGATTATGCATCCATCCGTGAGATTTCGACACAGGGTCGTATGGAAAGTTTTTCCGACGGGCACTATGCCATTTCTACCGGCGATGCACCTTTCTTCTATCAGGGACAAACGAAACGTAAAACACTTCCCTGGAAAATTCAGCTGCGCTACACGCTGGACGGGCAGCCGATTGATGCGCAGCAATTGGCCGGAAAATCCGGTACCTTTGGATTGGAAATTACCGTAAAGCCAACGGACGCCACAGCAAAGGATTCCTATGCACAACAGATGATGTTGCAAACGTCCGTGACACTGCCTGGCGATGTGGCCGAAAATGTACAAACGAAAGACGGTACCCTTGTGCAGGCAGGCAGCAACCATCGCATTGATTTCATCGGGCTGCCGGGAAAAGAAGCCAAAATCTTTCATTTGACCGCAACGGTCAAAGATTTTCACCTGCCGGCAATTACCTTTGCCGGGGTTCCTTTCTCCATGGACATCAGTTCCATGGCATTGCCGGACTTCAGTCAAGATCCGGACCTCAAAAAATTGCAAGACGGTACAAAGGCATTAAATGATGCGACAAAGCGTTTAGCAGCAGGATTGTCTGCAGCGGATAAGGGGTTTAGCGCTTTGGATTACGGTCTGGGCCGCTTGACAGGTGGTTTTTCTACCTTGCAAAACGCCGGCAGTCGTCTGACCGGTGGTGCCGATCGTTTTGCGGCCGGCTTGGAAACGCTACAAAAAAATAGCGCTCCCTTAGTGGCTGGCATTCGTCAGGCCAATACGAGCACAAAAGATATCGAAGACGCCATGCAACAGGTCAATGAGGGCTGGAAAGGCTATACTCAGGGCGTTTCTGCCTATGTTGACGGCGCACAAAAGAGCCTGGAAGCGGCGGCGCCGTTCGCATCAGGGGCTCAGCAGCTGCTTGATGGTGCGACCAAGACGCGTGACGGACTTTCTGCTCTGAGTGAGGAGGGGGGCAAGCTGGTCGGCTATTCGGGGCAGATTCAAGAGGCATTAACACAGATGAAGCGCAGCCTTTCTTCTTTGCCAAATGACAGCGGCTCCAAAACAGATTCCGCCTCCGCCCTGCCGTCGCCGCAGGAATTGGCGCAATCCGAAGCACGCATAAAAGAGGCGTCGCGCAGTCTGCAACAGGCAAAGGGCGCCACAGATGCCGTTTATGATGCCTTTGAAAAACAGATACAAGCCATCGAAAATCAACCCTCCCCATCGCTTGAAGAAGTCGTGACGGCGGCTGGACTCTCCGCGGATGCACCGAAAAATCCGGATGTCCAAAAGCTGCTGGCTTACCAACAGAAAACCTCTGCCGCGCAAAAGCAAGCGTTGCTCTCGTCCCTGCATCGTCTCACCGATACGGGTGAGGCGCCGCTTAAAGCCTTGAAACAAGGCATGGCACAAGCCGCCGGCCAGGCGGACCAGATGGAAGAAGCCCTGAGCGAAGGACTTTCACAGATTAAAAAAATGATCGAAGCCATGCAACACCTCGGTTCCGGCTCCTCCGCCTTATCCGATGGCGTCGAAAAATTAGAACAGCAATATCAGACTTTCCATCAAGGCTTGCGTCGCTATGTAGACGGTGTCGGAGACATTTCCGTACACTTTGGCGGCAACGGCTCAAAAACGAAAGATATCGTCGCCGATGAGGCAAAGGTTCTGCCGCCATCTGCTCCAACCACCTTCTACGCCGGTATGAAGGCTCTCGCCGGCGGCCTCGCCGAATGGCAGCAAGGCGTCAAGCCCTTGGTACAGGGTGGCAAAGCCCTGCAGTCACCGGAAACCACGCAGGCACTGCTGGAGGGACAGGAAAAAGTTCGTAACGGCATTGGGCAATACACGGCAGGCTTCGGCCGTCTTGCTAGTGGCATGCAGCAATATACCGACGGCGTCAGCGCCTTGGCGAACAACAGCAGTGCGTTGGTAGATGGGCTGGCTTCCTATGTGGACGGTGTCAATCGTGCGGCCAACGGCATGACCGAGTGGCAGAGCGGATTCCATCAATTTGGTTCCGGCGTATCGCAAGCTTCCGACGGAGCCAAACGTCTATCCGATGGCACGGGAGACTTTGCCGACCAAACGTCCGATATGGACGCACGCATTCGTGAAATAATCGATGCCCTCATGGGTGAGATGAAAAAGGATGTTAAGGACCAAACCTCTTTTGCCGATGCACGTAACGGTAAGATTTCGCAGGTACAGTTTGTGCTCATGACCGAAGAAATTAAAAAGCCGCAGGAGGCCAAAGAAAAGGCCCCTGCCAAAAAAAATATCAGTCTTTGGGATCGCATCGTAAACTTATTTACGCCCAAAAAAGATAGTGAAGAATAGAGCACTATAAAAAGGCGAGGCCCTCTCGGACCTCGCCTTTTTTAGTGTTTTTCTGTCTTACGCTTCCATCCATTGCGCAGTTATACCGACGGCAAGCATCGCTGCGGTTTCCGCGCGGAGAATGCGCGGCCCCAAATTGGCAAAATGCACACCGGCCGCTTCCATGGCAACAAATTCCTGCGGGCTGAACCCGCCTTCAGGCCCCACCAATAACAGAATCGATCCTTTAGGCGCCACGTTTTCCAGCACTCTCTCAAGCGTTGGCGCTTTTTCTTCGCTTCGTTCTGCGAGCACAATCTTTTCCACATCGGGCATGGCCAGGATTTCCGCCAAGGATAGCGATGCCTCCAGCGTCGGAATGCGGTGCCGTTCGCATTGCTCCGCTGCTTCTTGCAAAATTCGCTCCCAGCGCACCCGACGGTTGCCCGTTGGCGCTGCCTCATTGACGCGCTCCGTCTCCATGGGCAAAATAGCATTCACGCCAAGCTCTGTCGCTTTCTGCAGTGCCCACTCCCATTTTTCTCGTTTGATACGAGCCAACGCCAGCAACAAGGGATGCGGTAACTCCCGCTTTTCTTCCAACGCCTCATCGCAATGCGCCGTCACATGCTTTTTTGTGACTTCCAGAGTGGCTAAAAACGGTATACCGTTCGGGTCAACAAGGCGCACCGTTTCGCCCCCGCGCACACGCAACACGCGTAGAAGCTGGTGCTCTGTCTCTTCCGGAAACGAGATGATCGAATCCGTTGCCAAAGGTTCCCGCACAAAAAACTGTTGCATGGTGTCTCCGTTATTTCGTTTTGGAATTGTAATAGTGTTTCAGGCACTCAAAGGTTTCTTTAGAGATCGCATGCTCCACCTTGCAAGCGTCGTCTTCTGCCGTCGCCGGAGAAACACCGATATGCAAAAACCAATCTTTCAATGTCTGATGCCGTTCATCGATATCCACGCCGATATCGCGTCCCTTCTTCGTAAGAATGAGAGACCCGTCCTCCAGCATCTCCACCTTGCCTTCCTGCTCCAGCTTTTTCATGGCGTTGCTGACAGAAGCACGGCTCAGATCCAGATGATTGGCCACATCGATAGACCGCACCGTCCCCAATTCCCGTTCCAATACCACAATCGCTTCCAAATAATTTTCTTCGGAATCATGGATATTATGCATATCTTCCTCCTTTATCGGTTCCGAAGTCGGCGTTCTCCGCGGCTTCGATACTCGTTTTTTTCTTTTACGTCTATGATGAATACCCGAAAAGTTAGCTTTGTACCACCGTTAGTTTTATTATGCCAAATCCTATGCTTTTCTCCAACCCCTTATTTTGTTATCACTCTTTATGAATGAGTGCTAAAAATCCTTGACTTTAAGGTCAGAGATGGTATAATAGAGTCGAGGTGAGAAACAGGGCCTCGGATAACATAAAAGGAAAATCAAAAAATGAGGAACTTCTCCCCCATGGGAGGAAAGGAGATATTATGAAACTCGTACCGTATAGAAGAACACTTGCACCAAGCTTTGCTGTCATGAATGATATGATCGATGATTTTTTCAAGAGCGGCATGGATAACGCCGTTTATGATTCGTTCAAAGTAGACGTTGAAAAAGAGGAAGATAAGTACATTGTAACGGCAGATCTGCCGGGTGTGGCCAAGGAAAATTTGGACGTGGATGTAGAAGAAGGCGTTTTAACCATTGCGGTGCATCAGGAAGAAGACTCCGAAGAAAAAGATAAGGAAAAGAATTATCTGCATCGCGAACGCCGCATCACGAACAGCTCGCGTCGTATCCGCCTCGGTGATATCGATGAAGACGCCATTAAAGCTAACTTGGAAAACGGCGTATTGCGCATTGAACTGCCGTTTGCTCCGGAAGTCACCAAGAAAAAATCCATCGATATTCAATGAGTGGATGACATCACAGGTAAGTACAATAAAAAGCGAGGAACCTAAAGGTTCCTCGCTTTTTTGCATTTCATCCATCGAAATTTGGGTTGTACGACGATCCGAAGATCGTACTCTTTTTTAATGCAGACGCTTCTTGAGTGGTGCCCAGGCCAATGCCAAGATCACAACACAGATCAGAAAGTCAACGCCCAAGAAAGAAGCATTGTATTCTACGCTATAGACAAAGCCGGAACTCAGATTGGAGAGCGTGAAAGCCTGACCAAGGCTTGCGCCGGCTTTCGTAAAGTCAATCGTAGAATAAAAGATGCAGCCGGAGAGCACATGCATCGCGAGACGTAACACGACGGCAAGGATCATTGCCGGCAGATGGGAGAAGAAGGAGGCATCCGGGGTGGTGCGATGGAGCCCTGCGAAGCCCAGCATCATATAAGCAATGGGATAATCAAGCATGACTTGCAGCGGATGAACGCTGTAACCGCCCAGGATAAAGTCTAGGATGCCGTAGACGAAGCCGACGACAAGCCCCGGTGCCAAGCCCCAACGAATGGCAAAGAGAAACAGCGGCGCCATGGAAGCCAGAGTAATGCTGCCGCCCAAGGGCATTTCAAAAAGTTTAATGAACGATAAAATTTTTGCTAAGGCCAACAATACGCCGGCCTCTGCCACCATACGCGTTGTAAAAGAACGGGGCGTTTTGGTGCTTTGCAAATTGTAAGACATAATTCCTCCCAGGTTCATCCGGCAAGGCCGGATCATTGCCGTTCAATATCCGAGAAAAAGAAAAGCGCCGCAAAGCGGCGCTGATGAATTCCAACAGAATTCAAAGACTTCCCTCCGCTATCATTACATAGATCAGGTGTAGGGTTGGATCAACCTCTCAGCCGCTACAAAAGTGCAGCACCCCCAGTCGATATTGAATTGTTTTTATTCTATCCGACTTACGGCGATTTCGCAAATAGAGAACCGGCAAGATCGCTGGCTCATGGGCTCAATTCTTACCGGATTTAGCCATTTGCAGACGCAAATCACCGTCTTCCAACCAGTGCCACTTCATCATCAAGCGATACACCAGATACGATACAATCGCCGGCGCAAGGAAATGCATGATGGCAATTTGAAGCAACACTTGCGGCGAATTGCCCATGACTTCGAGCATGGCAAATTGACCAACGAGGCCACTGGTGCCCATTCCGGCGCCGGATGCATTAGAGGTCATGCCCAACACGGCGGTAGAAACCGGACCTAGAATCGCAGAAGAAACAATGGCCGGAAGCCAAACGGTTGGCTTTTTAATGATATTGGGCATCTGCAGCATGGAGGTGCCGATGCCCTGTGCCAAGCTGCCGCCAAAACCGTTGTCGCGGAAGGAAATCACAGCAAAGCCGATCATATTGCAGCAGCAACCGACGGTGGCAGCGCCGGCGGCAAGACCGGAAAGGCCGAGAGAAATGGAGAGGGCAGCGCTGGAAATGGGCAGAGTCAGGATAATACCCATGAGCACGCTTAAAGCAATGCCCATCGGAATCGGCTGCAGTTCCGTCGCGGCATTGATCAGAGCGCCCAGACCATTCATCAGGTTAGCAATGTGTGGGGCCAGAAAATGACCGACAAGACCGCCGAAAATAATGGTGACAAAGGGCACCAGCACAATATCTACCGGGGTTTTGCCGGCTACGCGACGCCCTACCTCTACGCCGGCCAGAGCGGCCACAAATGCGCCCACCGGCTCACCGATAGCAATCGTAGCTGCTCCCGTAGCGCTGATCACAACACTACCGGCGCCGAGCGCACCAAGCGCCACCGCCGAAAGCACGACCAGTGCCGGCGCTTCCAAAACCGCTGCCACACCGACGCCGATGGCGGGTCCCATCAATTTTTGAGCGACCGATCCCATGGTGACCAACAGAGGCAGATGCGCAAGCATCCCGATTTGTTTAATAATCAGCCCGATCAGCAAAGAAGAAAATAATCCCCATGCCATACCGTTGAGTACTTTAGTCCAATAGTCGCGAATTGGATGTTCCTTTGCTTTCAATTTTTCCTTCCTTTCAAGAGCCGAGGCTCTTATGACTTCCCTTCAGCTTAAAGCCTAATCGGCTCCAAGTTGCCTCCCCTATCGTTCCACGGGGACTCCTACAAGCACATCGCCCTCACGCCGTAAAATTTGCACCGCGTAAATGCGATTGGGCAACACTGCAACAGCTTTGGCTTCCGAGACACCTGTTGCCGGTTTCGCGTGATCCTGAGAAAGAAGCGCCACGCGTTGGTAGTTGCCGGAATAGCCACAATAACGACCGGTCGTATCCGGCTTTTCTTCCGTCAGTACTTCCAAGGTGTGTCCGATCATGCGATCCATAAAGGCATAGCGCAATCGCTCTTCTTGCTCTCCCAAACGGGCAGCCCTCTCCTTTTTCACTGCCGGATCCACCTGTCCGGTGAAAAGTGCTGCCGGAGTTCCCTGCCGCTTGGAATACGGGAAAATATGCATGCGCGAAAAACCGATGTGCTCGGTAAAGGCCATGGTTTCCAAAAATTCTTTTTCGCCTTCCTCCGGAAAGCCTACGATCACATCGGTCGTAATGCCTGCCAGCGGAAAAACATCGCGAATTTCGGCAATTTTCTGCGCATATACCGCTGTCGTATAGTGGCGATTCATTTTTTCCAGTATGGTATCCGAGCCGCTTTGCAGCGATAAATGGAAATGCGGACATAACTTGCCCGTAGCCTTCAAGCGTTGCAGCTTTTCCGGAGTCACCCAACGCGGTTCAATGCTGGAAAGACGGATGCGATCGATACCCGGAATTGCCGCTACGGCTTCAATCACATCGCAAAGATCCTGACGTGGCGCGCCCGGTGCGCGATGGGCATCTTTGCCGTAGCTGGCCACATGAATGCCCGTTAGAACAATTTCACGAAAGCCTTTCTTGGCTAAGCCATCCGCTTCTTTCACAATGGATGCCAATGGGCGCGAAGCAATGTGCCCGCGCGCATACGGAATGATGCAATACGAACAAAACATATCGCAGCCTTCCTGGATCTTAATCGTAGCTCGAGTTAAAAACTGTTCCGTCTCAATCTGCAGCGTATCAAACGCAGACTCTTGATTCAGGTCTTCGACCGCAATCTGCTGTTTTCCGGTTTCTTTGACTGCTTCCACCAGAGCTGGCAAACGGCGGCGCCCCTTCGTGCCGAGAACAATGTCCACGCCTTCCATGGCCTCGAGCACTTCCGGCGCCACTTGCGCATAACAGCCGACCACGGCAACGATGGCGTTGGGGTTTTCGCGCTTCATTTTACGAATCTGCTGGCGACTCTTGGCGTCTGAGGCATGGGTCACGGTACAGGTATTAATCACATAAACGTCGGCCGATTCCTGCTCTGCTGCCAAATCATAACCGGCATGCAAAAACAGTTCTTCCATGGCTTCCGTTTCATATTGATTCACTTTACATCCCAGAGTATGAAACTTAACGCGCGGCATGAACATTCCAATCTGCTTCCACGGCGGACCATTCGCCCATGCGGCGGCAGGACGTCACACGAAAACCTTCCTGCGTAAGGGCGTTTTTCACCGCGTCTTCTTTTGTCGTCAGTATGCCGGAAAGAATCAGATGGGCCCGCTCCGCCAAACAGGTGTGTACATCCGGCAACAGGCGCAAGACGAGCTCCGCCAATAAGTTGGAGACCACCACATCAAAGGTTCCCTCCACCCCTTGCATGAGATTACTCGGACGAATATCCAAGGTAACGTGATTGGCTTCGGCGTTCTTATGCGCAGCCTGCAATGCATCTTCATCAATATCGGTAGCCTGTACCGTTGCCATGCCTTGTTGCTTCATATAGATGGCCAAAATACCGGACCCTGTGCCCAAATCCAATCCGCGTTTTCCCTTCAACGCCATGTGCTCCAAGCCTTCAAGGCAGAGCACGGTCGTTTCATGTGAGCCGGTACCGAACGCCATCCCGGGATCAATAAAAATGGGCGTGCGCGACGGATTGACGGGTTCCATCCAGGAGGGAACAATTTCAATGGTTTCGCCCACGGGAAGCGGATGGTAGCTCTTTTTCCATTCCACATCCCAATGGCCATTATCGATGGAGGCTTCGTCGAGCACACGAATCTCGCCGCCATACTGTTCATAGCACTGGCGTTCCAGGCTCTCCATAGCTTTTCGGCCTTCCGCATCCGCCGAGAAGAATACAAATTCCAGAATTTCATCATCGGCATTCAAGCTCTTAACGGCATCGCCCGCCTGCAGGCGCAAATCTTCCAGCAACTCTTCGCGATCGGCCAATTGCCAATCCGGATGGTTGGCTTCATATTGAGAGATGGTCTCAGGGTCCATCAATTGCGTACCGATGGTACCGCTTTCCGCCAGCATGGCTTCCACGGTGTCCTCCAGTTCAGGAGGGTAGGCAAGCGTCACTTGTAAAAAATTGGTTTCCATCAGTCAAACAGATCCTTTACTTTCTCCCAGAAATTCTTCTTTTTTTCTTCCACTTCATCGCCCATGGTCTTCGCATAGGCGCGCAAAGCATCGGCTTGCTCCTCGTTCAAATGCGTCGGTGTTTGAATATCAATGATGAAATGCAAGTCGCCGGGTCGACCGGTGCGTACATCGCGAACGCCCTTCCCCTTTAGGGTGAAACGAGTGCCGGTCTGCGTCCCCGCAGGAATGCGGAACGCTTCCTTCCCCTCCATTGTGGGCACTTCCACCTCATCGCCGAGCGTCGCTTGGACGAAAGAGAGCGGCATTTCAAAGTAGAGATCATTACCATGGCGTTCATAAAGCTCGGACGCCTCTACGCGCACGACAATGTACACATCGCCGGAGGGACCGCCATTCGCACCGCTATGTCCCTGACCGCGCATGGGCAAGATATTGCCATCGGCAATGCCCGCCGGAATTTTTACCGACAGTTTCACACTCTCCGTTTCACGGCCATTACCATGACAATGCGGACATTTCTCATCAATCACTTCTCCGCGTCCGCCGCAGTTGGGACACGTCGTCTGCTGTACAATGCGGCCAAACGGCGAATGCACCTCGCGATTGATCACGCCGGCGCCATGGCAGGTCGGACAGGTTTTCTTGGCAGTGCCATCCTTGGCACCGGTTCCGTGGCAATGTGCGCATTCATGCTCCCGCCGAATGGTGACGGTTTTTTCGACACCAAAATACGCTTCCTTAAATGTCAGGCGCACTTCTTTACGGATGTCCGCACCGCGACGGGCGCGATTCGGATTCTGACGCGCTCCGGCACGACCGAACAGGTCGCCGAATAAGTCTCCGAAAATATCATCCATGTCAAAGCCAAAACCGCCACCTGCGCCGCCCGCACCGTTTTCAAACGCAGCTGCGCCATAGGTGTCGTAAAGACGGCGCTTCTCGTCATCTTGTAGAATGCCGTAGGCTTCACTTAAATCATTAAATTTTTTTGCTGCCTCTGCATCGCCCGGATTCAAATCAGGATGATACTGCTTTGCCTTCTGGCGATAGGATTTTTTAATGTCGCTCAGGGTGGCATTGCGGCTCACGCCAAGCACTTCATAGGGATCTTGCAAAGTCGGCTCCTTTCCTACACTTAAAGACACATTTTAAACGAAACTGAACATAAAGAAAAGGGCACCGAGGCGCCCTTTTCTTTATTTCCTTGAAAATCTGTTTACTTTTCTTCTTTATTATCGTCGTCCACGACTTCGTAATCCGCATCTACGACATCATCGCCCTGCGCCTGGCCGGCACCCGCCTGTGCCTCAGCACCCGGCTGCGCGCCTGCTTGGGCACCGGTTTGTGCATAGAGCTTCTGTGACAGCGTATTGAGCTCGCCCGTCAATGCTTCCGTGCGCTTTTTAATTTCGTCCGGATCATTTCCGCCAACGACATCCTTCAAGGCAGTAATCTTGTCTTCCACCTGTTTCTTCTCGTCTGCCGAAACTTTATCACCCAATTCCTTCAGCGTATTCTCCGTCTGGTAAATCAGGGATTCGGCCTGATTCTTGACTTCGATCAGCTCTTTCTTTTTCTTATCCTCTTCGGCGAACTGTTCCGCTTCTTTCACGCGGCGATCAATCTCTTCATCCGACAGATGGGTCGACGAAGTAATCGTAATCTTCTGTTCCTTGCCCGTGCCCAGATCCTTGGCGCTGACGTTAACAATGCCGTTCGCATCGATATCAAAGGTAACTTCGATTTGTGGGATACCGCGACGTGCTGCCGGAATACCGGAGAGCTGGAAGCGGCCCAACGTTGTATTGTCCGCAGCCATCTCACGTTCGCCTTGCAGGACATGGATATCCACAGAAGTCTGATTGTCGGCAGCCGTCGTAAAGGTCTGGCTCTTCTTCGTCGGAATGGTGGTGTTACGCGGAATGAGTACCGTGGTAACTCCGCCCAGTGTCTCCAAGCCCAAGGACAGCGGCGTAACATCCAGCAGCAGGAGGTCTTTGACTTCACCGGTCAACACACCGCCCTGAATCGCAGCACCCAAGGCCACGCATTCATCCGGATTAATATCCTTCTGCGGATCCTTACCGGTCAATTTCTTCACCAGGTCCTGGACCATCGGGACACGAGTGGAACCGCCTACCAGCAATACCTTGTTGAGGTCCGACGCCGAAAGGCCGGCATCTTTCAATGCATTGTTGACCGGCTCTTCAGTCTTTTTCACCAGCGGAGCAATCAATTCTTCAAATTTCGCACGGGTGACGTCCATGTTGAGATGCACCGGCTGACCGTTGACCGCCGTAATAAACGGCAGGTTGATGGTCGAAGTCATTGCGCTCGAAAGTTCCTTCTTGGCTTTCTCCGCCGCATCCTTCAGACGTTGATCGCTGGTCGGATCCAAACGCAAATCCACGCCGTTTTGTTTCTTAAAATCTTCCGCAATGTAGTCCATTAACGCATTATCAAAGTCATCGCCGCCCAAGCGGTTGTTGCCGCGGGTCGAGAGCACTTCGAAAACGCCGTCGCCGACTTCAAGGATGGATACATCGAACGTACCGCCGCCCAAGTCGAAGACCATGATCTTGGAGGAATCTTCATCCTTATCCACACCGTAGGCCAAAGCAGCTGCCGTTGGTTCATTGATGATACGTTTAACATCCAGGCCGGCAATTTTTCCGGCGTCTTTTGTGGCCTGACGCTGTGCATCCGTAAAGTAAGCCGGAACGGTGATAACCGCTTCCGAAACGCTCTGTCCCAGATAGCTCTCTGCGTCCGCTTTTAATTTCTGCAAGATCATGGCGGAAATTTCCTGCGGTGTATAGGCTTTTCCATCAATCGTCACCTTGCGGTCGGTTCCCATGTCACGTTTAATGGACGAAATCGTCCGATCCGGGTTCATAATGGCCTGACGTTTCGCCGTTTCACCCACGAGACGTTCGCCATCCTTTGTAAAGGCCACCACTGACGGTGTCGTACGGTTACCTTCCGCATTCGGAATGATCGTAGCCTGACCACCTTCCATAATAGCGACAGCCGAGTTTGTTGTTCCTAAGTCAATGCCAATAATTTTAGCCATTTTATACCTCCTATGTTCCTTCGACCTTATTTTGCTACCTTTACCATAGCGGGCCGAATCAGTTTGCCGTTGAGTTTGTATCCTTTTTGCAGGGTCTCAATGACGTGTCCCTCTTCTACCGTATCGCTCTCCTCCGTGAGGATGGCGTGATGCAGATTGGGATCGAACGCTTCGCCGTCCGCTTCCACTGCTTCCACTCCATTTTTGGTTAAAATCTCACGCAGTTGCGCATGAATCATTTCCATGCCTTCGAAAAAAGTGTCATGTTCTTTTTCGGTGGCCAACGCACGCTCAAAGTTATCTACGACATCAAGCAGTTGTAAAATCAACCGCTCATTCGCATAGCGCACGGTGTTGATCTGTTCCTGTTCGCTGCGTCTGCGGAAGTTCTGAAAATCCGCTTGCAAACGCATATAGCGTACGGACAGTGTCTCATCCGAGTCCTTACTCTCCGAGGAACTCTCGTCTTTTATATTTTCTTGCTTTTCGTTTTCTACTGTTTCTTGCGACTCTCGCTGTGTTTCGTCCTTTTTCTCCGCTTGGGAAGCATTCACCGAGTCGGTAGCGCCGTTCGTATCGGCGACGCTTTCCTTCTCCTGCGCTTCCTCTGCCGCATTGACGGCATCTCGAAGCAGATCATTGACTTCGGGAGTCTTATTCTTGTCTTTCACGTTTCCTCCTTTCGGCGGATTCTCCGCACTCATCGATCAGCCTCGATTCGTAATCGAATCAAGGTATTTTCCCATGCGCCGTACATGACCGATGACATTGCGGTAATGCAAACGCATCGGACCGATGACGCCGAGCACGCCGTATACATCGCCGTGTACTTGGAAAGGCGTGGCCACCAAGGCCGCTTTTTGTAGCAACTTCATCTCGTTTTCCGAGCCGATGCGCACATAAACCTCTTCCTGCGGAGAAATCTGATTCAGAAGTCCGACAAATTCGGGACTGGCCCTGAGGTCATCCAGAAATTCCAGCGCATCCGGCAGATCACCATCCTCCACAAAGCGCAACCACTTGGCCATGCCTTGAAAAAGCACCTTCTCTCCATGGCTGGCTTTTAAGCGATCCAGCAACGTCGGCACCAGTTCGCTCATCAGGTTACCGTGCACATAGGCGCCGCTGAAATAATCCGACTGCAGGAAATCCGATACATCCTGTAAGCGATGCCCTTCAAAGAGTTCCTGGAAAATTTCTCCCAGGCGTTCCAATCTTTCCTTGCTGTAATCCGCGTCCAAGTGAATCAATTCCGTATCAACGAATTTCGTATTGAACACGGTCACGGTGAGCAATTCGTGCGACGAAAGCGGCAGAAAACGAATCTTATCAATGACGTCATCTGTCCTCCCCGGTAGCAATGCGAACGCCACGCTGTCCGTTAAATCGGACAATATGGTGAGCGCCTGCTCCAGCAAGTTTTCCGGATCATAGGACTGTTTCAACAGGCTCTGACTGCCCAGCGCCGATACCGGCTCCGGTTCATGCCCACGACGCAACAGCTCGTTAACGTACCAGCGATATGCCTTTTCCACAGGAATGCGCCCCGAGGAAGTGTGTGCCTTTTCCAAAAAGCCCATATGCTCCAGATCGCTCATCTCATTGCGGATTGTCGCCGCCGAAACATCCATGCGATAATCACGCCGCAATGTGCGCGAACCGATGGGAAGTCCTTCCTTAATGTACGACTGCAAAATGGCGCCTAGAATGAAAATCTTTCGTTCGTCCATGTCGCCTCCTTCCGCTATGTTCTCTTCCTTATGCGGTGACGAGGCAACGCAATGATGCGCTGCCGTACTCGAGAAGGAAGTTTTTTCTCTGTTAGCACTCCTGTTCCCTGAGTGCTAACATAATGATACAGAAAGCCGCACCGTTTGTCAACCGGCGCGGCTAAAAATTAATAGAAAATATATGCGCCCTCGGGTGGTCGCTTCGTATTGATTCACCTCCACATATTTCGAGGCCATCAGTAATGATATAAAGAAGGCTTTAGGCAAAAAGACGCCTTTGATTAAATTTGTTAATTCTCTTCATGCTCCAACAGCATATCCGACAGAACATCGTTTTGAATAAAAAACCCCTTTTCCGTGAACGCCAGATGCGACGGTGTTAAGGTCATAAGATCATTTGCACAGGCTTGTCGGATAGTGTGCGGCGCGAAAGCCGTAACATCGCTTCCGTTACGAGTAAGGAAGGCGGCACGATCCATGCCGACTATTTTACGGAGCCCCATCATGATCTGCTCAAAGAGATCGTCCTCACGGGTACGAGCAATGAGGGCGCGCGGCGATCTGCCGGCGGTAATGCCGTCGACATAGGCATGAATGCCATCTGTATTGCGATAGCGCTCCCCCAGAAAGTAGGAGGCCGCACCCACGCCAAAGCCGAGATAATCTTTCGCACTCCAATACTTCAAATTGTGGCGCGAGGCATAGCCGGGCTTGGCAAAATTTGAGATTTCATAGCGATCATAGCCTTGTTCCTGCAAGCCCTGCACGACGTATGTCAACCACTTCACGAGCGCTGCATCGTCGGGAAGGGCAAGGCGCCCCTTTTGAACCAGATAATGAAAATAGGTTTTTTCTTCCAAAATGAGCGAATACCAGGAAACATGTTCCGGATGCCATCGCTTGAGAGCGGAAAGATCGTGCTGAATATCTTCCGTTGTTTGCCCAGGCAGCCCCAAGATTAAATCTAAATTCAAATTTTTAAGGCCGGCATCACGTAAGAGTGCAATATCCTCTTCTACCTGCTCTTTCGTATGCGTACGCCCGATCCGCACAAGCAAGGGATCCGAAAAGGACTGGACGCCGAGGGAAACACGATTTACACCGGCTTTCAACAGATCTTGGATGTCTTTCGAGGAAAAAGTGCCGGGGTTGGCTTCCACGGTAATTTCGGGCGACGGGGAGAAACAAAAGCGCTCGCGCAGAGTATCCAAAATCTCTCGCAACGAGGCGACAGGCAGCAGCGTGGGTGTGCCGCCGCCAATATAGACGGAATCCACACAAAAAGACGTAGCACTGAAAGCTTCCGCCATTGCTCTCTCCTGTTGCGAGGACGGAAACGGAAAGCAACGAATTTCTTTTTTCAGGGCTTCTACATAGGAGGCATGGAAACGCTCCGCATGCGGAAAGGTCAAAAAATCACAGTAATAGCAACGCTCCAGGCAAAAAGGAATATGGATATACAAGCCGAGGGAGCGCTCTGCAGACGCAGGCGCCCCCTCGCAGGTGTGATCAGTTTTCATCGTCATATTTTAATACATTGAGGAATGCACTCTGCGGAATGCTGACATTGCCAACCTGACTCATCCGCTTCTTGCCCTCCTTCTGTTTCTCCAGCAACTTCTTCTTACGGGAAATATCGCCACCGTAGCACTTGGACAACACGTCCTTGCGCAAGGCCGATACGGTTTCACGCGCAATGATCTTGGCTCCGATGGCTGCCTGAATGGGCACGGCAAACTGATGGCGCGGGATTTCCTTTTTCATCCGCTCGCAAATCACACGACCGCGTTCATAGGCTTTATCGCGATGCACGATGAGGGAAAGCGCATCGACCATTTGGCCATTAACAAGAATGTCCAGCTTCACCAGATCCGACTTTTGATAGCCGGCCAATTCGTAATCCAAACTGGCGTAGCCGCGCGTCTTGGACTTTAACGCATCGAAGAAATCATAGATCACTTCGTTTAACGGCATCTCATAATGCATGGAGACACGTCTTTCATCCATATACTCCATGTTCTTGTACACGCCGCGGCGATCCTGGCACAATTCCATAATGGTACCGATGTATTCCTTGGGCGTCATAATATCCGCACGAACCATTGGCTCTTCCACTTCTCGGATATCCGTGGGATCCGGAAAATCCGTTGGGTTTTGAATACTTAATTCCGAACCGTCATTGCAGGTAATATGGTAAATGACGCTGGGCGCTGTGGCTAAAATATCCAGATTAAATTCGCGAGCCAGACGCTCTTCAATGACTTCCATGTGCAGCATGCCAAGGAAACCGCAGCGGAAGCCGAAGCCAAGCGCCACAGAATTTTCTTTTTCAAACACTAAGGCCGCGTCGTTTACCTGGAGCTTTTCCAAAGCATCGCGCACGCTGTTCACATCTTCATTCGTACTCGGATAGATGCCGGCATAGACCATCGGAATGACCTTTTTATAACCCGGTAGCGGTGTGGCTGCGGGATTTTCTGCATCGGTAATCGTATCGCCCACTTCGGCATCGCCAACCGTTTTAATGGAGCAGACGACATAGCCGACATCGCCGGTGGAGAGTTCATCCGTTTTGATATGGCCACGAGCATCGTAGCCGACTTCGTCGACTTCGTATTCCTTCCCTGTCGCCATGAGGCGGATATGCATGCCGGGTACGATTTTGCCGTCTTTGATGCGCACAAACATCACTACGCCCAAATAGGGATCGTAGTAGGAATCAAAAATTAACGCCTTCAGCGGCGCTTTCGGGTCGCCGGAAGGAGCCGGTATGTTTTGGACAATGTCTTCCAGAACTGCCTTGATATTGGTGCCATCTTTGGCGGAAATCAGCGGTACGTTTTCAGTGTCAAAACCCAGCACATTTTCGATCTCTTCCTTTGCCATCGGAATGTTGGCGCTGGGCAGATCGATTTTATTGATCACCGGTAAGATTTCCAGATCCTCTTCCATGGCTAGATATGTGTTGGCAAGGGTTTGTGCCTCCACGCCCTGCGAAGCATCCACAATCAGGACGGCGCCTTCACAAGCCGCTAAGGAGCGAGACACTTCATAGTTAAAGTCCACATGGCCCGGCGTATCGATGAGATTTAAGGTGTAGATGATGCCGTCATCGGCCTCATAGAAGAGGCGTACGGCTTTTAATTTTATAGTGATGCCGCGTTCGCGTTCCAAATCCATGGAGTCAAGCAGCTGTTCCTTCATCTCGCGTAAGGTTACCGCACCGGTTGTTTCAATCAGGCGATCCGCCAAGGTGGACTTTCCATGATCGATATGCGCGATAATGCAAAAATTTCTGATGTTTTCCTGAATATCACCCATAGATCCTCCTAAAATCCGCCAAATGCATCAAAGGGAAAATAGCGAAATACAGCTCGCCCCACGATGGACTTCACTGAAATGGTGCCGAAGTAGCGACTATCCCGACTGGCACCTTCCTGTCGATTATCGCCAAGCACGAAAAGTTGATCTTTTCCGACCAGCCATGAGGCATTCTTAGCAGCATGCGTAAAGCTGGTATTGATATAGGATTCCTCTAGACGTTTGCCATTGATATACACCATGCCGTCTTCAATTTGCACGTACTCGTCCGGCAGAGCCACAACGCGCTTAATGTAATCCCGGTTTTCATCGGGTGCGTGAAATACGACAATGTCGCCGCGATGCAATCCTTCCGCCGTGATCCCCTGTTTAAAAACAAAAAGACGATCGCCGCTGTGAAGGGTGTCTTCCATGGAAGATCCCTCCACGACGGTGCTCGCAACAATAAAATGTGTAATCAGAAAGGCGATCAGAATCGCCGCGACAATAATGCGCAAGGCTTCTGTCGCTTTAAATTCTTTTGCGGCATGCTCTTTGGGCGCATGGCCGGGAATCGGTTGTTTCATTCCTTCCCCTTACGATTAATACATGGACATGAATTTCGTAATGGGCCAGATCCGGAAACGAGAGACAGCCTTAATGTGTTCCGCAGGAATCGGTCCGAACAAACGGCTGTCATTGCTGGCGCCGCTCGCGCGATTATCTCCCATCACGAAGTACTCATTGTTACCCAGTTTCCATTTGGTGTTGGCATACGAGGCCGTGTCTTCGGAAGTATAGTATTCCTTCATCCACTTGCCATTGATATACACTTTACCGTCTTTGATCTCGACCGTTTCACCCGGTAGACCGATCAGACGCTTCACATAATATTCATCCAAATCCGGCGAATCAATAATTAAAATATCGCCGCGATGATATTTTTTGAAATACGTCGGAATCTTGCTCACCAAAAGGAAATCCCCGTTATTGAGCGTCGGCTCCATGGATGTGCCGCTCACTGTGGTGGCACCGCCAATGAAGAAACGAATGATGATCGCCAATACAATCGCAATGGCAACGGGCAAAATCCAGTTGTAAAAAAACCCGCGGAGTCCCTTGTTTTTACGTTCCTCTTCGGCATCTTCATCGCTATATGCCGGTTTTTGTACGGAGGAGGTTTCCTTCTTTTCTTCGTTCGTGAGCCGACGATTGGATTCTTTTGACGCACGATGCATCGGCGGCACCTCCGCAACCCATGTCGTCTCGTTGCTCTTCACTTTCGGAAAAACACGCGTCTCCGACAATTCTTCTTCCGTCGTCAACGTCGGCAATACTTTGGTTAGATCTTCCGTATCTTCCGAAGGGGGCTCCGGCTCCCCTTCGTCATCCCTAATAAAGTCGGAATACGAGCCCGTCGGAATGGGCGCTTCCTCCTGCATAGCTTCAAAGGAAAGCTCATTGCGCAACGTACGTTCGTCCCGTTCCAGCTTCTGCCGCGTTTGATCCGATACATGATCTTTAATATAGCGACGAATCCGGCGAATATCCTCCGCAGCAACGGGAGCTTCTTCCTCCGCAGCAACGGGAGCTTCTTCCTCCATATCCGCTTTTATTGCCGTTTCCGCCTCGGCTTTCTCTGTGACAGAAACGGATGCAAGGCTTTCTTCCTCATTCTCTCTATTCTGCGCCGATCTCATTTCCTCAGCAGAGAGAGCAACGGTCTGATCGTCCTGTTCCTCCTCTGTTCCCATAAAAATGGAATCCAACGACAGAGGGCGTTTGTTGTTCGTTTCTTTCGTCATTGCATACTGCCTCTCTAGATTAGTTTCATATATTTAAGTATAGCACAGCAAGCCTTGGAAAATGAGCATAAAAAAAGAGCAATTTTCAAAGAAAACTGCTCTTATATACGATCCGCTATTATTCTGCGGAAGCGACGTTCAGGCGTTTCTGCAAACGGCTGACAGCACGGCTAGCAGCGTTCTTGGAGCATGCGCTCTGCAAAGACGCTCTCTTCAGCTTGCGATCAATCACCTTCAGCAGTTCCTGTGCTTCCTGAGGTGAGTTCGCCTCTAATGCTGCATCAAACTTCTTAATATAAGTTTTGATCTCGGAACGTTTGCTGCGGTTGCGCAGACGATTGCGCTGTGCCACGTCAATTCTCTTTTTTGCCGATTTAATATTGGCCAATTCGCTCACCTCCTTCGGTGTTAGAGATTATTTTTTACGATACCAAGCGAGTATACCATACTCTTCGTATGCTTGCAATTCTTTTTCAGGAATTCGAAGCAATTGTCGCATCAAATTTTCGTTTTTCTGTGCTATCTGGCGATGCGCAGCACAAAACGCTCCAATTCCTTCGTCAGATGAAACGGACCAGTTTTCATGCGTCGCTCCATGGAGAATAAGGCATCATGCAACGCGAGCAATTCTTTTTCGTCGTAGTGTCGCACCCCTTGTTGCAGCTTACTAAATTCAAAAGATGACAGTTTGAGACGCAAGCGGGCATCGCCGGGAGACGTGTTGTGGTTCTGGGCGCGTTTTACGCCAATCATATTGCGTACCTGACGCACGAGCATATAAAACAAACGGTATGGATCATCGCCAAGACTTTCATAGCCGCGCACCAGACGCAGCGCTTCCGAAGCATTGCGCGCATTCATAGCGTCCATCAGGGCAAAGATATTGCGCTCGGCAGGCGAAATCATGACGTCTTCGACATCGGCCAGATACAGGCGCATGTCACGAGCCAGACCGGCAACAGAGGCCACGAGATTTTCGACATCATAGAGCGTTTTACCGGCAGAGCGATTCATATATTCGCTTGATTGCATGAGTAATGGCACCACGCCCTGTTGGACAGCAATGCCACGGGTTTGGAACTGCTTTGTGATAAAACGGTTGAGTTCGGACGCAGAGAGCGGCGCCAAATCCACGCGTTCGAGCTCCGTTTCCATGCTCTTCAACAATTTGCCGCGAAAAGGCTTCTCTCCGTCAAAGCCCAAGACGAGTAATACATGAGGTGCCGGATACGCAACACAATCCGCCAGTGCTTCTAAAAACGGCTCAAATTTGCTCACTTCTTCTTTTTGCAAAGGCACATTTTCGAGCACCACCACACGACGTTCCTGCTGCAGAGGGTAGGTTTCTAATACAGAAATGAGTGCTTCCGGTGTTAAGGAACGCGCTTGGAGATGTTCATAGTTAAACGAAAGCAGCTTTCCGCCCAGCACGTCTTTCTGTAAGACCTGCTTCATTCCGTCCCAAAGATAGGGCTCCTGAATGGTACAAAGCAAATAATGTCCAGGATCCCCGCGATCCACGCGGCGAATCCAGTCCACGTAATTCATAGTAGTCCCCCTACCTATTGGTTCTTCACATCCTGCCACATTTGATCGTACACGGAAACGAAGTCGCCGATGTATTCGAACACTTCGTAATTTTTATACACCGACGGATCCGGATAGGCCACCGGTGAGTGCTGGATTTCTTCCGGCAACAGCGCACGCCCCTTTTCGCTCGGCAAGGAATAGCCCACCCATGCTGCGTTTTTCGCCATGATGTCCGGACGCAACATGAAATTGATGAATTTTTCGGCATTTTCCTTGTTGCGGCATCCCTTCGGAATGGCAAAGAGGTCAAACCACAGATTGCCGCCCTCCGGCGGGGCCATATAATCCAGATCCGGATTTTCCTGCATCGCCGCAAAGGCATCGCCGGAATACATCACGGCCAGCGCATTTTCTCCGTTGATCATCAGATCGCGAATCTCGTCTATCAGATAGGCGTAGACGAGCGGATATTGGCGGATGAGATCGGCGCGGGCCGCTTCCAAATCACTACGTTTCGTAGAATTTGACGACGCTCCGGCACGTACCAGGGAAATCATAAAGGAATCCCGTGAAGAATCCAGCATGATGATTTGGCGTGCGTATTTGGGATTCCAGAGGATGTCCCACGATGTGACCGGATCCGACACCAGTTTTTTGTTATATAAAATACCCACCGTGCCCCAGAAATACGGTGCTGAATACTTCTGCTCCTGGTCAAAGGCCTTATGCATAAATTGAGGATCAATGTTCGCCATGTTCGGAATGTTTTTATAATTCATCGGCAAAAGCATATCTTCCTGCACCATGCGCTGGAGCATGTATTCCGACGGTACGATCACATCGTAAGTGGCGCCTCCGTTTTTGAGTTTGACATACAAATCCTCATTCGTGGCAAAGTTGGAGTAAACCACATGAATGCCCGTTTCCTGCTCAAAACGCGTCAGCACTTCCGGATCGATGTATTCGCCCCAGTTATAGACATTGACTTCCTGCTGCGCCGAGCGGCCGGAACCGGCATCGCATCCGGTCAGAACGCCCGCTACAAAAAGCAGCATGAGAAACAACTTCCCGAGCTTCATACGTCCTCCTTTCCGTGCAAGGTACGCCAATTCATGGCCAGCAATAAGATAAACATGGCGACAAACATGAGCGTAGACAGGGCGTTGACTTCCGGATTGATGCCGCGGCGCGCCATGGAATAGACCATCGTCGAAACCGTCTCCACCCCATTACCGGCATTGAAGAATGTGATGACAAAATCATCAATGGACATCGTAAAGCCCATAAGGGCGCCGGAAAGAATACCACTTTTTAAAAACGGCAAAATCACATAGCGCAGCGTCTGCCACGGTGTTGCTCCCAAATCCATAGCCGCTTCGGCAAGCTCCGGCGGCATTTGCTGCAGACGCGGCATAATGGAAAGGACGATGTAGGGAATCTCAAAAGCAATGTGCGAGAGCAAAATCGTGCCATAGCCCGGCGTAAGCTGGAAAAAGCCGTAGAGCGCCATGAAACCGATGGCGGTCACGATATCCGGGTTCAGGACGATAACCTGATTGATGAGCTGCATTTCCGTGCGTTGCCGCCGACTGAAATAATGCACGCCCAAGACGCCGAGAGTCGCCACAACGGTGCCGATGAGTGTAGCCAAGATGGCAACGCTTACCGTGTTTTTCAGCGCATTCAAAATAGCCTTGTTTTCCATCAGAGATGCATACCAATGCAACGAAAAGCCTTCCCACGCGCCTCGTGTCTGCCCTTCATTGAACGAGAACACGATCAACACGAGAATCGGTGCATATAAAAAGGCATAGATGAGAAAAAGAAACAGGCGGCGTAATCCCTTAGACATCAGCTACCTCCTCTTCCATTTCCACTTCCGCGGCCGGATCCTGCGCCGTCGGCATACTGCCCTGCGCATGCGTTTCCTTCTCGCGCCCGAACAGTAGCGATACGATTAAAAACACCATCAATATCATGGCCATGGCTGAACCGTATTGCCAGTTGCCCGTAACCGTGAATTGCTGCTGTATGACATTGCCAATGAGATTGATCTTATTGCCACCAAGTAGGGACGTAATCTCAAAGGTGGCAATGGCGGGAATGAAAACCATGGATATGCCCGATGCGATGCCCGGTAAGGACAAGGGCAGCGTGACATTCAAAAAGGTCTGTGTTTTATTGGCGCCCAGATCCGCTGCGGCTTCCCAGAGGCTGTGGTCCATTTTCTCAAGCGACGTAAAAATCGGCAGAATCATGAAGGGCAAAAAGTTATAAACCATGCCCAAAATGACAGCCGTTTCGGTGTACAGTAGATCCATGGGTTGCAGGCCCAGACTTGTCAAAAAGGTATTTAAGATGCCTTTGCGCGAGAGAATCGTAATCCAGGCATAGGTACGCAGCAAAAAGTTCATCCACATGGGAATTACCACCAGCATCAACAGCAAAGGACGCAGGCGCGGACTGCTCTTGGCCATGAAGTATGCCATGGGATAACCCAGCAAAAAGCACACCAATGTCGACAGAAACGCAATGCGCACCGATTTCAGCAATGTCTCTGTGGCATGGCCGGCAAAAAATTTCTCAAAATTGTCCAAGGTCAGCTGCCCCTCCGCGGAGGTTAAGCCGTAATAGAAAATCATGCCCAGCGGCACGAGCACAAAAACAAGCGCCCATAGCAGATAGGGCGTACTGAGCGAGCGATATCGTTTCATGCCATCGCTCCTTTTTTCGTAGATTTATGCATGACCTGAATGAGATCCGGCGCAATCGTAATGCCGACCAAAGCACCCACTTCCATGGATTTAGTGCTCTGGCTCTTATAGATTTCGCCTTGCACATCAATCTCCATTTCATAGTGCACACCGCGAAACAGACAGCTTTCCACCTTTCCGATAAGCATGCCCTGCTCCGGCGCAACGAGTTCCAAATCCTCCGGTCGCAACACTATATCCACAGGTTCTTCCGGCGCAAAGCCCTTGTCCACGCATACGAAGCGATGCCCGGAGAAGCTCACGTCATAATCGGCGTGCATCACGCCTTCCACAATGTTGGAGTCGCCAATGAAATCCGCCACAAAGCGATTCTGCGGCTCATCGTAGATATCTTTCGGATCGCCCATTTGTTGAATCACACCTTCATTCATCACGACAATGCGATCCGACATCGTGAGCGCTTCTTCCTGGTCATGGGTCACAAAAATAAAGGTAATGCCCAGCTCTTTCTGCATACGTTTCAGCTCCAGCTGCATTTCCTTACGCAATTTCATATCTAACGCACCCAGCGGTTCATCTAACAGCAGCACTTCCGGTTCGTTCACAAGTGCCCTGGCGATGGCAATTCTCTGCTTCTGTCCGCCCGAGAGCTGATCTACGCGCCGTTTGCCGTAGCCGGCCAAATTCACCAGCTTAAGCATCCGTTCCACGCGCTTCTTGATCTCCTCTTTGTTGACACCCTTCATGCGCAAGCCGAAGCCAACATTCTCTTCCACATTCATGTGCGGAAAGAGGGCATATTGCTGAAACACCGTGTTAATCGGTCTAAGATGGGGTGGAATCTTCGTAATGTCCTTCCCCTCAAACAGAACCTGTCCGCTGTCCGGCTCTTCAAATCCCCCAATAATGCGTAAAATTGTGGTTTTTCCACACCCCGAAGGACCCAAAAGGGTCAAAAACTCTTCCTCTTCAATCGTGAGGTCCAAATTTTTCAGGACCGTCATGTCGTCAAAAGATTTACAGATTTGTTTGAGTTCAATTTGCTTCAATGCCTTTCCTTTCTCGGAACAATCCGTTCGGATGCGTCATCGCCACGGATAGCGATCGGCTCTATTCTATATGAGATTCCGGCTTTTGGAAACATGCTTTAACAACTCGTTCTCTTTCGAGAAAACCTTTCCCATTCGTCGTACTCGAGTATAATAATATTACAGGGTCTTAAGACGCACTGTCGAACTGAAGAGGAGGTAATTATGGAAAACAAAAAATGGAAGACGAAAGACGTTTGCCTTTTTGTCCTCTACTCACTGTTCGGAATTTTCATGTTCTTTGTTCCGATTCAAATCGGAAAGAACAACACTATTCCCATTGACCACATTGTGAATGCGATTAAAAGCATTCCGAATTATGGCATTATTTTTGGGACCTTTATGGTGCTTGCCGGCCTTGCTTATGCGATTAAAAACAAGGAATGGCAGGGCGATCTTGTTCGCAAGGTATTCTTTGCCCTTAAATTGGTTGCCTTGGTATTTTTGGTGATGCAGCTCACCGGTTGGGGCCCCGCCGCGATTCATGCGAAAGGGATGCTTCCGATGATTTTTAACGCTATCTTGGTATCGGTCACCACCATCGTTCCTATCGGTTCCATATTTTTGGCATTCCTTGTCAGCTTCGGTCTGATGGAGTTTATTGGCGTATTTATGGAGCCTGTCATGCGTCCGGTCTTTAAAACACCGGGTCGCAGTGCGGTGGATGCCGTTGCTTCTTTCGTGGGAAGCTATTCCTTGGCGCTGCTGATTACAAACCGTGTCTATCGTGAAGATGCGTATACGCAAAAAGAAGCCGCCATCATTGCTACCGGCTTTTCGACCGTCTCCGCGACGTTTATGATTATCGTTGCCAAAACGCTGAATTTAATGGATCACTGGCTATTCTACTTCTGGGCTACACTCATTATTACCTTTATCGTAACCGCTATTACCGTTCGGATCTACCCGTTGAATAAAAAGAAAGATATTTATTTCTCCGGCAAACCCATGATTCAGGAGCCGAAGAAAAAAGTGACGTTCCAAGCGGCTATGGATGCCGGTATGGAAGCTTTCCACAAGGCTCCGTCGCTGGCGGAAGTCATTAAAAGCAACTTTATCGATGGCTTCAAGATGGCATTAAATATTGCACCGTCCCTTTTGGGCGTCGGTATGACCGGGCTTCTCATTGCTACGTATACGCCGGTCTTTGACATCATCGGATATATTTTCTATCCCTTCACCGCTTTATTACAAATTCCGGAAGCACAAGTTACCGCGAAGGCATTGTCCTTAAGTATTGCAGAAATGCTTCTGCCGGCGCCGCTTGTTGCCGGTGAGGGCGTGGCTATCGTCACACGCATGCTCGTGGCTATCGTCAGTGTTTCGGAGATTTTGTTCTTCTCCGCTTCGATCCCTTGCATGATGGGCACCGATATTCCCATTAAATTCACAGATTATCTCGTGATCTGGGTGGAACGTGTTATTTTAAGTATTATTTTAGCCGGTGCTCTGCTGCTGATCGTGTTCTAAAGATTTTTGGTGGTTCTTCGGATTCTTCCCTTGTTACCATCATCGTGTGAGAATTCGGTATTGACCCTGCCGCTGTGTCACAGTCCTCTGTGACACAGCTTTTCTTTTTAAAAGCTGGGTATAAGCCTGTTGTAGGAATGAATGAACCAGATAAGGAGAACATCATGACAAGAACCGGATTCAAAATGGGCGATACCGAACTGACCCTGCTCGGCGAAGAGCGTAAAGTTGGCGATATCGCGCCGGATTTCACCCTGGCAAAACAAGATTTAAGCCCTCTGACACTGGCCGATCTCGGCAAAAAAGTAAAATTGATTGTGGCCGTTCCCTCCATCGATACCTCGGTTTGCGAACTCGAAACCATTCGCTTCAACGAGGAAGCCGGCAAATTTGGTGACAAAGCGGTCGTATTGACCGTCTCAGTTGATCTGCCCTTTGCCCAGGCACGTTTCTGCGCTGCCAAGGGCATCGATAACGCCATCGTCGCTTCGGATTATCAGCAGCGTTCCTTCGGCAAAGCGTACGGTGTACTGATAGACGGTCTGATGCTGCTCAACCGTTCGATCTTTGTCCTGGATGAAGACAATACGATCACCTATGTCGAATACGTCAAGCAGAACACCGAACATCCCGACTATGACGCAGCACTGGAGGCGGCAAAGAAGTTATTAAAGTAATCGTTTCGTAAGACGACGCAGATGACAAGTCTTTTTGCGATTTCGTTTTTAACCCATAATTAAGAAGGCGACCCAACGGGTCGCCTTCTTTTTCTATACAATGCGCCAAACTGCGATGCTTTTTATTTTTTCTGCCCATTTCCATTTTTTTGTGCTTTTTTCTTTTTAATCGCTTCCCATAGTATGTCTACCATGCCTGCGGTCATCGCTGCCATCATGGCTGTTCTTGCCGGTTTCTCCGGAAGGTGCCATTCTCGAAATAAAAGTGAGAGAACCGGGTGAAAAAAGAAAAGACAAAAAACAACGCCCAAAAGAACGACAACATACAGAGGCTTATCTTTATGCATGCGAAACAAATAAGAAACACAAAAATAAACCGCAAAAAGCTCAACAGCCATCTCAAAAATCGCAAGTGCATCCATGTAACGCATAGAAACCTCACTTTCCTCAGCTTTGTCTACTTAATAAAGCCGATAGGAAGCATCGACAAGATACCATTTTCCCATCAATTCATAAGGATCATACGCATAACTTTGAGTCAAATAAAATGTGACACCAGTCCAACGAGTTGATAAAAGTCCAAAGACTTCTCCGGCTACACTAATCACTATCGAAACAAAGCTAAGACCAGCAGTACTGATCAACGCCTTAGTAAAAGCTCTCTCTCCTTTAGCCTTAAGAAAAGCAACAATACTCATTCCTGTTCCCGTATATCCAAGAAAATCGGCAACCTTTCGAAAGTTAACACTAACGGTGAAATGACGTTTGTCTCCATCCTTTACTCGGAGTAGATCATAATTATTTAGAGAAAGCTGACCTTTTGACGGAAAAACAACAGTTCTAGCAACCTTCTGAGTAAACTGGGAAGGCAACAAGAGCGAAGTTCCAAGCCGATTGGCTTCATTTTGATACAACAGAAGAATTTCATCTTCAGAAAATCCCAATTCACAGAGTTTGAGATACAGGTCATTGCTTGCAAACATATCTTCCGCAACATTAGTTTTTGAGGTGTTAATAACATCATTGTTAGCATCAATATAAGGCTGTAGTGAACTTGCATAGGCTACTCCGCTAAACTGCAGTAGCAAAAGCAACGATAAAACGAAGCTTATAGTTTTTTTCATGTCAACCTCCTTAATACTTAAAATAATAGTTTATAACCCTAGGGCAACCTGAAAATAAAAAGATAAAACCTGTATCTCTTATTCGTAATTTTACCCATAATCGTTTTCCTCTATCACAAAAGTTGCGAAACAAGCCTCATGAATCCTCTATTCCCGCACTCTCCCCTTGTCGTCAATCATCTCCAGCGTATCCATGGCTTCTTCGACGAGAGCATCGATATCCAACTTTTCTTCATCGTGTGCAATTTGTCCAAGGGTCGGACGCGTATTGGGATGATCGGGGGCAAAAAGGGAACAGCAATCATCGAAGGGTTCGATGGAAATATCGTAGGTGCCAAGATCGCGAGCCATCGAAATGATTTGCGTCTTGTCCATTGCAATCAGAGGACGGAGGATCGGACGGAACGCGGCGTTATTGACCACATGGATGCCCTGGATGGTTTGAGAGGCAACCTGACCGAGACTTTCGCCGGTGATCATGGCGTCGTAGCCGAAGCGCTCGCTCAAGCGATCGGCAATGCGCATCATCATGCGACGGCTGAGGACGGTGGTGTTTTTCTTATTGCAGTTTCGAGCGATGGCGGTGTAGATTTTCACCAAATTGATGCGATAGAGGCGCATCGGACCAACGGAGCGTTCGAGTTGTTCCATCAGGCGAGTTGCTTTTTCCTGGGCTCTTTCGCTGGTGAAAGGATAGGAATGAAAATGTACGGCGCCGAGTGCTAAGCCGCGGCGCGCCATTTCATAGCCGGCAACCGGCGAATCAATGCCGCCGGAAAGCAGCAGTAGACCGCGGCCGCCGGAACCCGCGGGAAGACCGCCCTGCCCCGAATAGCGATCGACGGAAACAAAGGCGTCGTCGCGAATTTCCACCGATAACACCAACTCCGGGTGATGCACGTCGACGGATAGCGTCGAAAAATCAGAGAGCATCCAATCACCCACCTGGCGCGCCATTTCCGGGGATGTCAACGGAAAGACTTTATTGCTGCGCTTGACTTTGGCTTTAAACGTGAGGGGATCTACGCTGTTTTTATTGCTGTGAGCATCCAATTTTCGCTGCACCAAAAAGTGACATGCGTTGCGTATGGCATCTGCTTCGCAGGGAACACGCAGGCTGGGCGTGACATACAGTAATCCAAAGACGCGGCGACAGGCGGCGATAGTGCGTTCCACATCTGCCTCGTCGACAACGTAAAAAAGTTTCCCAAATTGTTCTAATTCTTCCTTGACGGGAATACCCTTCAATGCGTGATGCAGGTGTCGTTTAACCGCGGCAATGAAACTACCGCGATTTTTTCCTTTTAAGATGAGTTCTCCGTATGAAACGGAAACCACCCATTCCATGGCCGGTGTTGTCATGCGTTTCCTCCTGTGATACTGCGAATTTGAGCGATGGATATTTCGAGGCGGTCAAAGAAGGGATCGACCTCTTCTTCTCGATTTTCTCGGCTAAAGGACAGGCGCAATGCCCCGTCCAGGTAGGCTTCCGGCAAATGAATGGCCTGCAAAATGCGACTGACTTTTCCCTTACTGCAGGCAGAACCGGAGGAAAGATACATTTCTTCCATCTCCATAAAGTGCATCAACACTTCTGCTTTGATGCCGGTAAAAGCGATATTCAGGATATACGGGCTGCCTGCAGCGGGACTGTTGATGCGCGAGCCGGTGATAGCTTTCGCACGGGCAAGCGCCTTTTCGTGCAGTTTTACAATCGCCGGATCAAACGAAGTGCTGCGACGCTTCTCCATGGCTAAAAAGGCTTGGACAAAGCCCAAAATATAGGGCACATTCTCTGTGCCGGCGCGCCGTCCGTATTCCTGTGGGCCACCCGTAATGAGGGGCGATACCGTCACGCCCGGGCGCACATAGAGCATGCCGATGCCCTTAGGCGCGTGTATTTTATGGCCGCTGGCCACATAAAAATCACAGCCGATTTTAGACAGATTCACGGGGAGTTTGCCCAGCGCCTGTGTGCCGTCGACTAAAAAGAGAGCACGGGATTTCTGATGCAGCATGGTTGCAATCTCCGCCACCGGAAAAATAGTACCCAACTCATTATTGACATGCATGACGGCGACTAGAAGTGTATGCGCGTCCACACGTTTTTCAACATCCTCAACCGTGACTTGTCCCGTCGCATCCACGGGGATTTCCCGCACCTCAATACCATACGACGCAAGTATCTGTGCGGTTTGATAAACCGCCGCATGTTCCACGGCGCTGATGACGATATTCGGAGCATCCGTCTGGCTACCCGTTTGCGCACGCATCTTCTGTGAAAGAAGCGCCTGCGTAGCCACGCCGCGCAAGACAGTATTTAAACCTTCCGAAGCACCAGACGTAAAAATAAGGCTCTTCAGCGGGATGCCGAGTTTTTCCGCCATACGCCCTCGGGCCTCTTCCAGCACTTTCTCCGCTTGGAAGCCCACGCGATGGAGCGATGAGGGGTTCCCCCATTGCTCCCGAAATGCTTTTTCAATCGTTTCTGCTACATCCGCTGCAACCGGCGTTGTGGCGGCATTATCAAAATAAATCATAAAATCCTTTCAACGCACTGGTGCGTTTGGCTATACTGATGCCAAGGGCGGACTGTGTCCGCCGTTACGAGGAAGAGCACTCACAGGCTCTTTTCCTCTATTCTAGCGAAGGAGTGCTTATGCTTCAAACTGTATCCCACAAAGAAACCCATCCATTGCTTGGCGTCTCGGATGTGGTATTGGATATTGAAACCACCGGATTACGTCGCCAAACGGACAGCGTCTTTCTGATCGGTATCCAAGATCATGAGGCGTTAACGCAATGGCTTGCGCCTACGACGCAGGATGAAGGCGCCTTACTTGAAGCTGCCTTTTCCCGTCTGCGCGATAAAACCGTCATTACCTATAACGGCGATCTCTTTGATTTGCCGTTCTTAAAGGAACGTGCTGCCCATTGGCAACTGCCGTTCCCCGAATGTCTCTCCGAGGATTGGTATGCCTTTTTCCGAAAAATGCGCCTCTTTTATCGCTTTGCTAATTTAAAGCTTAAAACCTTAGAGCAGTGCGCCGGCGTAACGCGCGAAGATGTATTATCCGGCGCCGAAGTGGCAAAACTGGCGCAATCGCTGGAGGACCCTGCGGCCTGTGACGCTGTCCTTAAACACAATGCAGACGATGTGCGCGGAACGACAAAGCTCTTGCCGTTCTTTCAAGCCCAAAAAGGCCGGCTGCGCCCATCTGCTCCTTTCGACGCACTCTTGGAGTCCTTTATGATCAAAGGCGATCGTGCCACCGTTATTTATTACAGCAAAAAGCAAGCACAACCGGTTTGGGATCTGGAAAATAGCTTTGGAAAACTCTCTTGGGAAGAGCATCGCCTCACGATGACGCTTCCCGTGCATCGCATACCCGATCCCGGCAATCCGGATGCCCTTCGGTTCTGCGCCGTGCATCCGGACTATGCTCCAGATGTGGCAAATCCTCCTCTTCCGAAGCCCTTTATTACGCTTTCCTCGCCGGAGGGGGCTTTTGCCGAGAATTTGCACGCCATGCTCCTCGGCCTGTCGGCACCATTACGCCAATAAAAATAGGCATAGAAAAATCCTACACCGTACGGTGTAGGATTTCTGTATGGGCCTGAATGGACTTGAACCAGCGACCTCACGCTTATCAGGCGTGCGCTCTAACCACCTGAGCTACAGGCCCATGACAGGGGCAAGAGGACTCGAACCCCCGGCATTCGGTTTTGGAGACCGACGTTCTACCACTGAACTATGCCCCTATACCGCTCAAGAGGTGCCTCTCAACCGCGTATCAATTGAGTTGACTTGTAGAGTATACCAAAGATTAATACGTCATGCAAGACTTCTTTACGAAAATTTAACGGTTGCTGTCCAAGTTTTCCAATTCCTCGGCTACATCGCCGATGGTATGCAAATTCGTCAGCACGTCGTCATCAATCTCAATATCAAATTCATCCTCAATATTCATCACCATCTCAACCAGATCCAATGAATCCGCATCCAGATCGTTGATGATATCCGTATCGGCATTGAGTTTTTCCTTGGGCACTTCCAAATTCTTGGAAATAAGATCAATGACGGTTTCCAAATAATCCATGGTTCCTCCTTCGAACACAGTGATGATAACACCCGTATTTTACGAAGTTCCCAAGGCGCTGTCAAGGTGAAGCCTATAACCTTACAGATAGCGACGAATTCCCATCACAAACGATTCTTTTCGAGTGCGTCGCAAAATACTCCCGCACTGCACTTTACCGTGATGGCGAAAGGAGACGCGACACGGCGGTTTTACGGTGACAGAAACGCGTTTTTCTTCCGCCCCATCGATGAAAACCAAGCCTCCCCGAATGGCTTCTTGTGCCGCTGCCCGCCCGATATGAAATACCGTGGAGACAAATCGATCCAGCCGAAGCGAGCTTAACACCACCTCTTCCTCGGCAAACTTGGGAGTGGCTTCCTCCGGCAGTGATGGAAGGATCGCCGTGTGGACCACATGCCTGCCGATGGCAAAGCAGTGCGTCAGAAAAAAATCCGCCATAGCGCGCTTAATGACTACATACGCCTTCTTGTCAGTCGGAAAAATATCGCCTACCACCCGTCTCTCAATGCCAAGTCCCATTAAGGCGCCCAAAATATCCGGATGGCGCAGCGTCACCGCACCATTCGGCACAATTTCCAGCACGGCAAGTTGTGCATCGCCATTTCCAAAATGCACACAACAGCGTTCCCCGTCCTCCGGTACCACGCGCGGCGAGGCATAGCTTAATTGGGATTGGATGTTTCGAAACGTCGCCAGTTCCTCCGGCATTAAGAAATCCGTTTCTGTATCGCTGCCTGTCTCCGCATATTGTGCGGCCAGATCGTAGAAGCGATCCTCTCTTTCCATAGCGTTCCCTTCGTCTCGTTCGTTACTCGAGCGGTTCAATATAGAAGCGCCCTTCCAACTCCTCCGAATCCGCAATATTCATAAACACGGTCTGGTCCGTCTGTTTCAGATAGCGACGAATGGCGGGCATATCCGTTTTGCTCACGACCATATAGATCAGATAACGCGGCTCCTGGCTGTAGTTGCCGATGCCTTCAAACACCGTCACGCCGTGATTTGTAAGTTCTCGTAAATCGCGGGCAATCGGCTCGCGCTCATTCGCAATAATAAATAGCGTCTTTCTTTGATAGCGTGAATGCAGTTGATTCACGATCATGGTGGAGCCGAATTGATACACCATGGAATACATCGCCGGCTTCGCCCCAAACAGCACACCAGAAATAATCAGAATGCACACATTGAACAGGAAGATATAGTTCCAGGTAGCGATGTTGTACTTCGTTGAAGCAATCATCGCTACAAAATCCGTACCGCCGCCACTGGCATTGGCATTCAGAGCCAGCGCTGCGGAAACACCATTAAATACTGCCGCAAAGATCATATTCAACACAAGATCATCCACCAAGTGAAATTTAGGCAGCATGTCGACAAAAAGCGAAAAAGCCACTATGTACACGATCGAAAAGGCAAAAAACTTTCTTCCCACGATGAAAAATGCCAATAACGCCGGCAGGACGTTGAGAGACATATTGAGCACGAAGAAGGAAATATCGATATGAAAGAAGGTAGTCAAAATATTCTGCAATAGCAATGAAACGCCACCGAATCCTGCGGGCAGCATGCCGGAAGGATGCAGAAATACATTGACGCCAATCGCACATAATAGCGCCGATAGTATCACCTTGCAGAGTCGCCATCCGTCTTTCTGGATGGTTTCGCGATACGGGCCAAACATTTGAAATAGCGCTCGCGCAGTAAACTTCTCATGCGGTTTTCTTTTTTGCATTTTCTCGTTATCGTTCATCCGCATCCTTCTCCTTTCCGACGGCATGCTGTGCTTGTTGTAGCACGCCATGATCTTTTTCGGCTTCTTTCCGGTTCTTTACAGCAATGCGCTTGTAATGATAAATTTGCCAGTGCAAACCCTTGTATTCTCCGCTTTCGCCTTTATCCACCAGTTGAAATTCTTCCGAGGCATCAAAATCAGGAATCCAGGTATCTGCCTCAGGGAAAGTGGCATCCACACGGGTCAAAATCGCTTCGTCAATCAAATCCCACAGACTTTTTACCAATCCGCCGCCGCCCACATGGAACACTTTTCTCGTTCCGTCCGGATTTTCCTCCGCCAACAACGCCTCTAATGCCTCCCGATCATGCACCACACGCAAGTTTTCGCTCTCCTCACGTTCCTGACGTGTCATCACCACATTAAGCCTACCCGGCAATGGCTTACCGCAAGGCAAAGATTCCAGTGTCTTTCTCCCCATCACCACGATATGGCCCATCGTCGTGTTCTTAAAATGATGCAAATCATCGGGGATATGAAAGAGCATATCGCCCTTATTACCAATGGCAAATCGATTGTCGCATGCGATTAATAAAATCAAATCGTCCTCATTTCTATCGTCCGCCTGCCCCATCTTTATCGGCTTAATCTTTCTATGATTATCATACCCTCTTGTTAAAAATCTATGAAGATTCGGAACGCGCATTACGGCGGCTTTTCGTACTTTTCCCATTTGCCCCCGTAATTTGGACCGCACAGCAGATTAAGCCGGCAGGTCTGATGCGAATACCGCTCGTGAAGGCCAGCCTGCAAAGCCCGGACAGCTTAACGCCGTCTGGTGAGCTATCCGAGTACGAAAAAAACTCCGCCGAAGCGGAGCTTTTCCTTATGCCCAGAGCAGGAATTGAACCAGCGACACAAGGATTTTCAGTCCTTTGCTCTACCGACTGAGCTATCTGGGCAAATATCTGTTGTATTTTACCACGTGCTCTGCCGAGGGGCAAGCAACGCGAAAGGATATCAATTTGGGCCATCAGGGACTCGAACCCGGGACGAACCGGTTATGAGCCGGCTGCTCTAACCAACTGAGCTAATGGCCCTAACATCGGAGAAGGAGGGATTCGAACCCTCGCACCGCTCATCACGGTCTACTCCCTTAGCAGGGGAGCCCCTTGAGCCACTTGGGTACTTCTCCGAATGGCGGAGAGAGAGGGATTCGAACCCCCGTGAGCTTGCGCCCTAACGGTTTTCAAGACCGCCCCGTTATGACCGCTTCGGTATCTCTCCAAGGCTGACCCATCGGGGATTCGAACCCCGGACACCCTGATTAAAAGTCAGGTGCTCTACCGGCTGAGCTAATGGATCACACTGGGGTAGCAGGACTCGAACCTGCGAAATGCTAGAGTCAGAGTCTAGTGCCTTACCGACTTGGCTATACCCCATCATTGAGACTGTTTACTTGTCAACTGGGGTAGCAGGATTCGAACCTACGAAATGCCAGAGTCAAAGTCTGGTGCCTTACCGCTTGGCTATACCCCATCAACGCGCCCACGAGGATTCGAACCTCGGACACACGGCTTAGAAGGCCGTTGCTCTATCCGACTGAGCTATGGGCGCATAGGAAGATGAAAGACCATCGGTCGATTCATTCCTTTGCCCATTGTCTTTTGCTGATGGAGACTTACGCCTTACATCATCAAAAGCTGGTGAAAGGACTTGAACCCTCAACCTACTGATTACAAGTCAGTTGCTCTACCGATTGAGCTACACCAGCATTTCACCTGCACCCGCAAATGAAAACGACCCGGATGGGCTTCGAACCCACGACCTCCAGCGTGACAGGCTGGCATTCTAACCATCTGAACTACCGGGCCAAAATTGAATTGAAAATGGGCGCTACAGGGCTCGAACCTGTGACCCCCTGCTTGTAAGGCAGATGCTCTCCCGACTGAGCTAAGCGCCCATTAATTGACCCTACCCGGATTCGAACCGGGGATACCGCCGTGAAAGGGCGATGTCTTAACCGCTTGACCATAGGGCCTCAATTAAAGTTACTCAAACAGTATAGCAATGTGATGGCAGGTTGTCAAAATTTTTTTATGTCTTTTTTACGCGTTCTTTTTTAGAACATTGGGTGACATTATCAAAACTAGATATTTATGCGTATTATTTCCTGCTTATTCTACTGTTTTCATCAAATTATGAAATTATTGTTCTCTACATAACGCCTTGATATAATGAACGGGAATAACGCGCGAGTAAATACATATTGAAATGTAAATTATACCACCGAATACATTACGGGGAGGTAAGTTATGCGAGAGTTGATTTCAAACGCCGAAAACAGGCGTTTATTTCTATTGGAATACTTTATTTATGGAAGTCCGTGTGTCGCTGTAGAAGATCTCAAAAACACCTTAAACATGTCGGACAGCACCTTAATTGCCGACATTGAGAAAATGAAAGCCGTGTATCCGGATCTCTCGCTCAGTATTTCCGACGGCAAGATTCGGGCCTATTTTGCACCCACTTTTCAAGCGCCGTCAATCTATGTTCCGATTACACAGAATAAGTTGATCTTTCGATTGGTAACACGCATCTTTTTCGAAGAGAATCTGTCGCTGACGACACTGGCCGTGCAGGAACACGCTTCGGTTTCTTCAGCCTATCGTGTGGTGCATGACTTTAATGCTATTGCCGAAAAGCAATATCAGGTACATATTGAGAACAACCCATGCCACATGGTAGGCACCGAAAACGCCATTCGTGCCTTCTATCGCGATTTCTTTTTGGAGGTCTATACGGGGGAAAATCAGCCGTTTTCCGTGGATATCTTGCATGCCTGTCGAGAATTTATCAAAGACTTCTCCCCTTTCCTGCAGGAACTGACACATCTGTGTCCACGCATGACGCTAGGATTTATGATTGCAACCGCCGTCACTCGCATCCTGCAAGGGCATCGCATCAAAGATCTGAAGCCATCGCAAGATTTTAGAAAACTGTATGCAGAATTCTCTAACAAGACGGATTTTGAAGCGATTCAGAATCACTATGAGCGCTGCTTGGGAATTAAAATCACAGAGGAAAGTTTAGTTGATATTTTCTATCCTACGCTCAATGAGGGGTATCGCCTGCAAAATCATCCGAGCAAAGAGACCAAGGCGGATCAGATTATCAAACAGATGCTCAATGACTTAGCGCAAGAGAATGATATTCCTCTAACAAGGACAACAGAGCTTGCCAACAGCATCAGCAACGGTCTCTTCTTGGCAAATTATGGCTGTTTTCATCCGGTAATCATTTTTAATGGGGCTGCCATTTTATGCATGAGTGCCTGGCATAATCATAAAGTTTTTGCACAAAGCGCCCTGCGCCATCTCCAAGACTTACAAGAGAAAATTAACAAAACGAGCAGCCAGGCTAGCTCCATTTATCTGTTTTATATCCTGCTTGGGTCATGGCCTGATCTGGTACGCAATCTGCGTCTTAAATATAAAAAACTGCATGTTAAGATCGAAAGTCACCTAGGACCGGCGCATGAACATTTCGTAAAGGAGACGCTACTGCGCTTCTTCAACAGCTTTGCCGATTTTGAATTGTATACCGATGCTTTGGAAGAAGCGGGAGCGCCCAAAACGATTGATTTGCTCATCACAAATTTTTCACACCCGAACCTCAGCGGAGATAAAATTGAATATACCTTCCATATCCGTGATAACTTTCTCAGCAGTGAAGCCTTGTTTGAAATCGGCGATATGATTCGCAATATCTACAACGAACGCAATGGGCTCGTTTTAGATATACAAACCTTTATGCGCCTCTTTCATCGCTTTGAAGGCATGGGAAAAGACTTGCCCTTTGCTGAATCAGAAGAGTAAAACAACAAATGCAGCCACTGTTGTACCACGGCAAAAGCAAAAAAAGAGTCGGCACGCCGACTCTTTTTTCTTGTTGTCCTCTCGAGGCGAATCCGTTTCCTTTCCCTCTCGATTTTTCAATCGAAAGGATAGGAATCGATCCAGGCAATTTCCTCATCGGTAAGCGAGGTCTCGGACTGCTCCGTCAGGACTTCCGGCGGACCATCAGGACGTACGGCCATAGTGTGCTCATACTGACAAGATTTTTTGCCGTCTGCCGTACGCGCCGTCCAGCCGTTATCATCCATTTTCACATGCCAAGTCCCTGCATTAATCATCGGTTCCACTGTCAGAACCATATTGGGTTGCAGACGAATGCCACGATGTTTGGTCACGTAATGCAGTACCTGCGGATCTTCATGCATCTCTTTACCGATACCATGACCAATAAAGTCACGCACCACCGAAAATCCCTGCGCTTCCACAAAGGGCTGAATGGCCTGACCAATGGCCACCAGGCGATTGCCGGCACGTACCGCATCAACGCCGCGATACAACGCTTCCTTGGTCACGTCCATCAGTTTTTGGTCTTCCGCCGACATTTTGCCAATGCCGTAGCTCCAGCAAGAATCAGCTAAATGATCGTGATAGCGTACAACGTTATCGATGGAAAGAATATCGCCATCTTCTAATCGGCGCTCATCCGGAAATCCGTGGCACACGGCGTCGTTAACGCTCATGCAAAGGGCATAGGGAAAACCTTCATACCCTTTTTGCTCTGGTGTGGCGTCTTTATAGTGCATGAATGCCTCCGCAAAAGCATCCACGTCCAATGCACGAAGGCCCGGTCGCAAAATGCGCTTCAAGGCCAAGTGCGTTTTGCAGAGAATAACCCCTGCTTCTTTCATTCCTCGAATCTGTTCTTCTGTTTTAATCGTAATCATGTGACTTCCTATCGTTTGCGTTGATTCATGGACACCAGGCCAATGGATACGCCCAATGCCTCATCAATCTTTTCCATAGTTTCTTCATCAAAAGCCCCCAGCTTTTGCTGCAGGCGTTTTTTATCAATGGTGCGCAGCTGCTCCAACAGAACAACCGAGTTTTTAGGCAAATCCGTCCGATCCGATACGCGGACATGTGTCGGCATGCGGTTTTTGTTGGTTTGTGAGGTGATGGCGGCAACGATCAGCGTCGGACTATATTTGTTCCCGATGTTGTTCTGCAGTACCACCACCGGGCGTATGCCTCCCTGTTCGGAACCCACCACGGGGTCAAGATCGGCAAAAAAGAGATCCCCTCGCATCACTTTCTGCATGCTCTTCCCCTTTCTCTCCTTCGGCTCGCAAAGCCTCAAACCATCGAAACGCATTCGGAATATGCGCCACAATATCTGACGCAATCATGCTTTCTTCTCCCTTGTCCGCTGCAGCAAACTCCCCCGCTATGCCATGAAAGTCACAGGCTAAACGCGCGGCAGTCATCGTCGGATAGCCATAGCCTAAAAAGGCAGCCATCATGCCGGTTAACACATCACCGGCGCCTGCCGTAGCCATGCCCGGCGTCCCCGACGGATTATGATGTAGACTATTGCCGTCGGTAATGACGGTATGGTCCCCTTTTAGCACCACATAAGAAGCATAATCCTTGGCAAAACGAGACGCAACCGTATCACGCGCTTCCTGTACCTGCTTGACCGAAAGGCCGATCAAGCGACTCATCTCCATTTCATGCGGCGTTAAGACAACCGCTTGCGAAGCCGTTCGTAATGCTGCCGTTTGTTTCGCAATGGCATTTAACGCATCGGCATCTAGGACGAACGGTGCCTTTTGTTCCTGCAAGAGAGTGGCAATCAAATTGCTGGCGTCCGGGAAACGACCCATGCCCGGACCGATGGCCACACTGGTGCAATCGTTGATAGCAGCAAGGATGTCCGGCAAGCTCGCTTGCGTAAAATGCCCGGTTCCTTCATCCGAGACGCCCTTTACAATGCCTTCAAGCATCTTGTTTTGCACAATCGGCACTAAACTTTCGGGTACGACCACATACACCAGCCCCGCTCCGCTGCGCAAAGCCGCATGGGCTGCCAAGCAAATTGAGCCAGCCATGCCGCGTGAACCGCCTACCAGAGCCACTTTGCCGTATTGTGTTTTATACCCGCGGAGATCCCTTCGCAGCAAGGAAAGTGCCAATTCCTGATGATAGATTAGATCTTTTGCTTGCACAAAAGGAGCCGGTAGCATTTGTACCTTGTTTTTATCCTCCAAAACGCACACGGCTACGGCCACGCCGGCATCATGGGTGATGGAAAGCATTGCCGTTTTGTTTTCCTTTGCTAACAGGTCGCCAAAAACGCCCTTTGCCTGCAGCATCGGACGCCCGTTTTTCGCATGCAGTACCTCCACATCGCTAAAAAGATGCGGATACATGCCGACGCCAAGCGCTTTTGCAAAGGCCTCCTTAGCCGCATAAATCCCCGCGGCAGCGGCGATCGGATGCGGGCTATGTTCAATATAGCACCGTTCCGCTTCCGTGAAAATGCTATGTTGAAAGTGCGGCTTAGCGTACGTTTTTTCCATACGCGCAATTTGTACAACATCGACGCCAATCATGCCTGCGCTTCCTTCCTTTGCAGTAAGGCATGACGCGACGCTTCGGCGCGCTGACGAATGTCTTCCACATCCACGTTCGGAAAGGCACCGTCTTGCATCAGAATATGCCCATCCACCATCGTTAAACGGACATCCGCAGAAGACGTGGCGTAGACCAGTGCCGCTTCCACATCCTCCGGTCGCGGGGTATGACGCACATTATTAAAATCAACCAGAATGAGATCCGCTTTTTTGCCCACTTCAATACTTCCTAGGGCATCCTCCTGGCCGATGGCATGCGCCCCGCCTCTGGTAGCCATGTAGAGCATTTGATGCGCCGATGCTGCTGTCGGATCCAGCGTATGCCCCTTTTGCAGCAGAGAGCCGACCATCATATCGCGGAACAGATCCTGTGTGTTATTTGAACTGGCGCCGTCCGTGCCGATCGCCAAAGGAATGCCTCGCTCGACAAGTTCCATGAACGGCATGAAGCCGCTGGCTAATTTCATGTTGCTCACGGGATTGTAGACGCAGGTGGCTCCACTTTCGGCAATGAGGTCGCGATCCCGCGCATCCAGCCATACGGCATGCGCCAAAATCGTCGTCGGACCTAATAGCCCCGCTTCGTGCAGTAATGTCGTGGGCGATACGCCGTAGCGTGCACGGCACGCTTCATCCTCCTGTCTGGTTTCCGCAACATGGATGTGAAAGCCAACGCCCAAGGCATCGCCCAACGCTTTGACCTTTCGTAATGTATCCGGAGAACAGGTATAGACCGCATGCGGGGCTAATAATACACGAATGCGATCCTCCGCACCATGATGGTACGCCATGAGGCGCTTCACTTCGGCCGGTCGTTCTTCTTGGACACTGTTGTCTGTAAAACCAGGACAAAGTACCGCTCGCATCCCGATTTCTTCCACCGCCTTGGCGATGGCATCTTCTTCCATATACATATCCACAAAGGTTGTGGTGCCGCTGCGCAGCATCTCCAGCATACTGAGCTTTGCCCCTGCAACCATGTCCTCGGGTTGCATGCGATCTTCCAGCGGCCAGATATAGTCTTCCAGCCACGATTTTAACGCCACATCATTTCCGAAATTGCGAAACAAGCTCATGGAAATATGCGTGTGCGCATTAATCAAGCCAGGCATCAGAACATCTTCCCTACAATCAATGACGCGATCGACGGCAGCCTCTTCCGTTGCGTTTTGCAAAATCTCGGTAATGATTCCGTCCGTCACGTCCACTTGCGCATGATGAAGAATATCGCCTGCATGATTCATGGTTAAAACGGTAGCATTTTGAAATCGTGTTTTCATGCTTATTCCTTTTGGTTCAAATCCTTTTCGGAGCCGGCCTCAGCCGAATTCTCCGATTCTTTTGGTGCTTCTTCCCTTTCTTCCTCCGTTGTCATTTTCTTACGACGCAAGGGATAAAAACGGCGGAAGTGGGACAATACGGCTTCCGGATCCTCTACGCTTTCTGTACGTAGCGTAACCGCCACATTGCGTTTGAGGGAAGCCGTGCCTGCCGCTGTAAAATCCTGCGGCAAGAGACGATACGCCGTGGCATGCTCAAGATAACCGCTTGTCATCGCATCAATGAGCGCTTCTTGTTCTTCGATCGAAATCCCTTCCTCACGAAACGCCTCACGCACCGAATCAATCACGCGGAAATATAAGTAATCCACGAACGTGCGATAGAGATAGCGCGGCTTCATATGCGTATTCAGGTCAAGAAGAATATGTACGAGCAGATTCCACAGAATGTCCTCATTGGCAACGGTCTCCAGGCGTTTGCCGAAATCTTGGGTCATAGGATCATGATAATGCACCGGAGGATCAAAAACGATCTTTTCACCGAAAAGTTCTAACACACGTTGGCCGCTGAACGCATCGTTCATAATACGCAAAAACTCTGTGGCATACTGTTCGCGTGATTCATACTCTACACGAGCGAACAAAAAATCCGTGATGAGATCAATGGCCAAGCGAAAATCAAAGCTCACCCCGTATTGTTCGCGAAGCGGCAATAAATACGCATCCTGTACCAGTCGTCCGATCATAATCTTCAACTGATCCCTGGCTTGAAACTGTTGGGGCGAGTCCAGCGTGCGGAGCTGATCATAGAGCATTTCCATCTGACGATCAATGATCACAAGATCACCCATGATGGAATCCATGATGTCATGCACAAATTTTTCCGTCAGCACATAGTTGTAGTTTTTGTATAAAATTTTATGATCGATTTCATTCCAAAATACATTGACAATGCTTTTAATCTGTAACTCAAAGTTTAAGACACGTTCGCCCAAAAAATGCCCGTCGATGCGATAGGAACGATAGCCGTTTTTCTGACTCTTGGGTTGCGGCTCGTCCAAGCGCAATTCAATGCGCGGGTCGCGATCGCATTGGTAGAAACCGTCCGAACGCTTTTTCGGAAACAATTTGAACAATTCCCGATAGATTTTTTCTTCATCGCTGATAAAACGGCATTCGATACGGCTACCGATCAGATCGGAAATATGGGCAAAAAGGCCTTCTGCCGAGACCATATGTAATAAATTTTGCCGAATAATCTTTTCCTTTAAACTGTCGTCTGCTTTAACGCGTGAGGTGTAATTCACAAAGCAATCCTTGTGTTCAAAGCTTTGTTCAAAAAACGAATCCAATGCGTGCTGCGCTTCTTCAATCTCAAAACGCAATTCATGTTTCAAAGCAATGGCATCATCAATATAGCTGAATAGAGGTATTTTCACTGCTTTCTCCTTCGTTTACAAGGATAGATTCCAACTCGTAATCACGGATCAGGGCTAACGCGGCTTCCAGAAGACGTGCGGTTATGCCCCATATGCAATGGCCTTTCCATCGATAGAGGAGCGTGCGATAGCTGCCCGTTTTCCAGGTATAGGGCCGATTCACATCCCCCAACGGAAAGGCGGGGTCCTGCTCCAAATGCAATGGGTGCTCATAGACTTCGGGCTTTAGGGCATAAAGATCCGATACCGGCACCCACAACAGGGATGCGACTTCCGCTGTACTGAATCGCCCGTCAAAATCATGCAAAATCCCCAAGAACGAATCCAAGCGCTTCTGTGTCGGCGTAATAAAGATTTCCCCCGGTCCGATCACTTCCAATTGTGTGCGGTCCACCAGCAGTTCTTCACAGGTCTCACGCACTGCGGCTTCCAAGAATGTTTCCCCATTCTCCACAGCGCCGCCTGGAAAGCAAATTTCTCCCGGCTGTGCATGGAGATGATGCGCGCGCTTCTCCAAAATAAGGCAGGGGCCCTTAGGCGTATTGACCCACGGCATGAATACGGCATAATCTCGCCAGTATTGCTCTCCGATCAGATTCGCAGCACGATGCCGAAACGCCTCCGCCCGTTTCTTTTGCGGAAGAGCGCGTATCGCCTCCGTTGCCGTGTCTTTTCCCATCGTATAAGTATGCGGGGTATCCGACCACATCACTGCGCTTCCTCCGGCGTATCCACATCAATACGAAAGCCAACCGCCTTCAGTGCTAAGAGCAGAGCGTCACGGCTTTTGGTGCGCGTTTCCAAATACGGCACCACCTGCTCCGTGAAGGAAGGCAACGTTCGCTCAGGATGGCGTAAATCCACATATTGTCGCATGGCTGCATCGTAACTTTCAAGATCGGCTAACAGTACCTCGTCCGTCGGATAGATGTTTTCGAAAAATCGTGCTGCCTTCGGCAAGCGCGGTTTGAGCGTCGGCTTTTCCGCGGGTTTGCCGAACAAAATCGCCAGCGCCGGAAAAACTAGTCGAGGCAAACGCAACGCTTCCGCGATGCGCGCGGGATCATTTAAAATGCTGCCGATAAATACCCCACCCAGCCCGGCGGATTCCACGGCATTCATTACATTTTGCGCCATCAAAACAGCATCGGAAAAGCCCTGAAAGAAGGTTCCCATGCCAAGTGATGCCCCTTTTTGTGTTTTTTGTCGATAGATTGCGGCATTGCGATGGCCATCTACCAGGAAAACCCACAATTCCGGGGCTTCGGCCACATAATCCTGTCCGGTAACCGCGGCAAAAGTCTGACGAATCTCCGTGTCCGTAACGCGCACAACGCTTGCCATCTGCATGCCCATGGACGTAGCCGTCCGATCGGCTACCTCCCGTATCTGTTTCAACAATGCCAAATCCACGGCTTCATTTGTGAATCGACGAATCGAGCGATGCTCCCATTGCTGTGCAATCGTAGCGGTTTCAGCTGTCTTTGCCATATCCCTGCCTTCGTCATTCGCATTGATGTGTTGTCCGATCATAAGCACTCCTCTGGTTCCTATAGGATATCTTCCCTCATGGTTATACCCGCTCTTCCGTTTGGATAACGTTTTCTTTCCTTCCGAAAAAAATCGCGCCGCAGCGCGATATCTTTTATAACATCTTTGGCAGCCGTACTGCCGGATCAGGCGATAAGTCCAACTGAAAACCACTCTCATCCTTATTTTGCTGCAAAATCAAATCATCCACATCCGCAAAGGAGGCATCATTTTTCTTTTTCATGAACGTCCCCACCGAACGAATGATGGTTTTTGCTGCACGCAGCATGTTGGGATCCGTAATGGCAACGGATTCCATGCTCAAATTGCCCTTGTCTAGGTCCAGTACACGGATCACGGGCTCGTCCAAAATATCGCTGAACTGTAAAAATGCCCAGTTCTTATCCACATGAAAGTGATCGCGGTGTTTATGACCATTGATATAAATGGCAGTGCCCTTCTTCAACGCCAAAACGTCATTCAAAGACATATGCGTAAGATAGCGCCCCTCACTGTCGGTCATGCGCACATTATTGCAAGGATGATGGGCAAATACCACCACCGGTTTATCCTCCGCACTGAGCAACTGGTCGCAAATCCAACGCGACTGTTCAATGCCCATATAGGATGAGTTCTTGCGAAACGCGGCGACACGCGCCGTATCTAAGTACAGCAGACGCACCTCTTCCAAATCATCGGCGCGATACAGGGACGGCAAGCCGCTGATCTGACGAAAATTTTCTTTCCCACCGAAAAGAATATCATGGTTCCCGATGACCGGCTCAAAGCGTTGATCCTCGCGTTTGGTTTCGCGAATGATCGAAAAGATTTCACGCAACTGACGTTTTGTGCCGAAATGCGTAAAATCGCCTAAACACACATAACGATCTGCCTCAATCGAAAAGAAGGTCTGAAAAAATTTTGTATAAAAGCTCTTATTTAATTTTCTCTTGGCTGCGCCGTGCAACAGCATCGAAGTATAATGCACGTCGCCGATACAAGCAATTCTCATAGCTTTCCTTTCCGGCGATCCGAAAGAGCACTTCGTGGCTCTTTTCTCGATCCCGTACTACTATATCATGCAATTATGAAGCGTGCATGAACGCCATAAAAAAACGTAGAAGACGATTTGAAACGATGAAAAAGGCATCGCTAGCGTAACGGCAATAAGGTTACTGCCAAAGCAATGATGGCACTGATGCCCGGCCAAAGAAAATGCCGTTTCCAAGCGCTTTTCTCGCGATCCATGAGACGGGCACAGAGAGAGAAAAGCCCCACGGCAAGCCAGGCCAGCGTGGTATCCGAGAAAAATCCGGGCACAGTAAAGGACACCGCCTCCACCACGAAAAGATGAAACACGGTCATAGCAAGCATGGTTAGGCCACTGAGAAAGTACACAGAGAGCGTCAGCACTGCCAGGGACAGGCAATAGCAGACAAACGGATCCTTCAGCATGGTGCACGCCAAAAGATCCGTAAGCAGCCATCCGAGTGCCCAAAGCACCGCTCGGCCTAATTCCGAAGCGCGCATGAGGCCACCCCGCTATTGATTCGTCTGCAGAAGTACATCAATATCATGCCGCCCTTCCGTGCGTGCCTCGGAAATCAAATCTTTGATCTTCAACAGGCGCGTGATCGTGGCACGATCTTCCTCTTCGAGTTTCATCCGAATGTACGTGATGGTCTCTTCCAGGTCGGGAATCGTACGATACTCCAACGCATTGACACGACGCCTTGTTGACTCAATCTCCTTTGCCATCAACTGACAGCTTTTCTCTAATTTGGCCAGCTGTAACAGACGATCCATAACTGCATTTAATTTTTGTAAAGCCACATCCAGTTCTACCGATGTTTGCGCGAAGCCGTAGGGAAACACATTGGCTTCTTCCTCCTCCTCGCGTCCTGTGCGTCGAAACGTGTAATCCGGAATACGCACGCTCATCACGTTGTCCACTTTCACCTCCACGCCGATACGCTGCTTGGAACTAAGCAGCGCATTTTCCAGCATGGGATCGGACATGACGGCACTGGCCATCGAAAAAGCATGAAAGGCTTCCTGTAATTCCTGTTCCACCTGCTCCCGTAGCGAACGATTCTCCTTTGCCAAAGCGATGAAGCGGCGCATGAGCTCGTCCTGCTTATCTTTGAGCAATTTGTGGCCGCGCTTTGCGGTGGTGAGGCGCCCCTTCAGGTCCGTCATCACCATACGCGTCGGATTGACATTCAGACGGGTCATGCTTCAGCCTCCTTGCCCAAGTGAGCGTCGAGCATGTCGTCTTTAATACGCTTCAATTCTTCGCGCGGTAACATGCGCAACAGTTTCCAGCCGAGGTCCAGTGTTTCTTCAATCGTGCGATTGGTTTGGAACCCCTGGTTCACATACTCCGCATCAAAGGCATCCGAGAAATGAGCAAATGCAATATCCGCATCCGACAATGCCGCTTCACCCAGAATCGTCGATAATTCCTTGGCGTTGCGTCCGCGCGCGACGGCCGCATAGATTTGGTTCATCGTGGCCGCATGGTCTGCTCGCGTCTTTCCTTCACCAATCCCCTTGTCTTTCAAACGCGACAGCGACGGGAGGATATCGATGGGCGGATTGATGCCGCGATTATACAGCGATCGATTCAGAATGATCTGGCCTTCGGTAATATAGCCGGTCAGATCCGGAATCGGATGGGTGATATCGTCCTCCGGCATAGAGAGGATGGGCAGCTGCGTGATGGAGCCTTCGCGGCCTTTGATACGACCTGCGCGTTCATAGAGCTGGGAAAGGTCCGTATAAAGATAACCCGGGAAACCACGGCGTCCAGGCACTTCCTTACGGGCTGCCGACACTTCACGCAGAGCTTCCGCATAGTTGGTCATATCGGTCAGGATGACCAAGACGTGCATATTCTGCTCGAAAGCAAGATACTCTGCCGCTGTTAAGGCAATACGCGGTGTTGAGATACGTTCGATCGTCGGATCGTCTGCCAGATTCATAAATAATACGGCTCGGTTAATCGCCCCGGTTTTCCGAAAGTCTTTAATGAAGAACTGCGCTTCCTCAAAGGTGATGCCCATGGCGGCAAAGACAACCGCAAATTTTTCATTGGTGCCGCGCACCGTCGCCTGACGGGCAATCTGTGCCGCCAGTTGATTGTGCGGCAAACCGTTGCCGGAGAAAATCGGCAGCTTCTGACCACGGACCAGCGTGTTTAAGCCATCAATGGCGGATACGCCGGTTTGAATAAATTCGGAAGGATACAGACGCGAGTACGGGTTAATGGCGGAGCCGTTGATATCCAGCCGTTTCTCTGGCAGCAGTTGCGGTCCGTCATCAATGGGCTCGCCCATGCCGTTAAAGATACGACCAATCATATCTTTCGACACACCGATCTCCTGCGGATGCCCCAAAAAGCGCGCCGAGGTATCCCGCATATTGATACCGGATGATCCCTCAAACAGCTGCACCAAAGTGGCCCTTTTGCTCACTTCAAGCACCTTGCCGCGGCGAAGCGTTCCATCCTGCATCTGTACTTCTACCAGTTCTTCATATTTCACGCCCTCGACGCCGGAGACCAGCATGATGGGGCCGGAAATTTCCTGGATGGTTTTATAATCCTTAATCATTGGTGACCTCCTGCTCCTGTATCAACGCCTGAAAGTCCTTTACCAGCTCTTCGCAAATGGCGTCGATCTCCTCCAGTTTATCCTCGGGAATCTGGCGCATACGCACAATGCGCTGACGAATCGGCATGGCTTCTATTTCACGCAGATACACGCCGTGCTCCAATGCCTCTGCCGCTTTGTCGTGGAATGCCAAAATGACATCCAGCATTGCATACTGTTTTTTCGCCGAGCAATAGGTATCAATATCATCAAACGCGTTTTGTTGTAGAAAATCTTCGCGCAAAGACTTTGCCGTAAAGAGTTTCAGCTGATCTTGCGCTGACAGCGCATCCTGGCCGACCAAACGGACAATTTCCTGCAAGCTTTGCTCTTCCGTTAAAAGCGCAATGGCCTGCTGACGATTCTTAGCAAAATCGGGGTGAATCTCTCGACTGAAGTATTCATCCATCTTAGCCTGGTAGAGCGAATAGCTCTTCAGCCAGTTAATTGCCGGAAAGTGACGGGCATAGGAAAGATCATAATCCAATCCCCAGAACACCTTGACGATGCGCATCGTGGATTGAGTGACCGGTTCGGAAAGATCGCCGCCCGGGGGCGACACAGCACCGATGGCCGTCAATGAGCCTTCGCGATCCTCAGCGCCCAGGCACTTTACGATGCCCGTGCGTTCATAGAAGCTGGCAATACGCGAGGCCAAGTACGCCGGATAGCCTTCATCGCCGGGCATTTCTTCCAAACGGCCGGACATTTCGCGCAAGGCTTCTGCCCAGCGGGACGTCGAATCCGCCATCAATGCGACGGAATAGCCCATGTCGCGATAGTATTCGGCAATGGTCATGCCGGTATAAATGGACGCTTCACGGGCGGCCACCGGCATATTGGAGGTATTGGCAATCAAAATGACTTTCTGCATCAAACTTTTCCCGGTATTCGGATCAATAATTTCCGGAAACTCATTCAATACGTCGGTCATTTCGTTTCCACGTTCACCGCAGCCGACATACACGATCACATCCGCATTGGCCCACTTGGCGAGCTGATGTTGAATGACGGTTTTGCCGGAGCCGAAGGGACCCGGGATAGCAGCGGTACCGCCTTTCGCAACGGGGAAAAACATGTCGATGACACGTTGGCCCGTAATGAGCGGAACTTCGGGGTCCATTTTTTGCTTCACCGGGCGCGCCGAACGCACCGGCCAGCGATGCGACAGGTGCAGTTCCTGTGTTTCTCCGTTTTCATCTTCCAGCGTGCCGATGGTTTCTTTAACGGTATAGGCGCCGGAGGAGATCGCCGTAATCTTGCCCTTCATCTGCGGCGGCACCATGATTTTATGCTGTACCACTTCCGTTTCCTGCACCGTGCCCAACACATCGCCGCCGCTTACGACATCACCGACGGCAGCTGTGGCAGTAAAATCCCATTTCTTTTCATGCGAAATGGCCGGTGCCGAAACGCCACGTTCCAAAAAATCACCGGCAATCTCTGCTAAATCGTCCAGCGGTCGCTGAATGCCATCGTAAATTTGCCCCACCAGACCCGGACCTAATTCGACGGACAGGGGGGATCCCAAAGACGTGACGGGCTCACCTGGCCCGATCCCCGTGGTCTCCTCATAGACCTGAATAAAGGCGACATCGCGTTTCATTTCAATGATTTCGCCGATCAATCCTTTTTCTGATACTTCCACAACATCCTGAATGTTGGCGTCTTCCATACCGCCAGCTTCTACCAGCGGTCCGGAGACCTTAATGATCGTTCCCTCTTTCAATGTGCCCTCCGATCTAAAAGATATTCATACCGACGGCCTTCTCGACATTGGCGGAAATCTCTGCCATACCAATGCCTTGAGAGCCGCGACTATTTGGAATCATGATAATGGCGGGCACGGCCGCCGTCTGGTATCGCTCGACGGTCTCTGACGCGCGCTTTGCCAGTTCCTCCGTCATAAAAATTACCGCATAGTCCTGCCGAGCCAGGTGTTCAATGGTGTTGCGAATCTCATGATCCTCTTCCGGCGTGAATACGTCCACGCCCAGCGCTTGAAAGGCCAAAACGGATCCGCGATCACCGATCACCGCTACCTTATGCATGACTGCTCCTCTCTAGCTGCATGGCGGATGCCGCACAGCGCACGTGAGAAGTGATTTCTTCCGGGGATAGGCCGATGCGTTTGCCGCCCAAAATAATATTTAAATCCTGTATTTCTGTTCGCACCTTTACAATATAGGCGAACAGGAGCGCTTCGCCGGATTCTCGGCGACCGCCTTCTTCCGCCAACTGCAATGCCACACGATCGCGCGCTTTTTCCAAAGCATTGATGTCGCCATCGTGTCCGAATTGCTCCCAGGCCTGGGTCGTCACCGTCGAAGCCCCACCACGATGCAGCATGGCCAACAAGTTTTCCATGGAGACCCCACTTAAGCTATCTTTGCCATCGTCCTGCGCCGGACTGGCCAGTCGCGATGACAATAGATCCGATAGAGAGATGCTGCCGCCGGGCAAAAACACTTCGGTCAAAAAATGACGCGGCTGATTCTGCCATCGAGCCCTAAAGAAGGAGAGTAGATTCGTGAAATCCGTTATTTCTCGCGCATAGGCTTTGAAAAATTCGCTGCCGGTTTTCGCACTCAGCTCGTGCATATCTTCAAAATAGGCGCGATCCAAAATGCTATCCACCTTCTGCGCATCTTCGGTCTCGTCCCATATCTTTGCGGCATGAACCGCAGCCTCCTCAGCGCGTGAAGCTTTCCCAAAGGTTTTTTTGGCTAAAATTTGTTTTTTCACGTTGGGCAAAAACAAACTGCCAAACGGAAAAAACAGGGCCGAAAAGCGATCCGGATCCGTCGACGCTTTGACCAATATTTTTAAATTATGATAGTCGTAGCGCAAAAACAGCAGCCGCTTGAGCGCTGGCTCTTTGACCAAGTCCAATACGGCATCCGCCTGCTTTTGCAACTCACGCTTCAATACCTCCGAGAGCGTAAAGTTCGCATCATCTTCTGGAAACAACGCACCGAAACGCGTTTCTTTTAAAATTTCCAGTGCCGCTTCATAATTTTCGGCATCGATCATGCGTTCCCATTGTCCCGGTTTAATAAATTCTTTTTCCCACATGTGTATGCGCATTGAAGCAAAGGCCTGATTTTCCATCATTCCTCCCCTTCCATCATCGCTTGAAGGACCTCCTGTTCCAAAGATTGACGCAAATAATGCATAATCTCCGGAAAATCAAAGTTCTCTCGCATACCGTTCTTGCGGATGCGAAAACCACTCACAAGGTCCGACGCATATTCGACCGGCACAGAAGCATCCGATAACGCGGGAAAGCCTTCCGGCAGCTCCACTACGCCACCTTCTTCCAGCGGATTCTCCCGGAGGTATTCCTCCAGAATCGCCTTGACCTTAGCCGGATCCGGGTGTCGTAATTTTTCTTCTGCTTCTTCAAACACACGGCGCACTAAATCCTGTTTTGCCGCTAAACACGCATTGCGTTCCTTGCGTTCCGTTTCGGCCAACACGCGATCCTGAATGGCTCCTTTTTGCCGTTTCGCATGCTCAATGATTGCATTCGCCTTTTTCTGCGCTTCTTCGAGCGCCTGTTGGCGTTCTTCGTTTAATTTCTTTTGGGCATCCGCATGAATTGCCTCCGCCTGCTGTTTGGCATCCTTTCGAATCTGTTCGGTGATCTGTTCCAATTGGGCCATAACTTCCCCCTTTCTGTCACGGAGAAATTACGCCTGTAAAACCAAAATCAAGGAGATGATAAAGGAAAGAATGGCGTACGTTTCGACCATAACTGCGTAAACAATGCCTTTCGTGAATTGCTCTTCATTTTTCGCCAGAATTTCAATACCGGCATAGGCCACATTGCCCTGTGCAATAGCGGAAAAATAGCCGACAAAGCCAACCGGCATGCATGCAAAGAGCAGGTGCAGTCCCTTGGCTAATTCCATGTCCGAGGATAAGCCTAAGAGCACCACCAGACCGATAACGAAGCCATAAAGCCCCTGCGTACCCGGTAGCAGCTGCAATACCATGGACTTACCGAATTTTTCCGGCTCATCAATAACTACCGCCGCTGCCGCCTCCCCGACATGTCCAACGCCCTTTGCCGACCCGGCGCCCGAAAAAATTACCGCAATAGCAATGCCCAAAAAACTAAAAATCATTCCGCCGTGCTGTAAGAAAAACTCCGTCATTTTCTCCTCCTTCATTCCCCTCTGGGATGTCCTTGTTCAACGTCCGCACATTCGTGCTTATCTTATGATTTCTTCTGTGTGGAGAGATCCACATATTTCGGTTCCGGTTGCAGACCGCGGAAGGGTTTCCCGCCGCCTTCAAAAAATTTTCCGAAAAACTCCACATAGATCAAACGCATCGCATGAACATATGAGGAGAGGGAACTTAAAAATAAATTAAACAAATGCGCGCCCACAATAATAACCGCTGCCAATACATAGCCGGGAACACCCAAACTTGTCAGCATGCCGCCGATCATGTTCATCGCATAGCCGATATAGGCGCCAGCCAGCATAATCGCCGTCAAGCGCGTATAACTGACAAGATCGCCGATGTATCCCGTGGCACCGTAGAGATTATAAAGGCCCCAGGTGAAACGACCGATGCCCTTTTCTTCTCTTGCCGAGAACAAAAAGATCAGAACCGCTCCCACGATGGCCATCACAAAGCCGATGGTCTTCAATAGGTCCGGTCCCTTAAAGAGCATCACCAGGGCTACCATGACCAGCCCTACCAAGATCAGCATCCAGGAGATCACATCATAGACAACGTCCATCGGATGTCCTTCCCGAATTTGTTGCCATCCCTTAAGCCCCAAGCCGACCAAAATATGGATAAAGCCCAGTGCCACTGATACGACGATCATGGTCATAAAGTCCTTTGTCGGATCGATGATCAACGCTTTCATTGGGATGAGTCCTCCGAAAATGGAGCCGAAGCACAGGCCGACAAGCATCGTAGGCACACTCAGCACCTGGAAGAAACGCAGCGATGTTTCCGTCGCTTCCTTCCAGTGAAAAAAGCGTAGCGCCAACGTGGTTCCCAAAAAGAGCAGAGCGCCATAGCCGAAATCGCCCAGCATGATACTGAAAAACAAAATATACCAGGGCGCGATGAGTCCCGTGGGATCCATTTCTTTATACAGCGGCAAGGAATAGGTTTTGACGATCGATTCAAATGGCTTAGCGATGGCATTGTTCTTCAACAAAATCGGCACATTCGGATCCTCGGGGTCCGCCGCCTCTATCTCCAATGCATAGCGCGATGTCGGCATATCCCCTTCCACCGTTTGACGAAAGTCGTCCGCTCGATCGGTCGGCACATAGCCCTCCAAGAACGTTAAATACTGCGAATAGAGCATTTGATCCTGCGCATCCAACAGAGCCAGGCGACGAGCATCTTCTTCATACGCAATTTCCAGCGTCTTCAGCGATGACTCACAAAGTCGTTTTAAATGTACTTTGCCGTCTGCTATGGCTTTTTCTTGCTCACGCGTGTCCTTGTCCAGCTCCTCTATTTGTTGGGCAATCGTTCCCTCCCCTTCTAAAGAAAAGGGTTGAAAATTCACATCGCGCAACCAATTCGCCAGTTCTTTATCCCTGCCGTCGGTCAATAAAAACACATAATACACGCGGGCATCGCCATTCAAGAATTCCAGATACGTTCCTTGCGCTTCTTTCGCAATAAATTGTCTGGTTTCATCTGCCCAGCGCTGCGGGATCGTACCGATCATCGCTTTGACGCTTTGCATGGCATTGATGTCGTCTCGCGTAATATCCAACTTCTTCCAGTGTGAAAGCTCCGCCTTCTTTTCGGCGTTGCTTTTTATTTTCTCGCCGGCCCGACGCATTGCCTCATTTTCCACTTGCACGGCTTCCAGCGCCGCATCAACATCTTTTTTTCCGACAGAAACGGCTTTTTCTTCCTTGACATCGGCCTTCGGCAAGGCATTGCCCAATTTATCCGTCAGATGTTCGGGTGGCGGCAATGTCGCACGCAACGTATCGATGGCTTCTTCCAGGCGCACACGACGCGCCTGCAAAGTGGATCGTTCCGGCAATATCGGCGCTTCTTGCAGAAGTTCTTTATCAGGCTCTGTCTGTTCTATGACGTGCACGTCACCAAAGGTTTGCAAGCGTTCCAGCAGCGCATCCTTTTCGGAGGCAAAGATCGCCAGCTTAAATTTTGACATCTTAACGATGGCCATAATGCAACACCTCTTCTACGATGCGATCTGACATTGCCTGAATGTGCTTGGCATCGGTCGAGCGAATTTTTTCCACTTCGGCCTCTGCCGCTTGTGATCGCTCTTGCATGGAATCTCTGGCCTGCTTTTCATACGCTTCCAACAAGTCCGCGGCTTCTTGTTCCGCTTTTTCCAGAACTTCTGCCGCTTCTTTGCGGTAGTCTTCCCTGCCTCGGGAGAGTTTTTCTCCGGCTTGTTTCTTTGCTTCTAGGAGAATAGTTTCCGCTTCCTTTTCAGCAGCCAGCACTTCCTGAATTGCCTCTTTTGCCATACGCCCTCCTTCCTTTTCCACCATCCGTTCCCGAAAACCAGGTCTTTAGCCTCTCCGCCTCCACCATCAGGCGCTGTGTTGAAACAGAAGAACAGAACTATAGTCAATTTATTGTATACCCTTTTTAATCCACTTGCGCAACTCGTCAGATTTTCGTTTTTCTATCTGTGATTATCTTCGATTATCTTCCATTTCCTAGTCATTAAAAAATGATATTTTCTTTTGCACGGGGTAAAATAAAGATATATGAGCTAGCGCACACTAACAGAAAGGGAAACTTATGAGCAAAGTACTGGATTTTCAAACGCCCGTTTCGCAATTAATAGAAAAATATCCCGCATTGAAAGAGGTATTGATCTCTCTCGGCTTTACGCAACTCAAAAATCCGCTCATGTTGAAAACGGCCGGAAAATTTATGACCCTGGAGAAAGGAATCGCCTTTATGAAGCTGGACCCACAACGCATTCAAGCTGGTCTTGAAAATGCCGGTTTTACGATCGTGAAAGGAGAAGAAGATCTCGAGCGACGAGAAAGAGTAAATACGATTAAAGAATACTTGCAGCGCGTGAATGACGGCGAATCGCTCGAGAAGGTACAGGCAGATTTCAATGAAAAATTTGCTAACGTCGACAGCGGTGAAATCATGCAAGCCGAGCAGGAAATTCTCGAATCCGGAACGCCGATTGAAGAGGTGCAAAAGCTCTGTGATATTCATTCTTCACTTTTTCATGACTGTGTATCGCACGAGGCCGTATCCCTTTCCTCTTATGAAATTGCCGATCATCCGCTGCATATTCTTCATTTGGAAAACATCGCCATCCAAAAACTCTTGCATCAAGCGTATAAAAGTCTGGCTAACGGCCAAAGCCAAGCCATCGATACGAAGGCGCTCAAAAAAATTGCCAGCCATTATCACAAAAAAGGCGATCTCATCTATCCGCTTCTCAAGAACAAATACCATATCTCCGGCCCCTCCGATGTCATGTGGGGCGTGGATATCGAAATTCGTACCGTCTTCTCCAGCCTAGACCAAGCAAAAAAGCGCGAGGAGAGCTGGAATCAAGCGATGAAAGAAAATCTCAAACGTGCCAAAGAAATGGTATTCAAAGAAGAAAATATTCTATTTCCCCGTCTTGAGGAATGTTTCTCTACACAAGACTGGAAAGAAATCGCAGAGGATATGAAAAATTATCCGCAGCTTCTCCTGCATGAATCCGATTTTTCCGAGAAAGCGCCTGTCACGGAATCCACCGATGAAGAAGAGATGCAACCATCGATGCCGGATCTGCTACGCTTTACTCTGGGGCAACTTTCTCCCCTACAGGTGGAAGCCTTACTGAATACCCTGCCCATGGAAATTACTTTTGTCGATCATAACGATATCAATCGCTACTATAACGATAACGGGAAGCCCAAAGTTTTCCAGCGACCCAAGAGTTCCCTGAACCGTGAGGTTTACGAGTGCCATCCCGCAAAAGTGCGTCCCATGGTACAAGGCATTATCGAAGACTTTAAACTCGGAAAAAAAGATAACGTTTCTGTTTGGCGCGTCATCGGCGACAAAAACTATTTTATTCAGTATATGGCGGTACGGGATAAAGCCGGTCTCTATTACGGCACATTGGAGTGGATTATGGATATGGACTTTGCCAAGGATCACTTTTCAAAATAGAAGAAAGCGACTCTATGTCCAGGGCAAGAACGGCCAAGACGACGCGACTCGCTCTGCCTATCATGTTGTAGAGTCCATAATAGGTTCTCATGTGTTGCCGGGAGATGTTGTTGTTACAGTATTGCATTTTAGAATAACCAACTCATATTACTATATGAGCGGATTTTTATAAAATTGCAATTTGTGATAATTTAAGAAATTGGTATTTCACTGGCTTATAGGCAATCTGCCTCTTTTCGATTTCTTTCATATTAAGCCTGTTTTGAAACCAATTGGGGACAAATTGAGGACAAAATCGAGCGGAGAAGAGAGGGATTATTCCCCCTCTTCTTCCAACATTTTGCGGCGTTTTTCAACCAATATTTCGATTTCTTGTAGATCTTCTTCGGTCGCATGACTGCGGATAAAAAGTCTTGCCGTTCTTCTATAACCATCTATACGTGTTTTCTCTCTGTTACGCTTACGGTATACCTCCGTCGCCCGCTTTTGCGCATCACTTATTTTTTCCATAGTATCCTCTCCAAACAATAATAAGGGTGGCAATCGATGTTATAAGAGAGCAAATGCTCACAATCAACTGTAATTCTTTCATATTTCCTCCTTTATGGGTATACTTACAATACGCTCCGAGAGGGGGGCGAGGGGATTATTCCCCTCGTTTTTGTTCTTTGATCGTCACTATCATCGTTATTACGTTTGCTACCGTACCGATGATTGTGGCGATCATTCCAATGCTTTTTTGTTATCCGCCGAATTGATCTTATACCCTCTTGGCTTATCGATATTTAGAGGGTATGCATTTTTAATAATTCCGCCTTGAGCTTTTTTGTTTCTTCTTTATCACCCGTGTCAATAAGCAGAACTTCTTCTCGGTCTGCAATTAGATTTTTCAATTCTTCTAAATCTTCTTGCGTGACGTACTTCCGTATAAACGTCTTTGCTGTGCTCTTATAGCGCATATATCTCGCTCTTTCGGGATTCTTTTTCTCCCATGCGCGGCTCGCCTTCGTTTGTGCTTTACTTGCCATTATATGACCCCCTTCATGTGTAAAATGATAAGCAGAACAACAACTCCTAAGCCAATTGTGCCAATGATTCTCTCTTTTCTTGTCGTCTTCCGGCAGTCTATTTTGATTGTCATAGTGTCTTTGCTATAATGGTCTCGAGAAGGAAGGGCTTAACGCCCTTCGATCTCGATTTTGATGGTGAGCTTGATGAGTAAAAGTTTGATTTCGATGGTCACTTCTTTTACCGCCAAGCTCTTTTTCTTTACCATCACCACTCGGCAAACTTGCGATTGATGATTTCATTCACCTGCTCATCGGTGTACTTTCCGTCGGCTTCTTTCTTTTTCCCGTTCGCTTTCGTCGTCTCTTGTTGCTCGTCTTTCAGCGTCGGTTCTTCCTGTTTTTCCACTTGTTTTGTTTCCTCAGCCATTTCTGCCTCCTTGTTTCTCAAAGTTATAGTCACCTTCCCGACTCCCCACAGTTTTACGTCATAAGGCTTGGACGTGGAATTCCTCCCAATAAAAAAGCAGTGGGCGTTTGCCTACTGCTTAATGGCTCTGGACATCTCTATATCTTTTCTGTATAATTAAATCGTAAAAGATCCTTTCCACCTTCCGCATATGTGGAGGGCTGAGTAAGGATCTTTATTTTTCTCTTTGTACGATCTTAATTATTTCCATATCACTAACTACAATTATCTCTTCAACCCAGCTCCTTCTTTTCGACTCAAAAACAGAACCAATTTGTCTGTATATCTCCTCTGTCATTAAAGCGGTCTTGCTTATATCCAAGACAAATCTATGGGCTTGTCTTTCTTGCGCCTTGATCGCTCCATCGATAACATTCTTGCTCGTACCCTGAATTTCTTTCAAGTCATATTTTTCACCGCCAATGATGTAATCCGGAGTTTTTATGCCTTGAGGATATAATACTCTGGGCACCAAGTACACATCTTGCTTGAGAAATTCTGATAACATTTTACCCACTTCTTTTTCGTGTTCAGAATGGTCTTGAATTACTGTTTTTCCATCAACTCTAAAAGAATCTTCTCCAACCTGTATGGCATCTAACTCTTGTACAACATTTTCATCCTCCACATACGCCGCAACCGAACACCGGCAGAACGGATGCAGCGGTGGGAGATTTGCGCCGATTTCACTTCTATCGATATCGAATACTTCCCCATCCAGAGCAGAGCATACAGGGCAGGTTCGATCGTCCATTTCCGTTATCCAGATATACTTTTTAAACCCGCCCTTCTCAAAAGAGTTGAACTGAATTTCACTCATCACACGTGCCGATTCAGTAATGGCAAGACGTCTCGCAGCAAAAAGCGCTCGGCCTGCCTTCTCTCCCATTTCAGCGGATACAAGGTCGGTGAAAAGGCGCGCCCATCTGTCCGGATGTTCGCCTTGCAAGATGGAGCGCTCTAACCCAACCTGAAGCCGTGCGACGAGCTCATTTTTATTTGCCCAGATACGAGAGGAAAAGGGTGCGCCGTGAAAATCGCCACTGATAACCTCCGCCGCACCACGAACCAAACTCTTTCTCGTCGTCTCGCTAAGACTGAGGATCCCCGCTTGACGTTCCACCTCATCCATCGCCTCTTTTTGCAGGCGCTTTCTTAGCATTGCGTCTTCCTTGTCATAGAGCTTTAGACCGTCCAGCTCAATTTGGCGCTTCATGAGTTCCAGCCGGCTGGTGCGCACAATCACCCCCGCCTCTATCTCATAAGAGCTCTGCGGCATAATTGAGCTTTTCGTTTTGATCCGTAGAAGATTTTGCCACATCGTTGAACTCAGATAATACTTGCGTTACGGATTTATGCTCTCGAGAAGCTTTTGCTTGTGCCTTTGTAAGATACGAAAGCGCTTTTGACCCATCGACCCCGGCCTGTTCAAATTGGCTCATGGTGACAACGGACTCTTCAAAGCTTAAACCAAGATCTTGTAAAATAGGAGCGCCTCTTGTTACGCTATCTAAGAGTTTTTCCGTCTGCACACCGGTATCTTGTCCGGCCTTCGTCACGACGTCCAGCACATTCGATAGGTCGCCCCCAGAAAGGCCAAACTGATCCATGGCGGCTTTTGCAGATTGCGTCGCTTGCGTTACATCGCTTCCGTTGATCTCAGAGTACTGTAAAAGTTTTCTGGTCGCGCTATCGAGTGCTTCATCTTGTAATCCGAACTGCGTATTAAGCTCGCCGATAGCATCACCGACCGCTTTTGAATCCGCCGGCATGGACGTGTAGACGTCCTGAAAAACCTTCCCCATCTTATCCGCGGCTTCACCGGTAGCACCGGTTTTCGCGATGATGGTGTCCTGGCCTTCATCCAGTTTTTCCCAGGCGTCCATAATGGATCCTATGGCGTCTAACGCAGCGTCCTTAAGCTTTCCAAAAAGATTGATCGCTGCATCAAGACCGGCAATCTTTACTGGAGCGTTTTCTATTTCGCCAATGGATTTTCCCACATTTTCCGCAGATTCGCCCATTTTTTCAATCTTAGCGCCAGAGTCGATGGCCTCTTTTTGCAGCTTTTCAAAAGATACACCGTCATCGAGACGGTCTATATTCTCTTTCAGTTTTTCGCTATCTCCGCCAGTTCCCAACAGTGCATCGCCAAGTTTCTGCAGGGCATCTTCCATCTGCTTAGAAGAGCCTTCGCCCTTCTTAAACGCTTCAACCGTATCTTCGCCAAGGATATCTGCAAAGTCGTCAATCTTCGTTCCGGAGGCTTCAAAAATGGTGGAGAGATTCTTTGTCGCTTGTTCCAGCCTTTTTTGCTCACTTTGCGAAGAGGACAGCCGCTTCTCATAGCTGGATAGTTGCCCTTCTGTCGCAATAATTTCACGTTGGAACGCTTCATACTGATCAACCGAGATTTTCCCTTGGTTCAGCTGCTGCTTCATCTGCCCATCTGCGTCTTGAAGGATCTTTAATTTTTCCTTCGTCGCATTAATGGCTTCCGCAAGATTTCTCTGCTGCTGCTCAACGAGTTTTATGTTTCCTGGGTTAAATTTTAAGCTCTTTTCAATTTCACGAAGAGCTTTCACCGAGTCACGCGCTGCATTCTCCGAGGAAGAAAGGGCTTTATTTAGTTTTGTCGTATCGCCATCTAACTCAATGGTGATTCCTTTGATTTTTCCGCTTGCCATACTTCCTCCCAACTAAAAAAGCACCCTGTAATCAGGATGCTTTCGATCTCTTTTCTATTTACGTATCAAAACAGATCTAAAAATGTTCGCTTCAAATTTCCCCTTAGACGCTTCTTTTTTGCTTTCACGCGCCTCTTTCTTGCTTTCATCTCTGCCCAGTAAAGCCTATCTGCAATTGCGCCTGCTTTAGCGCTGGCATAAACATACTCTGTTAGCGTTCTCGGGGTCGGTATTGTGCGGCGTTGTTCTTCCAACCCAATCGTATTCCAATCTGGATATGGGTCCTCTTTGTATTGATTGTATAGCGCCCATTCGTAGTAAGCCTTCTTAAAGGCTTCCCACCTCACCTTGAAAGGTGCTTTTGCAACGATTCTATTTTCTTTCATCATGATGCACCTCTCTTTCTTTCGTTTACTATATACCCGCATTCCATCAAAACGTATCAAAATCGAATTGCCCTGCTTTACGAACTGTTTGTTCGCCAGGCGTGCCATCCGGCAGCACGGTTTCGTTGTATTCCAGACAGTAATCCACGATTTGCCCCGGATTCATAAGATCGAAAGCAGAGATAGAAAGCCCTCGTAGTTGCGCTCCAACAAGCATTGTTTCAAGCGTTACTTCACGAGTGCCATCTTTTTTTTTGATGGATTTTTCACTTCTTTTGCTGTCTTAAAGGCTGAGATAATCAGTTCTTGTAGGTCCGCAAAGACCACAAAGACCGGGAACGAATCAAATCTATCTAGCCACGTAAGGAGATCCGGAACGGAAGGGTCCGCTGTTCGTGCCAAGACCCAAAAACGAGAATTATAATAAAAATAAAAACCGTTAGAATCAAGTGATTCCAACGGTTTCAAGGCTATCCACCCTCAGGGACTCGAACCCTGGACACCCTGATTAAGAGTGACGACTGTCTGAAAATAGCGATTTTTAGCAATTACAGAAATGGCTATTTTTAGCGGTTTTCTCAATATCTCAATTCACAACACGAGACGAGAAAAGGTATTTTTGAAACCCAATTACCACAAAATTACCACAAAATAAGACCGCCACGCTTTGTGACGGCCTTGTTTTATGCTCTGCGCATCGATTAAACCTCAACGCTCTTAAACACCTCATCAATCACCTCGGCAAGCGTGCTGCCGGAGCGGAACCGTAAGATGTCGATTTTGCGTTTTGTCTCGCCGGTGACGCATACGTTAATCACCTCTCGCTCGTCTGCTGCGTCGTCTGGCAGGCCAAAGGCCGCGATGTACTCGTCACCGTCCATTGCCTCTTGCGCCCACTCCTTTGCTTTGTCGGGTGTTGTCGGTACGATAAACTCGCTGCCGCCGTAGTCTCCACCTCTAAGCTCTGTGCGGTACTCCGTATTGGCGCCGCCCCCCTCGTAAAAAAAGTACTCGCCGGTGCGCTTGCGATATAGCTCCTTAAATCGTAGGGTAAAGCCATCACCAGACGCCTCAGAATGGATTAAAGTCGCTGTGTCGGTGTCGTATACTCTGTTTTTGATTACTTTTTTCATGGCGTCCTCCTTTAATTTTTAGCAAAAATGATGACCGACTCGCTGGTAATATCGTCAATATAGCTGTATACGGTATATTTATCGCCATCGTTACCGATCGTCTCTTGTACCTCATCGCTATCGTCGGCTGCGTAGACGTCAAACTTGCCCTCGATGTACGTGTGTCTTTGCATCGCATAGTCTAATACGTTTACGCGCATTTTTGTGGCGTCGATAACACCGTACACCACGTGGTTGTCGTATGGCTTGATAGGTGGGATTATGATGGTAAAATTGTCTCGGCCAATCTTTAACATGCTTGAGTTTGTGCCTGCCATCTTATAATCAATGTCACCAAAGGTTATT